>JACLAC010022612.1_pt1 | contig 28922 bp, 14 predicted proteins | sample 8027881 | NCBI WGS metagenome assembly JACLAC01 (sample SAMN15725517, study PRJNA655200) | protist metagenome | isolation source: fluorescence activated cell sorting (FACS) single amplified genomes of... | place: Spain: Blaines Bay Microbial Observatory, Mediterranean Sea | collected 2016-01-19 | reverse complement strand
CCCCCGACCACGCCAAGCTGCACAAAATCGCCAAGAAGTACGTCGACAATGAGAAGAAGCTGTGGAAGAAGCTGTACAAGAAGTACCCGAAGGCGATGATGGCTTCGCTCGAGCACTTGACCGACGAGGATCCGGGGCTAGTCTCGGGCGCCATGTTCCGGGAGGCAAGCAAGGGAAGCGAGAGAGATGGCGGGCCGCCTCCGGCTCGGGGCATGACGGAAGAGGAGATACGGAAGAAGGAGAAGGCGAAGCGGAAGAAGAGGAAGAAGGAGAAGAAGGAGGCACTGCGGCGTGAAAAGGAGCAGTGGCGCAAAGATCAGGAGGGAAGGAAGAAAGCCCTGCTTGCCGAGCGTCTCGCAGCGCAGACTTTGGAGAGGATTGCGCCCAAGAACTTGGAGTCTGCTATTAATTTGGGCATTCGGTTGGATTTGGGCGGCGAGGAGGAGAACAGTACGAGTACTGGCAGAGGAGAAGGAGGAGGTGGATACGATGACGATGACGACTACGAACCGAACGAAGCTGACGATGGTGGTGGCTATGGCCACCTTGCGTTTGGTTCGGACGGCGAAACCCCGACTGTGCAAGGCGAAGTCGTGGGGGAGAACTACGTGTCGCGTGAGCTCGCCGAAGAACTTCGGTACGAGATCGAGTCGGGCTCCATCTTCACCCGCAAACCTCCCCGTGAGGTCTTCGAGAACAAAGAGTTGCTCATTCTTCTCCTGCGCAAGCTGCAGGAAGGCGGCGCACCCCTGACGCCGCTGTCGAAGCTTCTGTCCTATACACCGAAGCAGATAGCCGAAGATCCAGACGTGTCCCGCCAAATAGACAAACTCTATGACCTCAAGCACTCCCCAAAACACAAGACCTCAGAAGATTCTGGTGAACATGCGGGAAGAAATGGTTTCCGCGATGGTGGTGGCGACTTCGGTCAGCCGCAGCAGGAGTCGAATTCGTCGTCTTCGGACTCGGAGGAGTTGAGCGATTACTCCTCTTCTTCCTCCTCCGATGAAGGCTCAGACCGGGCCGATCCTTTCGCCGACTACGAGGAGGAGGAGGAGGAGGAATCCGAAGAAGAAGAAGAAGAAGAAGAAGAAGGAGAAGGAGAGGGGGGAGAAGGAGAAGGAGAGATGGGGGATCTGGTCGACATGGCAGGCTTTCATGGCGTCCAAGAAGAAGAGCCCGCAGGGCCTCTGATTGATTTTGGGAGCGGGAGCGGCGGGAGCCGAGAGCAGGTGGAGGGAGAAGGAGTAGAAGCAAACCTCGTCGATTTCGATGCCAACGGGTTCGGGCATGAAGATCAGCAGCAGCAGCACGACGAAGATGCAAAGTCAGTTCCGCCGCCGCCGCCAGCACCGCCTCCGGTGTCTGCCGCGGCAAGTGCGCAAGAAGGGGGGGGAGACGACGGCGTCGTCCAATCTTCGCGCGGGCAGCAAGTCGAGCTTGGCACCCTCAGCGCGGCCCAAGTCCGCGTCTGGCTTTGCGCACTCAAGCTGCAGCCTCTGGACGAGCTCCTCGGCAACGCCCATGGCGTCGGCGTGGACGGAGAGGAGCTTGAGTGCATCGAAACGCTGGAGGATTTGAACGAGTACATCGACCTCGATGCCGTTTTTGTTCCAAAGGCAAAGCGGAAGAAGTTGGTCAAGCGGATCGCGAAAGCACGCCTCGAAGGCGTGCTGCTGCAGCAGCACGTGTAGCGTACGAGTACGCAGCAGCGGCGCATAGAGTGGAACAAGATTCGAATGAAGTTGATAGTGATAAAGTGAGTGATTGCGTAACTGTGTACATACTGATTCCCTTTCATTGAATAAGTCTGACTGCAGAAAAGGCGAGACAAGCGCTTGCTTCAACACGCGCATTCTACTGCCAGTACTGTACCATAAGAAAAGTCGTCATGCATGCACAATACGAGTACCCTCTACAATCTGATGAGCCCATGTTCCTTTGCCACTGCCACGACGAATGCGGCCACTGCCAACACTAAACCCGAGTAGAAGATCATGGACCCGAAAAGGCCTGCGCCACCCGTGCCGCCGCCCGGGGTGCACTGGTCGCCGCCAAACCCCGGGGCGCAGTCAATGCAGTGATCGCCGATGCGATTGAAGGGGCAGATGCAGACGCCCGAGCTGAAATCGCACGTGCCGCCTTTGCAGCCGCCATTCCCCGGGCCGAGGTGGCTGTTGCACATCAACTTCCGCTCGCAGACGGGATAATTGAAGTGGTCTGGCGAGCAGTCGTCGCAAAACTCTCCCGCGAAGCCATCGTTACAGGCGCACTTGCCCAGCCCGCCGCCGGAGGTGGCGAAGCCGCCCATGCGGCCGTGGACGCACGGGGTCGTGCGCGCGGCCGACATGTGGATCTCTTCTGAACTGCGGCGAATGACGTTCGGGCCCCAGCTATTGCTACTGCTATTGCTACTGCTACTGCTACTGCTATTTGTGGCTGCAGCCATTTGGGTGGTGGCCACGGGCCGGACTCGGCCGATGACGGAGGGCGTACCACCACCCGCGCCGCTCCCGGCCTGAGGCAGGGATGCGACGCCAACGGCGTGCTCGTTTGTGGCGCCCCTCAGCTGAGTCGTCACACCGATACCCCGCTTTGGCGAAGAAGAAGAAGAAGAGGCAGTATTTGCGGCGGCGGCCTTTGTGGTCGGAGCACCACTACTCGAAGACGAACCGCCACCGCTGCCACCATCTGCAGCGCTGCTGCTGCAATAGTCCCAGTGCACGGTGCCGCTGGACCCGACGCAGTTCTCGCTGGCGTCGGTGAAGCACCACTCCGACTTCTCCTTCTTCGATGGATTCGCGCAGTTGTTCGGGTACACGAAAGTCTTCCCGTTCATCGACCACATGTGGCTGCACGTGCAGCCGCCCGCGGTCCGGGTTACGCCGGTGCTCACCACGCCGTCGCGGATCTCAAACTGCTGCAGCTGGTCGGCGCCCGCGCAGGCAAACATCATGATGCTCGAGCCGCTCTTGGCGGAGCCGTGCACTTGCAGGCAGCGAGTGTCGAACCGAGAGGAGATCAGGCCCTCCGCCGAGAAGTCCCACGCCTGGTTGCGCGGCGGCGAGTCCCCGCCCAGGCAGTCCCACAGCTGCACGTCCGCGGTCGCGCCCGTGCTGAGCACGGCGTCGAGGCACTTGCCCGAGAACAGGGAGACGATCTGGCCGGCGGCATTGTACTCCCACCGCTGATGGCCATTGGAGCCTTCTTCTTTGCACGCAGCGAGCAGGAGCCGCGCGCCGTTGGTGAACTCTGCATTTTCCACTTCCAGGCAGAGCTTGGAGTTTTTCAGGACGAGGTGCGCCGCGGTCTGTGCGGATTGCGCCGCGGCGGTGGCGGTGGAGACGCCGATGAGGACCAGAGCAGCGAAGAGCATCAGCGGCGCTCCTCTGTGTAATCCCTGCTTCTCCAGCACGGCTACTGGAGTGTGCTGTGGGATGAAAAATTTTGAGTGCAGTTGCATCCTCCTCCTCTTTCCTCCTCTGATGGGCCAACTTTTCTCCCGCTTCGATGGGAAATTCCTCACAGCCCTCGCGGCTGTCGCACTGGTCATGCTCTACCGCCGTTTTCGCCGCGGGCGGAAGAAAAAAGGCGCGGCCCTCCGCGACGCGGGCGGGAGGCCTGAATCCCTTCGGCGGGGAGGAGACCAGCAGCAGCAGCAGTCACCGCCGCCATTATTGCCCGCTGCCTTCGCGGCCGCCTCGGCGCACGCCAAGACCTTGCAGGTGTCTCAGGAGCAGCAGTTGGAGCTCTACGCGCTGTTCAAGCAGATCAAGTCGGGCCCGTGCACGGGCGATCGGCCGGCGTTGTACGATTTCGTCGCCCGCGCAAAGTTCGATGCCTGGGCCGCCTTGGGCCGGGACGTGAGCGCCACCGACGCAATGAAGCTCTACGTGGCTGCCGTCGAGACGCTGTCTCCCGGCTGGAAGGCGTCCGATGCCCGGGGTGGTGCGGGCGCGGGCGCGGGCGCAGGTGCAGGTGCTGCCGCGCCCTCAAAGCAGCAGAAGAGAAAGGCGGGCGGAGGCATGATGGGTCCCTCCCAATCCACGCTGCAGCTGTCTGCCGACATCCCGGAGGAGACAGCCGAGACGAAAGACATCTTCTACTACGCCAGCACGGGCGAGCTCGACCAAGTGAAGCGGCTGCTGGCCGGCGGCGGTCCTGGCGTCGTCAATTCGCGCGACGGCGAGGGCGGGACCGTCCTCCACTGGGCGTGCGACCGCGGGCACGCCAAGCTCGCGAAGCTGCTGATTGAGCGCGGAGCCGAGGTGGACGCCCAGGACCACGATGGCATGACGCCTCTCGCGATGGCCTGCTGCTGCGAGCACCACGACATTGCGATGCTCTTGCTGGACGCCGGGGCCGATCGGACCGTGGAGACGAGCGACGGGGAGACGGCGGAGGAATTCTTCACGAACGAGCTGAGAGCGATGTTGGCTGCTGCCAGCGAGTAATCGGGAGGTGCGGCCAGCAGGGTGGGTAGGTGCCGTGTCGCGCTCATTTAAATTTATATTCGATTACTCACTCTCTCTCACTACCTAGGCAGCTGCCTACCTACCTACCTACCTACCTACCTACCTACGCTTGGACGTAAACTGCTGCTTCCACTCCTTCAGCCGCGCGCTCATCGCCGCATTCAGCCGCGCGCACGGTCTCGCCCTCTTCACCGCCGCGAAGGCCTCGTCCGCGGTGGGGAAGGCGCCGATTCGCACCAAGCAGGCGGACGCCACGGTGGCGCTGCGCCCGACGCCGAAGGCGCAGTGCACCACCACGGGGCTCGCCTTGCCCTTGGTGAACTTCTCAGCGATGAAGGCAGCAGCCGCGTTCATCTGCTCGATCGAGGGCGCGTTGCCGTCCCAAACTTGCAAATTCAAGTAGCAGCTGCTCCTCTCGAGCTGCGCGGCGCGCTCGGGCAGCTCGGTGGTGAGGTCAACGACGCCCGCCCAGGGTCCGTCGACGCCGCCGGGGCAGGTGCGGCGGGCCTCGTCGACAAACCAGCCGCCGACAAAGAAGCCCGGGACCACCTCGCTCGCGGCGTGCAGCGACGGGTGCATCAGCTTCCGCCCGTAGTGGGCAGCGTACACGAAGAAGGCGTTGGACAGGTGGAAGCCCCACCACAGGAGGTAGGACCACATGGGAATGCGGCCGTCGGCAGGATCTTTGCCAATGATCCACGCGCAGCGTCGGATCCGGAAGAGGACAGCGAGGAAGATGTTGCCGAGTGCTGCCTGCAGCAGGAGGAGGCTGCGCGGCTCGTAATACGCTTCGGGCAAGGGCGACGCGTGCGTCAGGCGGGCGTACAGGTAAAGGTAGAGGAAGCCAACGGCCATCGTTTTCATCCAGACGCCCATTGTGGTGTGGGTGATGCTGTGGTGTAGTAGTAGTTGGTGGGCGGGTGTCTCGCTTTTTCGTCGTCAAAGCGGCAAGGCAGCTGGCAGTTGGGATGGGAGGTGTGGAATCGGCGGCAGTTGCATGGCTAAAACTCTCGAGATAAATTTACGAGGTTGATACGTAGGGAATTCCGTATGATAATAATATAAACGTATGATACTCCAGTAACAAAAGATAAGATACGACCCCTCACCCCACCCCTTCTTCCCCAACCATATAGCATGGCTGACGATGCTCCAGACAGCGACGACGATGCGCAGACGAAGGGTAAGAAGCAGCAGGTCAAAGAGCTCAAGGCGAAAGGAGTGTCCGCGGCTGAGATCGACGATTTGGAGCACGTGTTTGAGCATTACGACCCCGACGCGAACGGATTGATTACGACGGAGGATGTGCGCAAGCTGCTCACGAAGCTCGGGCACCGGCTCAACGACCGCGACCTCGCCGTGATCTTTCGGCGCTTGACGCACGGGCAGTCGACTAAGCAGATGAACATGACGCAGTTCTGCCTCATGCTGCACAACATGCAGGGGGCGACGGACGAACCGTTGAAGGCGTACTTCACAACCGTGCTCGACGCGGACGGCAGCGGGGAGCTGAATCCGAAAGAGTTGAAGAAGGTCATGAAGCGCATCGGGGAAAAGGTGTCGAGAGAGGAGTGCAAGGAGATGATCCGGGAGGTCAACTCGGAAAAGGAGTTTATCGAACTTTGCACCCTTCGGGGGAAGAATAGGCACATCGATTGGTGATGAAAACAAAACCGCCGCAGGGAAAGAAAGTACTCGTGTACCATTGTTACTGGTACCTAGTCGCGAAGAACAAGCCAGCAAGCGCATCAAGCAAGGAGTTTTCACAAAGGTGGCGTGGCGTGTCCAAACATATTTATCGTGACCGTCATCTATCGTAATAAACAAACTCACACGTGTATGCACACTACTTTGGTGGCGGCGCGTCCGGGGTGTCGAGAAGCTTCGGGTCTAAGTCGAGATGCTCCGCCGCCACCTTGAGCTTGATCAGCTCTTTGTCCATGCCCAACTCCACTAAGCGGAAGTACATCTTGTACCGGTAGTCATCCTTGACCTTGGCCGGCACGTGCTTGTGCTTCTTCTTCTTCTTCTTCCTCCTCCTCCTCTCGCTCTCTGCCTCATCTTCATCCTCCCCCGCCGCCGCCTTTGACGCCGTGGACTTTTTCGATGGACTAATGCCCTTGTCGCCCTTCTTCTTCTTCTTCTTCTCGTCCTCCTCCTCTGGCTCGCTCTCTGACTGGCTACTCGCCGCCTGAAAGCCATCGTCGGAGGAAGACTCTGCCTCGGATTCGCTCAAGGTGACCGTCTTCTTCTTCCCGCTCCGAGACTTGCCGCCCTTGCTGGCGCTCGCGGCTTCGTGGCCTTCGACGACGTCAATCAACCTTCCCTTGCCCACCATGGTACACACTTCGACCAAATGTTTCGGGTGCGACACCTCGCGCAGCATCTCCCCCGCCTCGTCGGTCGAGATTTTGTCGTTGCCCTGAATGGTGGAGGTGGTGGAGGTGGTGGAGGTGGTGGATAATTGGGGTTTAGTTTTCTGGGGTGGTGGAATGAAAGTGAAAAGTGGACGTACTCCGTACACGTACGTAGGGATCCCTACTGCTACAGATGAGACATGCACGCATGATGTGACGTACGAGCAGCTTTGCTGACTTCTTCAGCTCCTCCTCGGTAATCGTGCCGTCCCCGTCGGCGTCGAGCACTTTGTCGAAAAATGTTTTGTACGGGGCGTCCGTCCGTCGCACAGAGTTGTGCATCATCACGCAGAACTGTTCCTTCGTCATCAGCTTGGTGGAGTGCCCGTTTGTCATCCGCCGGAACATGCACTCCAAATCCCGATCGTTGAGCCGCTGCCCGAAGGCGACCAGAAATTCCTCCATGTCGCGGGTGTTGATGTGGCCTTTCATCTCGGTATCGAACATCGAGAAGGTGTGCTTGAGGGAGTCCAGCTCCGCGCGATTGATGCCCAGCGCTTTGATCTTGTTGTCTTCTTTCTCTTCGGGCGTCGGCGGCGCTTTTGCTCCCGGGCCCTCTGCCTCGGACGAGTCGGAAGACTCGTCAGTCCATTTGTCTCCTTTGTCTTGGTTGTCTTGGTTGTTTCCGCCGCCGCCGCCACCACCCCCGCGGCCGCCGCGGCCGCCGCCGCCCAGGCTCAGCGACGCGCCCTGCCGCACGAACCGCGACGCGTGCTGGCACTGGTTAGCGGCGGACTGGACGCGCGTGGGGAAGCGCGCGCGGTGCTGCGGATCGTTGGCGTCGGACTGGGACAGCTCCGAGATCCAGAGGTACTTGCGGCTCAGGACGGAGAGCAGCTTGGCGTTGGTGGAGCTCGTGAAGAAGGACATCTTCAGCTCGTAGTAGCTGCGCCACGCCGCGCCCCACCGCAGCTTGCGCGAGTTGTCGTCGTGGTCCGTCTTGCCGTCGGGGCACTCGTTCGGGTTGTCGCCCTTGTAGCCCTGCGGGAAGTTGCGGAAGGCGCTCATGTGGATTTTGCGCTTCAGCAGGGACGTCTGCGGGTCGACGACGATGCCGATGAAGGGGTCTCCGTGGCGCTCCGTCATGATCTGCCACTGGTTCTGGTTCTGCACGTCGGTGGAGGAGAACCAGCAGTGGTGCTTCTCCGGCAGCGGCTCGAACGGGTGGCTGTGGTACCAGCCGCAGATCTTGCCATTTGGCCGCGTTGCCTCGAGTGACTCCCCGAGGGCCGCCATGTAGGACGCGGTGTCCGGGTCCATCACCGCCGAGTGCGGCCCGCCTTTGCACTTGACGGGGAATGCGTCGATCACCACGATGGTGGACGGGGTGGAGGTGTCGCGGTACCCGAAGAGCACGCCCATCACCTCCACCGGCTTGCCCTGCTCCGACGCGATGCCTTCGTCGATGCCGCGCATCGAGTGCATCAGCATCTTGACCGCCGCCAGGCCGGACACGCGCACGTTGGTCAGCGCCTTGGGGTTCGCCGAGCCCGCGCGGACCGACTTCTTGAAGGACTCCGAGAGCTCCTCCAGCTTGATCGGGTCCGCCGTGAAGAGCTTGTCGCACACGCAGGTTCCGAAGGCCACCGCCATCGAGCGCGCTGATGGCTGAGAGGAGAGTCTGATTTCCAGCCACTGGAGTAAAATAGTTACGTCAAGTCAAGTAATCAATGGCTGACAGACGTGATCTCCTCCCCCGATTCAAGAAGAAAAGACATGGGCTACGGACGCGGTGGCAGAGGAGGCGGCGGCGGCCGCGGCGCTTACTATAAAAACAAGTACGGCGGCGGCGGTCGTGGCCGCGGCGGCGGCGGCGGTGGCAGAGGAGGCGGCGGCGGCCGCGGCGCTTACTATAAAAATAAGTACGGCGGCGGTGGCCGTGGCCGCGGCGGCGGCGGCGGCGGCGGCGGCGGCGGAAGCAGCTTCTCTTCGCAGCCGCCCGCTGGCCCAGTCCGTCGCATGGGCTCCATCCGCGACCTCCAGAACACCCTGCAGCGCCTCGACGGCAAGTCGTACAACTGCTACAAGGACCTCCGCGGTACGTGGTCCCTGGACGAGCTCGTCAGCGGCTGCGAGCTCGGCATCAACCACGTCCAGGGCGATAGTTACGCGCCGCCGTCGCGCTGCCACGTCTCGATGCCCGTCGCCTCGGCCGGCATTCCCGCCCACCTGGTCTCCTCACGTCCGCGCCGGACCGCGTTCGCCGACCACTTGACGCGCTGCTTCTACGCCTCGGCGAAGTCGGCGGGCATGGACCAGACCGCTGGTGGCGCCGGTGGTGGTGGCGGCGGCTGGAAAGGCCCGAAGGGCGGCGACATGCAGATCGACAAGCCTGGCCAGCACATCCTGGAGCGCACCTCGGTCCTGATCCGCAGCGGCAGTGGCAGCGGCAGCGGCAACTCTTCTCTCACCCTCGAAGCGCGCTTCACCGTCGCCCTCCCCGCGCGCGGCCGCTCCATCATGGGCCAGCAGGCCTCCAACCTCCTCACGCAGAGGCTGCCCCAGCTGGTCCAGAACGCACTCACGTGGACGGGCCGCGACGTCGACCAGGCCAAAGCCCAGCGGTGGATCACTTCCGTGGAGGACCAGCAGCACCTGCGCGGCCTCCTGGCGGGCTCCGGCCTGTGCGCATTCGTCGCCGACGGCTCCATCCTGCCCCGCGCCAGCGGCAACAACGACGAGCCGATGCCGTCCAACCAGTCGCCGGTCCCGTTCACCTCTCCCGTTCACCTCTCCCGTGAGTTTACGCTGCCCAACGCCGGCACCATCACGGGCATGGGCGTCCCGCGCGGCGTCACGCTCATTGTGGGCGGCGGCTTCCACGGCAAGTCGACGCTCCTGAAGGCGCTGGAAGTGGGCGTGTACGACCAAATTCCCGGAGACGGCCGCGAGTTCGTCGTGACCGACCCCAACGCGGTCAAGATTCGCGCCGAAGACGGCCGCGCCGTGCACGCGCTGGACATTTCCGCCTTCATCAACAACCTGCCGCACGGGAAGGACACCTCCCGCTTCACCACGCCGGACGCCTCCGGGTCGACGTCGCAGGCGGCCAACATTGTGGAGGCGGTGCAGGCCGGCGTGAAGACGCTGCTGCTGGACGAGGACACCTGCGCGACTAACTTCATGGTGCGCGACGAGCGCATGGCGGCGCTCGTCCACCGGGACAAGGAGCCGATCACTCCCTTCCTGGGACGCGTCCGCGCGCTGTGGGAGCAGCTGCAAGTCTCGACCATCTTGGTCGTCGGTGGCGCCGGATGCTTCTTCGATGTCGCGGACCAGGTCGTGATGATGGACAGCTACGCGTGCGTGGATGTCACCGCCAAGGCGAAGGCGATCTCGGGAGCGTTTGCGCAGAGGGATGCGGGCTTGCCGCCCCTCCCGCCGCAGGAGGGCGGGAATGGAGGTGGTGATGGCGAGGGCTGCTTTGATATGAGCTCGGGCTTGCGGGCCGAGAACGTGCCGGTGGCGAAGCGCTCGCGGAGCAACACTGCCGGCGAAAGCAGCAGCAACAGCGATGCCGCTATTATCAAGCACACGCTGAGCGCCACCGCCTCCGCTTCGAGCCGCAGGAGCCCCAAGCCGCAGAGCCTGGCCGCCAAGGGCGAGCGGGGTGGCAATGTCATGTGCCGGCAGAACCGCCTCGTCAACTACGGCGATGCTGAGCTTCAGCTCGGCGCCGTCGAGCAGCTGGTCGAGACGAGCCAGACCCGTGCAGTCGGCTATGCCCTCCAGTGGCTCGCCAAGCAGCAGGCGAGCTCGTCGATGGCAGACATCGCCGCCGCGGTGGACCGCGCGCTGCAGGGCGATCTCGGCCTCGATACGTTCGGCCCCTTTGATCGACTTGGGAACATGGCAGCGCCGAGGGCCATCGAGGTCGTCGCTGCACTCAATCGCCTCCGCCAGGCGGAGATGCTGCGGCAGTAGTGGGAATAGAGCTAATGAAAAATAGTACGAGTACCACCGTGCAATCTTTACTTTAATTTCCACTACTCGTATCAACTGTACACCCTGGAGTGCGCTCGCAGAGATTCTTGTCTTGATACCAGTTGTGAGGGGGCAAATTCACGCACAGCAGCTGGCCGATGCCGCACCTTCGGTTAGGAAAGAGCCACCCATTGACGTACAGAAAGTCAATATCCTTCTGATCCGCCAGCAGATCAACCGCATCCTCCACCGCGTTCACCAGCGGCTCCCCTCGCGTGTTGAAGCTGGTGTTGCACAGGACGGGCAAGCCGGTTGGCACCTGCTGGCTGACCGCCATGAGCAGCGCGTGCAGCCAGGGCTCATCTTGCTGTGTCACAGTTTGGGGCCGCGCCGTGCCGTCGTAATGCCAAACGGCAGGAATCAGCGTTTTCATTTCGGGCCGCAAGCGCGGCGCAAAGGACATGTAGGGCGAGTATCCAAAGGAGGCGGCGGCGGAACCGGAGGAGGAGGAGGAGGAGGAAGAGGAAGCAAAATCATTATCCCACGTGGACCGCTTACCCCGCACTTCTTTCATGCTCCCTTCTCCTCCCACTTCTACTTCAACTTCAATCCCCCAAGGGTCTCCTCGCTTCTTCCGAACTACGTCCGTGTCGAAGTCAAAGACGCGCGACATCGCCTCCGTCGCAACCATCGGAGCCACAGGCCTCCACGCTTCCCTGAACTTGATCTTGTTCATTCGAGCCTTGATGCCTGCTAAGGGCACTGCAACAAGGCTGCGATGGCCCAAGGCACGCGGACCGAACTCTTGCCGGCCGCGCACGAGAGCAATGATGGCTCCTGCCGCAAGCTCGGCCGACAGGCGCGAAATGCCGGCGTCTTCCTCGTCGCCCAACCACGTGGCGCCGTAGCGAGCCGCAAAGTCTGGGAGCTTCTCCTTGTCGAACAATTCCATCCCAGCAAAGGCCACGCTCGCGTGAAACCCTGGTGGCGGCGGCTGCACAATCCACGCGGCGCCAACCGCGATTCCCGAGTCGTTGGGTGCGCTGGGCACGTGCACGGGGAGCCCGAAGACGTCGCGCACGTGCTGATTGCCTTGCACATTGAGAGCAGTGCCTCCCGTGAGAATGATGCCATCAATCTGGTCGCCGTACCGTTGCACGTGCGGCCGCAAGACTTCCTCCAAATGCAGCTGGAATGCGCGCTGCATCGACAAGACCACGTTCCTCTCCACCTCTCTCCGCTTCTCATCACTCAGCACCGCCGGCCCGCGCAAGCCCGACATGACAGCCGCATCTTCGATTGCCGCAAGTCCAACTTTATACGGTGAAATATCGGGGCTTCCGCCCGCCAACACGCGTTTGAAGAGCTGCACGATCCCCTCGATTGGTTCCGTCCCCATTCCCGCATAGCCCATGACCCGGCCCGGAATGGGATGATCATGCGCGCCCGTGCACTTGGTTGCGGGCACGGCTCGCTTGATTTTATAGTGCTTAATCTCTGGCGCAAGGCATGCAACCAACTGGTAGGCAGTTGCATTCGACCGCTTCGAGATTAGCACTTTGAAGTGGTTCCTGTACGTCGACGATGACAATGTGTCGCTGCTATCATCATCATTGCGTCGGTAAAAAGGCAGGTCTTGCACGTTGTACGCGGCGACCTCGGGAGCAAACCCAGATTGCCCCACAAAACGCGGCACTCGATCATGGCCCCACTGCCGGCTACTCTCATCCGCAGCTGGAGCAGGCGCGTTGCCGCTAGTTGTGGTTGCCCAGCCTCGCTTCGATGCAAGATAGAGGTTCAGGTTGGGATGGCTGAACATCATCTTCTCCTCCGGAATGGTGCCTATGCCGTGCGTGTCGTGCGATAGCACGAGAGCATTCTCAAAGTCTGAATCCCACAAGCCAAGCGCGGCGTGGGAAACGTGATGGCCCACGGTGACCCAGCGATGGACCGGCCAGCCAGAGTCGAGGGTGAAGACGTTGACCTCCTGAGTGCAGAGGACGCCAACGTCAAAGATGTGTGTATCGGCTGCGTAACTCTCGCCGGAGTTTATGCGCAGCTTCAGTTCGTCCATGAGCGTCTGCAACGTCGCTGTGTAGACCTTCAAAAAATCCGTCTGATTTATGCTGCGCTTGACATTATTGTAAATGGGGCTGAAGTGGCGTTCGTTGGCCAAGCGTTCGAGCTCCAGGACCGCAAGGACGCGGCCGCCCTGCAGAATAGCCATACTTGCGTCGTGGCCCAGGGAAGACAATGCCAGAACGGACAGCTCGTCACGCTGCGGCGATGACGGCGGCGGCGGCGGAGAAGATTGGGCCGCCGCCGGCAGCTGTGGAGGGATGCGCGGCGTCAAAGCCGGGGCTGACTGCGCGTTGCGAAACCCACTGCGTCTCATCGACATCAGCGTTCTGCCTTCGCGGCACGCAGTGGCCGTGCTTTTGATGTCGACGTCGAATTCAAACGGCGTTGAAATACATCTCCCTTCATCGACCCAGGCAACGCAAGCGACGAGGGAATTGAGGCCCAGGGGCAATGCAGAGGTGTCAAAAGCTGCTACAATATTTTGATCACGGCCCTGGGCGCAGCCAAGGGAAATTAAGGACGGCCGCGTCGCGTCGCTAAAGGTGTCGATGATGCGCACGCATATGAACCACGGCAGCCGCCAATGGTGCCACCCCTCCTCCACGCCCCTATCGTGCTCGCTTTGGAAGAGCGGCGTCAGGTCACGAGAGGCGGTCGTCATCAATGCTTCCAGATGGACCATCTTGTTGTCACTGTCTTTGACGAGACAGGTGTAACTCTTTTGCACAATATCGCGCTGCCCAACCGCGTTCTCTTGAAAGCCCGACCACCCCTTGGGCAGGAGCAGCTTGAGAAAACTGCTGCTGTTTGCAAGGTTGTCCTCGGGCACAGTCTCGACCAGAGACACGTCCCATGATATGAGCGTTCCCCTCGAAAGGAGCCCTCCTTTCACCGCATACACGTGGCTCAGCGGCGACTCATTTCGCGATGACCAGTCCAGCCGCAACCTCGTTTGGGCGTACTCTGAAATTTTGAAAACTGTTCTCGTGCAGCCCAGGAAAATACTATTGTCCAGAGTCTGGTTGTCGGCGGTTTCCAGCGAGAAGTTTTGCGGCCAGTTATCCAAGCACAGCGCAGCCGCCTGCTTGCTAGCGTCGCGCACGGTCGCGTCTGTTTTGATGCGCCAATAAAACTTCTTTCCCCCAATTTGCGTCCAATCTTCATACACCGACTGTGGAATTTGCATGAATGCTAGCTTCGGATCATACGTACCCGTGCCGCTATCCCATCCGCGGAAGCCAATGCCGGGGGGAAACATTCCGACGCCAGCGTACTCGGGAAGGGGGTTTGTCCTCTTCTCTCCGCGTAAGCTCGATGATGACGGCGGGGGTGGCGTGAGCAGGAGCGGCCGGGCGTAGACAGCCATCACGGAGCGCCCGCCCATCGAATGCCCATATTTGTCGACGCCGAACTCGCAGCTCATCTTCTGGCTGCTTGGTGCCTGCTCTACTTGCCCCGTCCGCAGCGGATCATCCATCCACGGCCTCCCCGGGATGACGTGGGAGCGGGAGTTGGCGACTGGGTTTGCCTTGTTAAAGTTGGCGTAGTGACCTCCGTAGCCACAAGAGGATTTCATCAGCCCTCCCGAGAAAACCGGGTTCTCGAGGACGAACCACGGCTTTCCGGCGCCCGCAGCTGCGTCCAAGCATTCGTGAAAAGTGAATGGCCCCTCGGGTACCCAGGTTTCAATCGCCGCCTCCGGCGTGCCCGCGAGGAAGTCCGTGTAGCAAAATATGAAGAACGCAGAGCGGGCGAAAGCTGCGACCGCCATTACATCACTCCTTCTTCTGGGAGTCACAAGGATTGTGTTAGGCTGTACTGTACAAAATCCCCCGGTTACCCGGAAGTAAATTAGTGATGAAAGTGAGATCGGTTGAAGGCAACAAAATCATTTCAATCGTTTACTACTTCCCAAACCCCGTCGCCAACTTCTTTCCACTGGAGACTACTCGCCAACGTCGTCGCGGGGGCAAACACAGCTTGCGGCGCCGCGGTTTTCTCCACCAGAAAGTAGTACATTCCGCCGCACACCTCTAGAGGACCCGTGCACGGCACTGACTCCAGATACTCCAGCTGCCATCCGCGGCGATGCACGCTGCTATTACTACTGCTGCTGCTGCTGCCGCTGCTACTACCACTGCTACTGGGCGCACTGTTGCCTGCTTGGACCATGGGAATAAATTGCTGCAGGTGCTTTTTCATCTGCCTGACCGCACTCGCTCGATCCAGCGGCGCATTCTCCACCCCGTTGGAGTTTTCCATCCATGCGCTGATGCCGCCTGGGGCAAGATAGTCCAGCAAGTCGCGGTAGTAGTCGCGGTGAAGTTTCCACCCGAGGTCCAACGTCATCACTCGCTCCACAAATGTCATATGCCATTCTCCGCCCTCGCTCTCTAAATCGTTCACATCATTGGCGGCACTTTTGGTCGGGTAGTGAGGCGGGTTGGCGACGACCAACGTCCAGGACCCCTTCTCCGACTCAGGCACCGACGCAAGTCCATCCGAATGATAGATGGTGACTCGGTCTGCGATGGCAGGATTGGCTTCCACCGTAGACCTCAGCAGCGCCACCGCACCGGCGTAAATCTCGACGAACACGATGTGGTCGCAGAGCCCATAGGCGAGGAGCTGGAAGCCGATGAAGCCGGGGCCCGCGCACATCTCGACGCACCGCGCGCTGCGCCCCAGCTTTGGATGCGTCGCGGCGAAAGACAGGTAATCTGGGCCGAAATGCTTGCCGCCGCCGTCGGTCTCCTTGGTCCAGAAAACGTTAATGGTGTGGGCTGGGCCGGAGAAAGTGACGACATAGGTGTGGCGTTTCCATTCCTCTTCGGAGGCGAAGCCTCGCCCGAGCCATTTCCACCGCCAAGTTAGCTCCCGCAGCAAACGCTCCTCCATGTGAGAGCGCATTTGCTTCTTGCAGGTCTCCGTGGAATCTGGGCTGAAGAGTTCAGCTCCGAGCACTTTGTTCTCGCACATCAACGTTGCGATGTCGGCGAGGTCCTGGAGAATTGCAGACTTGGTACGCGAGCTGTCATCGAACCAGTTGTCGTAGGCTACTGCCACCTCCGGCTTCATGCCGACCCCGTCCTTCGGATCTCCCTCGTAACTTGCCTCGACCGCCCTGATGCCGCGGGGGAGGCCCAAAGGACTGCGCGGCAGCGGGAGGGGTGGCTCGTAAATGATGCTCAAATCTGGCTCCCATGGGTGGGCGAGCTGGATCAATATCGACGCGTGGCTGGGAAACTCCTCCCAGTGCAGCCGCTCCCTCTTGGGACCACGCTTCCCCTCACCCTTTTGATTTCGGATCGTGACGAAATTCCCGGTAGACTGGACGTGGAACCTGGTCTCACACGTACGAACGTAGTACTGATCAGCGTAGCCGCGAGCGCGATCAGCAGAAAGGTTCTCAACCCCAGCTTCCACGTCCATCACCTCGAGCAAATTGCTCGTGAAGCGCACCGTGATAGTGTGTATGTCAAAATCCAGTTCCGGCAAGTCTGCTTTCCCTTCGTTCTCTTTTGCATAGTCCGCGTGAGCTTGATAATCCCACAGCGGGAAATCGTTGGGAATGAAGTTGGCGCACGGGTCCGTCACCTGGCATTGCCAATCTCTGTTCGGGACTCCGTCAACGATGGTGTACAGCAGCTTGCAGTGGGAGAACGGCCAGTACACGTCCTCGTACTCTTCTTGACAGGAAGTACCACTGAAGAGTCCGTCGTCGCCGCAAGTCCAGGGACCACCTCCACCGAAACCATCGTTGCAATCTACCTCGACCTTATCTCCAAATTTGCCAATTACACTACCACTAGTCGCCTTGTCGGAATTGGGAACCTGAGTGGGTGTGCACGAATCAGCAGCAGCAGCTGCTGCTGCAGCAGCCGCCGCCGCCAAATCCCGGGCAACTGCCCTCAGCGAGGGAGAGTGCCGATCGAGAACTTCTGCGCCTCGAGCGAGGAGCCAATTGCTCGCCGCGTCGCCGACGCCGACACCTTCGCCGTGCTTCTCCGCATGCAACGCAAAATCGAGGGGAGTGGCCCCGTCGCTGCCCCGCTTCAAATTGACCAACCTCGACACTGCCAGCTCCGCCTCCGCCAATCCGAGACCCGAGGTGGCGTGGAGGGCGAGCCACTCGAACGCCGCGACATCCCTCTGAGAGGCAGCGGCGTGGATTGCGGCTTTGCCGTCGCGCGGAGCGGTGGCGAGTAGGGGATCGGCGCCAAAGTCGTCCACCAACAGGCTGAGCAAGTCGGCTCGCCGGGGCAAACTCGATTTCGTGTCCGACTCTGCCCGGACGCCGCCAACAGTATCGAGGGCAGTGCGGAGCAGGGGCGGGTTGAAAGATGTGTTGATGTCCACGCCGGCTGTCGTCACCGACAGCTCCAGCAGCCACCGTGCGATGTCAAGGGCTCCCTGGTGAATGGCCTCGTGCAACGGCAACCACTCCTCCGGTGCAGCGGTGATATCTCTTCCGTCTCCCTCCTCGCCCACCACCACCTTCTCCAGCTTCTTCTCCCCCGACTGCAGATTGACACCCTGCCGGCGCAGCCAGTGGAGTACTTCCAGTTGGCGCGCGCAGTTATCAAAGACAGCCACGCCCACGTTGCATCCGAGCACAGCGCAAAGGGCCAGGGGCATACCTCCTTCAGCGCCGCGCAGAACCGCACCGCGCTGCACAAGCGCCTCCAGAGCTCGGGTGGAGCCTGCATGACTCGCCAATTGCACTGGGAGCGATCCCGCGACGTCCGGCACGTTTGTAGCGGCGCCCTGGGCGAGGAGCCAGCGAAGAGCTCGGAGGCCGCGGTCGCCAGTACTCGCCGCCGTGTGCAACAGTGCGTCGCCTGGACGAATGCCAGACGGCTCGCCCGCAGAGTTGAGGCGATCTAAAAAGCGGTCCTGCTCCCCGCCGCCGCTGCCGACTCCTGGCAGTAAAATTTCTTCATCGAACCATTCAAAGACTGGAACCGAGCCCGAGCGCGCGGCCGCAGCCAGGACCCCGAGATCGTACGCAGCCCCGTTGGACAGCAACCACGACAGCACCCGCCGCTGTGCCTCCCCGCCCAAACTCCCGCTTTCTCCCGCAAAAGATGCCGCGGCGAGGCGGATTGGTGTCATCCCGTCTCCTCTCGCGGCATTGACGTCGGCGCCGTGGCGCAGCAGAGACTCAAGCAGAGCGTCGCTTGCCAATCGGACCGCGGCGAGGTGGATTGCCTGGCTTCCATCGTTGGCAACCGCAGACACCGACGCCCCGTGCGCCACGAGGAAATCAACGACGCACGGGGAGCGCGCGGCGTGAATCGCGGAGAAGCCATCTCCGTTCGTCTTGAGCAAAGGCGCCGCCGGCGACGATTCGGCAGCATTCTCGTTCTCGTTCGCGTTCTCGTTCGCGTTCACGACGAGCGAGCGCAAGCGCGCCATGTCGCCCACAGATGCGGCGACGACGGCGGCCGTCGACGCCGCCTGCCCGCCAAACGCAAGGACTGGCTCGTCGCCGAGGTTGACCGTGCCGTGCCACTCTCTCTCGGGCATGTAGAAGAGATCGCCCACTCGCTGCTCGCAGACGCTGAGCCCCTCGAGCTCTGCCTTGGTCGGCACGGGAAGCCGTCCACGCAGCGTCGAGCTGCTGGAACGGTCGTAGCCCGGCCCCCACTTGCGAGGCCATTCGCGCAGCACCCCCGGCGGCGGCGGTCCCGCGGCAGGCATGGTGAACCACTGCTTGCGCCCCGCGAGGAGCGCGAGCCACGTCTCCGCGTGCGAGTGAAGAGGGGTGCCCGTCGGCGGGAGCCCGAGGCTGAAGACGGGGGAGGAGAAGACGCCTTCGATCACTTCCGGAATGCGGAAAGGCGGTGGCGGTGTCAAGCGGGGGTCCAATGCATCCGCTCCTCCTCCTTCGTCGTCGGCGCCGCACTGATTGGCAGCTCCGCCTGGTGGAGGAGGAGGAGAAAAGGCGAGGACCTGGAGCAGCGTGGACGGGCCCAGGGAGGGGTCCACGACAAACTCGCTCACGCTGGCGGGGCTGCGGGCGAGGAACTCCGGCAGCGAGAACACCGCCTCGGGAACTTTGGCTCCGAATTGACGGCCTCTCATCGGGACCCTTAGGGATGGGAAGCGCGCCGCCAGCTCGCCCACCACGTCCGAGCCCCACCCGCACGGCGCAGTCGTCATGTCGGGCCAGTGCTCCGCCGCCAGCCCGGTGAGCACGGCCGCGTGCTGGTTGCGGATGTGCGCCTCGAAAGACTCCTTCGACATCGTGCGGGCGTCGTAGACGGGGAGGTCGCAGCCGGGCCGGTAGGTTGGTACTGGTACTGGTACTGGTACTGGTACTGGTACTGGTGGTGTGGCCGGCGAGGCGACGATGGGCGGGAGGAAGAGGAGGAGGAGGAAGGAGAAGATGACATTGGGGAGGACGTCCATCAGCATACGCACGTATGTGGTCCTGCTGCTGACGCGATCCAAGGAGGCTGTCCGGAGTATGTAGTGATCGAGATGCTTCGAAATACTCCAGTAGAGAATAGTGATGAAGTGCAACTGCCTGACGATCTTCGTGGTCGCCTCTGCTGCTGCCCTTGCTGCTGCCACCACTCCCTCCTCCGGCGAGGCCGACAGAGTATCGTCTCTGCCCGGCCTCCGGGGCCCGCTGCTGGAGGAAAACTTCGCTGGGTACATCCCGGTGAACAATGCCACAGCCAATCTGTTCTACACCTTTAGCACCGCGCGCAATGCGACTGCCGCCGAGGTGCCCACTCCGCTCGTCATGTTTATCAACGGCGGCCCGGGCGCGAGCTCGCTGACGGGCTCGCTCACAGAGAACGGGCCGTACACCTTGGAGGATCACGGCTCCCTCGTCCCCAACCTCAACAGCTGGAACCAGCACTTCCACCTCGTCTACGTCGACCAGCCCGCGGGCACGGGCTTCAGCTACTGCAGCGACGGCACCGACGCGTGCCTCGTGACCTCGCTGGACGAGGCCGCGGAGCAGCTGGCTGAGTTTCTGGCGACCTTCATGTTCGAGCGCCACCCGCCCCTGGTCTCCGACTCGCCGCTGTTTTTGACTGGCGAGAGTTTTGCGGGGAAGTTCATTCCGTTCACCGCGGCGCATATTTTGGGGGGCTCTGCTGCCGCTACTTCGAGTAGTAGTAGTAGTAGTAAGCTGGCTGCGGCGTTGAAGAGGGGCGGGCTGATGATCGGCAATCCCGAGATGGACACTCTGCTGCAGTACCCGCTGACGCTCGACTACCTGCGGGGCCAAGGCATGCTGGGGCCGCACCAAGTGAAGCAACTGCAGGCCAAATTTGATGCCCCGACTAAAGGGTGCAAGGCTCTGGTCCAATCCAGCCTCCAGGGCGGACCGATTGCCAAGGAGATTTGGATTCAGGCCAGCGCGGTCTGCGAGGCGTGGCTCAATTCCCTCTACCCGCTCGCGGGCAATCCGTTCCGGTACGACATCCGCGACCCCAACGGCGCGTTCAAAGCTCTCACGGCGCGGCTGGAAAGTTATCTCAGTCGGGCGGACGTCGGGAAGGCGCTGCACACGCGCGGGAAGCGCTGGAAATCAGGCGACGGCGAGGCGGTCCCGAACAAGGTCGCGGAAGCGCTGGTCGCGGCGATCGAGAAGCCGGGCGCCATTGCGAAGCTCGCTTCCGTGCTGACGGCGGGCGTGCACGCAATGGTGTATGATGGGAGCATGGACGGCTCGCCGTTCAACCATCTCTCCGTCGAGGCGTGCATGGAGAGCATGGAATGGAGCGGCAGCAGCGTCTTTGCCTCGGCGGACCACGAGCCGGTCTTCCTCCTTCCGGCTCCGCAGCAGCAGCAGCAGGAAGAGCAGGAGCAGGAGCAGGTCTCCGGGTTTGCTCGCAAGGCCGGCTTGTTCACCTATTTTGTCGTCGCTCGAGCGGGCCATCTCGTGCCGATGGACAGGCCGCGGGTCTCGGCCGCTATGCTGCAGAAGTTTGTGGAAGGCGCCGTCGCCGCCGCCGCCTCCGCCGGGAATGCAGTAGTGTAAAGAGAGAAGAGAAGAGAAGAAAGAGGAAAATAGAGAGATCATTGTGGTTATTTGGAATAAAAGCCAAGGTAAAGTTATTATCGAAATGCTCCGCCCTGTCCCACACTCTGCCTGTTGGCCCCTCCACGACGACGGAAAGCGACTCGAGCAGCATCGGCTCCGCCCTGGCCCTGGGCACTCTCATTCCTCGCCATGATTGGCGGGCGCGCGAGCGCAGCCGCCCCCTTCGCCGACACGCGCGGCGCGCGGTGCAGCCCTATGAGCCCGCGCTTCTTCTTTGCCGCCGCTCTCTCGTGCGCCTCCGCCGCCCGCAGCTCGCGGTCGGAAAGACCTTGCACGGAGTCGGCGCTCTCCTTGCGGTCTAGCTGCAACGACGGCGGGGCATTCTGCAGCCGCTGCACCTGGCCCTGGAGCACCGCCACCTGCGACTCCAGCTGCCAGATCTGCAAACGGTGCTCCTCCTTCGTCTGCTCGAACGCCGCTTTCAGCTCAGCCAAGCCCTCGGCGAGGTGCTCTCTTTCCAGATCCTGCTTCGAGTTCTCTTCGTGCTCCTGCTTCTTCAGGCGGATCTGGGCTAAATGCTGCGTGCGGAAGGCGTTCGACAAGCGCTCCGTTTCGCCCTCCACGCGAATGAGGCGGGCTGCCACTGATCCTGCGTCCATAGGGGTCGAGGGCGGAGGGAAGGTTTGCGATTTGCGAAGTTGCCCAGGCGCTACTGGCCAAGCTGACCGAGCCCATACGGTTAACGATCGGCCTCCTGAGACGCACTTTTGGACCCAAAAGTGCGTCTCAGGATTTTTGTCTCGGAATAAGCTATAAATGTATACACCCCGGGACGGGGCTGTCCCGAGTGAGAATCCGCAAAAAAAATTGAGGTCCCTAGGGCGGTCATAGTGGGAGGCTTATGAGTGCCCTTGACATGACTCCTCCAATTTGGTACAAAACTTGGTAACGAAATATGAAACTAAAATAGTTACTGGAGTGCGATTATCGAACTCCCTACCCCAGTACTCATTTCAAGTCAAGTCAAGGTGGAGCAGCCCCAATTTATGGCTCATCTGACTCCCTAGCAGCCCCCCCTGGGCCCCGATCGACAAAACAATGTGCTGGAGAAATCCCCGGGAGGTCCCTGGCCGATTGGTGTACGTGGTAGGAGGAGGGGGGCAATATGAGTTTACGCTTCAAAACCAACCGTAAATACGCTCTGAATTTTTCAGTCTTCAGTCCACCCGACCTTACGACTCCTCTCCTATGCCCACTGGCCAGCTCGTCCTCGGCCCTCCGGGCTCGGGCAAATCGACGTACTGCTACGGCGCGGCCAACTTCCTCGGCGGGCTGGGCCGGCGCGTCGCGGTCGTCAACCTCGACCCGGCCAACGAGACCGCGGCGTACGACTGCGCAGTGGACATCCGCGACCTCATCAACCTCGACGACGTCATGGACGAGCTGAAGCTCGGGCCCAACGGCGCGATGATCTACTGCATGGAGTTCCTCGAGCAGAACTTCGACTGGCTGGAGGAGCAGCTGGATCACGTGCAGGCGGAGGCCGTCGCGGCGGAGAGCGCGGAGCAGGCACAGCGGACGGCGGACGTGGCGGCGGCGGCGCGCGTCCCCGGCGGCGGCGGCGCCGCCGCCGCCGCGCTGCCGCCATTGCGCACGGGGCCAGTCTACTTCATTATTGACTGCCCGGGGCAGGTCGAGCTGGTGACGCACCACCCGAGCGTGAAGAATATTTTGACCAAGCTGCAGCGGGAGCTGGAGTTCCAGCTGGTGGCGGTGCACCTCGTCGACGCCCACTACTGCAGCGAGCCGGCCAAGTACATCAGCGCCTCTCTGCTGTCGCTGTCGACGATGCTGCGGCTGGAGCTGCCGCACGTCAACGTGCTGTCCAAGATGGACTTGCTGGAGAAGTACGGCCAGCTGACGCAGCCCCTTGATTTTTACACCGGCGCCTTTGACCTCGCGCGGCTCCTGCCGAGTATGAAGGAGAGCACGGACCACGACTCTACTGCCACTGCGAGAACTGCGAGAACTGCGAGAACTGCGAGAACTGCCGCTGTCGCTGCCACTGCCACTGCTGCCGACGTCGGGATGCCCCCACCCACTTCGGCCACTGCCACTGCCACTGCTACTGTCGCTGCTACTGGCGACGACGACGACGGCGGCGGCGGCGGCGGCGGCGGCGGTCAAGAATACGGGCGAGGCTTCTCCTCTGCTCCCCGGCCGACCCTCAAGCGCAGCTTCAAGCGCCTCAACGAAGCCTTCTGCGAGCTCGTCACCGACTTCCGTCTCGTGTCCTTCCACACGCTCAACGTGAGCGAGAAGCAGAGCATCGCCCGCCTCCTGCGCTGCATCGACCAGGCGGTGGGGTACACCGGGCCGGGGGCCGCCGCCCTGGCTGCCCTCCCGTTGGACCTGGCAGAAGGGCAGCAGGGCGAGCACGCACACGACATGACGGAGAAGTACTCCTCAGCATTCGGCCCGCCCATGCCGATGGGGCCCGTGGCCGACTTTGGAGATGGCCTCTCGAGCGGCATCGAGCGCGCTGATATTACGGAGAGGAGCAGCAGCAGCAGCAACGGCGGTGGCGGCGGCAGCAGTAGTAGTAGTTCTACTATTCCGAATAGGCGCGTAGGCGAGGAGGCGGTGTTGGGTGGCGGCGGCGGTGGCCCGGCAGCCACCGTCGTGACCGTCGGGGATGGAGAAGGAGGGCTCATTAGCGACGAGCAGTGGTCGCAGATAACCCGCGTTGCTTCTACCACTGATGTAGAAGAGTAAATTACAGTCTCAATGATCAAAATGCATTAGCACATAAACTGTTCGGTCGCCGCGGACGACTGCAAGAATCCGTAAAAGTGCGAACGCAAAGGTGGAGAGAGGGGAAGAGATGGTGTGAATGGTGCCTTTGACCGCCGATCTTTCTGGTACAGTACCACATTGTAACAAAAAATGCCGAAGAAGGAAGGACATCTGAGGCACGTACGATGGTAACAGGAAATGCACGTAACAGGAATTACAGTGTACAAACTTGAAAGAAGCATTTCAAGTACGAAATTCTGTATTCAAAAATGTAAATATGTGTCTCGGGCTGCAGAAGTTTGTACATTCCTGCACCAAGGTACCTCTCTCTTTCTGCAGATCCCGTTACCTGCCGTGGGAGATCCCGCTGCCGAGAACCGTGCCGTTCAGGAAGTGAGAGATGCCGACCGGAACCAAAGTCATCTAACACTGGTTCAGGTTATTTTCTCTTCCGCTTCTTTTTTCCCTTTGCTTTTGCCTTCCTTTTTTTGCTCCGTTCCTCTCTCGCTCTTTTGGACTGAGCCCGAACCTTTTCTTTTGCAATCTCCGCCCTGTCTTTTGCTCGACTCTCTTTGTCACCGGCGTTTTCTTTGTGATGAAGTAAAATGTGTCTGCAACCTCTCGTGTGGAGTACGTCGTCTTGTTTAGCACAAGATCAGCGATGGCGTTCCATTTCTCGTCTGGTGGGTAATCCTCTGAAAAGTCTACATCGTACCGCATCTGTTTCCCCCAGCGTTTCGTAATAGTTCCCATGTATGAACGCAGTCGCCCTTTCTCATTCCACGTGTACTCAATGACATCGCCTACCTGCGGAGTCTGAAATCCTACCTTCAGTTTTTCCTGCTGCTTGCGAATTCGTGCGGATATTCTTGCTTTGCCGGGTTTGATGTCCAGTTATCCAGCACATATTGAACTGCCTTCATTATGTCAGGGAGATTCTTCTCTGGGAAGTATTCATTACCACGCTCTGGTTAATACCTGCGTCAGACGTGTGAGCACCCGCCACTCAAAGACATGATCTGCCCAATTTGCCTCGTCGCCTTTCTGTCCTGTCTTTGATTTTTTCCGATGCTTGAATTCTATTAGTTTTAGTGCCGTCAAACCGTCTTCCTGTTTCTGCGGTGGCGTTGGAAACCCGTACGCAGTGTAATATTCCCGCAGACGTGAGCCATCCCCGCCGTAATGTCTTCCTCTCACACCGACTTTAATGAGGCCACCATTACATTTTGGTATCTGAATGATGTACACTATCCTTGAGCTATTAAACTCCACCCAAAGTTGGTTCGTCGGCAGCTAGTGCTCGCACTTCACGCCGCGGTTGATAACGTTCAGGGCGGTCTGGACGTCCTCGTTCTTCGTCTCGGAGGTGACTTCGTCCTCGTCCTCGGACTCCGTCTCGGACTCCATCTCTGCGTCAGCGAGCGTGACCTCGAAGAGGCCCTTGCTGTGCGTGTACTTGACGGCCAGGACGCGGCACCCATCGATGAAGATCTCTTCTTGCTCGAGCAACTCCAGGGTGGGTCTCTGACCCTGACCCTTATTCTTGGGAAGGATGTTGCCTTTGCTGTCGCGGGGGCCAGGGTGCTCGCGCTTGGCGATCGCGCGAATTCCCCCCAGGCTTTTCGCTTGCAACGGTCATTGTGATCCGGCAGGAGGAGGAGAAGTTCAACCTGGTCACCTCGGGCGACTCCAACATGATTCCGGACCCAACACCTACCTCGAGGGACTCGGGCTCACCAACGGCCAATCGTACCAAGTGCAGGTGCTCGCGAGGAGCGCTGCTGGTGTGAACGGCACGCCGGAGACTGGAGGCATCTTCGTCATTCCGGGAACCACTGTGCGGGCAGAGATCCTCGTGGAGGCAACGCAGGGCAAGAACATGTACTCGTAGGTATCCCAATTCTTCTTTCATTCTTCTCTAAAGGCCATACGAACATCGAATGACGCGCTTTGCCGGTTACTTTTTGAGATCAAGCGTAGAAGAGGTGAAGCATTCTTATATACATTTCTATACCAGAACGGATGAGAGGAAATCCTTTCCTCTTCACCTTTTCTCTTCACCTACTCGAGAGGATCCCTCCTCCCTCCTCTTAGATGCACGAGAACTACGGCGGCCGCGAGAGCGGCAAAAGCAACCATCTTCCCATGGAAGCGAGCGTGAGCATCGTCGCCAGCCATGCCGAAGGGCGTCGCGCTCCGCCTCTCTTTCTCTCTGGAGAAGCGACACATCATCACGGGAAACGACGGAAACCGTGCGGTCCGGCGCAGCCGCAGCGATGCCGCGCCGCCGACGGCTGTCGCGGGGGCTCGGTTCTACCCACAGTGCTCGGCAGTGATTTTCCCGGAGAAGGCGTTTGCGAGAATCTTTCAAGTCGCCGGGCTCATGCTGATCTTCGGTAACGTGTTCACAGAGCCGGCCGAGGCTGCGGACCACGCGACGGCGGAGGTGGACGCGGCGGTCGAGCACAACTTGCTTGCTCAGGGCTTCCGGGAGAAGCCCTGGGCGTTCATTTTTGCCCCCACGTGGCTGGGCCTGAGCATCGCGATGACGGTTGTCGTCGCGCTGATGTGCGCGCGGCTCAAGCTCGTTTTGCTGGAAGAAGAGAGGGGGGCAGCAACTCCAGGCGCACGGTTGTCCGCGGCAACGAATGCCGGTTCCCCTACTACCAGTACTGCGAGAAAAAGGAGCTACAGCATGGTCGTCGTCAAAGTCGTCGGCGCGATGGTAGTCCTTGCCTTCTACATGGCCCTCCACACCGTCGTCCCGCAGGCCGACTTTGGCGTCGCCGAGATCTTCGGCGGCGTCGCGGTGCCCCTCATGTACATGTCCACGTACCTGGAAGCGCACTTTGCCGGCACAGGCCGGGGAAATGCGTACCCGTCGATCAAGGCGAAGAACATTGCCTGCGCCTACTTGATCGTGCTGGGCATCTCCGGGCTTCTATCACCTTTTCCCGCGGCGAGCGGCGTGGTTTTCGCCGTGCTCCTCGCCGCGGGCGGCTTCGTCGCCGAGAAATTCACCCTGGTGTCGGAAGTGCGGGTCACCGCAAAAGCCGCCGCCGCCGACCCCGTCCCGCCCTCAGGCCTCAAGAGCGATGCGCAAGTCTACCCCGTGACGGCGGTCGCCGTTGGAGAAGCGCCTGCGGCTGGCGCTGCTGGTGCTGCACATTCTGCGGAGAGCAAAGAAAGCGACACTTCGGATTTCGGCAAGCGTACTACCACCTCGGCCGCGCTCTCTGGTGCCTCCGTTATTTGAGGGAGGAAGGGAGGGAGGGAAGAAAGAGAGGAGAGAGTGAGAGAGGAGTGTACAGGAGGAGGAATATATGTACCATTTATCAGCAATCTGGAATGCCCTCTCCCTTCCCTCTTCCTTCCTCACATCGATCCCCTATTCACTACTCCTTCTTACCACCAGTACTGCTCGCGCCAGCCTCTACCGTCGTCGCCGTCGCCATCGCCATGGGCAAACTGTTCGCAGCGTCATTCTGATCAAAAGCAACTGCTGTCGCCGTGAAGGTTGCGACCGGTAATTGCGAGGGCACTGCCTGCGCGGTAGGAGGCACTGCCTGCGCCATTGCGATTCCAACTCTGTCACTGCTGGCCTGATCGATCCGGTTGATCGCTACAGCAGCGTCAAAGGCACGCGGGTTGTTGTTGTTGTTGTTGTTGCTACTGCTGCTGCTGCTGCTCACCAACTCGCGATTGATGATACAAAAGAAAAGGCCCCCAGGGATCCAGGTCAGCCCGGCCAACGTCAGTGCAAGAATGATGATGATCTCCTTCCCCTCATCATCGATCGTGATGGCCGTGGAGAGAGGCAAGAGAAAGAAGAAGGGCAGAACGCAGCCGCAGCAAATCAGCCCCGTCTGGAAGCATCCAAAAACTCCGAGTGTGCAAACCGTGAAGCTCAGCCACACGAAGAACGCGGGGATGCAGGCGGACAGCACGGGACCGACATCGAGAGTCACATCGCCGCTGCCGCGGAGGTCCCCCATCCTTCCACCCGAGAGAACCACCTTCCCGTCGGGGTGGTCGCCGTTGTAGAAGCACGGCGTCCGCTTGGCTTCGTGGCCGGAGCCGCTGTGCCCATTCAGCAATTGCTTCGCTTTTGCCTCCGCGGCCTCGAAAGTGGAGAAGTACTGGTCTCTCCCGCCCTCGTGACGCTCGCTGGTGGAACCCGACGACAAGTAGTCTACCTCGCCACTATCGTTGTGCTGCACTGCGGACCGCTCGTCGCCGGCGTAGATCACGACCGCAGCCCAGCTGTGGTCCTCCAGCGTCATGGTGCCGCCGCCGCCGTTGGATCGCGCGACGTGCGCAATTAGCTTGCCCATTCTCGATCGATCATCGGCGTAGTCGGCATCCGTCGACGCATGGAAAATGGAGAGGCGGCGCCCTCTTCCCCCGCCCGCCGCGCTGAATGTCGCCGGGTCGGCATACCCCTGCAACAGCTCCTGCTCAATGGGCGTGAACCCGCTGTCTGAGAAATCCTTCGATGCATCCAGCACGTCTGATGGATAGAACGTCTGTGCAGCCAGCAAATCTCCTGGCGACTGGTCCTCAACTTGCCCAATTGCCGTGATGGCGACGGCCGCGAACCGAGTCTGGCACTTTTGCTCGCACTTCTCATTCGTCACGCTCCGCGAGCACGTGCAGTTGCAGTCGTAGCAAGTATCCAATCGGCGGCGCTCCCGCTCCCGCCCCCGCGATCGGTAGTAGTAGTCGTCGTAGTAGCTCGAGTAGTAGTTGTCGTCGTCAGCATCGCAGCACGTCTCACAGACCTCTTCGCAGCATTGGTACTCGCCCCTGCACTGCCCTTGAAACCCGAACGAATCGATGACGCACTTCCGATCATCGTTACCGAAGATGACACTAGGGTTGGTCGCTTCGGCCTGAAGAATGGCGGCCTCGTCGGTGCCCAGACCCCACTGGTCAGCCCGCCACTCCACGAGCTGCTCCGGCTGCACGATGGTACCAGACAATTCTCCGTAGTCCTCGACGTCGAGCTCGTACCGCGGGCAGCCGAAGTAGCGCGACACGCTGGCGTCGAAGCTCTCCGCGGTCGTGCAGGCAGGGGCGGCGGCCGCCGCCTCCTGGCACACGCACTGGGTCGAGCAGCCGCGGTACGGCTGCACAAAGGTCATCAGCACCTGGCAGGAGCGCGGCTCCAGCGACTCGAACGACTCAATTTCGGGGTAGAGGTTGATGAAGAAGAAGACG
>JACLAC010026631.1_pt1 | contig 28935 bp, 25 predicted proteins | sample 8027881 | NCBI WGS metagenome assembly JACLAC01 (sample SAMN15725517, study PRJNA655200) | protist metagenome | isolation source: fluorescence activated cell sorting (FACS) single amplified genomes of... | place: Spain: Blaines Bay Microbial Observatory, Mediterranean Sea | collected 2016-01-19 | reverse complement strand
TACCTGCACCGTCCAACAGCAACAGATCCAACGATGGCTCCGGCTGGTTGTGATACTTTTTATGTGCTCTCCCCTGTCCCAAACAACCTCAGCGGAATCAACTGGGAGGAAGTAGGGCCACGTTATCGTGATGCCGTTGTCAGAGAATTGGAGCGTACTCTTCTGCCTGGCTTGAGTGAGTGCATCACAGAGGATTTTTTTGTGACTCCTAATTACTTTGAGCAGGAACTCCTGACCCGCCATGGTACTGGATTTTCAATCCAGCCACTGTTTACCCAATCTGCTAATTTCCGTTTTCACAATAAGTCAGAAGAAGTGGATGGCCTCTACTTTGTTGGAGCTGGAACTCACCCTGGGGCAGGGATGCCAGGAGTATTGAGTTCTGCGAAAGTTTTGGATCAACTGATTCCTTCAGTCTCCAACAACACGACTCCGCACAGAGCTCTGAAAAAGACATCGTCCTCTCGCACAAAATCTGAGACGCAAACTCATGCAGCGGTATTGGCCTATCATGGAAAAAGCTTTCATTGGGCCGGTCGACTTTTGCCACAATCACAGTTTAATGACGCCTCCTTACTATATGCTTTTTGTCGGCATGTAGACGATTTGGCCGACGAAGCAAGTGATCCCAGAGAAGCTAAAATTCGACTGGATCAATTGCGTCAGGACCTCTGGAGTGAAAAGCCCAAACAGCCTTTGAACCAAGCGTTTCGTCAACTGATGGCAGATCAACAGTTGGAACAGTGTTGGGTAGAAGACTTGATTGAAGGTGTACTTTCCGACTTAGGGGAGGTCTGTCTACAAACGCAGGAAGAACTCATCTGCTACGCCTATCGAGTTGCCGGAACAGTTGGTTTAATGATGGCCCAGGTTTTGGGCTGCCGTGATACCCATGCATTAGCATTTGCGACTGACCTAGGCATTGCCATGCAGTTGACCAATATTGCCCGTGATGTCCATGAGGATGCCCAACGTGGTCGCCTCTACATACCTCAGCAATGGCTTGGAGAAAATCCAGTCTCCGCTGTGCAGCTAGTTGAGGGGAATCAAGAAGCCCGTCAAGTAGCTGAAACAGCTGTGGAACGCTTGCTCGATCTCGCAGAGTTGTATTATCGCAGTGGGTACCAAGGTATGCGCTACTTGCCCATGCGAGTGCGCTTGGGAATCCTCACAGCACGGGCACTTTATCGTGCAATCGGGGATGAAATTTACCCTGAGCCTAGGATTATTTGGGAGAGGCGAGCCCGTGTTTCTATGTCTCGTAAGTGTAGGTTGACAATCACAAGTTTGTTTAAATTTCTTTTCGATACCCAAACCTGGCCAGTAGGAAAACCTCAGCAACACGAACCACAATTGCACCAGCACCTGAATTGTGTACGGGTTAGCTAAAATGCAGGTCTGGGATACCATCGTCCTTGGAGCTGGTTGTGCTGGACTGACTCTGGTTAATGAGCTGATTGCTCGTGGTGAAGGCCAACTCAGGATTTTGTTGTTGGAAGAAAGAAACGAGTACACAAATGATCGTACTTGGTGCTTCTGGAATACGCTCAATCACCGTTTTGAAAATGCAGTTTCTTACCGATGGTCGGGCTGGAACGTTCATTATGCAGAAGAAGTCGCCCACTGCCGAGGTGCTTACCAGTACCAGTATTTGCGAGCAGAACATTTTTACAAATTGGCCCTAGCTCCAGTCTGTTCTTCCTCAAAAACAACTCTGAAACTGGGAGAGCAAGTTCAGGCTGTTCAGGAAGGGGAAGACCTTGTTCATATTCAAACCCATCAAGGTTCTTATGCGGGTCGGTATGTCATCGATACTCGGCCCATCGATCAGCAGAATCGAAATACAAAGCACCCCAATGTCCATTGGCTACAGCATTTTTTGGGCTGGAGAGTAGAAACAGAGCACGCTTGTTTTCAAAGTCAGCAAGTTACTCTGATGGACTTTGAAGCAGAGGAAGATGCTGCGGAAGTTCTTGGAGTTGGTGACAAAGAAACAGATGGTGCTCTGCCAGGTATTCCGTTCATCTATGTCCTGCCTTTCTCTTCCACCGAAGCATTAGTTGAGAGTACTTGGTTTGGGCCAAAGGTGTTGGCCAAGAGTGTTTATCGAGAACAGCTACAGAGGTATCTACAAAAGAAAGGAGCGGGGAACTACGAAATCATCGAACAGGAATATGGTGTGCTGCCAATGTCCACGTTACCAACGACAACACAGCCAACAAGAAGAATTAGGCAGCTTGGTCTGACTGGTGGTGCGGCTCGTCCCAGCACTGGCTATGCGTTCTTGGCAATTCAGCGTCAGGCACAACGGCTTGCGGATCAACTGCTAAAGGGAGAGTGGGATCACTTCCCAGATTATTACAGCACACAATCTCGATTGTTGGATGCCACTTTTCTCAGGGTTCTTCAGGAAAATCCCAAACGAGGCCCTGAATTGTTTTGGCGTTTGTTTCGATATGCAAACCCGGATGCGTTAGTGCGCTTCCTCGCTGATACCGCATCACTGAAAGATCTGTGGGAGGTAACTACTTGTTTGCCCTCTGGAATCTTTCTCAAGCAAAGTCTTTTTCCAACCTTTTTGCAGAAAAAAGAAATGGTAACTACCCAGATTCAGGGGATCTAGTCAGTGCCCAATATCCAACTGAGTGGGGGACAACAACGACTTTTCCTGTTACTTGGTGGACTGTTCCTATTGGCAGGTATGAAGGAGTGGTTTGCTTGGCAAGAATGGCACTGGGGTTTTCTGTTTCTATTGATTTCTCTGCTAGGCTTGCCACACGGCGCTTTGGATCATCAAGTTGGCCGTTCCTGGCTTGAACCAATGCAAGGGCGAATTTGGCCATTTAGTTTCGGATTTTTTTATCTGGGCCTGCTTGGGCTAGTTCTCGTCTGCTGGATCCAGTGGCCAGCAATGTTGCTCTCTCTTTTCCTACTGTTGTCCGTTCTCCACTTTGGGCAAGAAGACACTGCGGCATTGGATCTGGGAGAAAGGCTCTACTGGACACATGTTGCGTTTCGGGGCCTTTTACCACTCTGCGCTCCAGCATTTTTTGCAACTGAAACAACGGGGCAACTGCTTGCTCCCCTGTTGCTTCAACCTGAGCTGGCGGAGCATGCTCAAGGCATCGCAATTTTTGGAGCCACACTCTTTGCGCCTCTGTGTCTCCTTGGAGTCCTGATTTATGCTCGCTGGTGGCAGATTGGTGGACCATTAGGCAAAATCATTGAACAAATCACAGAATCTATCCTGATCATACTCTGCTTCGTTCTGCTATCTCCCTTGGAAGGCTTTGTTCTCTACTTTTGCCTTCATCATTCCTTACGGCACAGCCAAGAGATGGCACAGTGGCTTTTTCCGAATGAATCAAAGCCACTCCGTCAATTTTGGAAGCAGGCTCGGCCTCTAAGTTTGGCTGCAATGGTCATGGCTCTGTTTGCCTGGATTTGGCTACCCAACCGTGCTCTGGAATGGGGTGGCTTGCAGGTGATATTCATTGGTCTTGCGGCTCTGACACTTCCACATGTGGTTTTGCATTGGTTAGTTTTCGACCTCCGGCGACCTCTGCCGGTCTTTTCGACTCCTGAGCGAGAATTCTCATGGAATCACATCTCCCGTTGAAAGTGTTGCTGGCTGCGCCTCGGAGTTTCTGTGCTGGAGTAACCCGAGCCATCCAGATCGTTGAAGCCTGTCTGGAACGCTATGGGGCCCCTGTCTATGTGCGCCATGCGATTGTCCACAATGAGCACGTTCTGAGAGAGATGGAAGCCAAAGGAGTGATCTTTGTTGAGGAATTATCAGAGGTTCCAGATGGTGTGCCAGTTGTGTTTTCTGCTCACGGCGTTCCTCCATCTGTTGTCAATGCAGCTAAAGAACGGGAACTTCCTACGATTGATGCCACCTGTCCCTTAGTGGCCAGAGTCCATCAAGAGGCGGTTCGCCATCACAAAGCCGGCTGTCAAATATTGGTGATTGGTAAGAAAAATCACCCTGAGATAATTGGTCTTTTAGGGCATCTACCTACCAAAGACTGTCAGGTGATTGATGATATTGAAACTGCCCGAAATATTCAGATTCCCATCCATCAGTCAGTCGCATACGTTACGCAAACGACATTCTCTGTAGAAGATACTGGGCAAATCGTTGAGGTACTGCGCAAGCGCTTCCCCAAGTTGATTGAGCCACGTAAGGAGACCATTTGCTACGCAACAACGAACCGGCAGCAGGCAACCCGGACTATCGCATCAGGAGCTGAGGCGTTCCTTGTGCTAGGCAGCCCTACTTCCTCAAATTCGACACGTCTGACCGAAGTGGCGAGACAGGTTGGCTGTCAAAGAGTCCGCTTGGTTCCTGAACCAGACGAACTGAATTTAGCGTGGTTGGATGATGTCAACGTTTTGGGCTTGACGGCAGGTGCTTCGGCTCCTGAATATCTTGTGCAGAGACTCCTTGACCGATTAGCGCTCAGAAGAACTCTTGTAATTGAAGAAGTTCCTGTGACCGAAGAAAAGATTCAGTTTCGCCTTCCTCTTGAACGCTTCCCCAAAATTTCAAAAATTCCCATTTCAAGACCTTCCCCCAAATCACAACATTCCCAAGCAGATTTTCGCCGAAATAAGTCTATCGCTTTGCACCAAGAGTTGCATCTGGCCTAAGAAGATGATTTTGTTATGGGCTTCAATTCTTCGATCTTGATGGTCGAAAACTCCACTCAAACTCAGGAAGATGAAGAGTCATGCCTATCATGATCCCTTTTTGAAACAGGGATTCCATGAATTTGGGAACTTTTCGATTTTGTCCCACCAAAAGTTAGCGATCAAGAATGTTGGTTCCGCCAGAAAATAGCTTCCAAGTCCAAGCACTTCGCTCTCCCGAGGACTTTTACTGGGTACTTCAAAGTCCAGTTCCACTTGCGGGGATGTGCCTCCCAGAAACAAATTGGCCCTGGCAGTCCATTTATGATTGTGGTTTCCCCAACTTAGTTTCATTGCATCCAATGGGATACGACCCAACTCCACTAACAAGCATTCATGATCAACCGTTGGAAGATCTCATTAGTGGTGATTCACCTAAGGACCCAGTACTTGAAATCCGCAGAATCAGATCCGCAACAAGAACCATCCTCAAGTCCCTGAGTGACAGTCAAGGAGTTGTTGTCCATTGCTGGGGAGGACGAGGTCGAACTGGAACTGTTCTCGGCTGTGTTCTACGTGAGTTAGGTTATGAGGGACAGCGCGTTGTGAAGTTTCTGGACGAGATTCAACGTGTAAGGGGCCGGGAAGGTTGGCCAGAAGCTATCTGGCAATCAGAAATTGTTAGGAAATGGCGGGATGTATGAGGAGCACTCAAGCTTGGGGTGAGCCGGGGTCTTGAAAAGAATCAGTGACAAGGTTTGCGCTGATTCTAGTTGGTCACTTTGAAACTATTGTCGATCAATGCTGCAGAATCTGGCTCAGGAACAGTTTAGTTCGGTCACTCTGCGGATTGTTGAAGAATTCTTCTGGTTCGTTCTGCTCAATGATCTGTCCCTCATCCATAAAGATCACACGATTGGCTACTGTTCGGGCAAAGCCCATTTCGTGGGTCACCACGAGCATCGTCATTCCTGTTTCTGCAAGCTCAATCATGACATCCAACACCTCTTTGATCATTTCAGGATCCAGCGCAGAAGTTGGTTCGTCAAAGAGCATTATGCGGGGCTGCATGCAGAGCGAACGTGCGATGGCTACCCTTTGTTGTTGACCACCTGAAAGTTGACCAGGATATTTGAGAGCTTGATCCGGAATCTTGACCCGCTCCAAGTAACTCATTGCGGTCGTCTCTGCCTCTGCCTTAGGCTGCTTACGAACCCAGATGGGTGCCAGTGTACAGTTCTCCAATACCGTGAGGTGTGGAAATAAATTGAAGTGTTGAAAGACCATTCCAACCTCTCTCCGCACTTGCTCAATATGTTTCAGGTCACTGGTCAACTCAATTCCATCCACTACGATCTGTCCTTCCTGGTGCTCCTCAAGTCGATTGATACAGCGAATTAGCGTAGATTTTCCTGACCCTGAAGGGCCACAGATCACGATTCGTTCTCCCGTAATCACTTCTAGATCAATCTCTTTGAGAACGTGAAATTGCCCAAACCACTTGTTCATCTTTTGAATTTGGATGATGGGCTCTCCAGAAGCTGTCATATTTTTGTCATTAACAGCACTTTCCTGACTAGCTTGGCTCATTGACTAACCCTTTTAACGGTGTTCAGTTTGTAATCTACGCTCTAAGAATTGGGAATATCTCGACATACTAAAACAACACACAAAGAACAGGAGACCAATAAATATGAACAACTCCCAATAGATACCATTCCAATCAGTTGTGGCTCTGATCGCATTTGATAGTCCAATCGGATCAAGAAGACCAATAAAAACTACGAGAGTTGTATCTTTGAAAAGACCGATAAATGTGTTCACAATCCCTGGAATTGAAATTTTAAGGGCTTGGGGAAGAATAATTAGCCGCATAGACTGCCAATAGTTCAGACCTAAGCTTGAGGAACCTTCGTGCTGCCCAACTGGAAGTGCTGCAAGACCACCACGAATCACCTCAGCCATGTAAGCAGAAGCAAACAGAGTGACCATAATTACAACCCTTAGCATCAGATCAAAGTTCGTACCGGGTGGTAGGAAATAATTTAAAAGGAGTGAGGCTGTAAAGAGCCAGACAATCAAAGGAACTCCACGAATAATTTCAATGAAAAAAACACAAATTTTATTAATGATAAGCAGTTTTGATTGGCGCCCGAGTGCTAACAAAATACCAATTGGTAATGATAAAATTATCCCAGTGATACCGATGATTAGAGCCAACATGAATCCACCAAACTCTTTTGATGGAATGTATGTGAGAGAAATTGGTATAAAACTGTCTAGTTGTTCAGCTACTGGGGTAAGTAAAAACAACCAGTACGAAACAACAAAAACAAAGGTGATTGGCACACTCAATATGGATAGCTTTGATCGACTTATTTGTTGAAAAAGCAAGATGCCTAGCAGAAAACTAAAAGCTGCAGAAACTGGCCCCCAAATAGAATCTCCCCATAACAGCCAGTAGCAAAGAAAAGGAGAAGTAAAGGTTAAAATATACAGCTCTTTTCGTACAGTTGTAAAAAGTACTGGAAATATTGCAAAACCAAAAAGTATTAGCGCGAAGATTGGGCGCCAATAGCTTTCAGGTGGATAGAATCCAAAGAGTAATTGATTCCATCTTTCATTTATCACTGCCCAGCAAGCCACATTGGTATTTTCACCAATACTTTCTCGAAGTTTCCTACATTCGTTAAGTGAGTCAGCCTCCCAAACACCTTGTGTAATCCACGGTAAAATTTGTGCGAGAAGCCAGTAAATCAGAAAAAGTGAGAGGATTGTTAGAATGGAGTTTATAGTGTTTGAGAACAAATTTTCTCTTACCCACTTTGTCAGCCCAATTTCAGACAAAGGGGGAGCCTTAGCAGGTATAAGCTCTGTTCGTACAAATAGTTTGGAGGATGGACTATTCACCTCAACGACCTTTGAGTTTGACTGAGTTATTATAAATGTTCATCACAGTTGAGATGACCAAAGAAGCAAGAAGATAGAAAAGTCCAAGCATTAACATACCTTCAAGTTCACGCCCCGTCTGATTAATGGTTATCCCTCCGAGTGTGGAACGTACATCCATATACCCAACAGCAATTGCCAACGAAGAATTTTTCGTGAGATTTAAATACTGTGAGATAAGAGGAGGAATAATGACACGGAGAGCTTGGGGTAAGATAACCAGATTCATTGTGCGGTTGGGTCGTAAACCCAAAGCGTAGGCAGCTTCTGTTTGTCCTTTTGATACCGAGAGAATGCCACTCCTAACAATCTCTGCAATGAAAGCTCCTGTGTACAGCGATAAGGCTAGCCAAAGGGCAATTAGTGAGTTTCTTAGTTGTAATCCACCACGAAAGTTAAACCCACCAAGAGTTGGATAATCTAGTGAGACAGGTTGCCCCAACAGGAAAAAAGTCGTAATGGATGGAATGATTACTATCCCGGTTGAAATCCAAAATGTTGGAAGGGTTATTCCTGTTTGTTGTTGTCTTGAAGTTGCAATTTTTTTGAAGATCCAAACACTAAGAAGTGAAAGTAAAAAAACAAATATTAAGATCCCAGCGCCTTCACCCCACACCGGAAAAGGGATGTAAACTCCGCGGTTTGAAATAGCAACACTATCAAACAAAATCATTGAAGCACTTCCCCCAGCTCGAAAATCTCTTGGGCCAGGAGTGGATTCAGTCATCACGGCGAAAATGATGAGAATCCATAAGAGCAGTGGAACGTTTCGGAATCCTTCCACGTAGATTGTCATTAGACGTGCAACAATCCAATTTTTAGAGAGTCGGAGGACTCCTGCAACGATTCCAATTATTGTGGCAAGTGCACAGCCTAGAAAAGCTACAAGCAGTGTATTTAGTATACCTACTAGTGCTGCTCTCCCGTGCGTAGATGTAGAAGAGTATTCAATGAGGCGCTGATTAATATCATAGCCTGCGATGTTGGTAAGAAATCCAAAATCAAAGTCTTTGCCGAGGGCGGTTAAGTTCTGAATTGTATTATTGACAAGCCATGAAAAGAACAGAACCAACAAGCACATGGCTATCGCTTGAACAGTCAGGGATCTGTATTTTGTATCGTAGATCAACTGGCGCAGTTGGAACAACGGCTTCGGTGGTTCGGTCACTTTCATCATGACGACTTTACCTATGCTCCAGAACTAATTTCAGTGGAATTTTGAATCCACTGTTTTGCCTTGGACATGGATGGATGAGAGCGGGACAGGGCACAAAACATTGCGCCCTGTGATAACTAGATTTTAGCGGAAAGGAGGTGAGTACAGCAAACCTCCATCAGTCCACTGTGCATTAAGTCCGCGGGCCAGACCAATTGGTGTACTAGAACCTATATTTCTCTCAAAAGATTCCCCGTAGTTGCCAACTGTGGAAATGATGTTTCTTGCCCAATCTGGTGACAGTCCTAACATTTCTCCCAGATTTCCCTCACTTCCAAGTAAGCGATTAATTTCTGGATTATTGGTTCCTTTGGCCATTTCTGCAACGTTCTGTGAAGTGACTCCGTATTCTTCAGCAGCCACCATTGCATTCAGGGACCATCGTACTACATCACCCCATTCATGGTCACCATGTCGAACCAAAGGTCCAAGTGGTTCCTTGGAAATGATCTCAGTTAGAACTACGTGGTCGCCTGGATTTTCGAATGATGCTCGAGTAGCGGCAAGTCCAGAAGCATCGGTTGTGTAGACGTCGCAAGCATTTGCTAGGTACTGCTGCTGTGCTTCAGAGTTTGTTTCAACGGGCACAGGTTCGTAGTTCATTCCGTTTACACGGAAAAAGTCTGCAAGGTTAAGTTCTGTAGTTGTACCAGTTTGGATACAAACAGTGGCCCCATCTAACTCTGTAGCTGAGGTGACACCAAGAGATTTTGGCACCATGAAACCCTGACCGTCATAATAGTTAACACCTGTAAATTCGAACTTGAGGTCAACGTCTCGTGAGAATGTCCAAGTGGTGTTTCTTGACAACATGTCGACTTCGCCGGAGGCGAGAGCTGTAAATCTAGTTCCTGTTGTCAGGGGAACGTATTCTACGGCGTTTGGATCGCCAAGTACTGCAGCGGCTACAGCGCGACACATGTCTACATCAAATCCTTGCCAGTTTCCACTGGCATCTGGTGCCGCAAATCCGACGAGGCCAGTGTTGCTGCCACACACCAACTTTCCTCGCTCTTTCACAGCAGCCAGGGTCCCTTTCTCATGACCACCAGCCATGGCAATTCCACCCAAGAGGGCAACGGACAGACAGGACAAGAATAATTTTTTCATCTTCATCTCCTCAATCGTTTTGATTCGAAGGCCACCAGCAACTTTAACTGCATGGCAAAGACTAAGTTACACGGGGCATTATTCAGACTGCATTTGGGCTGGATGTCAAGATTTAATCCTTATAAATCAAGGATTCCCAGACTCTGCAACACATTGAAACAAAAATTTAAGAGAAATTGGACTGACAAAATCTGGTAGAATACAAATATTTCATCGGCTAACAAAACTTTGATCAAAATCGATGGCTGAATCAAAAATATTAGACCCAATGCTGTGCTTCAAATCCGTTACAACTGCACTGAAAAACTTGTATTCTACAGTCACTCTTTTACATTGATCGGCATTCAAAACTAGGAATAATGAGAACAAGGAAAATCAACCCCTCCTCACGCTCATTGCCGCATGTGCGGTTCTTACCTCTGCAAACCCTATCCATAGAGAAAGCATGTCTGACAACAAATTCGGATGCCGCCGAGATTTTGATACGGGCAGTGGCAATGCATCTTACTACAGTCTAGAAGCCTTGGAACAAAAGATTGGTGGAAACATCAGTCGCTTGCCTTTCTCCATTCGGATTTTGTTGGAACAGGCACTGCGCAACTATGATGATTTTCAGGTTCTTGAAGAGCATGTTCACACCCTGGCAAATTGGGATGGCTATGTCTCAGATAAAGAAATCCCTCACAAGCCGACCAGAGTTATTCTGCAAGACTTCACAGGCGTACCAGCTGTGGTGGATTTGGCATCATTGCGTTCAGCGATGGCAGAGATGGGTGGTGACCCAGAGGTGATCAATCCACGGGTTCCAGTCGATCTGGTGATCGATCACTCAGTTCAGGTCGACCACTTCGGTGGTGCGGATTCTCTTGAGCGGAACATGCAGATTGAATTCGAGCGCAATCAAGAGCGCTATGAGTTCCTCAAGTGGGGCCAGAACGCATTCAGGCAATTCCGTGCATTCCCGCCGGGGGTCGGCATTGTCCATCAGGTTAATTTGGAATATGTAGCAAACGTTGTTCAGTTGGTTGATGGTGTCGCTTTCCCAGACACCCTTGTCGGTACAGATTCCCACACAACAATGATCAATGGTCTTGGAGTGATGGGCTGGGGAGTTGGTGGAATTGAAGCAGAATCAGTGATGCTAGGGCAACCAATCTACATGCTGATGCCTCAGGTGGTGGGCTTCAAGCTGACCGGACAACTGCCTGCTGGAGCAACCGCAACAGACCTGGTTTTGCGAGTCGTTGAAATGCTTCGCAAGAAAGGGGTCGTCGAAAAATTTGTTGAGTTCTACGGCCCAGGCTTGGGCAACCTGAAACTTGCGGATCGCGCCACCATCGCCAACATGGGCCCTGAGTATGGTGCAACCATGGGCTTCTTCCCAGTGGATGACGAAGCGTTGAACTACTTGCGTCAGACCGGACGACCTGCAGAAGTGGTTCAGCGAGTAGAAGCTTACTGCAAAGCACAAGGACTCTTCCGCACCAGCAGCACTCCAGACCCGATGTTCAGTGACACACTGGAGTTGGATCTGTCAACTGTGGAACCAGCTTTGGCAGGCCCCAAACGTCCGCAGGATCGTGTGAACCTCTCGACGATGCAATCAACCTGGCAGGAAACTCTGCGCAAACCGATCAAGCAGGGGGGCTTTGAACTCGGAGAGACTGCGCTGTCAAAGCAATCAGCCATTCAAGGACTGGACGGTCAAACCTTGACCCATGGCGATGTGGCAATTGCAGCGATCACTTCCTGTACGAATACCAGTAATCCAACAGTAATGATTGCAGCGGGCTTGCTCGCCAAAAAAGCTGATGCACTTGGGTTGAGAAGCAAGCCTTGGGTAAAGACTTCGCTTGGTCCAGGTTCCCGAGTCGTAACAGCCTACCTAGAAAAAGCAGACTTGCAGCAGCATCTTGACGCACTTGGTTTCAACACAGTTGGCTATGGCTGCACAACCTGTATTGGTAACAGTGGTCCGTTGCCAGACAACATCGTCAAGGCTATCAATGACGGGGACTTAGTGGTGACTTCAGTACTTTCTGGGAACCGTAACTTTGAAGGAAGGATCAGTCCGAACGTCAAAGCTAATTATCTAGCCAGTCCCCCACTGGTGGTTGCGTATGCGCTAGCTGGGACAGTCAACATTGATCTTCAGAATGACTCGTTGGGTAAAGACAAAGACGGCAACGATGTCTTTCTCAAGGATCTCTGGCCAAGCAATGAAGAAGTCGCCGTCATGGAGAGTACGATCAGCAGTGAGATGTACTCCAATGAATACGGAAAAATGGATACAGTGACCCCAATGTGGAATGAAATCGAGGCCAAGACCGGACAAGTTTATGCCTGGAGCGAAGCGTCAACCTACATTCAAAATCCACCCTTCTTCCAAGGGATGGGAACTGGTGTCAACCCGATCAATAACATTGAAGGTGCTCGTGTGTTGCTCAAACTGGGTGACTCGGTGACAACGGATCACATTTCACCTGCAGGGTCTTTCAAACCTGATACGCCAGCGGGTAAATTTTTGGTAGATCGAGGGGTTGCCGTTAAAGACTTCAACTCCTATGGTTCACGCAGAGGCAATGACCGGGTCATGACACGGGGAACCTTTGCTAATGTGCGCATTCGCAATCAGATCGCACCAGGAACTGAGGGTGGATTTACGAAGTATTTCCCGACTGGCGAAGTGACTACGGTCTATGACGCAGCAATGGAGTACAAGGCCACCAATACACCGCTGGTGGTGCTGGCTGGGGCGGAATACGGAACTGGTTCTTCCCGTGACTGGGCGGCGAAAGGAACCTTTCTGCTAGGAGTCAAAGCAGTGGTTGCAGCCAGCTTTGAACGAATTCATCGCTCCAATCTGGTAGGGATGGGTGTGCTGCCACTGCAGTTCAAAAATGGGGAGACTCATGAGTCCTTGGGCTTGACCGGTGAGGAAACCTACTCAGTGTTGGGACTCAGTGATGAAATGCAGCCGATGCAGGACGTGATTCTCAAAGTCAATGATCGAGAGATCCCGGTGCTCTGTCGTCTCGATAACAAGGTGGAGATCGAATACTACCGCAACGGTGGAATTCTCCACACGGTTCTGCGTAATTTCATGCGAGAGAGCCGGAAGTAAGCGGATTTTCTTCAGAAGTAGAGTCTCTGGAAAGCACACGTTGATCTAGCTTGGCGTGTGCTTTTTTTATTTTGAGGGAACGGTTGATTTTGGAGTAGGTACACCACAGACCAATACGAAGCTCAGAAATAGCTCTCGTAGGATCCGCCATTGACTCGACGCTCGGACTCCATCGGCGAGCCAAATCGTTCAGAACGATGTTGGAAGGGATCTTCGGGAGTAAAGAGAGCTTCTCCACCTGAGAAAAAAATCGCCCCACCAAGCAACACGATGAAGATGATCAGGATGGCTTTGCGTTCCTTTGGATCAAAGTTCTGAAACATCAGCGCTCCTGTGATTGAGAGAAAGCTGGCCAGAAGGACTGCTCGGTATGGGTGAGCTGAATGGATAGTCCTGGATATCCAGCAAAGTGCTTGTGCAATTTCTCAGCGACATAGACTGATCGATGCTGACCGCCTGTGCATCCACAGTTCACCATCAGTCGTTCAAAGTCCCGAGCGATGTATCTCTTCACACTCAGTTCCAAGGTTCCTTGCAAATGATTGAGGAATATTGCGGTTTCCTCCTTTGCTTCCAACCATGCTTGAACCGAAGTATCCAGTCCTGTCAATGCTTGGTATTCCTCCAGTTTTCCTGGATTTGGAAGGCAGCGACAATCGAACACAAAGCCTCCTCCGTGACCGCTTTCATCACTGGGAATTCCAGATCGTCGAAATCCAAACGAGTAAAGATCAAGGAGCATTGGTCTGTAGTTTCTTGGGGAAGTTCATGCTCAGGTTCTCTGTCTAAAGAATCTAGCTGTGAATATTTTCAGTATTCAGTACGATCGTTCGGAAGTCAAACCAGACCACCGGACTTGTTCACATTGAGCCTGTGAAGTAACGATCTCAGAAAATTCTTTTCTCTTCGTCGCCTCACCAACTTTAAATGCCTTTAAGTCTGCAGTTCCATCTTCCCCCTGAAATAAAGGGAATCAGTCTTTGTCTACTGGCCTACTTCTGCTTCACCTGCGGTGATGCCGTAATCAAAGTGCTAGGTCCTCATTATCCCGGTTTGCAGATCTTCTTCCTGAACATGGTGGCTTCTGCAGTCATGGGCTTTGTCGTGGTGCTGCTGACGAGCAATGTGAAAAATCTTCGCATTCACCGACCCTGGTTGCATCTGACGCGAGGTTTGCTACTCCTGATGATGCAGTTTTCCGCGACCTACACATTCACACATGTGCCCTTAGGAAGTGCCTATGTACTGGTCTTTTCAGCACCCTTGATTACGGTAATTCTCGCCCATTTTTGGTTGAAGGAGAACATCCGACCCCAACTCTGGGCTTGTGTAGGGGCTGGCTTTGTTGGGGTTGTGATTTGTCTCCAGCCAGGCAGTGCAGAGTGGCATCCAGGGCTGCTAACAGCCTTACTGATTGGTATTGGGCATTCAATGCTGAACCTGCTTGTCCGGCAATATGGTCAGCAGGAAAGTCCTCACGCCCTACTGTTGACGAGTATTCTTACAGTCGCTGTCGCCAGTTGCTGGATTCCCTTCACAGACTTCTGGCAACCTTTACAGTGGGACTTGTCAGGTTGGCATTTGTTGTTTGGCCTGTTGGGAGCAATTGCCGGCATTGCAATCACTGGGGCGTATCAATTGACTCATGCTTCCCTGCTCGGTGCTTTCCAATACAGCCAATTGCTTTGGGGTGTTTTGCTGGGATATTTCTTTTGGCAGGAAATCCCCTCTGCTTCGGTTTTGGTTGACACTGTCTTGATCGTTGGTAGCGGCTTGGTCATTCTACGTCTTCGAAGGCCTCAGCCTGCAACCAGTTCACCCTTGGCTTCAACGCTTCTTTCTCAGGAAAATCCATGAAATTCTTTGTTGATACCGCTGATGTGTCAGAAATCCGAAAGCTTAATGAACTTGGCATCGTGGATGGTGTCACGACCAACCCCACGTTGATCGCCAAGTCAGGACGCCCCATTCGTGAAGTTCTTGCTGAAATCTGTGACACGGTTGATGGACCAGTCTCTGGGGAGACAGTCTCAACAGATGCGGTGGGGATGGTTCGCGAGGGGCACTGGCTCCGAGAGATTGCTGATAATTTGACCGTGAAAGTACCCCTGACAGTGGATGGCATCAAAGCCACCAAAATTCTGAGCGATGAGGGAATTCCAGTCAATGTGACCCTCTGCTTCAGCTCAGCTCAGGCCTTACTCGCAGCAAAGGCAGGTGCCACCTTCATCAGTCCGTTTGTCGGACGGCTGGACGATATTGGACTGGAGGGAATGAATTTGATTCAGGACATTCGCCTGATCTATGACAACTACGGTTTTGATACGGAGATTCTGACGGCTTCAGCTCGACACGTTCCTCACTTGCTGGAGGCGGCTCGCTTGGGTTCTGATGTGATCACCGCACCACCGAAAGTGTTTTGGCAACTATTTGAACATCCGATGACGGACAAGGGCTTAGCGGCGTTTTTGGCAGATTGGGAGAAAACAGGGCAGAAGTTGGGATGATTCAAGAGGGGGAAAGAAGCCAATCAATCAGCTTGATCGGCTTTACTGAATTAGAAGGTAAAGCCAATGCCTGCGCTAGCTAGAGCCCTACTGATATTTGATTCATTGTCCAATAAAAAAACCAAGTAAAAGCTGAGTTGTTAGTTTACTATCAAGACTTTAACATGAATCAATAATGTAAGCGTCGTTGATGTTGACGGGGATCATGTCAGCATTAGCAGTTAGAGTCGTTGTCGTATAGCCAACCCCGATTTGAGATGAGTGAATATCTTGGGGATTGTATTATCCTGAAGCAGAAGGTGCTTCATATCCTTACAGATCTTCACCTGCTTGCTAAAATTGGCACCATAAATCCTACTCCACTGGTATCAGCAGCCAGGAGGTTGGAAGTAGCCAAAATCAGAGCAGCCAGACTAGCCGCTAAGAATTTCTTGAACATAACGCTTGCTCCTTCTTAAAATAGTAGTCAGAACTGTGCGGACAAAAAATTTTGGGCTCTCACTAAAAGCTTGGATAGCGAACTGAGGTAAGTTCCATAGGAAGGCTGACCATTTTTACCAATAAAAAATTTAGCTCTTACTTCCAATGATTTGGACGAATATAGCCTGGCTAGCTTTAGGATGGTCGCTGATCCTCTTGGGAATCATGATTGTACCCCTACCGTTGCCGCTGGGGCTGGTTTCTTTCACCTCGGGCCTGGCTATAATCCTGCCTAGAAACAAAACAGCACGACGTATTTTAAACTGGGGGCGTCACAAATGCCCCTGGGCTGTTGGTCCAGTGCTGAAAGTCTTGGAGAAGTTAGAAAAATCGCGCTGGTTTGGTGGTCGCCGAAAATCTTCGTCTCTAACCAAAGAGATACCAGAGTAAACCATAGTTTCACTTTGGCTTAGTCTAACCCCTCAACCCTCTGTTTTTCGTCTTCATTGGATCGTCATACTGCAGTTCAGGTTGACTGGAACTGTCTGTACGTCACTTGTATTTCCCGCCTCGATTGTCAGAAAATTTAGTGAAACAACATGTGGAATTGGAAAGAGGGAATCACAAATAGTTTCTGGCGCCCCTAACTTCAATGAGATCTGATTCCCTCCCGAGAGGATGCTTGGGCTCAGACCAGTGAATTCATAATAGCCAACCTTTCCATCACCAAAACGCAGCAACAAATCAAAATTCTGTGTGGGATTGTTCTGCAGGGTTAAATCAAGCTGCACAGTATTCCCAGGCTCTAAATTCAGATTGCTTTGTGAAGATGGCAGTACCGAAGTACTTGGAACTGCCGAGTCTATCCAAGTGGCTTTTTGGGAATTCAGCAAAATGGAGATTTGCCTGTTCAGAACGTCGGCTGTGTTTTTAGTGGAGTCATTCTTTGCAGGAGTTTGGTCTGAAGCACAGCTCAAAATGAGAAAAGTTGAGCTAAAAATGAGGAATCCGAGAAAATTACGGAGTGACTTCATCTAGAGTTCCATGGTCTCAGAGATGTCAAAATCCATTTATCCAGTGGAAGTATGGATTTGACAGCCATTGGTTGTGAGTGAACTGACATAATGTGGTATGCTGACCCCTGTCGACGAGTGAACCAAGGGACCTGCTACATCGTGTAGATCAAAATCTGGGCTGAGTTCATAAAGAAAATCAACTAGGGTTCGTTTGTCCCTGTTGCTCAGGCTGGTAGAGTTCAAATTGGGATACATCAAGTCGTTGCTGTCAAAACTATGGCTCCAGATACCCAACATGTGTCCAAATTCGTGTGTGGCAACCGCAGTTGTTGTTGTTTGATCCTGGCCCTTGAGCATATAGATTTCTTTTTCCGTGGTGGCTTGCCCTAACACGTAAGAACTTCCAGCTTTTGCCAGCATCTGTGTGGAGTTGAGCCAATAAACCTTCACATCTGGTGAGCTTGTGCTGAAAGAGACGCTGATACCAATTTCATTAAGTGTGTTAGCCCAAGCGTTTACGCCCGTTTCAAACCAACTGAGTTCATTAACACTTCCACCCAGTGAATAAGTGGCGTTTGTTGCATTTTTGTCAACCACAATCGAACTGTTTTTCCCCCAATGGAAGATATATCGGCTCGTGACCGGGTAGTAGTCCTTGGCGGCTGTGTAAGACTCTGAATCACCACAGCTAAAGAGGAATAATCCCGAACCTCCAATCAAAAGATTTCGGCGAGTCAAGGGGCACATTTAATTCCTAGAAGCGATAGGTTAGAGTCGTCAACAAAGCTAGTCCCCCCAGGTCAAAATTCTGTGTTTCCTGGACACTCATTGCATTGTGGCCCGGTCTGATATCATTCGAATCAATCTCATTTTCAGCGATGATGTAGCGGGCTCCCACAGACCACTGCAGTCTGCTATTGAATACATGATAAAGTCCTTGCAGGATCCCTGTGGTTCCTAAGGTTTCAGAAGTTCTGGTGCCAAGTTGATCATTGATATTTTCGGTGGTTATGTATGAACTACGATACCCGTAGAAAGTTCTGCTCAAGTTATTGACTCCACCGCCAACCGACCATTCCCAATTCCCACGGTATGAGGAGAGCAGCAGCAGCAGGGTTTGCAAATCCAAAGTATTCTCCTGCTTTTCTCCATTCAATGTTTGATAACGGATTCTTCCGCTCGTCGATGAGTATTCCAGGCCAATCCCTGTGCCAGAAGTCCGTAAGAAAGTTACACCAACTAAATAGCCATCTAAGCGGATGCCTTCTGCTTCATATCGATCTTTGAGATATTTATTGTATCCTTCGTTGGATCGAAGTTCTTGTGTAGAATATCCGTAACGCCAGAGCGAATCGCCCCACGCTGGATCGGTAGCTACAATCAGAAGCGCAGAGGCAAGCAGTATACAGACAAAATTATATTTCATGGTCTCAGAGTACGGTGGCATCAAGTTTTTCAAACTGTGCCAAATGTCTAAAAGATAGGCAGCAAAGGTCTTGCAATAAATGTAGACATCAACACAAAAAAGCCGAATCCAAAGGGGCATGCTTCTCGCATCTTTACTGCACGAATTCAATTTCAAGACTGCTAACGAGATCAGATGAAACTTAAACCAACCTACTTTTTACCAATTCTAACTATCTGCGGATTGCTGCTTTGTGGCGGATTCTGGATTGGTGACTCATGGTGGGAAAAGTTGGTGAGTGCCGCTGGATCTGGAGTTCAGCCCGTTCAGGCAGCAGCTAATTTGGGTGAAGAAACAAAAATTTCCTATCGTATCCAAGTGCGTGATGCTGATCAACTGCCTTTGGAGCGAGCGTTTGTTTCCTTGCAGAGCTATCCAGAATACCAGTGGTTCACCAATCAACTCGGGGAAGTGACTCTGCGTGTTGAGCCAACCTCACACCACGTGACGATTGTGGCCAATGGATTCATTACCCAGACTTTTGCCCTTCCTATGGTAGACGGTCGTGACGAAGTGATCGTCAGTTATCAGTTGAAGCCCAACCCTTTGCTTGCGCAAACAAGCCGCTAGCTACTCTTGGGGATCGCCTGTAAGCAGATCAAATCTCCAGTTCCTCTGCTTTCCAACCAACAATCGTCCGTCACCGCTGGAATCATCCAGCCTTCTTCGTGTCGAACCGTCCCACAACTCTCACCACCGACCAACAACTGACCATATCCTTGTACACCCATCAATAGTTGGTAGTTTCCTTTCCCTTCAAGTTTGATACGTTGCCCAACTGGGACAAAAAGTCGGAAAGCATCAAAGTCCGGAAAATCGACCACTCGTTCACAACGAACTCCATCCTGTTGCCAGATCAGCTCGGGTTGTGGGGGGTGATATACTTCGGGTTTCATCCTAGCGAGGGCTTCTTCAGTATTCCAATGATCTTGGGTCAATGCCTTCTGGCCAAACATCACGATCATCCGTTCATAGTGGGGAGTCTGAAATTCAATAACTCTCACTCCGTGTTGCAGAGAGTGCATTTGCCAGGTTGGAAAAGACACCACATCCCCGACACGCACTGGACATGACCCAACGTAAGCCTCTGCTGCAAGCCTGAGTTTGGTTTCTTCTTGCTGAAGATGTTCTGGGATGGTTGAAAGCAATTCCTTCATTTCTTCAGTACTAAGCGCTTGATTCAATCCATAACCACGTTGGCTTCTTTCTTGGTCTAAGCGTTCATCCAGCTTTCTACGCAAAGTTTCATAGTTTTGAATGGCTCTTCTGAAGTCTTTCCGATACGCAGACCACCAATCGTCACCATGTTGCTGCTGATAAGTTTTCAGGAGTTCCGGATGCAGTCCGGCTCTTACTTGTCCGACTCCATCTGGCCAAGCCGTTTCATCAATCGCTGTAACAATGTAGACTTCCCATTTTTCCTGATGTAATTCGAGATATAGATCCCCTAAGATAATTTCTGGTACTGGATTCAGGGTTTTCAACAATATGAGCGGAGGTTCTTGGTGAGCCAGCAAAGACTCTGGAAAAAGATTCAGTGCGTACGGCAACTCAGTTGAACCCTGTTCATCAATGAAGCTGGTCACCCCTCTTTGCTCGACACCCGTGTACCACCCTTCATAGCCCCAGGGCTTGGGAATCCTTAGCTCTTGAAGTTTCAATGGCAAATGCGGGCTCTGTAGGACAGCTTGATGAGCCATGGCGATGGTTTCCAACTGGGAGTTCCCGAGCAGTTGCTGCTGAATTGCAATGGGGTCTGCCATTGTTTTCCATACACATCCTCTAATATTGTCTTGCTGGATTTCTAGAAGTTCTTGGTAGGCGCATGCTGGTTTTTCAGGTAACCATTCGGCAACCAGACTTCTAGTACGTAAGACAAAGAGCGTCTCTGATTCCTGGATCTCCTGCTGTATCCAACGACAAAGTGTCTCTGCTGGGATCTCTGTCTGAAGAGGGTGTCCATTGGGGATGTGCAGGAGCCAACTGTCGGGCTCCAAAGGAAGACTAGTGCCACGTAAGGCCGGCCATGCTTCACGAAAGGCAATCACATCCATGCAAATCTCCTTGTGTGCGAGAGGATTGGTTTTCTTTATATAGGTAGCTTCTTTGCCACATCTATTCCATGAGTCCATGCTACTTCAGACACTATTAGGAGGATTAGTCCAGGGCTGTATCTACAGTCTAATTGCCTTGGGTTTTGTCCTGATTTATCGTGCAACTCAGCAAATCAACTTCGCTCAAGGGGATCTGCTCATGCTGGGTGCTTACCTTGGCATGCAACTCCAACTATGGGGAGTTCCTTGGTCAGGTGCGTTACTGCTCAGCCTGCTGCTACTATTTCTGTGTGGTTCGCTGCTACAGCTAGGACTACTGTCCACTTTGCCCAGAGAGAACCCAATCTCTGTGATTCTACTGACGTTGGGACTGGGCTTTGTTCTACGCTCTCTTGCAACCATGCTCTGGGGTCCTGCACCGCTTTCCTTTCCAAATCCTTATGAACAACAGTTGTTTACGTGGCAAGTTTTGGTGATCAGTGGTGCTCAGCTTAGCGTATTGATGGGCAGCCTGATCGCCTGGTTGGCGATATGGTGGCTGCTCTATCGCAGTAGGATAGGATTAGGTCTTCGAGCTCTGGCACAAGATTACTGGATGGCACAGGCTTCTGGGGTGTCACGCAAACGTATGGAAGCCTTGGTTTGGGGGCTGAGCGCAACCCTCGCAGCACTAGGAGGGATACTGCTGGCTCCACTTTCATTGGTTCATCCTGAGTTGGGCTGGCTGAGTATTAAGGCCTTTGCTGCTGCTGTTTTGTTTGGCTTTGGGAATGTTGCGGGTGCTGTTTTTGGTGGCTTACTGCTTGGAATTACAGAACAACTTTCTGCAGCTTGGTTCCCGTATGTATCAAGAGATCTGGTCAGTTACTTAATTTTACTGCTCTGGCTGTGGTTTAGAGGTTCTAGTAGAATCGGTTCAGCAGCGATTGTGTTCTCAGGAAAATCCTGATGCGATTGGGGGCGTTCATCGGTTTTGCTGCCCTTTTGACTATTCCATGGTGGGCATCTTCCTTCTGGCTGTCCGAAGCTCAAATATGGCTGATCTACGCGCTCGCTGGACTGAGCCTGAAGCTCCTATCCAAAGAGGTGGGTCTTGTCAGCTTGGGCCATTCAGCTTGGCTGGCAATTGGCGCTTATGGTAGTGCGCTGACACTCCAAGTTGGTGGAGCATGGTGGCTTTCCTTATTGATTGGGGTCTCTCTTGGTGCAATGAGTGGCTGGTTACTGGGCTGGACTACGGAACGACTACAGGGCACTAGTCTGACGGTTTCGACGCTGGTTGCCGCCTTGTTGATTCAAGAGTTGTTGCTACTCGCAGAGAATTGGACCGGTGGATACAGTGGTATCTCTGTCGACACACCTGAATTTCTGAAGAGCAGTACAGACCAACATTGGGGTTACTGGATGAGTTTGCTGGCTCTAGCAGGATCTTGGCTCTGCTGGCAGCAATTGAAAGACAGTACAATTGGCCGTTGTTGGCGAGCTAGTAAGGATAGCTCACAAGCAATGTGCCTAGGGATTAATCCACAACGGGCCCGACAGCAAGCATTAGTCTGGAGCGGAGGCATCGCAGCCCTCTCGGGAATTTTACTGGCTTGGCAGCTTCAGTATTTGTCTCCTGAAGCCTTCCCATTGGCACTCTCGCTCGAGATTTTGCTTATTGGTTTGTTGGGCTCCAGCAATCTATTGGGCCTACTCTGTGGAGCCGCTCTGGTCCGCTTTCTGCCTCAACTACTTGCACTGGTTCGTATGAACCTCCCCCCTTCCTGGCAAGACTTACCCGGGCTAGAGCCCCTAGTTTTTGGTCTGATCCTAATTTACTGGATCTGGCAAAAACGCTGAGAGTTCCCTTTAGTTCTTCAGTTGCTTGCGCATCCGCTTGAGTGTTTCTCGTGCAGACTCGCGATTCTGTCGATCTAAAACCATTCCCTGCCACTGTAGCCACTCCCACATTGGACGTAACTCAGCATGACCAATTGGAATCCGGTGATTGTTGACCTCTTGAACATAGCGTCTCACCAAAAGCGGAACGGGGACTTCATCCGCAAAGGCTTTGGCTCTTCTAACTGGTTGCCAGATTGGAGCCTCCCTCTTTTCTTTTTTGGGAATGGCTGCCTTTGGAGGAGGAGTTTTTACTAAAGTTGTTTCAACTGTAGGCGCTGTTGTTGGAATAGGTAAACTCTCCTGCAAATCATTTGTCCGCTCCAGGGGTTTAGTGCGTTGGACAGGTGGACTGGTTGATGGCTGATTTGCGACTGGATTCAGCGAAGCTTGAAAAGAAGAAGCTTGTCCAAGAATGAGTTGTAGTAATTGGTTTTTTTCAGTAGAGGCGGTCTGAAGTTGGCGACGTAGTTCTGTAATTTCTGATCGTAGACTGTCGATGTATTCTCTGGTCAAGGAATCTTGATCCAGCCGACGGCTTGTTGTTGGTGAGTTGGAAAGCGAGGCTAGGTTTTCTTTCATGGTAGTCTCGGTGAACGGTGGAATCCAATGTCTGCTATCAAGGGAATCCGATGTTGTACGATTCAATTCTGACGAGCCCGATCCTTGGTTCGTCAATGACTCAGTGAATGCGTTGCCAGATTAGGCATCCAAGTGGGGGTAAATCCAGATGTGCACTGGCACCTTGCCCTTGCCAAATTGCTTCTTCAGCAACGATGGTTTCCTGTTGATTGAATCCCGAGCCTCCATATTCGGGAGCGTCTGAATCAAGTGATTTGCGGTAGGTTCCTACTTCTGGAAATCCTACCCGGTAGTAAGTTCGGGGAACAGGAGTGAAGTTGTAAACAAATATTAACGGGGATTCAATACCCTTTGCGCTGCGCCGTAAGAATGAAAATATGCTGTGTTGGGTATCGCTAAGATCAATCCACTCGAAACCCTGCCAATCTCGATCATTGCTGTAAAGTGCCGGGTGTTCTCTGTAAAACCAATTGAGTCTGCGAGAGAAGTTTTGCAATTGTTGGTGAACAGGGTTAACTAGCAGGTGCCAGTCCAAACTCTGTGCTTCTGACCATTCCCTCCATTGTCCGAACTCGCTCCCCATGAAAAGTAGTTTTTTTCCAGGATGTCCAAACTGATAACAAAGATAAAGGCGGAGATGAGCACGCTTCTGCCATTCATCACCGGGCATTTTGTTCAGTAATGAACCTTTGCCATGAACGACTTCATCATGAGAAATTGCCTGTACAAAGTTTTCGGAAAAAGCGTAAACCAGCGAAAAGCTAAGCCTGTGGTGATGATACGGGCGATGTACCGGATTCAACACCATGTAGCGTAGTGAGTCATTCATCCAGCCCATGTTCCATTTGAAGTTGAAGCCCAATCCCCCATGGTAGGGTGGACGGGTAACCCCATCCCATGAGGTTGATTCTTCAGCGATGGAAAGAACATTAGGGAAATAGTGGAAGAGTGTTTCGTGCAACTCCTGAAAAAAATCAATAGCCTCCAAATTTTCACGGCCTCCACTCGAATTGGGAATCCATTCCCCATGGGGTCGATCATAGTCAAGGTACAACATCGAAGCAACAGCATCGACACGAATCCCGTCGATATGGTATTTTTCAAACCAAAATAGAGCATTACTGATCAGAAAATTTCGTACTTCGTGACGACCATAGTTGAAGATCAACGTGCCCCATTCCTTGTGCTCTCCCTTCCGTGGATCCTCGTGTTCATAGAGCGTTGTTCCGTCGAATTGGGCCAGTCCGTGAGCATCTTTGGGAAAATGACCAGGCACCCAATCGATAATCACTCCCAATCCTTCTCGGTGACATCGATTGATGAAATACATCAGATCTTCTGGAGGGCCAAAGCGGGATGTTGGCGCAAAGTATCCAGTCACCTGGTAGCCCCATGAGCCATCAAAGGGGTGTTCTGCTATGGGCAACAATTCCAAGTGAGTATAGCCCATTCGCTTGACGTAAGGGATCAGGTCTTCGGCTAGTTCCCGATAGTTCAGGAATCGATTTTCCTCTTCGGGTACGCGCTTCCAGGAACCGAGGTGTACTTCGTAGATGTTCAGAGGTTGAGAGAGCCAGTCCGTTTGTTCCCGTTTTTCGAGCCAGCCTTCATCTTCCCAGGTAAATCCGGAAAACTCTTGAATACGTGATGCGGTTGATGGCCGAACCTCGGTGGCAAAAGCGAAAGGATCACTCTTTAGAAGTAACTGATATGACTGGGTGAGAAGTTCAAACTTATAACACTGCCCGGATTGAGCTCCAGGCACAAAGAGTTCCCAGATTCCAGAACCACCTAAGACGTGGAGCAGGTGTCTTCTTCCATCCCAACCATTGAAGTCTCCAACTACACTGACTCGTCTAGCGTTCGGTGCCCATACTGCAAAGCGTACCCCGGCAATCCCTTCACGTTGCTCGACATGCGCTCCGAGTTTTTCATGGAGGAAGCGGTGTTTCCCCTGCCCAAACAGATATTGATCGTAACTACTGATTGAAAGCTGAAAATAATAAGGATCTAGTCGACTGTGCTCTTGACCATTGGCATACTTGAAATGGAGCGTATATGGGACACTAGCAGTCTTCCCTTCACAAGTTCCTTCAAATAAGCCTGCAGGGTGTTCTTGCTCCAACTTGAGATCAGGTAATCCAAATTCTTCTGGCCATCTCAGTAGACAGGAAACAGCATCAGGCTCCCAGACTCGGATCAGCCAAGTCACCCCTGTTTCTGTGATCTCACTATGAAATCCCAGTACAGATCTTGGTTCATGATGATCCAGCGCTAGCAGGGCCTGAAGTTCATGTTCCGCAAGTTGTTTGGGTAACATCAGCATTTTAAAGAAGGTTGGCAAAGCGTAAGAATTCGCTACGCTATGTCATCCAGCCAGCAAGCTCAAGAAGAGACTCGGTAGAAAATGAAGATCACCAGAGGATTATCGCAATGCGCTTTGCTTCGATGAAACGCGCTCCAGAAAAAGCTCCAGTTTGGCAGAAACTGAAACATCTACCCGAAGCACCAGGAGTCTATCAGTTTCGCAATGCGTCTGGTGATTTGCTCTACATTGGTAAGGCCAAGGTTTTACGAAATCGAATTCGCTCCTACTTTCAAAAATCTACCTCACATAACCTGCGAATTCAGATCATGGTTTCGTTGGTTGCTGATGTGACTTGGATTCTGACGGATACCGAAGCAGAAGCCCTTCTGCTTGAAGAACAACTGATCAAACTTCACAAGCCACGCTATAACGTGGCCCTCAAGGATGACAAATCTTATCCCTACCTCAAGCTAAGCGTCCAGGAGCACTACCCTCGCCTGAGCCTTGTGAGGGAGCGTCATGAGCGTAAAGCAGAATACTTTGGACCGTATCCTTCAGCCCAGGATGCCCGTCACATGATGCGAGTAGCGCTGCGCTATTTCCCGTTGAGAACCAGCAAAATGGAACTGGATGGAAGCAAGGTCTTACGTCCTTGTCTCAACTTCCAATTGAAACGCTGCCTAGCTCCCTGTCGTGGAAATGTGGCCATTGATGAATATGGAAAATTGGTGCGCCAGGTTCGATTGTTCCTGAGGGGCCGTGATCAGGAACTATTGAGGGATCTCGAAAGGCGAATGCAAATCGCTTCAGAAACGCTGGAATTTGAACAAGCCGCCCAACTTCGTGACCAAATTCAATCATTGCAACGCATCTTTACTCGACAGACGGTGATGTCACCAGATGGAGAGGATCGAGATGTCTTCAATCTCTACCGAGAAGCTGGAACTGCTGGTGTTCAGGTACTCTTCATTCGCAATGGACGCTTGTTGGGCTCAGACTTTTTCTTCTTTGATACGAGTGAACAAGCCTCGGATGCAAATTTACTTGGACAGGCCATCAATCGGCTCTACACCAGTGAAATGACCGGTATCCCTCGCCAGGTATTGCTGCCCTTTGAGTATCCTGAAGAAGAAATATTGGGAGATGCTTTGTCTGAGCAAGCTGGTCACAGGGTTCAGTTAATGGTTCCCAAGCGTGGTCATAAAAAAGAATTGGTGAGCCTAGCTTTTCAAAACGCTCGAGCAAATCTGGAGGAACAGAGAAGGCGAGTCGTTAAAGACAGCGAGATTCTCCGGCAAGTTCAGAATTTTCTTCATCTAAAAAAACTTCCAGATCGGGTGGAGTGCTTTGATATTTCACACTTCAGCGGTGAAATGACCGTTGCTTCGATGGTTTGCTGGGAAGGAAACAAGCCTGCCAAAGAGAACTACCGCAAGTACAAGCTACGGACGATTCATAGCCCGGATGATTTTGCAAGTATGGAGGAAGTACTAACTCGTCGCTACCAGCGTGCGTTGAGCGGCCAACAACCTCTGCCCGATCTGATCATCATTGACGGTGGGAAGGGACAGCTTAATGCGGCTCTGGCTGTTCTGGAAAAATTAGGAATTGACTGGCATCAACAAGACATCATTGGTCTGGCCAAGGGACGTTCGGAACGCAGGCGAGGGGTGACTCGCGGCAATGATGAAGACTACGAATATGTTGTCAAACCCAATCAAAAGAATGAGATCAGGCTTCAGCGCCACTCTTCGGTACTCTACTTCCTACAGAATATCCGTGATGAAGCGCACCGCTTTGCCATTGAGTTTCAGCGCAAGCTCAAGCGGCAAGACAATCTAAAATCTCTGCTAGATGAAATCCCTGGAGTGGGAAATCGACGTAAGCGAGCTCTGCTCAAACACTTTGGCAGCTTGAAACGGGTGCGAGAGGCGAGTGTGGAGGAGTTGCGGCAAGTGTCCGGAATTTCTCCGGTTTTGGCAGAAGAAATCGTCCGTTTTTTCAAGGAGTGTGATTCCTTCTTAATGAAAAAGTACGCAGCTTCACAAAAAGAGAGTTGACAGCTTTTGGGGAGGAATTTATATTTAAGGGCTTTCGCTGAGCCTTCAGCAGGTCCCCATCGTCTAGAGGCCTAGGACATCGCCCTTTCACGGCGGTAACAGGGGTTCGAATCCCCTTGGGGACGCCACTTCCAAAAATGACCTGCTCATTAGGTTCCGACCAAACTCTACGTGGGGGCATAGCTCAGCTGGGAGAGCGCAACGCTGGCAGCGTTGAGGTCAGGAGTTCGATCCTCCTTGCCTCCACCACATTGCAACTTTACTTACAATTCCCTCAACTTACTCCGACTTACTTCTAGCCTTTGATTCATCTGGCCTAAAGGCTAATTTTCCCTCTTTCTCTCTTACTGTTTTTTACCCCGATTTGCCCCCTCTAAATCGGCTGTTGCCCACGTATACGCCCACGTAAAAATCAACTTGTTTCAGTGAGTTTTTGGGGCTCTGACGAGAACTTGAATTCAAACAAATCACGCTCATCAATGAGTTGATACCTTCGTAGCATCGCATCAGACTTGTGTCCTACTTGCTTCATCACTAAATAGGCAGGATTCCCTCTGCGCATTGCCTTAGTGACAAAGTCGTGTCGCATATCATGAAAAACAGCATCCTCAATTCCTGCCCTGTTTAAAGACTCGTTCCAAACCTTCTTTTGGTAGGAACCCCACCGAAGAATTGGCTTTTGGGTGACCGACAGAAAGACATGTCTGGTGTGCAGTGTTCTGGGTATTTCTTTCATCATTTGAATGACCTGGGGTGATAGCCGAACAGAGCGAGCCTCATCAGTCTTAGTCTGTGATGCCTTCAGGCGTATGAACCCTGCCTTCAAATCAACCGCATTCCACTCTAAGTGGATAACTTCTTTCTGACGCATTCCCGTCCAATACGCCATGATCACTATGCGGCGCAACCATACTGGGCATGCCTTTAGGAGGCGCTGATATTCATCGTCAGTAAAAATTCGCTTTCGGACATTATCAACTTTGACCGAGGGGAAATAAGCGACAGGAATCTTACTAATGATCTCATGCCTCAATGCACGGTTGAGAATGTTGCGCAGCAGGCTAATTTCTTCTTTTGCTGTCTTCGGCGCAATGGTTTTGCCAATCCTGTTTGGAGAAGGTTCTTGTAGCCGTTTATGCACAAAATTTTCTAGCTGTGCAATCGTCAAATCTCTGATCAGTTGCTGTAGAATGAGCAGCCGTCGCAAAGCTTTGAGTTGGACCTTCATTCGAGCATAACTGTCCAGCTTCCTGATTTCCTCCAAGGCAAGGAACCAATCAAACAATTGCTCAAGCGTCACCATCGAATTTTTATCGCGCTCAATATGTCTGTCTTCAACCTGAGCCTTCTTCACCTCCAGTAGACGGGCCACAGCCGCTGTCTTGGACGGCCCAATTGACTCTCTAATTTTCTTGCCACCTTGCCGATATTCAATGCGGTAGTTTTTATTCGGCTCTTTTTTCAGTCGGGCAAATTCACATGCTTTGCCTTTGTTAGGCCCACGCCGAAACCGACCCTTACAGATGCTTGTACTTTCTGAGTTCCAATGACCGCACTTTGGACACTCAATCTCTAGTCCCATAGTACCTCCTGGTTTTTCAATGTTTGTTG
>JACLAC010010920.1_pt1 | contig 28950 bp, 23 predicted proteins | sample 8027881 | NCBI WGS metagenome assembly JACLAC01 (sample SAMN15725517, study PRJNA655200) | protist metagenome | isolation source: fluorescence activated cell sorting (FACS) single amplified genomes of... | place: Spain: Blaines Bay Microbial Observatory, Mediterranean Sea | collected 2016-01-19 | reverse complement strand
CGCGCAATGCCGAATTGTTCGGCTTCGGCCGATCGCACAAAATACTGCCGCCATAAAAGATCGAGGAACGCCCCTTCCTCGCGAGCGACTAATGCGGTTGCGACATAGACTAAAAGATAGATCTCCTGCCGCTTGAGCGTGGTGAAGGAGCGCTTGGACACTTCGAGAAATAGAATCACCGTCACCCATTGCGCCGCCGCGCCGATACCGCCCCCTGTAAACAGCCCAAGAAACATTTCGCCCGGAGTCATGATCAACGAGATAAAAAGCACGCCGATGATCGTCCTAAGCGTAAAACCTTCGTCAAAGCGGTCCGGGGCTTCGAGCAGAGAGCGATATTCTTCGACCTCTTCCCATTGGCGTTTTTTGCGCCGTGCAGCCTTTATGTCCTTTTGCTCGCTCATCGGCTAAGCTCTTGCAATTCGATTTCGCTCCCTTGCCCAATCATGGCCTGTTCAGCAAATGCGCGGTGGTGATTTTTGGCACTTTCATCCATTGTGTGCCACAGCAGGAATTCTTTGCGTAGACCGTTTATAAATCGATGGTTCACCCTCTGCCAAAACGTATCTTGGCCACTGATGCGCTGTATGTATATTTCAACCGTATACACGGATTCTACGCGGGCAGGCATAAACTCCAGTTGCAAAAACTGGCTGACCCCCATGTCAAATGGCGCCAACCAAATCAGCAACTGCACCGCATATTCCGGACCGCGATCTCCGTCTTCTTTCACGATGCGAACTTTCTCAGCGAAAAAGTCTCCGATAGATTCCTCGCTATATGCATTGAAATAACTAGCGAAAAAACCGCACAGACCGATAACCTCTCCCTCGCTTACCATAAAGGGGAACTCCATCGCCCAGTCGTCACCATCGGGATCGGGTGGCACCCAGCGGCGGACGGTATCCGGCACGGCTGACCGCGCCGCCACCCTAGCCGGATACAAGGTCGACAACAACACTACTGCCATCACGATAACGGAGGAGACGATGGCCGACATCGACGAATAGTTGAGGTTCATACCCCGGACTAAATCAAGGGCAATGAGCACCTTGCCCAGTCCCTGACCGAGAATATAGCCGAGGGTCACTCCGATGACGGCGTAAACACAGGCCTCGGCCACAAAGAGCAGGGCAATGTGCATCGGCGCCAAACCCACAGAAGAATAGATGCCAATTTCGCGAAAACGCTCGTAGACAGCCCCCATCATCGCATTTAACACGATCAATGCAGCGATAAACATCGGAATTATCAGAGCACCCAAGCCCTCGACATTGGTCAAACCAATCGATGTATATGAGAAAACGTTAAGCGTCGAGTCTCCGACATCCCTTAAACCGGCAAAAAGGGTAATCGCTAACCGCAACAGAAAGTCTTCGACCAGGCTTTGCACCTGGTCGCCATCTTCCATGCGCACTGCGACCGAGCGCAAGGTACCACCCGCTTCGCGCAGAGTGGTATAGGGCAGCAATACAACATTGTCGGCCTCAAGATGGACAAAGGGGCGGATCGTGAGCGCGGAACTCTCCACCTCGATGCTCATATTGTCTCCGGAATCCGGTCCGAGAGCCTGCGCGCTCGACATTTGGAAATCCGCAGGCAATAGCGATTCATCGTCTAAGTCTCGCACCCCTTCCAGCGCTGTGGCGTCAAAGAGGCCTCGCACAATTAAGTCCTGGCCAAAAACCCTAACGGTCGTCTGCCCAATCCGGTCGACTGCAATGCCCAATGACTGCGCCATGGCTTGCGAAAGCAGACAGCTCGCCTCGTCATGTGCGGCAAAAAAACTACCTGCTACCAGTGATTTTTGTATTCCGGTGACCTGAGCCTCTTCGGGCATCAGCCCCAACATTGCCGTTGCCCGCACCACAGAAGTATCGCCCACGATCTCGATATATTTCTTCTGTTCATCGTCGAATGCGATATACCAATTCCTGGGGACGACAACTCCTGCGCCATCAAAATGGGAACGGGCGTAGTCCAAGGTCGGGCGATTGAGCATGTCCCATCCACGATCGCGAATCAAGACCCCTTCGTAGGTGCCTTCATGATCCATGGCAAAGGCCATAAAGCGGACCTGAGAGTTGAAAGAGGTGAACGACAGAACGGTAAATGTCAGCAGCACCAGGGTCAGTAGCGTCAGTCCAGTGCGCGTCTTGCGCCGTCTCATATTCGATATGCCCAGCATAAAAGCCGCATAACTGGCGCTAGCGCGATTGATATCGGTCTCGTGCACGTGGGCTTCTTTTGCGTTGTGCATTTTCATAAAGCGATTGAAGCGGCTTGTAATCATCAGCAAGACGAACACCGCCATCACCATTATCGCGAACGCCAATAGGATCACCAGCGGGTGAGCGATGGCGAAGGCCGGATGGATCTGGGAGATCACCATCCATATTGCGAACAACAAACCGCCAAATCCCGCCAGTTGCAGGCGAATGTCCGATGCGGCGAATAACAACCTCTCACCCAAGAAGGCGGTCGGGATGACCAACGCGAGAAAGAACACAATTCCGCCGATGACATCGTTGAGCGTGTCAAGTACTTCGGGATAGGCTCGCGAAGTCACGCCTAGCCCGGCGCGCACCTTTTCCACATAACGCTGCCAGTCCAGATCCTGCTCAGCAAGCTTAGCCTCTTCAATCAAGCGCTTGCCTTGTTGGTGCAGGCGGGTCAAACGCTGGTTTTCAATCGCGTGCTCGCGCATCGTGCGTAGGCGGGCCTCATTGAGATTCCACATGTCCTCGACGGCCAGCATTCCAGTGCGTTCCAGCGAATCGCGGCTTAACACATAACCTTTCCCGCGGGCTTGGTCTTCGCTTGCTTCGCCCTCGCTATTGAGTAGCAGCAGTCGGCCGTCGATGAGCATTTTTATACCGTCGTCTTCCGCCGCGTCTTGTGGGCCGAAGACGATGCCCACCGCCTCCCCCTCATCAAAACCACGAGCGAGTCCAAACTGTCTTGGCGCGACCCCACTGCGGTCGACAATGCTGATGCCTTTGAACGATCGCAGGAACCGCGGGTCAATCAGACTGTAAAAAGAACGCGATATACTGGGAAAAACGACGATGGTTTTCTCGTTGCTCGTCCAGCGAATCTTGCTTTCCAACATCCATCCACCGACCGATTTGCCGCTAAATTTCTGCGAACGCTCAGACAAGTCTGGCGCGTAGTTGATTCGGCCACTACTCGGGTCGATGAGATAGGCCGTAACGGGATATCCCCCCGTTGACAATCCGTCGATATTGGCGTTGCCATTCTCATCGGTAAGATGATATTGAGCTCCGCGGACGCCCTTATGCGACTTGAACCAAGGGTCAACGACGACGATGGCGTCGGCAATCGGCCGGTCGGGCACTTGACTGCGCCTGGGAAAGGCCCGCACCTTGACCCGCAACGAACGCAGGCGGTCTTTTAATACCGGACCAAAATCTTCAAGATCGGCGAAGAGTTCGACATCATTTACCGCCCGCGCAAGCAGGCGATTTATCAATTGGCTCTGCCGTTCAAGATTATCAAAATTCATTCGATCCGGCGTATCGAGTGGGGTATCCACTATATAGCGCGCATCGTTGATTGTGACAAACGACAGGGACACGATACCGGCGGCCATCGCGTGTTCGCCACTGACGGAGACCCCCCCGGGTACAAAAGTCGACCAATCCATGCCGCGAATCGGGCTGATGCCATTGACCAAAGCCCGTGCCGGATCCCTGCCCAACTGGGGAGCTTCATCTTCAGCATAGGCTGTAAAACGCCTACCGAAAGGCACAAAAAAGCGTTTCAAATCATAGCTGAAAGTGTTGTTCCATAGGCCGAGTTCATCACTTTGCGTCGTCAGATCGAGACTGATGAATAATTTTGGCTTGAGCGGCGTCACCATCTTGCGGGCGTAATGCGGTAGCAAACGGGCGTGGCGATCGATAAAATTGACCATGCCTTGGTGCGCCTGGAAATGCGCACCGGTGGCCACGAGTACGACGGTTCGCTTTGGCGGGTGTTCGACGAGATATCGCGCCAACGACAATAGCGCCGCGACACTGCTGGCAACTTCGGCGGACGGTGCTAAGGCAGGCACTACCGATATGCCGTCGTAATAGCTCTCGATAATAATCGCTTCGCTAGACAGGTCTGGATCGCTGCCGGGGATCTTTCCCCATATATTCCAAGCCGTTTGTTGCTGCCAATCCATTCTCCCCTTTAGCACAACTTGGGCGGGGCCTCGCCGCAGACGCTCCCGCAAACGCAATCCGGCCTTGCGCTCGATCCAAAATCTCGGAATATCCAATGGGGCGGTCGAATACTTGGCCGTCCCCTGACTGCCCGTGGTCTGCTCCGGCTCGACAAAGACGATGGCGCGCGCCCCTAACGACGCAGCCTGCAACCACCGGCTCCAGGTATTGAACTCCAGCAATACTATCCGCCCGTCAAGCTCACGCCCGTTATAATCCGACCAATCGCCCTCTCCACCATATATCATCTCGCCGGAATAACCGGCTGGAGGCAAAGTCGTCGTACGGACTAAATTGGGCCACATCCCGTAGAGGGCATAACGCTCGCCATCTTCGACAAAGCTCAACTCTCCCCCCTTGTCGAGGGGAACGGTTATCTCGAAAGGTTCGCGGGTGATATCACCGACGCCAATCCGCCGCAACTCGTCCTCGACATAATCCGCAGCCGACTCGCCGCCCGGGTAGCCACTTATTCGCGAACCCAACGACGATAAAAAGTGTACCGTTTCGCGCAGACCATCCCCGTCGGACGCGGTACTTTGCACCGCGAACAACAAGAGCGAACACACGGCGAGCGTGGGCTTTATCATAACCAGAAGATACTGTTTCCGACCTTACCTGTGAAGTAGTCAATAATCAGCCAGATGCCATTGCATGTGACTTGTCCGCAGATCAAGCCGAGAAAAAAAACCTGACTGCGGCGATAGAGGCCTACACCGCCAAAGCGCAAAATGAGTTTTTTGAGAAACCAGGCGATGAAAACGCTGAACCACACCGTATTTAGCATACCATTAGCACCGACCACAAAGCCGATTGGGTGCACAGGACACCAGAGAAATCGCTGGCGCGCCCACATCATAACCGCCATAACCAGACCACCCCCTGTAAAAAAACCCATGCCAGGCCAATAGATACCCGTCAAATCCATGTTGCGCAACGCATTATTATAGGCGACTTGCGGCGAACTTTTAAAAAACCAGCTGTTTAAGTTTATCCCGCCATGCTGGTAGGCCAGATGAAATATCATCCAGAAGGAACCCAATGCACCGATGAAAAGTGCAAGAACGATCGCGGCGAATACTTGCCGACGTAATTGGGGCTCCATTTCTTCGATCAACTTGAGCCCGTTTAGACAGTTGGCCATAACAAAAACCCGCACATCGGCAGCCCACATATAAGCCAACGATAGATTCCAAACTCCGGCCTGGCCCACCAGATTCGTGCCCAGTCCCATGATGACGAGATCCGGTGCAATCATCGGCGAACGCACTGCAGCCAATCCTGCCTCAGCGACAATCCTAGTCACACCGAGAAAGATCAGTAGTGCCATAAGCACAAAAAGAATCGCAATCCACCCTGGCGTGCCCATTATCCACAACCAGACGGACATGGTTATCAGTCCACCCACCGCCCCACATACCGCCAGACGGTAGGGCAGGATCTCGTCGCCGTCGTCTATATCGGGAGCCCTGCCGAGTGCCTTATTGAATACATTGGCGTAATGTTTGCGCCCCACCCAAAACCCGACCAACACCATCGCTATTAATGCCCCGGCCCCCTGATAGGCCATAAGGGGTACGTCTTTGACCCCATAGATGATTTTTTGCTCGGACTTTAGCCCGGCTAGGATAAATATCTCCTTTTCAAATTTGGACACCAGGTGGAATAGCCATATACCAGCTGCAATATTCGCATTGATGAAATACGAGAATCCGATCATCGCAAAACTGATAGAGAGCTGTAAATTCTGCTTGCCGACGAAGGTTGCCCACCAAGTCAGCGAGATCGCAGGAAATGCCGCATCATAACGATGCAAAGCCAGCATGCTGCCGAAGAACATCGGCAGGCTAAAACCAGCCCACATGGCTCCTTGTTTAAAAAAAGAGTTTATTTTGCTATCGTCTTGCTCTCCCCGCACCATCGCCAAAGCAACTTGCGTGATGGGAAAAGGCAACCGCTCGCGTTCCATCCATTGCCTACGCACAATTACCGACAGCGCAATCATGGTTATATAGAGCGCCAATAAAAACACCGCCCACCACAGTAACGGTTCTATCCATGAGCCATACGGAATATCATCACCAGGTGACAAACCCTCATAGAAAGACTTGCCTTGTTCTCCATCGTCAACGAGCACCTGATGTGGTGAAAAATGCGGAAACAACATTTCGCGCCACTTATTCTGTGGCGAAGCGAAATAAAAAATCGCCGTTATCATCGGCAATATCTGCTCGCTTAACCCCATCGTACAAAGGGCTGATACGATCAACATCATGACGTAGACCAGAATCAACTCGGCTCGGTTGAGTACTAAGCTCTTGCCCCCAACGATCAGCGCCAGGTTAATCAGGGCCGAAACTAGCATGAAAGTGGCGAAAAAAAATCCGGGCGCATAAATATTTACATCGCTCACCCAACCGTAGTAATAGCCATAGCCACAACAATACGCGCCGGCCCATAGCCATGCTTTGGCAGGCTCGGCTGTTAACTTGAAGAGGACATTGATCCAACCGATCAGCAGCAAAAACAAAAAAATGGCCCCCGGCGTACTGAAATCCAGGGCCATATAGGATCCGCGAATAATCATATTGCCATAGGGTGCGGCAATAGCTAGAAAAAGGCTGAGAAATCCACCCACCCAGAACGCGCGCCAGGTCAGTTTTTGCGGGCCCTGTCCCATAAGAACGGCTTGACTGCGACCGGCCAAGTGGCCTTGATATTCTACCGGTAAGACTTTATTCACAGCGACCTCCCTATGCGTTACCGCGCCAGAAATTAAGAGACTTAAGCTCTCGTGGCAACGCGTCTTGACAACCCGAGTTTACTTTTACTTCTTCCCTGCTATGAAACCAGGATTTCTCGACATTGCCCGCGCCCTCGCTCGCTTGCCCACCGCTCCGTTTCACGAGCATTTTACTATCGATTTTGTCCGTTCTTTTGCCGCCAAGCGCCCTCGACTGAAAATCACATTTGACCGCTACGGCAATTGTTTGTTGCTCTATAACGGCGACGGCGAACAGCACCATTCTCCGCTTATACTTACAGCACACCTCGATCACCCTGGACTAGTGTGGAAGGAGTCCACTGGACCGGGACGATCGCATTTCGAGATTAAGGGTGGAGTCGACGCAAAACAAGCGTTGGCATCAGATGTCAGGATCTACGATCTCAATCGCCCCGCATCACAACGCGGGTCGAAAGGGAGAATCGTTGCCACGAAGGCCACCAAAGGCCGCTATCCTCTGCTCGAGATTGAATGGAATGCAAGAGCCGGCCAAGGGCCAGGCACTTTCGCCATGTGGGATGTGCCTGCATTTGCTTGCCGCGGCCGGCGTATTCACGGCAGGGCATTAGATGATTTGGCGGGAGTCGCGGCGGGCTTGAGCGTGCTGGACGAACTGCACAGGCGTCGAGCACCAGCAACCCTCGGTCTTTTGCTGACTCGCGCCGAAGAGGTCGGCTTCGTCGGCATGCTCGCCGCCATTGAGGCCAAGTTTCTCCGCCGTCGGGCACTGTATATCAATATCGAGTGTTCGAGCATCAAAGCGGGCGCGAAGCAGGGCGCTGGTCCGATCATTCGCGTCGGGGATCGCCTGTGGGTTTTCGACCCGTTGATCAGCGGCGGACTTGTTAGCCTGGCCGATGATCTGGCAGAAAAGGACCCCAACTTCCTTTACCAACGCAAATTGATGGACAGCGGCGCTTGCGAAGCAACCGCTTTGATGCAAGCCGGTTATCGCACCGGTGCCGTTGCGTTGCCACTGGGCAATTATCACAACTCAGGTCCCGGAAACAAACTGGCACCGGAGAACATCCATTTGAACGATGCTTTGCTTTTAGTGCAACTGTTAACCCACCTGGCGCAACACGGCATCGACGATGCCCTACGGCAATCTGGGTCGGCATTGGACGCCATGATGGCAAAACGCTTGGCGAACTACCGCGAACAGCTTGACCCCATCAAGACCACATAAAAAACGAAGCCCAGATTCGCATCCATCTGTGCTTCGTCACTGAGCTTTCGTGGTCGGATGAATACGGGATCAGAGGATCGTCCACCCTCCATCGACCACCAGGGTATGCCCTGTAATCATTGAGGCCGCTTCCGACGCCAGAAAGATCACCGGAGCCGACATCTCTTCGGGTTCCGCAAGCGCGCCGCGCAATAGATTCTTGGTTTTCACCGCATCCGCAAAAGCCGGACTGGCCGCCATCGCCGCTTCGGCCAAAGGCGACCGGGTAACGGTTGGAGCGACGGCATTAACCCGTATACGGTGCTCCGCCCATTCGGCGGCCATGGTCTTAGTCAAATTATTGACTCCACCCTTGGCCCCAGAATAAGGTCCCCTATCCGGCGCGCCGACTACCCCGGCCTGTGAGGATATATTCACGATATTCCCTCCGTCCCCCTGTTCTATCATTTGCCGGGCGGCAATCTGACTGCAGAAAAATACATTCTTCAAGTTCGCATCGACGATTAAATCGTATAATTCTTCATCATAATCGAGAATCCTACCGACCTTGTTATAACCGGCATTGTTTACCAGGACATCGATTCGACCAAAGTGAGCAATTACGGCATCCATAAAGGTCTGTATCGAATCTACATCGGTTACATCGAGGCGATGATAAAAACATTCGCCACCAGCCGCTTCGACCTCTGCCGCCAACGTTTCCAACTCACCCGTAGTGCGGCTGCCCACGGCGAGTTTAGCCCCAGATTGCGAGCACTCCAAAGCCATCGTTCGACCCAGTCCTCGACCCGCCCCAGTGACGATGACTACTTTTTCATCCAACCCGAAACGTGCTAAAGAAGGCATCTTCTCTCCTTATCAATAATCGGCATCGGCCGCCCGTTGCAAAGCGCCAGCTGAAAAGACCGACACCTTTGCGCCTTTGCCGTGGTGATTTTTTAATTCGGCCAAGACATCTGCCCAATTCTTACAGAATATCACCCCTTCGCCAAACAGGGCAATCGCATCAAATTTGTTTACACCCGGTGAAAAGAGCAAGGTGCGCTGGGTCGGGGTGGCGGCCTTCCCCCGCAAAGCGGTACCCGGCCCCAGTACCGAATGCCACCCCAATCCCTCGGGGCTAGCTGAACACAACACGATCGTCGAATGCGCTTTAAGCGGATTTTTCTTAGTTCCCGCCATTGCCGTCTTAGCTAATCCCGCCTGACAGAGTTCGGTATCCTTAGGGAAGGCATTGAAAATACCGATGTCAAAGGATTCCGGTACTTCGGTGGCGTAGAGCTTTCGTGCCAATTGACAGCCACGAGCAAATGCAGCATCGGTATCACCTGCCACCAACGCCATTACCTCCAATTCCTCGTTGAGCAGCGGATTGACGATATAGTCGACTCCGGCCATCCGCGCCACCTCCGACAAATGCTCGCGGAAATTTTCCCGTATATGGCGATGATTGAGCATAATCGTCTGTTGACCGCAGGCACCGGGGATCAGCAGTTTTGCCCCCCCACCGAACATGCCCCCGCGCGGAGTGATCATTCCGAGTGCTATCCGCACTTCGCACGATGTCAGGTCGCGATTTACCCAGATGGGTATTCCACGGCTCGAATAACCGAGAAATTGCAGGTTTTCGTAGGCATTGTGATTGAGCACCTGCATCGTCTCGACGATTTCCAGCCCGACTTTTTTTATCAAGTCATCCCGAGTCATTGGTCGGTGCGCGGCTAGTGCGCAGATGATTTTTATGTTGTCTTTCTCGATCCCTGCCGCTGCCAACTCTTCGATGACCATAGGCAAGAGCCTAAACGATGGCGTCGGCCTAGACAGATCATCTATCAAAATCGCCGCCGAAGCCTTGCCTTGGGCATGGTGCCGCAACGGAAGCGCTCCTATGGGCTCGTCCAGCGCCGTGCGGATCCCCTCATCACCGATATCTGCGCCACCCTGCATGGAGTGGACTGAGATATCCCAGTAATCGGGAAATTCCATCGTGAATGGGTCACTGCCGTACCAGACGCCCCACGGCACTTGAACTTGCTTCATGGCGCCCCGCTCAGGTTAAGCCCATCGCCCGCAGATTGCGCAAACTCAAACCCAAACATTCGAATGGATCGCTCTGACAGGTATCCTGCTCAATCAAATACCATTCGATCGCGGCATTTTTGCAGGCGGCCAGTATCGGTTCCCATTCGAGATTGCCCTCACCCACTTCGGCATAAAGCTGTTTGGCCCCATCCATTTCCATATCCTTCAAATGCACGATATGCATGCGGTCACTCAGTTTTTCCAGCCAAGTGACGGGATTGCCGCCGCCGTGCTGAATCCAATAGGTATCTATTTCAAAGGAAAAAACATCGGGGTCGCTCTCTTCGCTAAGTATCTCCAGGCCCGTACGTCCATCAAAGCGTTCGAGTTCAAAACTGTGGTTGTGGTAGCTGAAAGTTAAACCGGCGTCAATCAAAGGGCGTGCCGCAGCAGAAGCTTCAACGGCAAAACGCGAGAAGCCGTCTCGATGGCGGTATTCTTGGGGTAACCCGCCGATCGCGACATGGCGACAACCCCACGTCAGGTGTTCGTCGATGACGGCTTGCACCTCTTCGCATATGCGCTGATAACTGGTATGAGTCGCGACAATCTGTAAACCTTCTTGTTTGGCAATCGCCGCCAGATCGTCAGGTTCGATCGGTCCCAACGCCGAAGCTTGTACAGCTTCGTAGCCTAAGGTGCGCACCTTTGCAAAGGTCTGTTGAATATCATCGGGGGTCTTGGTATGGTCGCGCAAGGTGTATAATTGCGCGCCAATAACGGATCTGGGCATATCGTCCTCTCTTTAATATTGTGAGCTCCCGCCGCAATATAGAAGCCCCATCAAACGCCGTCAACAACATCTTAGCGACGCTACGATTGATCTTCTTTCGCATTTTTTTTGCCGCGAGCAAAACCCGCAACGCAGATTGCCGCGAACAGTGTGCCCACTGCCGCCAGCACTGCCATTACCCCGACGGCGAGTCTCGGTCCCCAGACCTCAGCCATCGCGCCGCTTTGCAAACGCCCGAACGGGCCAATACCTATTGCTACCACCAGCCCGCTCATTGCCCGGCCTCGCATCTCGTCCGAAGCCTCGACTAAGATAATACTGCTCTGCATGATGCTGAATCCCGCCTGTCCCATACCGGCGCAAAAGAGCATAATCAGGGAAACCGAAAAAGTGCCACTCATAGCAAAACAGGCAACACCCACCGATGTGAGCAATGACCCCATGACGAATAGCCATTCGTTGCTAAGCTTTTTCCTACCCAGATGAATCAAGCCTAGGCCTAAAAAAGCGCCGACACCATTCGCCGCCCCAAGCCACCCGAGCCCTTGTGGTCCCAGCCCAAAGATATCTCGAGCAAATACAGGCAGCAGATTCATATAGGGAAATGCCCAAACATTCATAAAAATTGTAACGAGAAATACGCCAAAGATCGGTGCCGCTCTGCGCACATACAACCAACCTTGTTTCACTTCGTGCAACGTTTCGAATAAAGCCAATCTCTTGCTGGGAGCCTTGGAGTCGGTTTCTAGACCGACCACTGAAATAAGGCCCAGCCCCCCCAAAACTGTTAGGGTAATTAAGGCACCCAAATTCCCATATGTCGCCATGATATACCCAGCGGCCAAAGGGCCTGAGATGCGAGTAAAGCCCTGGATAAAATTCTCTAACACCATCGCGTCTACAGTGCGGTCTTTACCCACTAAATCGGGAATCAGACTGCGGCGAGTCGGCCAATCCAACGCCCAAGTCGATCCCAAGATCAGCGCAACAACCGACAAGTGCCAAAATTGCAGTTCGCCGAAATATAATAGCAGCGCCATCGTCAATGCACCCAATACATTGACAGTTTGCAGAGCGACAATCAAATGGCGCCGTTTGAAGCGGTCGGTGATTACCGAACCAAACAAACCGATGACAAATAGGGGGATTGAGCGATAAAAACCGACGACCTGGACCCACCAAGGCGAGTCGCTTAACTCCAAGGCCAACCAACCCAGCACCATCGTTTCCATCCACATCGCCTGCCACCACAGTCCATTGGCCAACCACAGGCGCACAAAATCGCCATTGGACAATGGAGCTAGGACTTGCCAATGGCCGGGTTTCAGTCTTCTGAACATAACTCTCTTGCTGAACGGCTTAGTCGAATTATATTACCTCCCCTTAAAACTACTCATAGGGAGGCTTCAATGACCGCCGAAGATAAACTTAAAACCCTGAATCTCGAACTGCCCCCTCCGCCACAGCCAGCAGGAGCATATACTAGAGCAGTACAAAGCGGAGACTTGATTTTCGTTTCCGGTCAGTTGCCCCTAGTCGATGGTGAAATTCAATATGCGGGAACGCTTGGAGATAATCTCGATATTGTGGCTGGTTATGCAGCCGCCAGGCTTTGTGCACTTAACGCTCTGAGCATACTAAAAGCCGAAACGGGGAATCTCGACAGCGTTTCTATCATCCGCCTTGGGGGCTATGTGGCCTCTACCGCCGATTTTTTCGACCAGGCTAAAGTCATCAATGGCGCGTCGGATCTCATGGCTGAAATTCTCGGCGACAACGGAGTGCACGCCCGCTTAGCCGTTGGGGCCCCTAGCCTGCCACTGGGTGCTGCTGTCGAATTGGAGGTAATAGCCGCTACCGGCTAGGTCGCATCTTGCTCACCGGTCTCGGGCGAATCATTGGATCCAGGCGCCTCAGACTGAGGAGGCTCGCTGGGAATATTGCCGTTGGCGGTTGAATTAACTACACCTTTTTCGGCAGTAGCTGTTTGCTCCGCGGCCTGAGTTGGAGCCTCTTCGCTCGCATCCTTGAGCCTCGGGGGCAATTCTACCCCATGGTCGCTGAGTATTTTGCGCAACTCATCGCCATCCATCACCTCTTTTTCGAACAAGATGGCGACAATGGCCTCAAGGGCCGCTCGGTGTTCGGCGAGTAACTCTTTGGCCCTTGTGTAGGCAGTGCCAATGATGCTCTTCACTTCTTCGTCAATCAGGCGCGCGGTGTCTTCACTATAGGGCCGATCGGTCGGCCCCATACCTAAATATTGCTGCGAGCGATCCTCTTGATGAGCCACCATGCCGACTTTTTCGCTCATGCCAAATTCTTTGACCATTCGCTCGGCCATTTGCGTCGCCTGCTGCAAATCATTGGAGGCGCCAGTAGAAATCTCCTCAAAAACGTTTTCTTCAGCCGCCCGGCCGCCGAGGATAGCCGCAAGCGTATCACGTAACTCATCCTGAGTCATCAAATAGCGGTCTTCCAAAGGCATATTCAGCGTATACCCCAACGCCGCAATCCCCCGCGAGACGATGGAGATCTTCTGCACAGGATTCGCCTCAGGTAAGATCTCACCGACCATGGCGTGACCGGCTTCGTGGTAGGCGACGATACGGCGCTCCTTTTTGTTGAGCACCCGACTCTTGCGTTCTAAACCGGCGACAGAGCGCTCGATTGCCTCTTCAAGTTCTGACATGGAGATCGCATTTTTATCGCGCCGCGCAGCCAATAGTGCCGCTTCGTTGACGACATTGGCCAAATCCGCCCCGGCAAAACCCGGGCAGCGCACCGCCAATTTCCGCAGGTCCACTTCCGGGGCCAACTTGACCTCTTTAGCATGGATCTGCAGAATCATTTCTCGACCTTTCACATCCGGCCGATCCACGGCGACCGTACGATCAAATCGTCCGGGCCGCAATAGAGCCGGGTCCAAGATTTCAGGCCGATTGGTCGCCCCCATGAGAATTACGCCGGCATTTGTTTCAAAACCGTCTAATTCGGTTAGTAACTGGTTGAGGGTTTGCTCGCGCTCATCGTGTCCCCCAAAAGACCCCGCTCCACGGGCCTTGCCCAGGGCGTCAAGTTCGTCGATAAAGATGATCGCCGGGGCGTGTTTTTTAGCTTGATCGAAAAGATCTCGGACCCGCGCAGCACCGACCCCTACGAACATCTCGACAAAATCCGAACCACTTATCGAGAAGAAGGGCACACTCGCTTCCCCGGCGACCGCCTTTGCCAATAGTGTTTTCCCCGTTCCTGGAGATCCTACCAATAGCACGCCGCGAGGTATCCGCCCCCCCAAAGCTTGAAAGCGCTCTGGAGTGCGCAAAAACTCGACAATTTCCAACAATTCTTCTTTCGCCTCGTCAATACCAGCTACATCGTCAAAGGTGATACCCGTTCCCTTTTCCATGTAGACCTTGGCCTTGCTTTTGCCGATCGACATCAGGCCACCGGACCCTCCCCCCATCCGTCGAGCCATAAACATCCAGATCCCAACAAATATCAGGGCTGGTAATATCCACGAAAGTAATTGCGTGAACCAGTTATTATCGGATTCGCGGGTATACATGACCTGGTGCTCTTCAAGCAGGCTGATCAAGTCGGGATCATCGATCGCAACGGTGCGAAAACTGTGTTCATCACCGCTACTGAGCACCCGACCGTGGATATGTTCGCCGATAAAAGTACAACTCTGAACCTGATCGTCTTTGACCCATTGGCGAAATTGACTGTAGGGGATATTGTCGACCTGAGTAGCAAAGTAGTTTTGCAGACTGAGGAGCAGAAGCAGCGTCAGAATGGCATATGCGATGGAGAGTTGGGTCTTTTTATCAAATTTCATGGGCTATATCCGGAAGACAGAACGCGCTCGTATGCCGCCTGATGAGGCAATGAAACCACCACCGAAAGACAAGCTACAGAGGCTGTAAAAAATTGTATTAAAACCAGTTGCGGGATATGGGCTCAACCAAAAATGAAGATAATCGGTCGCACTGAACCTTGTCAAGGTTGAGCGGGGAGCGACCGCCATCACACCAAGGGCTTAGGCGCTACAGAGTATCTTCTTGCTCTTCCAATACGTTCTATAGATCAGCAATCTGTCCAGAGCTAAGTGACTCCCGACTCAACAGATAGCCCTCCTGAACAAAACTGGCCTTTTGAATTTGGTCGATTTCTATATCGAAACGCATTTCTCCCCACCTCTCTCTATTCTTATCGGCATCTACCGCTCATTCGCTAGTTTTGCGTGCAATATAAAACCGCTCACCATCGGCAAATATAGCCGGCCAACGCCATTTATGGCCTTTTTCAATGCGATTCCTGGTGTTGAAGTACTCTAATTCAAAGCGGCAATCAAGCAACATCTGCTTGATAACAAAGGGCGGTAATATTTGCAGGTATCTGACTTCCTCTTCCGGATCAGTACTAAAACGCTCGCCCAGTTCGCGCTCCTGAATCGGCAAGGAAAACAACCTACCGAGCACAAATTTTATAAATGTGGTAACACGCATAAAAGCAAACTGGTTCAGCGCAAAGGGAGAATGAGCACAAAAAACGAACAATCCGCCGGGTTTGAGCACTCGGTGAATTTCTCGCAAGGCCCTTTTTTTCCCCTCGACACCAGGCAATAACTCGAGGCCATTATAGGAAAACAGGGCGATATCAAAATTCGAATCGGCAAATTTCAAGTCCATTGCGTCCATGACTTGCAAATCGGGTTCCACATTGGAGACCTCAGCCAACTCTTGGGCCATTTGGATCATCGACGGACTGAAGTCGATGCCGACTACTTTCAATCCCATCTCCGCCATCGGGATTGTCGTCCGTCCGGCACCACAACCAAGATCGAGCACCTGTGCGTTATCTGGGAAATACTCTAGGACCAGGATTTCTTCGGCAGGCCACAGGCCGATATGCGCATAACGGGAAACCACTTCGGTATCGGAATAGGTCTTGCGCACCATATCCCGGATAGACGCAAGACGCTCTCGATTCATGGTGGCTTTTATCCGAGTAAACCTGGCGTTTCCAAAACTTGCTTGAGTCTTGAAAGGAAACGGGCAGCCAAGGCCCCGTCCACGACCCGATGGTCCGCCGCCATAGTCAATGTTAGTTGCGGGCGCACTGCAAAGGAATCTGCTCCGGAGGCCACCACTTTGTTTTCGATGGCGCCCACGGCCAGTATGGCAACTTGTGGCGGATTGATGATTGCAGTAAACCGCGAGACGCCGAACATACCCAGGTTCGATATGGTGAACGTGCCCCCGATCATGTCGTCCGGGCTCAGTCGGCCATGACGGGCGTCGTCTACCAAACGCGCAACATCTGCGGCGATTTCTTCGACCGACTTATCGCCGGCTCCTCTGATAACGGGAACGAGCAAGCCCTGTTCAGCCGCGACGGCAATACCGATATCGATCTGGTTAGCGTAGTGGAACGTTCCACCGTGATCCAGACAGTTGACCCGTGGGAACTCACTTAGGACCTTTGCTGTGGCTTTGACAATTAGATCGTTTAAGGAAATCTTTTTTCCTTCGAGCTTGTATCCTTGGCGAAATTGCTGCAACCAAACGGCAGAAACATCCATCGAAATGTGAATGTGGGGTATTTGCTGGTAACTGGTTGTCAGCCGCTCTGCGGCGACCTGTTCAGCTCGGCTCAATACAATTTGCCCCTCTGCCGCCGGCTCAACTGCTATCGGCGCAGCAATGGGCTCTACTGCTTGACCACTGAGGCCTACTACATCGGCACTGACGATCCGTCCCCCTGGCCCACTACCGACAACTCGCGACAAATCGACGCCCTGCTCAGCCGCAATTTTGCGTGCTTTCGGAGAAGCTTTGTGTGGCCGGCGTCCATTGGCGACCACTTTATCGCTAGTCGCAGCAACGACAGCCTGAATCGGTGCCGGAGTAGCAGCTTCAGCAACCACCTGCACCGGCGCTGCCGGCTGTGGGGTTGTAGCCGGTGCAACTGCTTGGGGCGTTCGGTTTAGATAAGAATCGATATCTTCATCCGCCGCCGCAATCACTCCGATCAATTCGGACACCGGCACTTCGCTGCCGGCCGTAACCAGTATTTTACGCAATACTCCATCTGCTTGCGCTTCCACCTCCATTGTTACTTTGTCGGTGGCGATTTCCAATAAGGCCTGCCCTTTTTTCACCTCGCCCCCCTCATCCGCCAGCCAAGCGCTAATCGTTCCGCTTTCCATAGTCAGCCCTAATTTGGGCATGACGATTTCAGTAGCCATATATCCTTTCAGTCCTGTTCTTTTATCGTTTCTTTTTCTTATTATTTTTTTTCTGCCCGTCTTTTGCCGGGTGATTTTCTACAGCCAGTGGTTCAGCGGGCGCCGATTCTCCATCTGCAGCCTCCCCCCCGCCCTGAACAAATTTATGGTAGAAGAAACTACCCCAAATGACGACCAGACCAATAATCGAGACAATCATAATCGTGCGATCGGGTTCGACCATTTCTTCCATCATCGACTCCTTTTTCCCAAAGATTTCAACGCTTCGGATTGCGATTTGCCCTCGCGCTTGTGCTGCTCTTGCAGTGCCACGTCTAGCACTTCGACAATTTGACCAATCGATGCGGCTCGAGGGTCCTTCACCGGAACAATGCCGACCTTGCGATTTTCAGGATCAATCCAACGCTCCGGCTTTTCGGCAAAAACGCCAACCACCGGTACTTGCAGTGATATTGCCAAGTGCAATAAATCCGTATTACAGGCGATCAACACTTGACAGCTCTCCAACAAAGCGGCGGAGGACAAAAGATCACTCTGCTCGAAGAGGGTGACTCTGTTGCCGTAGGTCTCCTTAAGATAATTGACCGTTTTCTTCTCCGCGAGGGAAAAAAACAATAAGGCTCTCGCACCGCGTTCGATAACTCGACCGACGATATCGTCAAACTGTCGCTTGGCCAAGCCCTTTCCTTCCCCGGAGGCCAAGTCAATCCCAACGATTGGTGTGCGCCCATCCTCCTCGTCCAAAAAACGGGTCCTGACTTGCTCTGCATTATCTTTGGCTAAAGACCACTGAAGTTCGGCATTACCTTCCAAGCCGATCGTTTTCAACAACGACAAATATTTTTTGACTTCATATTCTTCTGAGGATTGCCCAATAATTTCGACGTTAAACGGCTCGATACCTTCGCGCGCAAACCCGACCCGCATCTTGGCGCCGCTGTCTTTGCACAACATAGCCAAACGGAAGCTACAATCGCTACCTAAACAAAAGAGCACATCAATTTCCCGACGTTGCAATTCCGTCCGCGATCGCCTAAAAGCATCCGTCCAAATCGATTTCTCGAGTGCTGCAGTGACTATTTCATCGACAAACGGGATTTGTTTGGCAATTTCAGTTTTGGATACGTCGACGAGCAGTCCAATTTCCGCCTGGGGATACGCGTGGCGGATCAACTTGTATACCGGTGCACCCAAAAACAGCCCGCCAACCCTGTCATTGGGGGCGATAAGAATTTTTTGTGCGGATTTGAGATCGACAAAGAAATCAAGGGAAGCATCCTGGGGGGCAGAATCGCCCTGCCAACGCCAGGCGATCCTGTCAAACAACGATCCTTTGCTCAACGGTACCTGCACCTAAGTCGCTCGAATGCTAAGGTGTCGCAACAGGGGCCGCGACACCGGGTTAGACTACCAGTATTTGGCTTCCGCTTTGGCAGCTTCAGCCATTTTGCGACTACTCTCCGCTTCAAATCTGTGCAGGCGATCGGGTATTTGCAGGCCCTGCATCAGCATAGTGCAAATATCGCGGGACGCGGGGGCCTTGGGGTTGTCGATCATCAATGGACGCCGCCGTTCACAGGCATCGAGAATCTTCATATCGCTGCGTACATAGCCCACATAATCCATCTCCGTGGACAAATATTCTTTGACCAGCGCTACGAAACGGTGGGCATCCTCTATTTGCCGCTTGTAACGGACTCTGTTGAGAATAAGACGAGGGTGATACGATGCCATCAGTGCTTTTGCACTTATACCCGCCTCAGATTCAGTCTCAGTTATTAGTTTTAGCAGTTCACTTATGCGCCCACTTTTCCGCCCGGACTTGCGCGCAAATTGTTCGATGGTGGCTTTCACGGCCTCGTTTTTAGCGAATTTTCGGCGCAATTTTCTGTAAACAGTGTTCTTGATGAAGCCATACGCATCAACCCGCGCATGCGGTTCAGGTGTGCAAACAATCAAACCGTCGTCCGAAAGGGTGAAAAAATCCAAGGTATTAAACGCAGTACCCGCTCCTAAGTCTATCAGCACAAAATCGGCATCCAGCTTCATGATATGCCGAACTAATTTCTCTTTGACCACATAGGGGAGATTTGCCAAACCAATCATCTCGTTACCGCCACATATAAGTTTGAGATTCTCACTTGGGGTCGGCAGTAAGACTTCCTTTAAGGTCGCGGTTTCTTTGGTGAGAAAATGACTCAGGCTACGGGCTGGAGCGATCTGATCAAAAAATAGGTGTAAGTCGGCACCGCCTAAATCGCAATCAACAAGAACCACCTTGTACCCTAACAGCGAAAGTCCGACGCCAATGTTTGCCGTGAGGGTGGACTTTCCGGTGCCCCCCTTGCCTCCTGCAATCGGCCAGATAGCCGTAGAAGGCATACTGCCGTTCAGGACGATGTTACCAGATGCTGGCCTTTCTTCCGTGACGAGCTGTGTGCTCATCGGGAAACCCCTCGATCTTTAAGTTGAGTGAATCAATATTCCAGGTGAAGAAAAGCATTTGAACGCCTTGCGGACACCAGATCTCTGATAGTAGGCTAGTATAGTCCTCCAAATAGCTGGCTGTCAAGGGCTTTCTCCCCACCTTTTGGTCTGCTATATTTAATCATCGGCAACCATTACAAAGCGCTTAGTTTTTTCTCAAATGCCCTATCGGATTTGACTTAGCGCCCATACCGCGAACGAGCGTAGATTGGCGAACACGACACGAGATTTTACGGCAACGACTTTTGTCGTACAAGGGGACGCTACGCTTCTGTTGTGGCATAGAAAGGTCCAGGCTTGGCTGCCTCCAGGCGGTCATATCGAACCCAATGAACTGCCGGAAGATGCGGCCTTGCGCGAAGTCTGGGAAGAAACGGGGTTGCACGTAGAATTAGTGGGAGCGGGTCAAAAATGGGGACGCGTTGCCGTTTTAATACGTCCAATTTGCATTTTACTCGAAGATATAGAGCCGGGTCACCAGCATATCGATTTAATTTACTTTGCTCGAGTCATTGCCGGCAGCGCTGTAATCAATCCACGCGAATCTACACAACTGCAATGGTGTGACTATGCCGCCCTATCCGCACCCGATATCGCGGAAGACATTCGCGTGCTCGGACGCCGGGCGATAGCTTCGGTGGCAACGTCTACTCCGGAATAGATAAAATCATGCCCCGAACAGCCTTTGTTTATCACCCCGATGTTTTGCTGCACGACACCGGCAGTGACCACCCCGAACGCAGTGCTCGCATAAGGACCACCTTAAAATACTTGCAACAGCAACCCCTGTGGAACAAGCTCGTGCATTGCCCCGCCCAAGAAGCCTCGAGTTCGGACTTGTTGAGAGTCCATTCCCAAGCCCATATCGACCAGGTGGCCGGTCTCAATGTCAATGATCGCCCCATCCATGTTTCTGCGGACACCATTGGGTCAAATGCCACTTATACAGCCGCGCTTCTAGCTGCAGGTGCACCAATCGCCGCCATTGACGCACTATTGACCGACAGGGCCGACAACGCGTTCTGTTGTATGCGCCCCCCTGGGCACCATGCCGAATTCGACCAGATCATGGGTTTTTGCTTTTTCAACAATGTTGCGATTGCTGCAAATTATTTGCGCGCGGAATGTGGGGTCGATAGAGTCGCGATTATCGACTGGGATGTGCACCACGGCAATGGCACCCAACACACATTCGAAAACGATAATTCGGTGTTTTTTTTTAGCATTCACCAATTTCCCCATTATCCGGGAACCGGCTCTGCACGTGAACGGGGATTGGCCGAAGGACAGGGCAGTACGCTCAATATCCCAGTCAAAGCTGGCAGCACCGACGAGGATTTTTTGCGGCATTTTGAGCAAGACCTAGCTCCGGCCCTGGAGGTATTCAAACCGCAGTTTATCCTTCTTTCCGCAGGTTTTGACGCACACCGCAACGACCCACTGGGCCAGATTTTGCTCAGCGAAGATGGCTATCGATCGCTAACTCAGCGCGTGCGTCAAATGGCCGAGCTTCATTGCAATGGCCGTTTGATCTCGATGCTTGAGGGAGGATACGATTTGCAATCCACGGCGCAATCGATCGCAGCGCACCTGCAAGCCCTTATGGCCGACTAGGCTTGGTGAATTCGTGGATGTCGACTTGGTGCTCTTTACCAGCCCAGGATTGACTTTGCGTTTTGACCTGGTGGCCATAGCCTTGTCCTTCGAGCATTTTGACGAATTCGCTAGAAGCCTTGCGCTGCGGATCTCCTAAATAAAAATGTCCTCCGGGCAGTAAGAGTCGGCGCAGGATCCGGTCGAGATAGGGATGGTTCTTCTTTTCGTAGACAACGTCTGACGCCACCATGCAACTTCGTTGTTTCCCAACGGGGTTCCGCCAATCGAGATAACTGACCCTGTGGTTCGCCCCGACCTTGTTAAGCACGGCGTTATAACTTGAGAAGACCAGTGCATCCTCGACGAAGTCGGTAGCTTCAACTCGCCATCCAAGCCTGGCCAAGACAATGCCGACCAAACCCAAACCACAGCCCAATTCGCAAACCCATCCCTCCGGCTTTTGCAGCTGCGCTTGCCACAACCACCGCGCCAAAGCTAAAGATGTTGGCCATATTTCTGCCCAATAGGGGAATCTTTCAGCGCGTTTCTGCTGCGCCTCAAGCTCCGCCATCTTGTCCAATAAAACGTACGGATCGACAACGACTGCCATAGACAACCCCAAGCCGTCGTGCAAATCGAAACGGACCTCGTTCGTGGCATACTTAGCGATCGTGCGTCGAACCTTCTTTGTATCGTATTGCTTCATAAACACGACAAAAGCGGCAGAAGCCTGCCGCTGTATTCTCCTTTTTCAATCCGTCAATTAAGACCACAACGACGAAAAGCTGATGGCAATTTGCGATATATTATTGTTGCAAAAAATTAGATTTGGATGTTTTAGTTTTCCAAATTTTGTGCGTTCCGCGCCGAACGGCGATCAACTCGGCCACGACACTCACCGCGATTTCCTCGGGGGTATCGGCTCCGACATTGACTCCGACGGGAGCAAACACCCGATCGAGGTCCTCTCGACTACCGCCCCGTTCCTCAATCCGCTTCCACAATACCAGTTTTTTGCGCTCGCTGCCCAGCATGCCGATATAACGAGCCGAAGTCTTAATTGCCTGCTCTATTACGATCTCATCGTGTTGATGGCCGCGGGTCGCGGCGACCACATATGATTGTTCGTCGATGGGCAACTGATTGAGCCCGTCGTTCATTTCCGCGACGATCCATTCATCGGCAAGGGGGTGTCGCTGCGGGTTGGCAAACGCTGGTCGATCATCGATAATAACGACGCGAAAACCTACATTTTTGGCCAAAGCACCGACCTGCCCGCCGACATGCCCCCCGCCGAAAACATAGAGAACGGGCACTGGAAGAAAGGGTTCGATAAAGATCTCTACATTACCGGTTTCTATTGCCAATTCGTGAATCGATCCACGCTCTTGCTGCAAAACAACAGGCAATTGCCGCATGACAAATTCGTCCGCTCCGGCAGTCCCCAAGGTGCCCGATTGAGTGCCGTCGATAGCAACCCACATTTTGCCCTTACTTTCGCTCCGATCGACATCTATCAGCGTCGCAAGAACGCCACCCTCTCGCGCCACAAGGGCCCGCAGTACGTAATCGTATGGACACGCTGCCGAATCCGGCTCTATCACTTCGCTATAGATCCGCACTGTACCACCGCAATTTAAACCGCTCTCACCCGCCTGTTTTTCCGTCATCGTATACTGCATATGTTGGTTTTGTCCGGTGTCCAGCACCCTCTTACCAACGGCCAATACCTCGGCTTCAAGACAACCGCCGCCTATCGTCCCAATGATAGCCCCCCCTTCGGTCGTGATCATTTTGGCGCGATCGCTCATCGGAATCGAGCCCGTGCTCCAAACAAGCGAAGCTACAGCCATGCGCTCACCACGCTCTCGCAAACGAACAATTTCTTCAATGATATCAGGCATGAATACAGCTTATCTTTTCGGCCATAGCTTAAGTTCCCTCTGATAATCTTCCGGGGTATCCATATCGTCGAGGATGCTGGCAATATCGATCGGTATTTCACAGGTATCCTCGGGATGTCCACGGGTCACAGTATTTAAGCCATTATTTAAATCCAGGCCCATAATTTCAGTTCGGTAAGCATTTTTTATCAGTATTGGATGCCCCCTTTTTCCATTAAAAGTTGGTATACATATACCGCATTCACTGTTTTCAGCTGCAGCCAATACAAGCTCAACCACCCTCTTGTCCAGACGTGGCTGATCCCCTAAGCATATTAAATAGTCCGCACTTCTACCAAGCGTTTGCAGGGCGCATTTTACGGAAGAGAGCATTCCTAATTTATAGTCGGAATTAATGACGCATTTCACCGGGGAATTTGCCAAGACAGTTGCAATTTCACCCGACCTATGCCCTAAGACGACGACCACCGACTCGAGACTCTCGCATAAAGTCTCGACAATCCAGTGGATAGTTGGCTTTTGAGCAAAGGGCAATAGTTGTTTGAGTTCGCCCATCCGAGTCGACATTCCCGCAGCTAACACGATTCCCGCAACCATTATTGGTAGATTTTATACCCCCTATTTGCCAATGTCAATGCAGTCAACTTCCCAAACGGCGGCCCGCTAAGGTCCCGCTTGCCCAAGCCCATTGGAAATTAAACCCACCCAAATCTCCATGCACATCGACCATTTCACCGGCAAAATACAAACCAGGCACAAGGTAGGATTCAAGAGTGTCTGGATTTATCCCATCCGTGTTGATCCCACCCACCGTAACCTCTGCATAGTCAAATGGCCTGGGTTCACTTACCTCGATAACCCAGTCCGTCAATGCCCGGGAGAGTTGCCCACGCATATCTCTGCCTAGTCGAGCAACGCAGAGGGCCCGGTCGTAGCCCAATCGGTCCAATAGCGGCCGAACCAACTTACTGGAAAGCAAACCCGCGAAACTGAGTTCAAGCGAACGATGTGGATGGCGAAGCCAACGTTCTTCGAGCATTCGGCCGACCTCCTCCGGACTCCGACCGGGAAAGAGATTGACCCTCAATACTATAGGCCCTTTTGCCAATTCCGGGACCACACGCAAGCTGAGGTTTAAAATTGTGAAACCAGACACGCCGTATTTGGTGAACAACAGATCATCGGTATCTGCGATTCTTCGACCGCCCGGTATTTCGACACTGACTTCGGCCCGTATCTTAAGTCCTTGCATTTTAGCGAGATATTTCTCCGGACTGATCAAGGGAACCAAGCCGGGCCTCAATGCGGTTATTTCATGCCCCCAACCGATAGCCAGATCCATCCCAGAGCGATCGGCTCCCAAGCGAGCCAGGCTGACTCCACCACTCGCCAAAACCAGACGCTCGCTACCAAATGTCCTACCATCAGCTAACCGTAGTTCAAAACCAGCATCGCAATGCCCGTCGATTACTTTGGCCCCAGTTTCAATCTGTACCCCTGAGCACCGCATCTTGTCCACCAGCAAGTCGACCACCGATTGCGCTTGATCGGATACGGGAAACAAGCGCCGCCGCTTCTCCTCGCGTAATTCAATCCCTAAATCTGCAAAAAATTCCAAGGTGTCACGCAGGCGAAATTGTTGCAGAATGGCGCGACTGAAATGGGGATGGTTACCGTGATAATGTTTTTGTTCATCCGCTGCAAGATTAGTAAGATTACAGCGGCCATTACCCGAAATTAAGATTTTTCGACCCAGTTGCTCATTGCCCTCCAGCAAGGCCACCTGCTCCCCGGACTCTGCGGCAACAATGGCGGCCATCATCCCGGCGGCCCCGCCGCCTACCACTGTCGTATCCCGTAGTTTCAAGGCTGCTCCCAAATAACAAAAGTATTTATAAAAACAATAAGATATAACAGCTCTAATAAGGGGTCAAATCAATCCCAATCAGCTTGACATGTGCCTTTTGATTGCCTATTTTAATTGACTTATATAAGAAACTGACGAAATCAAAAGAAAACTTTGGAGTTAAGATCATAAATGGTAGACCTTCCAAGGGCTACAACGACGCCCAACGACGCTTCGCCCGGAACGAATACAGCTCAACAATCGACGATGTATCCCTCCATCACCGAAGAAGTTGAAACCTCGATCCGCAAAGATGGTATCTCGTTCGTCTTTGAAAGCCGTTCCGTGTCAGCAGTCATCAATTTTGTCTACACTCCAATTGATGGCACCTTTGCCGACATAGAATTAGAAATCAATAACAGCGAACCGATCCTCCCCGCCGATGAAGGCGGCGTCTCCGTCGAAATGGGTGGTTCGGTCTGGCCTGCAGATAGCGAGGAAGTAGAGCGGCATTTCGTATCGTGCGACCAAATCGGTGATACCGTTGAAGCCCGCTGGCAATGGAAATTGGGCGAGGAACAGGCCAATTTCCTCTATCGGCTAAGCATAGTCGGAAAAACCCTCGTAGTTGAGATCGAAGGCGGCAACGGTAAGGGCACTGGCCTGAATCTTGGCAGGGTTAGTGGCGCACTGCATCCACAACTCATCTCAATCCCATATTTCAATCTGGGTGAAAACTATCCCCACGTCCTCTGTGCGTCGGGTTATTTTCTGTCTAGCTTTGTAGATTGGCACCACTCTGGCGCATCATCTTTGCAAGCGCCCTCGACCGAAGATGCCCGACGGCTAATACGACTCAATGGAGGCTGCAGTTATACCAGCCAGGTTGATGGCAAAAGGAATGCTTTTCAGGAGCGGTGGATGTTGACGGCGTCCACGCAATTTGAGGAAGTGCTTCCCAGGTTGTCGATACCCGATGCGGGCCAAGGCGAATCCCTTTCCGAATACGCTTGGTACAATATCCCGCACATTGACTCCTCCGAAGAAAGTTATGTGGAAATTTACGAGAACCTGCGGGTGCTCAAACTTATGGGCTTGGATCACCTACTAGTCAATCACCCGAGCACAACCTGGTACGATGAGGACGGTAAGGACTCGCTGACCCTTAGCGGCGCTGAAGCCAAAGGAGGCGACGACGCGCTCAGCGAATATCTTGATGCACTTGCCGATTTGGGGTATAAAACAAGCCTGCAAGTCAACTACCGCCATATTTCGACCGACAATCCGCGGTGGAACCCCGAGTTGGCAGCGCAGCTCTCCGATGGTTCGCCGGCACCGACCGGTCCAGACCGATACCTAATCAAGCAATCTGAAGCCCTGACTATCGCATCAGAACACGGCCGCGCCGTCCTGCAAAAATATCAATGCGACGCCTTGTATGTCAGTGAGCACGCCGAAGTGCCGCCGTGGGAATTCAACGACTTCGGTCCCAATGCTGCAGAATCGGGCCGCATAGCAAACAGCCACCCGTTGCAACAGTCCATCATTGGTTCACAGGCGACGGGTTTGGCGATCGGAAGCGGTGGCAACCATTGGCTCTATGGAGGTCTTCTCAACGGCTATCTCGCCCGCTTAGCCGGCAAAAATCCCAGCCGCATCCCGCCGTTAGTCGATTTTGACCTGCATAACCTGCACCCCATCGAAACCGATGCGGGTATAGGTACGATTGAGCAATATTTCGCGACCGAGATTCCACAGAGTGAAAAACACAGTCGCAGCAACTATATCGATCGTTACATCGCCGCTACGGTTGCTTTCGGTCACGCTTGCCTTCTTCCCAACGATTTAGAATGGGGCGTTGCGAGCACCATAAAGTCCTATTTCTTGATGCAAGAACTACAGAAACATTATCTTCGAGTGCCGGTCGCCACGATCGAGTACAACCATAATGGGCAGTTGCTCAACACCAACGACGCTTTGCTTTCTGGCGCCTATACTCACGGTCAGATTAAGATAACCTACGAGAACGCCTTAGAAATCCACGTTAATCTTGGCTGGGAGACGTCGTGGGAGGTCGCAAAAGATGAAACGACCTATACCCTCCCACCCGGTTCTTTTTGTGCATGGAATGACAAAGGGTTATTAGTCTATTCTGCCGATACTGGAATAGGCCGCATCGATTATGCCGCGTGTGAAGAATATTTGTTCGTCGATACGCGGGGACACAAACTCCAGTTTGGCCCCGTGACGTTAGATGGCGCAGCGGTTTTCAAAGAGCGAAAATGGGAAATAGATGTGGTTCCCTTTTCCTGTGAGTCTGACATAGAGGTAAACGTTGGACAGTACTGGCCCGATCGCAAACTCCCGCGCCTGCGCCTGTTGGCATTCAAAGGCGATACCGATGAACCAGAGGTTTTTCGCGCGGAGATGGAGGGAGACAAGGTCAGCTTCAAGCCGGATGATGATGCGGTCATGTATCGCATTACTTTGCCCGAATGGATGGTTGAACCGGGTCAGTAATCAATTTCCCCACCCATTGAAGAGCCTATCAGGAGCCTTTTAGGAGCCTTTCAGGAGCCCTACTGGGTTGAGAGAAATCAACCGAGATAATGACCAGACATCGCGGCAATCGACCCCAGACACAGAGCAGGTCAAACGGCAGATTCTGCAACTTTCGCAGCAAATAAGCGACCTAACCAAGGGTTACAACGTACCGATTGATGACTTGGGCCTAGCCCAGTCGATGGCTGAATCTATCAAGCCCTATGTAGACCGACTTGTAACCCTCAACAAATTGTTAAACCCAGTTGGACGGATTGTATCAAAACGCGATCAGATCGAAGTATTGCAATCGGATATTGCCGAAGACGTCGCCGCTGTAGAAAATTTGGCCGAATATTTGGGTCAAGAAATCGATACCACCTTAATTGATGACCTGCAAAGCGAACTTTCCTCAGTAAAAAAAGACCGCAAACTCTTTGTAAGTAAAGTCGATGTTGTAGATGCCCCCAAGCCCAACAACAAGCCAAAGAATAAGAAGAAATCGCCCTCACTAATCGAACTTCCACTCGAACAGCGTTCGAACGTATATTCGGCAACCGTTTTGTCACTCCCGCGCGCTTAGAATCGCTCATCGGCGTCCATTTTGATGCCGATTTTAGCACTATAACTGACGCTGGATTAAAGCAAGTTTGGCATTGGATGTACAATCGAGAAGATTTACGCCCGCATATCGACAACAATCGCATCAAAACACTAAAGAATACATTCGCCGATTACGCTTTACTTCTACGCAGCCCCTACATAGGCGACAAAACAGGTGAATCCGTCAAATGCACACTCGCCACATTGCGCGAGCGGTTTGATACGTTTTTCGTTAGTGGCCCAGAAAGTGGTCTTTGGTATACAAACATGCCTTTTTACCATCAGCCTATCAGCAAAGGCCATTGGACACTTGTCGACCGCCAATATTTGAATTGCACCTTTAAAAAGCCAAGTATTCGCCTTTTGATGTATGCCAAGGCCAATGGGCTTGGCAATGAAATGGTCCGGCAAAAATCGGCCACCGAAGACCTATACGATCGGATTCTACTTGAACTTGCCATGCAAGAAAGATTTGTAGACCATTGCCATAGTATAACCGGAACGGCCTACCAGCCCAATGTCAAAACGCCGATCAAACAGGTCTACACGTATTACAAGGAAGATGCCATTCGCATTTCAGGCAAAAGCGGCATCCCCCACTGGCGCCCTTCAAAACCGCGCTGGCCAGGCGTACTCCCTTCAATCATCTTCTCGTAGCTATTATCTATTTTTTACAGAACTTGATATTCGCTGCTTATT
>JACLAC010024890.1_pt1 | contig 28953 bp, 21 predicted proteins | sample 8027881 | NCBI WGS metagenome assembly JACLAC01 (sample SAMN15725517, study PRJNA655200) | protist metagenome | isolation source: fluorescence activated cell sorting (FACS) single amplified genomes of... | place: Spain: Blaines Bay Microbial Observatory, Mediterranean Sea | collected 2016-01-19 | reverse complement strand
ATTTCTGTTTTCTCCAGTACAGTGCTAGATGATATAGTAGCTAAATTGAAATCATCCAGAGAGATTTTTCAAGATCAAAATATTAGAATATCTCTTCATACGAATTCACAAGATGGTTTAACTGGTGAAAATCCAATAGATTTAACGCAAGATTTTGCAAATATCTCAGCGTACACTCAAGAGATTTGGGCAAGAATTGTAAATGTTGACATCACTACATTTACATGCCTCGGTTACGCCAAGGTTGCTGAATTGTATGTAGAGCCTAGACCGATTGCCTACCCTGTATCAATTGATAGACAGTGTGATGGTGCAAGTGAATTAGATATAGACTCTCAAGATGGTCTTTTCCCATTTGATACATCAACTATTATTGATCAATTACTAACAAATCCTGCAACTGGTTTGAAACAAGATGAGTCTGTCTTGACTATTACATATTTCAATGAAGATGGTTCAGAAATTCCATTATCTGACTTTAGTCCGAATTTCTTAACTACATCTCAAACCATTACAATCCGAGTTGAAATTGATCCATCTTATCCTGATATTATCAATCCAGATGGACTTTGTTATGATGAAACAACCCTAGAATTTATTGTTGATGATACGCCTGAAGCATATCCTGTTGCTGTAGCTCCGAAATGCGATGGAGAAGATGGTTATGATGATAACGATGGTTTTAATGAATTTGATACAAGCAACATTACAGCAATACTGCTGGGTTCGGATCAAAGTTTGGATGATTATACTGTCACTTATCAATATATCGATGAAGCTGGAAATTTATTGTCGTCCAACGAACTTAGAAATCCGTTCAATACTCAAACTCAAACGGTAACTGCAACAATTACAAATAATCTAAACCCGTCTTGTCCAGCAACCATGGATATTGAATTTGTTGTAAATCCTCTACCTACATTTACGGTAGATGATGACTTAACAGTTTGTATTAATCTTCCACCCATTCCAATTGGTGTAACCTCAGCAGAGGGTGAATATACCTACACTTGGACACATACTTATAATGGGGTTAACAGTCCGTTCCCTACATCAGGACCTACGATATTTATTGGGGTTGGTGGGACTTATTATGTAACAGCAACTGATGTTAATACAGGTTGTCAAAGAACATTGAGCATTTTTGTGGAAGAATCTGAAACTGCAAGTTTTGATTTAGATGAGGATGGAACCATTACGGAGGAAGAATATAAATATTTTGTTGAAGTCAAAGATTTAACCAATGATAATAACAATACTGTAAGAGTCAAAAATTTAACAGATCTTGGTATTGGTGATTATGAGTTTGCAATCGACGACCCAACTGGTCCTTACCAAGATGATCCATTTTTTGAGAATGTTAGACCTGGTATTCATACTGTTTATATAAGAGATAAAAAAGGCTGTGGTATTGGTGAATTTGATGTTTCAGTAATTGGTTACAAAAAATACTTCACACCAAATGGTGATGGCATTCAAGATAAATGGAGAATTTTAGGAATCAATGAATTCTTTCAACCAAACAGTAAGGTTTATATATTTGATCGATATGGAAAATTATTAAAAGAACTAGATCCTGTTTTAGATGGATGGGATGGAACATTCACTGGAAGACCTATGCCTCAGACAGATTACTGGTTTAGAGTCTTTTTAGAGGATGGGCGTGAATTTAAGGGGCACTTCAGTTTAGTGAGAGGTTTTGATTAAAAACAATCGCAATCAATTGAACCTCTCAAGATATTAAAACCAAGAGTAATTTGATGGAAACCTCCAGAACCAAAATTGATATCCCCAAATTGGTATGAGTAATTATAAGAAAAAACAAAATCTTTATAATCTATTCCAAAAAGAGGAGTAACAAGCTGAAGGGTTTGCTCCTTTATTTGATTAGTTGATACATCAACAAATTCTGCACCTTCTAATGAATTTCTAAAAGCCAACCCAGCCCATAGTCTACCAGATCTTAGTTTGTAATATGCTTTAAAATTTGTATCAATTGATTTTTCTTTGGTAAGCTCCGAAACCTGAAAGAGCACAGAAGGTTCAAAACTCCACGGAGTTTCGGTATAAAAAACATAACCAATTGAGGCTACAAATCTTTTAAAGCTTGTCCTGTCCCTTGGATAGCTATATTCAAAGTCACCGTACATATTATGTGGACTAAACAATAAGTTTTTGACAGTTAGGTGAGCATAATATTTATTTGTAACGTATGAAATACCAACATCCATGTTAAAATATCCAGTATTTTCCATTAAACCCGATATTAAGGGATCTGGTACAAAATTTTGATCCAATGGATCAAAGGTTGTTTGATCTAGAGAATTCTGAATTCCTCCAATACTAATCCCAAAAGATAATTGATCAATTTCGTCGTCCTTTGACGGGTAAGGTCTTTTACTTAAAACCAGATCATCAGCAAAATTTATGTGATGGGCATAGGTAAGATATGCTCCTTTTTGTGAGTGATAACCATTTTGATCATTAAAAACTGTAATACCCACTCCAGATCTCTCAGAAACCCTCAAGTCAGCAGTAAGAGTCTGTAGGTTTGGAGCTTCAACTTGATCAAACCATTGTTTTCTTACCGTTGTTCTTATTTTACCACCAACTAGATTAACACCAGCCATTGATGGATGAACCAAGTAATAATTTTCTGTTAAATAATCAAAGTAAATAGGAATACCTTCTTGGGCTTTGTTTTTAAAAATGAAAAATGAAAAAAATATAATTAATGCTATTCTCATTAAAAGGTTATTACAATAATCAGACCCTAAATCTAATCAATATAAATTTCGCCAAAGATATATCAATTTTTTTTGTTTCTTATAAAAAGTCCTAAAGGTAAAAAAAGGAACAGTGCATATATGTTAAACATAATTCCAACTATTGGTATCAATACCATTAGAACTAAAATCAAAAAACTATAGTGACTGGACAAATTACTTTCCTATTAGGTTATAAAGCTCAAGCTCAGGAATTCTACCTAAATCATCAATATTTTCTAACCAACTATCTAATTGTTTACTCAAATTATCTTTTATTATATTGTATTCAGGATTTTCAGATAAATTTTTCATTTCAAAAGGGTCATTTTCTAGGTCATACAATTCTTCCATTAATTTTGGTGTTCTAAACCAATTATTTTGCTCCATTGATAATTCCCCGGTTAAATGTAGTGTGGTTAAGTGTCTCATTAGAACCATCTGTTTTCTGTAATCAACATCAAGGGCATGTGAATTTTCTGGAAAATAATTCCTTATGTATTTAAACTTTTCATTTCTTACTGCTCTAATCCTGTCGCTGATCTCATCAAACCTATCGCTTGATGTAAATAGAAATTGTCTTTCGGTCTGATTTTTAAACTTACCAAGAAAAGCTATACCCTGATACTCACTTGGTGATTGAATACCCGCAATTGACAAAACTGTAGGAGCTAAATCAACAAAACTTAAAAACTGTCTGGTATTGATATTTTCTTTCTTTCCTTTTGGTAACTTAACAAAAAAAGGTGTTTTCGTTCCTGTCTCATAAATAGCTCTCTTATGACGTGGAAATGGACCACCGTGATCACTGTAAAAGAAAATATATGAATCATCATATAGGTTCTGCGATTTTAATTTATCGATTAATTCACCAATTTGTTTATCCATTTCAATCATATTTGAGTAGTTAACTGCATATGAGTGTCTTACAATTGAATCATCAGGAAAAATTGGAGGAATTGTAAGATTATTTGGATTTACCAACAACTCTTGTTTATCTCTTTCCCACATTCTTCTTTCATGGGTGATGTCAAAGTTGAAGATTGCAAATAAAGGGGTGGAATCTTGAAAAAATTTCATTCTTGTATTATAAGCCGACCAAACGGAGTCACCAATTATATAATTATAGTCACCCTTTGAATCATTATATGTGAAATATCCATTGTTCCTTAAAATTTCTGGAAATGTCTTAATTGACTCTGCAAGTTTCGATGAGTATCTTGGAAATTCAAGTTCTTTCTCACTATTGATTCTTTCTCCGATTTCCCCTCCGTTTTTGTAGTAATTATCATAATGCATTGCCCTCATATTATGAGTGCCAATTGATTGAGGATACATGCCTGTAATTATTGAACTTCTTGCTGGTGCACATACAGGATAGGTAGCGTACATATTTTCAAAAACTAAACTTTCCGAAGCAATCTTTTCAAGGTTTGGCAGAGAAACATCACTATTTCCATGAAAAGGGAAAAGATAAAAAGATTGATCTTCACATGTAATCCATATAATATTAGGCTTTTCACTGTTTGAGCATGAGCTGAGAATTAAGAATAATAATATGACTAGTAAACTTCTCATCGCCTCAAATGTAGTTATTTCATTGACAAAAAAATTGTAATTTTCAAACTCATTCTAAATTAGAATTTTCTGTTTAAAATATTTAAAATATTATCAATTGTTACAACATCTCTTTTACTATTAACTATCTCATTTCTTCATTATCAACAATATCCAATTTATAATTGGGGTTTTATTTTAGAATACATAAAAGATAATCGTCAAAAAGAGGATTTTAATTCAATTGCGTCTAAACTTGGTTATAGCGAAAATGATAAATTATTAATAATTCATGCTGATGATGTTGGACTAAGTGAATCTGTAAATGAATCTACCTTTGAATCCTTCAAAAACAACTCCATTACATCTGCAAGTATTATTATGAATACTTCTAAAATAGACGAAGCATTGAGATTTGCTATTCAAAATCCTGATTTTGATTTTGGTGTTCATCTAACTGTAACAAGTGAATGGAAGTATCACAAATGGGGAGGTATCCTTGGTAAAAGCAAAACTCCTTCTTTACACAATGAAGTAAGTAATTTTTATTGGAATAAAAGAAAGCTCATTAAAAATGCAGATTTAAAAGAAATTAAAATGGAACTTCAAGCCCAAATTGATTTAGCAAAATCAATGGGACTTAAACCATCACACATTGATAGCCACGAAGGTGCACTATTTTTTGATCCTGAAATATTTAAAGTATACATTGATTTGGCTGTAGAAAATGATTTATTAGCATTTGTACCTATTGAGGCAAGTATGCATTTTAATGGTGGAATGAAAAAACCTAATAATGCAGTCATCATAGATCAATTCCACATGCTTTTAGGTGGAACAAAGGTTGATAAAATTGAAAAATTTTATTATGATGTAATCAAAAATTTAAAACCTGGATTAAGTCAGATAATTATACATTTGGGTAAAAATGAACCAGTTTTGAGAGAAATTACAGTTGACCATCCAAATTTTGATTACAGATGGAGACAAAAAGACCATGATGTTATGAATTCAAAAGAATTTAAAGAACTGTTAGAGAAATATGATGTCAAGCTTATTAGTTGGTTTGACTTAAAAAATGGAATATTATGACAAGATTTTTTCCTTTATTGACAGTTTTATTAATTTCCTGCTCACCATTAAAAAAATACCCATTAAAATCTGATATATGGGAAAATGATATCAAAGTTTTAGAAAACAGAGATAATGAAGAAATATGTGGAAAAGATTGTATTTTATTTATTGGAAGTTCAAGTATAAGGTTATGGAAAAATATTAAATCTGATATGTCACCTTATAAGGCTGTGGCAAGGGGCTATGGCGGTGCTCATTTCTATGATCTTATTCATTATACAAAAAGGTTAGTCAAAAACCACAACCCAAGAGCAATCGCTGTATTTGTGGCAAATGATATAACTGGAAATGATAATAATTGGTTTAGAGATCTTGAAGCCTCTGAGGTTCTAAAACTTTTCAAGTTTTTTACAAAAGAGATTAGATCTGTTCATATGGATATTCCAATATTTGCCATTGAAACAACTCCTACAATTAGTCGTTGGGATGTTTGGAATGAGATATCACTTGCCAATGATTTGATTAAGGAATACACAAATAAAAAAAATAGACTTAATTACATATCAACCAGGAATGAGTTTTTAAATGATATGGGTTATCCAAATGAAAAATATTTCGTTAGTGATAAGCTCCATTTGAACAGAGTGGGTTATGAAATATGGACAAAAATCATCAAAAATAGTTTTAACGAAAAACTTTGATATCTTTTAAAAAATTTGCTACTGAGGGGGAGAAATCTCCAACAGAGAAGAATTGATTTTTTTTTTGTATATTGCTAGGAATTAAATTTAACTAACATTAATTAAAAATTAAAAAAATGGCATATTCTTATACAAATAAAAAAGGAAAGAAATACTTTTTAAATTCAAAAGATGTCACTCTAAAGGGTGGTAGAAATCAAACTATATATTATTTCTCAAAAGATGAAAGATCTGACAGCGGTTGTGATCTACCAGCTGGAAAACAAGTAGTAGAGAGTCCAAAAACTGGTCTACCATTTGTAAAAGGGAAATAGTAAATTTTATTAAAATTTAAACCCATCTGTTTAGATGGGTTTTTTTTTGCTTATTTTTTAAAATCCGATAACATTTTTTGAATTATAGAATTGTAATTGTAATCATAATTCATTTTAACAGTTTTACCACTAAATATCCATTTTTTGACTGATTCTATTCTTTTAGTTTTTAGGTCTGTTAAAATTTTTACACCCATCTTACTCAAAATATTGGAGTTATAGTATTGTTCAAATTGATTTTTCATTGGAACTACCATAAGTTTTTTACCAAGATATAATGCTTCAGATGTTGTTTCAAATCCAGCATTACAAATAATACCCTTGCATGATAAAATACTTTTTTCAAAGATTTTATAGTCAGTTGGAAAAAATTGTAAATTTTTTTTTTGGATTGAACTACTAATTTTTGGTGAAAACACATGCCACTTTACATCATCTATATTCAAGAAAAAATTTGTAATGTTATTGATTGAATATGATGGAAGATAAACAGTAAAGTGATTTTCTTCATTTATTTTAACATTCTTAAGTTCAGATTTAATAATTGGATAAAAATTATTTGAAATGTCTTTATTGTAATCGAACCCAATTCCATGCTCTGAGGGTGCGAAATATCTCAAAATCAAATTTTGTAAGAATTTAGTTTTTTTATTGGTTATGTGCTTATTGTTACGAAGAGCAAATTGACGACTCAACGAGAAACATTTTACCCCACGTAATTTACATGCCCATGCTGAAACGGGTTCAAAGTCATTGATAATTAAATCATAATCTTTAACCGGAACAGTCAAAGTATCTTTTAAAAAAGAGAATAATCGAAAATTTATAATTGTTTTAAATATATCTACCCCACCATTTGTTCCAAAGACAAAACTTATTCCTCGATATTTGAAACTAACTTTCTCTCTAATATCTAACGAGTTTTGATTTCCACTAGTTAAAACATCAACCTTGGCAACTTTTTTGAATTTGGGAATTAGTTCATTGGCCCGAGTCACATGACCATTCCCAGTTAACTGAACACAATATAAAATCTTCATAAAAAAAAGGTGATGTACAGACATCACCTTTTTAAAATTTATTATTCTTTTCTGAGTTTAGTTGTTCAAGTCTTTCGGTATTAAAATATCCAGTTAAAATATTATTGACAGTAATATTTGATTCTGCAACCTCATTGGATAAGGTCTTCCCCCATGTTGTCACAGCTGATCTAATCGTGTTTGAAAGCGCCAAGTACTTTAGTGGTTCTTTGACTGATACCGATGTCATATTTACAATTCTTCCCCACTGAATGTTCCTCATATTTTTTAACGCCAGATTAGTGGTTAAAACAATATTTTTGAATAATAAATCAAATGCATTTTGATAATCATCAATCGTTACACTATTGACGTCACCAGCTATTGGTCCTTGTGTATTATTGATCAAAATATCAACTTTATTATCTCGAAAATATTCATTTATTTTTTTTGAGTAGCTATTATGATCATTATAATCACATACCAAATATTGATGATTAACTTTTGTTTGACTGTTAAGACTCATGACTTTTTCTTTTAGTAATGCTTCATTACTTGATACTATTGTAACATGGGCACCACTTTGGGCTAGTTGTTTAGCAACAGCGAAGCCTAATCCTTTACTACTTCCACCAATAAGTGCTTTTTTATTTTGCAATGAAATTTTCATAAATTTTTAAAAATAGTCTTCTCTAACAGGACTAAAAACATCCATAAGTTTGCAGTTACTCAAGGCCTCACCCTCATGTTTGACATTTGGGGAAATTACAACGAAATCATTTTTCTTGTAAACCTTACTATTCCCATCAATGCTTAATCTGAACTCACCATCTAAAACATACATTATTTGTTCATGTATGTGGGAATGTTCTGGCACTATGGACCCTTTCTTAACTTCCCAAAATGCCCAACTTATTTTTTCACCATGGATTAATTTACCTTTTAGCCCAGGAAAAAATTCTTTGGAATCTAAGTTATCTAAATTCATAATATTATTTTTTACCATTAACAATTACACTGTATGTGATCTCAGCTGTAGCCTCTAAAGTTTTGGATACTGAGCAGTACTTTTCAAAAGAGAGCTGTGTTGCCTTAATTGCTTTCTTTGGATCCACATCACCATCTATAAAAACATCAGCATGAATTTTTTTAAAAACTGCAGGAATTTCCTTCTGCTCCCTAAAACCTTTTACTTTAATTCGAAGATCCTTAAAATTTTGTTTTTGCTTTTTTAAGATAGAAATAATATCAATACTACTACATCCGGCAACTCCCATTAATAATAATTCCATGGGACTTACACCTTTGGGATCTAAATCAGTTTTATTATCAATTTCAATAAAATTTCCATTCAAATTTTCAATTTTTGAGTGGTAATTATCAATATGTGTAAGCTTAATTTCCATTTTAATTTGATTTAGGTACCAACTTAGCTTTTAAGTCAGGATCATTAAAGTTATTATCCAAAGGGAAAATTGGCCTTACAATTTCTTTGTAATCAAGCCTTAATAAATCTTGATCAACACCTCCAGGTGTTAATGCCATTACCCAGTCTCCTCGAATGTCATAAAGTTCAGGAACTAAATATCCAATTTTGACTATCAGTATATCAGTATTATTGGGATTTAAAGCAAGTTTTTCAAAATCTGAAATATAGTGATATGGTTTTCTTCTATTTGTTACAATCACATTTATATTATTAACTTTAATAACAACTTCAGCATCCGCATTTGGGTCACCAAGCTCAACAGATTTTAGGGTTCCTTTTAATAAAATTGGAGGAGAAAATCTATCATCGTGAATAGCACCAACATATCCTGTGACTTCGTCTCCAATTTTTGTATTCAAAGCATTTTTTATTAAATCTGGACCGGGTATAGATGCATATATAATTTCAGGTCCATTTACCTTATTAAGTTTCTCATTTTTCAAAATTTTATTTAAAGTCCAAGTCACGTCCCCTGACCCGCCTGCTGTTGGATTATCTCCCATGTCACTTATTATAAAAGGCTTTTTATTTTGTCTTTCATTTAAATAAAGAATTGCTTGATCAATACTATTTTCAAGAGTTGTTGTAGGGGCCACAAACTCAAAATCATTCCTCACGGACCAAAAATAATTAGCTATTTCCTCGGTAATTCCAATGACATTTTTTTTGTTATCTCCAATAGCAACAACTGCTGCTCGGTTTCTGGGCTTATCACCCCAAGCGTATCCAGTCCATATACCAATATCAATAATTCCTTTTTTATCTTCCAGCTTTTTAATTTTACCATATAATGATTTTCCAGGCTCAACTCGAGTACTAGTTTTTTCACCTGGAAGAAGAATTGGAATATCTGACCAAGCTTTATATTTTGGTTTCCCTTTACCATTTTGAATTCTTTCAATCAAATTATCAAATGATCTTTTTTTAGATTCCATAGCATCCTCATGTGGTGCCATTCTGTAACAAGTTATTAAGTCTGTATTTTTAATAAGGTCAAAGGAAACATTACCATGTAAATCCATGGTAGTCGAAATAATTGTTTTTTCCCCAACAACATTCCTTATTCTCTTCACAAAATCACCTTCAGGGTCATCCATGCCTTCAACATTCATTGCCCCATGTAAATCAAGAATTAATCCATCAAGAGGAAGGGTTTGTTGGGTGATCTGTAAAATTTGTAATACCATAGATTCATAAGCTGACTTAGTCACAACACCACCAGGAAGTGCTCTTGCTGTCATACTTGGAAACCAATCAGCTTTATCGATATAGCTCTGATCAAAGAAAGAATAATTTGAAAAAATATTTGAACTATACTTTATATCAAAGTTTTTTTCAGTAGAGTTTATGGGTGAAAAAGTACTGGCTTCAATCCAAATTCCAGCGATACCAATTCTAGGTTTTATATTTTCATTTTTACATGAAATGAAAATTAGAAATAGTATTAAAATTTTTTTCAAGCTTAAATTATTTAATTGATTTCTTTTCTAAACCAATGAAAAAAGCATAATCAAGTGCAACTTCTTTCAATGATTCAAATCTACCTGATGCTCCACCATGCCCAGTATCCATATTTGTTTGAAGTAAAATTTTATTATCTGACGTATTAAAATCTCTGAGTTTTGCAACCCATTTTGCAGGTTCAAAATATTGTACTTGAGAGTCATGAAGTCCTGTTGTTACAAGTATATTTGTATAGTCTGTGTTCTGCAAGTTGTCATAGGGTGAATAAGATCTCATGTAATCATAGTAATCTTTTTCGTTAGGATTTCCCCATTCATCATACTCTAATGTTGTAAGTGGGATGCTCTCATCCAACATAGTAGTCATTACATCAACAAATGGTACTGCTGAAATAACCCCGTTGAATAATGTTGGTTCCAAATTTAAAACGGCACCCATTAAAAGTCCACCTGCTGAACCACCCATTGCATATATATGATCAGATGATGTGTAATTAATATCTATGAGATGTTTAGCACTTGCTACGAAATCTAAAAAGGTATTTTTTTTCTTAAATAATTTTCCGTCCTCATACCATTTTCTACCAAAATATTCGCTTCCTCTTATGTGAGCGGTTGCATAAATAAAACCTCTATTTAAAAGACTCAATCTAGTCGATGAAAATCTTGGATCATTTGTTATTCCATATGAACCATAACCATAAAGCAGTAGAGGTGTACTTTCATTAAATTCTGTATTAATATGTCTAACAATAGAAATTGGTACCATAACTCCGTCATGTGATTCTGCAAAGATTCTTTCAGATATATAGTCTGACTCATTAAAAGTTTCATCCATCACTTCGGTCTTTTTTAGAACGTTCTTTTTCATTGTATTCATGTCAAAGTCTATGACTGATGAGGGTGTAGTGAAGGAAGTGTAGTTGTATCTAAGAAGTTCTGATGAAAAATCAAGATTAGTTGAAAGACTTAAATCATATGTTTCACTTTCTAGTGGTAAATAATAATCTTTTTTGCCGTTCCAAGACTTTATATTGACCTTTATTAATCCGTCATTTCTTTCAACAATCACAAAGTAATCATCAAAAATTTCCATATCCTCAATTAAAACATTTTCTCTATGCTTCACTAAATCTTTCCAGCCAGAGAGCTTTGTATCAGATGTGCTTGTCTTCATAATTTTAAAGTTATAGGCATCATTAATATTTGTTTTTATATAAAAATCATTTTTGTAATGATCAATTGAGTACTCATGACCTTCAACTCTTTTTAAAAACAGTTTAGGTTCTTTACTTGGATTATCAGCATCTATATATCGGACCTCACTAGTTAAAGTACTACCAGACCCAATAACTAAAAATTTATTTGATTTTGTTTTATATATTCCCGTACTGAACTCCTTATCCTTTTCCTCATAAACTAATTCATCCATACTAATATCAGAACCTAGTTTGTGTTTATGTACCTTATTTACCCTCAGAGTTACATCTTCTCTCGATGAATAGAAAAGTGTTTTATTATCATTTGCCCATGTTGAACCGCCTGTAGTATTCTTGATTTCTTCATTATACATCTCACCAGTTTCTAAATTCTTAATTTTGATTGTATAAATTCTTCGTGACAGGGTATCAACTGCATATGCCATTTTATTATTATCAGGACTGATTGAAATCCCTCTAAGTTGAAAATAACTGTAGCCTTTAGCAAGCTCATTCACATCAACAAGTAATTCTTCATCCGCATCAAGACTTTTGTGTTTTCTTAAATAGACTGGATAATCTTTACCTTTTTCATATTTTCTCATGTACCAATATTCATTATAGTAATAGGGTACAGAAGTATCATCTTCTTTAATCCTACTTTTCATTTCTTGAAATAACTCATCTTGGAGTTTTTGTGTAGATTTTAAAATTTTATCTGTGTATGAATTTTCATTATTTAAATAATCAATAACCTTATCATTGTCTCTCTCGTTTAACCAGTAATAATTGTCAATTCTCACATCCCCATGAATTTCATGTTTAAATGGGATTTTTTCTGCTTTTGGGGGTTCTATCTTCATATTACAAGAGGTTAATAAAATTATTGATAGTATGAGGGATAATTTTTTCATTGTACATATTTTAAAAAATACCAGAGTGTGTTTCTAGTTTTATTGAATTTAACAAATTTACTAATATTTAGACCATCAGAAGTATATTTCTTGTGCCAGTCTAAATGTATTGGAATGGGCTTCAATAATATTTTTCAAATCGTGAGAATATCCACCGCCCATACTTATTTGCAGTGGAATATTATTTCTTTTACATAAATTAAGAATGATTTCATCTCTTTTTTTACATCCATCTATTGAAACTCCTAATCTTCCCAATCGATCATTTTTTAAAATGTCAACACCGGACAAATAAAAAATAAAGTTTGGCTGAAATTCATCAATAATATTAGGAATCACTGCATCCATTTTTTTTAAATATTCTACATCACCTGTACCATCATCAAACTCAACGTCAATATCACTTTTCTCTTTATGGAAAGGGTAGTTTTTTTTTCCGTGAAATGAGATTGTAAAAACACGATTATCCAGATTGAAAATTGAAGCGGTTCCGTTTCCCTGATGAACATCCAGGTCTATAATTAATATTTTTGACGCCAAGTTATTATCTAATAGAAAATTTGCCCCAATTGCCTGATCATTTAACATACAAAAAGCCTCAGCCCTGTCACGAAATGCATGGTGAGTTCCTCCTGCGATATTCATAGAAACTCCATTTTTTAAGGAATTAGAAACACATTCAATCGTACCCTGTGAAATAAGTTTTTCTCTCTTAATTAGTGATTTACTCATTGGAAACCCAATCGGTCGAGCTTCTTTGGGGGTTAATTTCAAATCACATAGCTTTCTGTAGTAAGTTTCTTCATGTGTAGTTAGTACATCTTTATCTTCAATACAACCAGGAATAAAAAAATTACTGTCGTTGCAAGTATTTTCTCTGATCAATTGTTCAGGGATAAGTTCATATTTAATCATTGGAAATCGGTGCTTTTCATCCAAAGGGTGTCTATATGATTTGTCGAAAGCAATTTTTAGCATAAATAATTATATTTGAATATGTCTTCAACTATTGTGCTATTATTACTTTCTAACCTTTTGATTCTTTTGGCTACCCAATATGTTGATGAAAATAACGCAGATATATTATTAGCTGGATATAATACAATGTCCAAAAAAGAAAAAGAAAAATTTAATCTCAAGGGATATTTAATTTTTTTTAAAAATTTTTTCTGGAAACTAGTGTTGTACTCTTCACTCATAACAATTATATCATTCTCAGTTTTGGATGAGTTTTACACAGTCATTGTTTACTGTACATGTATACTAATACCTTTACCATTTTTTATAATTAAATCGAATAGAAGTTTCAGGAAATAGATTTCTTGTAAAAAGTTCCTGATTCAACCGATGACCATAAAATTAAAGAAGCAACACTTCTGTAAGGCTTGTAATTGTTTACAATGATCTTGATTTTTTCTTTTGAATAGACATTATAATTTTTCTTAATACTGTTGATTAAAGCAATGTCACCAAATGAAAATATATCAGATCTAAACAGAACAAAAATTAAAAACATTTCACATGTCCATTTACCAACACCTTTAATTACAGTAAGTTTTTCAAAAACCTCATCGTTAGTCATATCCTCGAACTCATATTTATTTTTCTCAAAAAAAATTAAAACATTTTTAATGTATTCAACTTTTCTAAATGATAGTCCAATTGATTGAATCTTATTGTTATCAAGATTTATTATTTCTAAATTTGATAATCCATTAATTAATTTCTTAAATTTTTTTTTAATTGTGATGGCTGCTTTAAAACTTATTTGCTGTTCAATTATTAGATTAGAAATTGCCAAAGCATAATTTGAATTATACCTATCTGTTGCATCAATACCTTTACCTAACTGAGAAATGAGGTAATTCATAATAGGGTCCTTACTTAAAAACTCAAATCCCTTTTTTATTATATTTTCTTTATTTAACAACATGTTTACAATGATACTGGCAAAGTTTTTGAAATTAAATTTAAAACTTTGAAACGTGAAAAAATCATTTCTACCAACCAAAATATGCATTAAATGCGGCTTGAGTTTTAATTGGCGAAAGAAGTGGGAAAAAAATTGGGAAGATGTTAAATACTGCAGTAAAAGATGTAGAGGGCGTTAGGTCTTTAGTTTGGTTTCGAAACGACCTACGAATTTTGGACCATAACGGGTTAGCAAAAGCCTCTAAAAATTCAAAAAGATTATTTGGTATATATTGCTTTGATCCAAAATTATTTATAAATAACAATCTTGGATTTCCAAAAATGAATGCCTTTAGGGCATCATTTATTTTAGAATCAATAAAAGAGTTAAAAGCTGAATTACTAAAAAGAAATATATCATTAGTTGTTAAAATTGGTGAACCAAATAAGGTTATTTCGGATTTTATCAAAGATCAAAATATTGACAATATTTATTATCAAGATGAGTGGACAGATGAAGAAATTAATGAAGAGAAATTACTTTTAAGTAAAATAGACTCCAATGTTAAAATTGAAAAATATTTTGATCAGTTTTTATATCACCCCGATGATATAGATCAATCTTTTGTCAAAGATATTTTTACAAGTTTTAGAAAATATTGCGAGAAAAATGTACCTGTAAGAGAAATAGTTGAACCAACCTTTTCATTTTCAAAAGAAAATTTAATTAATGACCATGACAATAAATTACCAACTTTAAATGATCTGGGTTTGAATAATTATGAAATGGATTCAAGAACTGCTTTTCCTTTTAGTGGAGGATGTTTAAGCGCAAAAGCTCGATTAAACTATTATCTATGGGAATCAAAAAAAGTTAGTTTTTATAAAAAAACTAGAAATGGATTATTAGGCAAAGATTATAGTTCAAAATTTTCTGCATGGCTTGCTAACGGCTCGATTTCACCCAGAGAAATATATTGGCAAATAAAGAATTACGAAAATAATATAATGAAAAATCAGTCTACTTATTGGATGATATTTGAATTAATATGGAGGGATTTCTTTAAGTATATTTCCTTAAAGTATGGAAATAAAATTTTTAAAATTGGAGGAATTCTTGAAAAAGAATACAATTGGCTTAAAGATCATAAAAAATTTCAAAACTGGGTCGATGGCAGGACCAGTGAGCCATTCGTGAATGCAAATATGATTGAGTTAAAGTGCACTGGCTGGATGAGTAATCGAGGAAGACAAAATGTTGCAAGTTTTTTATCAAAAGAATTGTTGATAGATTGGAGATGGGGTGCTAATTATTTTGAATCTATGTTAATTGATTATGATGTTCACAGTAATTATGGGAACTGGATGTATGTTTCTGGTGTTGGTAATGATCCAAGGGATAGAAAATTTAATATAAAATTTCAAGCAGATAGATACGACCCAAATAATAAGTTTCAAAACTTATGGTTACAGGGAAAACTATTTATTTAAGATTTTAATCTTATATCTTTTTTCTGGTGATAAAAATTCTCCATCATATTTTTTCCCATCTACATAAACATCCATTTTCTGTTCTAATGCAAGATTTAAGCCCGGTAAGATATCCCATATAAAACCACCTATAGGATCAATATAATGGTGAAAAGATCCTGTCAAAACATAATACATGTTAATCATTGAACAACCTAAAGCTCTATAATCAAAATTCTTATCACAGGGATCAAGTCCTTTTTTAAAATGTCTTGTAGACATGCCCACAATTTTTGATTTATTTTTAATTATTTTGTCTCCTGACTTTATCTCTAAGTTCATGTCAGGCAATAGAATAGCTGATTCAGTGTGTTTTCTTTTCTCAAATACAGAAATACCTACTCCCCATTCTAACATACCTGAAATAAAATTTTCTGTTCCATCAATTGGATCAAGGACAATAAAATCATTGTAATCTTTCCACTTTCCTCTATGGTCGTTTTCTTCAGATATTAAAAAATAGTTTTTAAAATTTTTTAAGATTTCATCTTGAAGTAACTTTTGGATCAACAGGTCACCCTCGGATACATGGCTACCATCACTCTTCTTATAAAATGTATTTTTTAATTTTTTAATTTCAGAGAGATTATTTTTTACAATATCAATAAGCTTAGTACAAATGGATTTCACAAATAGATTAAATTTATAATCTAAAATAGAATTAAATTTTGAGTAAAAAGAAAAATCTTTTGGTTGTAATTGTTAATTATGGCTATGATCAGCTATCATACCTTAATGATATGATTATTGCTCTTAGAAAATTTAAAAAATATAATGTCAAGATAGTTGTAAACTCAAATATTCCTCTGGATATTGATGGAATAGACAAACTGAACTTATTTGAAAAATTAGAAGGTTTTGGTTTTGAGGACTTACTATTTAAACTCAAAATAAGTAAAAAGTGGAGTGGAAGATTGTATGACTTTAATTTTCTACCAATGACCTGTAGAAAATCAATAATTGATGAAATTGATGAACATGATTATTTTATTTACTCGGAAAATGATCACCTATGGTTGGAGCATCATGTCGATAAGTTTATTGAATATGAAAAAATACTTCCTGAAAACAGAATTGCTGGTTTAATTCAATATGAATTTAATGAAAGTGGAAGATATTATCCAGGATTTCATAGTTATTTTGATTGGGACTATAATTCAATAGAAATTTATGATGAGAAAGTTTTTGCCCACTTCAATAACGTTCATCAAGCTTGTTTTTTAATTTCAAAAAAACAGTTGAAAAAAATCTCTGGAATGCATGACTTCACAAACTTTATGTCTATAAAAAATAAATATAGTATTAAGTGTAAAGTTAATACGGATATTTATGAGGATTGTGGGTTCAAGAAATTAATATGCGTTTCTGATTTTGAAGAAAATATTATTCATCATATCCCAAACTTGTATATTGATGGCTCCGGCAGTAGAAAGAATTTAAAATCATCCACAGAACAAAGAATGAAAAGCGCGGTTCAGAAAATTTTAAGTAGTGCTTTATAGCTTTTTACCCAAAAAAAGAAAAATTGGAAGGTGATCGCTGTATCCATTTGGATTAAAAACTCCCCAACTCATACTTCTTGCAGGATATCCCCTGTATCTACCCTCTTGATTATAGAGAAATCTTTTCATGTAAACATCTGCCTTCAAATACACAAGATTGCTATTTTTTGAGATTAAACCATTTGAAATAACAAATTGATCAATTGCAGAGGGAAAACCTCGAAATAGGTAACTGGCACGACCTCTTTTTGAAAGTTCTTGCATTGGGTTGAACATTCCTGGTGTTTGAATATCTTCTTTATTGTAAGTAGATGTCAAAATTTTTAAACTCTTATCATCTGGGTGGTCATTAAAATCACCCATACTTATAATTTTCGCATTAATATCAATATTTTGAATTGAATCAATTATTCTCTTGTTAACTTCTGCAGCTTTAACCCTCTGTGGTTCACTTTCTGCTTGTCCACCAGACCTACTTGGCCAATGATTAACAATAAAATTTATAGGCTCTTTATCTAAAAATCCAAATACGACAAGGATATCCCTCGAGTAGCTGGGGTTACCTTTGTATTCAACTTCTAACGGATAAGTTTTGGCTTTACGAGGAATAAATCTTTTTGAGTCAAAAATTAGCGCAACATCAATACCTCGCCAATCTGGGCTATCAAAATGGACTATACCGTAATTAAAATCTTTCAAATTTTTACTTTGAACTAAATCAATTAAAACGTTGCGGTTTTCTACTTCACATAATCCAACTATTGTTGGATGAGCATTTGTGGTTTCTTTTCCAATTCCTGCGATTACTTTTGATAGATTGTCAATTTTTGTTTTGTATTTTTTTTCTGTCCACTTGTCTTTACCATTTGGTGTCATTGATTCGTCCCAACCATTGTTGGGATCATCTACAGTATCAAATAAGTTTTCGACATTGTAAAAAGCAACAGTAGATAACTGGTATTTTTCGTCTTGTGAAAAACAAATTGATAAGGTGAAGAATAGTATGACAAAAAATCTCATAATTTATTTTGTAAATTTAATCAACTGACATTTAATTATGAAAACTTTTTTCAAACTAACTTTAATAATCTTTTTAACAATTTTTTTTACACATTGTGGCAAAGACAGTGATGATATAAGCTGTATCGATCAAGATCTAATTAATCAAAATATTGATACTGCATGTTTGGAAGTTTATGAACCTGTATGCGGTTGTAATATTCAGACATATTCAAATGAATGTTACGCGAGAAAAGCAGGTGTTACATCCTATGTGGATGGTGAATGTAATTAAACAGAGTATTCAAATTTTAACCATTTATGTCACAATTAAATATGATCGCTAAAAAAATTAAATTCACGATAACAGCTTTTTTTATCTTCATTCCATTATATGCACAGGATTTAATTAATTCTGGACCAATGGTTGGATACTCAACAATGCAGGAAGTATTACTTTGGGTTCAAACATCTGAAAATGCTAAAGTCCACTTTGAATATTATGAAGTTGATAACCCTTCAATAAGATTTAAAACTGATGAAAAAATTACAGAAAAGAAAACAGCTTTCGTGGCTAAATTGATTGCTGACGAAGTTATGCCTGGTAAAAAGTATAATTATGAAATATTCATAAATGATATAAAAGTTTTTCGAGATTATGAGATGGAATTCCAAACTCAACAACTTTGGAAATGGAGGACAGACCCCCCTGATTTTAAATTTGTCATTGGAAGTTGTAGTTATGTTAATGAACCGAAATTTGATAGACCAGGCAAACCTTACGGAAGTAATTTTGAAATATTTAATTCAATCAATAAAAAAAATCCAGATTTTATGCTTTGGTTGGGCGATAACACCTACTTGAGGGAGTCCGATTGGAACTCTAGAACTGGCTTTATAAAACGATACTCCCATACTAGAGCCCTCCGCGAATTACAACCATTACTAGCCTCGACACATCATTATGCCACTTGGGATGATCATGATTATGGCCCTAATAACTCTGATGGAAGTTTTTGGTTAAAAGAAACTGCCTCAGAAATATTTAAACTTTTTTGGACCAACCCAAATTATGATGTGACTGGAAAAGGAGGTATAACTGGTCTTTTCCAGTGGAGTGATGTGGATTTTTTCCTAATGGATAATAGGTATCACAGAACTTCAAACAATAATTTTACTGTGGATCGTCAAATCCTTGGAAAAGACCAGATTGATTGGTTGATAAATGCTTTGACTTTTAGTCAAGCTACTTTTAAGTTTATAGCCATGGGAGGACAAGTCATAAGCAGTGGAGCTGTTTATGAAAATTATGCCACATACCCTGAAGAGCGAAAATATTTATTAGATAAAATAAGAGAAGCAAAAATTGAAGGTGTTATTTTTCTTGACGGAGATAGACACCACACTGTTTTGAGTAAAATGCAAGAGAATGATGATGTTTACCCTCTCTATGATTTAACATGTTCATCTTTAACTGCTGGTGTTAATGATGATGATGAATCTTATAACATATACAGTTTAAGAGAAACATTAGTTGGTGAAAATAATTTTGGAATGTTAAATGTAACAGGGCCAGCTAATAATAGAGTACTAATCATTAAAATTTTTGATAAAGATGGACAGGATTTATGGATGAAATCAATAAGTGCAAACGACTTAAAATATAATTAAAATAGATATTAACATTGATTGTCAATATTTAATCAATATTTAATATAAAATAACAAAACCTTTATTGATTTATTTTAGAACTTTATAAATATACAAACGACTTGTGTTAATATTTAAAAACTCAATCGGAAAAGTAATTGACCCGATAACTTACACATTAAACATAATGGAAAGGTATCCTGATGTCGAAATTCATATTGGAACAGACTCTTACTCACTTTCTGATCAAACAAAATATGTCACCGCAATTGCTTACAGGTATAAGCAATCAGGTGTTCATTATATTCATTCCAAACAAACTGTTCCTAAGATCAAGGATATTTGGACGAGGTTGTGGAAAGAAACTGAGCTAAGTATCCAAATTGCTCAAGAATTTAAAAATCATAATAAAATAAGTTTGGAAATAGATATGGATTATAATGAAGACAATCGATTTTATTCCAATAAATTGGTTTCAGTGGCAAAAGGTTGGGCCAACTCTTTAGGCTTTAAGGTTAATATAAAGCCATATCGTCAAATAGCAACTTCTGCTGCAGATTACTTGTCAAAATAATCTTAACTTTTTATTTATACATATTTATACAATTTCATTTAAGTTTGTGAAAAACAATTTTAATCATGAAAAAAATAATTACACTTTTAGCATTTTTAATATGCTACACTGGATTCTCACAGGATCCTAACTTTTTACAAATAACATACATAAAACCTACACCAGGTGAAAATTATGCACAGATAATCAATGAGAATTGGTCAAAGCTACATCAAAAAAGAATTGATGATGGAATTATTAGTGGTTGGGATGTTTGGTGGGCAATGAATAGCACATCAGAATCTGACCATCAAATTGTTATTGTAACACTCGTAGAAAATATTGAAGATTTCAATAATAATCCTGGTATTAGATCTGTTTTTCCGGATTGGTCTGATGAAGAGTTGGAGGAATTTAACCAAAAAAATCAAGCTGCAAGAACTATTGTTAAAACGGATTTATTGGCTATAAAAAATAGAGCTGCAAAGCAAGATTCCATACCAAATGTATTAGTGATGAATTACATGAAAGTAAAGCCTGTCAATGCTCTAGCCTATGAAAAAATGGAAGACAATTACAAGAATGCAAATTTTGAAAATTCAAACAGAGCATCATGGGGAATGGCAAAAAGAATTGACAAATACGGAACCGGTTTAGGATGGAATTATATGACTTTTGATTTATATAATAATGGGGCAGAGTTAATGAATTCTAGAGTTAATACAAATGAATATCCACCCGAATTAGCAAAAGATCTTGAAATTAGAGATATGGTTTACAGTCAACCATACGTAAAGTGGATGGCCCTTAGAAAAGAATAATAAATTTTAAAAAGGTGATGTCTGTACATCACCTTTTTTTTATGAAGATTTTATATTGTGTTCAGTTAACTGGGAATGGTCATGTGACTCGGGCCAATGAACTAATTCCCAAATTCAAAAAAGTTGCCAAGGTTGATGTTTTAACTAGTGGAAATCAAAACTCGTTAGATATTAGAGAGAAAGTTAGTTTCAAATATCGAGGAATAAGTTTTGTCTTTGGAACAAATGGTGGGGTAGATATATTTAAAACAATTATAAATTTTCGATTATTCTCTTTTTTAAAAGATACTTTGACTGTTCCGGTTAAAGATTATGATTTAATTATCAATGACTTTGAACCCGTTTCAGCATGGGCATGTAAATTACGTGGGGTAAAATGTTTCTCGTTGAGTCGTCAATTTGCTCTTCGTAACAATAAGCACATAACCAATAAAAAAACTAAATTCTTACAAAATTTGATTTTGAGATATTTCGCACCCTCAGAGCATGGAATTGGGTTCGATTACAATAAAGACATTTCAAATAATTTTTATCCAATTATTAAATCTGAACTTAAGAATGTTAAAATAAATGAAGAAAATCACTTTACTGTTTATCTTCCATCATATTCAATCAATAACATTACAAATTTTTTCTTGAATATAGATGATGTAAAGTGGCATGTGTTTTCACCAAAAATTAGTAGTTCAATCCAAAAAAAAAATTTACAATTTTTTCCAACTGACTATAAAATCTTTGAAAAAAGTATTTTATCATGCAAGGGTATTATTTGTAATGCTGGATTTGAAACAACATCTGAAGCATTATATCTTGGTAAAAAACTTATGGTAGTTCCAATGAAAAATCAATTTGAACAATACTATAACTCCAATATTTTGAGTAAGATGGGTGTAAAAATTTTAACAGACCTAAAAACTAAAAGAATAGAATCAGTCAAAAAATGGATATTTAGTGGTAAAACTGTTAAAATGAATTATGATTACAATTACAATTCTATAATTCAAAAAATGTTATCGGATTTTAAAAAATAAGCAAAAAAAAACCCATCTAAACAGATGGGTTTAAATTTTAATAAAATTTACTATTTCCCTTTTACAAATGGTAGACCAGTTTTTGGACTCTCTACTACTTGTTTTCCAGCTGGTAGATCACAACCGCTGTCAGATCTTTCATCTTTTGAGAAATAATATATAGTTTGATTTCTACCACCCTTTAGAGTGACATCTTTTGAATTTAAAAAGTATTTCTTTCCTTTTTTATTTGTATAAGAATATGCCATTTTTTTAATTTTTAATTAATGTTAGTTAAATTTAATTCCTAGCAATATACAAAAAAAAAATCAATTCTTCTCTGTTGGAGATTTCTCCCCCTCAGTAGCAAATTTTTTAAAAGATATCAAAGTTTTTCGTTAAAACTATTTTTGATGATTTTTGTCCATATTTCATAACCCACTCTGTTCAAATGGAGCTTATCACTAACGAAATATTTTTCATTTGGATAACCCATATCATTTAAAAACTCATTCCTGGTTGATATGTAATTAAGTCTATTTTTTTTATTTGTGTATTCCTTAATCAAATCATTGGCAAGTGATATCTCATTCCAAACATCCCAACGACTAATTGTAGGAGTTGTTTCAATGGCAAATATTGGAATATCCATATGAACAGATCTAATCTCTTTTGTAAAAAACTTGAAAAGTTTTAGAACCTCAGAGGCTTCAAGATCTCTAAACCAATTATTATCATTTCCAGTTATATCATTTGCCACAAATACAGCGATTGCTCTTGGGTTGTGGTTTTTGACTAACCTTTTTGTATAATGAATAAGATCATAGAAATGAGCACCGCCATAGCCCCTTGCCACAGCCTTATAAGGTGACATATCAGATTTAATATTTTTCCATAACCTTATACTTGAACTTCCAATAAATAAAATACAATCTTTTCCACATATTTCTTCATTATCTCTGTTTTCTAAAACTTTGATATCATTTTCCCATATATCAGATTTTAATGGGTATTTTTTTAATGGTGAGCAGGAAATTAATAAAACTGTCAATAAAGGAAAAAATCTTGTCATAATATTCCATTTTTTAAGTCAAACCAACTAATAAGCTTGACATCATATTTCTCTAACAGTTCTTTAAATTCTTTTGAATTCATAACATCATGGTCTTTTTGTCTCCATCTGTAATCAAAATTTGGATGGTCAACTGTAATTTCTCTCAAAACTGGTTCATTTTTACCCAAATGTATAATTATCTGACTTAATCCAGGTTTTAAATTTTTGATTACATCATAATAAAATTTTTCAATTTTATCAACCTTTGTTCCACCTAAAAGCATGTGGAATTGATCTATGATGACTGCATTATTAGGTTTTTTCATTCCACCATTAAAATGCATACTTGCCTCAATAGGTACAAATGCTAATAAATCATTTTCTACAGCCAAATCAATGTATACTTTAAATATTTCAGGATCAAAAAATAGTGCACCTTCGTGGCTATCAATGTGTGATGGTTTAAGTCCCATTGATTTTGCTAAATCAATTTGGGCTTGAAGTTCCATTTTAATTTCTTTTAAATCTGCATTTTTAATGAGCTTTCTTTTATTCCAATAAAAATTACTTACTTCATTGTGTAAAGAAGGAGTTTTGCTTTTACCAAGGATACCTCCCCATTTGTGATACTTCCATTCACTTGTTACAGTTAGATGAACACCAAAATCAAAATCAGGATTTTGAATAGCAAATCTCAATGCTTCGTCTATTTTAGAAGTATTCATAATAATACTTGCAGATGTAATGGAGTTGTTTTTGAAGGATTCAAAGGTAGATTCATTTACAGATTCACTTAGTCCAACATCATCAGCATGAATTATTAATAATTTATCATTTTCGCTATAACCAAGTTTAGACGCAATTGAATTAAAATCCTCTTTTTGACGATTATCTTTTATGTATTCTAAAATAAAACCCCAATTATAAATTGGATATTGTTGATAATGAAGAAATGAGATAGTTAATAGTAAAAGAGATGTTGTAACAATTGATAATATTTTAAATATTTTAAACAGAAAATTCTAATTTAGAATGAGTTTGAAAATTACAATTTTTTTGTCAATGAAATAACTACATTTGAGGCGATGAGAAGTTTACTAGTCATATTATTATTCTTAATTCTCAGCTCATGCTCAAACAGTGAAAAGCCTAATATTATATGGATTACATGTGAAGATCAATCTTTTTATCTTTTCCCTTTTCATGGAAATAGTGATGTTTCTCTGCCAAACCTTGAAAAGATTGCTTCGGAAAGTTTAGTTTTTGAAAATATGTACGCTACCTATCCTGTATGTGCACCAGCAAGAAGTTCAATAATTACAGGCATGTATCCTCAATCAATTGGCACTCATAATATGAGGGCAATGCATTATGATAATTACTACAAAAACGGAGGGGAAATCGGAGAAAGAATCAATAGTGAGAAAGAACTTGAATTTCCAAGATACTCATCGAAACTTGCAGAGTCAATTAAGACATTTCCAGAAATTTTAAGGAACAATGGATATTTCACATATAATGATTCAAAGGGTGACTATAATTATATAATTGGTGACTCCGTTTGGTCGGCTTATAATACAAGAATGAAATTTTTTCAAGATTCCACCCCTTTATTTGCAATCTTCAACTTTGACATCACCCATGAAAGAAGAATGTGGGAAAGAGATAAACAAGAGTTGTTGGTAAATCCAAATAATCTTACAATTCCTCCAATTTTTCCTGATGATTCAATTGTAAGACACTCATATGCAGTTAACTACTCAAATATGATTGAAATGGATAAACAAATTGGTGAATTAATCGATAAATTAAAATCGCAGAACCTATATGATGATTCATATATTTTCTTTTACAGTGATCACGGTGGTCCATTTCCACGTCATAAGAGAGCTATTTATGAGACAGGAACGAAAACACCTTTTTTTGTTAAGTTACCAAAAGGAAAGAAAGAAAATATCAATACCAGACAGTTTTTAAGTTTTGTTGATTTAGCTCCTACAGTTTTGTCAATTGCGGGTATTCAATCACCAAGTGAGTATCAGGGTATAGCTTTTCTTGGTAAGTTTAAAAATCAGACCGAAAGACAATTTCTATTTACATCAAGCGATAGGTTTGATGAGATCAGCGACAGGATTAGAGCAGTAAGAAATGAAAAGTTTAAATACATAAGGAATTATTTTCCAGAAAATTCACATGCCCTTGATGTTGATTACAGAAAACAGATGGTTCTAATGAGACACTTAACCACACTACATTTAACCGGGGAATTATCAATGGAGCAAAATAATTGGTTTAGAACACCAAAATTAATGGAAGAATTGTATGACCTAGAAAATGACCCTTTTGAAATGAAAAATTTATCTGAAAATCCTGAATACAATATAATAAAAGATAATTTGAGTAAACAATTAGATAGTTGGTTAGAAAATATTGATGATTTAGGTAGAATTCCTGAGCTTGAGCTTTATAACCTAATAGGAAAGTAATTTGTCCAGTCACTATAGTTTTTTGATTTTAGTTCTAATGGTATTGATACCAATAGTTGGAATTATGTTTAACATATATGCACTGTTCCTTTTTTTACCTTTAGGACTTTTTATAAGAAACAAAAAAAATTGATATATCTTTGGCGAAATTTATATTGATTAGATTTAGGGTCTGATTATTGTAATAACCTTTTAATGAGAATAGCATTAATTATATTTTTTTCATTTTTCATTTTTAAAAACAAAGCCCAAGAAGGTATTCCTATTTACTTTGATTATTTAACAGAAAATTATTACTTGGTTCATCCATCAATGGCTGGTGTTAATCTAGTTGGTGGTAAAATAAGAACAACGGTAAGAAAACAATGGTTTGATCAAGTTGAAGCTCCAAACCTACAGACTCTTACTGCTGACTTGAGGGTTTCTGAGAGATCTGGAGTGGGTATTACAGTTTTTAATGATCAAAATGGTTATCACTCACAAAAAGGAGCATATCTTACCTATGCCCATCACATAAATTTTGCTGATGATCTGGTTTTAAGTAAAAGACCTTACCCGTCAAAGGACGACGAAATTGATCAATTATCTTTTGGGATTAGTATTGGAGGAATTCAGAATTCTCTAGATCAAACAACCTTTGATCCATTGGATCAAAATTTTGTACCAGATCCCTTAATATCGGGTTTAATGGAAAATACTGGATATTTTAACATGGATGTTGGTATTTCATACGTTACAAATAAATATTATGCTCACCTAACTGTCAAAAACTTATTGTTTAGTCCACATAATATGTACGGTGACTTTGAATATAGCTATCCAAGGGACAGGACAAGCTTTAAAAGATTTGTAGCCTCAATTGGTTATGTTTTTTATACCGAAACTCCGTGGAGTTTTGAACCTTCTGTGCTCTTTCAGGTTTCGGAGCTTACCAAAGAAAAATCAATTGATACAAATTTTAAAGCATATTACAAACTAAGATCTGGTAGACTATGGGCTGGGTTGGCTTTTAGAAATTCATTAGAAGGTGCAGAATTTGTTGATGTATCAACTAATCAAATAAAGGAGCAAACCCTTCAGCTTGTTACTCCTCTTTTTGGAATAGATTATAAAGATTTTGTTTTTTCTTATAATTACTCATACCAATTTGGGGATATCAATTTTGGTTCTGGAGGTTTCCATCAAATTACTCTTGGTTTTAATATCTTGAGAGGTTCAATTGATTGCGATTGTTTTTAATCAAAACCTCTCACTAAACTGAAGTGCCCCTTAAATTCACGCCCATCCTCTAAAAAGACTCTAAACCAGTAATCTGTCTGAGGCATAGGTCTTCCAGTGAATGTTCCATCCCATCCATCTAAAACAGGATCTAGTTCTTTTAATAATTTTCCATATCGATCAAATATATAAACCTTACTGTTTGGTTGAAAGAATTCATTGATTCCTAAAATTCTCCATTTATCTTGAATGCCATCACCATTTGGTGTGAAGTATTTTTTGTAACCAATTACTGAAACATCAAATTCACCAATACCACAGCCTTTTTTATCTCTTATATAAACAGTATGAATACCAGGTCTAACATTCTCAAAAAATGGATCATCTTGGTAAGGACCAGTTGGGTCGTCGATTGCAAACTCATAATCACCAATACCAAGATCTGTTAAATTTTTGACTCTTACAGTATTGTTATTATCATTGGTTAAATCTTTGACTTCAACAAAATATTTATATTCTTCCTCCGTAATGGTTCCATCCTCATCTAAATCAAAACTTGCAGTTTCAGATTCTTCCACAAAAATGCTCAATGTTCTTTGACAACCTGTATTAACATCAGTTGCTGTTACATAATAAGTCCCACCAACCCCAATAAATATCGTAGGTCCTGATGTAGGGAACGGACTGTTAACCCCATTATAAGTATGTGTCCAAGTGTAGGTATATTCACCCTCTGCTGAGGTTACACCAATTGGAATGGGTGGAAGATTAATACAAACTGTTAAGTCATCATCTACCGTAAATGTAGGTAGAGGATTTACAACAAATTCAATATCCATGGTTGCTGGACAAGACGGGTTTAGATTATTTGTAATTGTTGCAGTTACCGTTTGAGTTTGAGTATTGAACGGATTTCTAAGTTCGTTGGACGACAATAAATTTCCAGCTTCATCGATATATTGATAAGTGACAGTATAATCATCCAAACTTTGATCCGAACCCAGCAGTATTGCTGTAATGTTGCTTGTATCAAATTCATTAAAACCATCGTTATCATCATAACCATCTTCTCCATCGCATTTCGGAGCTACAGCAACAGGATATGCTTCAGGCGTATCATCAACAATAAATTCTAGGGTTGTTTCATCATAACAAAGTCCATCTGGATTGATAATATCAGGATAAGATGGATCAATTTCAACTCGGATTGTAATGGTTTGAGATGTAGTTAAGAAATTCGGACTAAAGTCAGATAATGGAATTTCTGAACCATCTTCATTGAAATATGTAATAGTCAAGACAGACTCATCTTGTTTCAAACCAGTTGCAGGATTTGTTAGTAATTGATCAATAATAGTTGATGTATCAAATGGGAAAAGACCATCTTGAGAGTCTATATCTAATTCACTTGCACCATCACACTGTCTATCAATTGATACAGGGTAGGCAATCGGTCTAGGCTCTACATACAATTCAGCAACCTTGGCGTAACCGAGGCATGTAAATGTAGTGATGTCAACATTTACAATTCTTGCCCAAATCTCTTGAGTGTACGCTGAGATATTTGCAAAATCTTGCGTTAAATCTATTGGATTTTCACCAGTTAAACCATCTTGTGAATTCGTATGAAGAGATATTCTAATATTTTGATCTTGAAAAATCTCTCTGGATGATTTCAATTTAGCTACTATATCATCTAGCACTGTACTGGAGAAAACAGAAAT
>JACLAC010014803.1_pt1 | contig 28969 bp, 24 predicted proteins | sample 8027881 | NCBI WGS metagenome assembly JACLAC01 (sample SAMN15725517, study PRJNA655200) | protist metagenome | isolation source: fluorescence activated cell sorting (FACS) single amplified genomes of... | place: Spain: Blaines Bay Microbial Observatory, Mediterranean Sea | collected 2016-01-19 | reverse complement strand
TGCTTGGGTTGCTTAAAACGAGCTATTCTTAAATGGATCGCTGCAGAGAGGGCTTCGGAATCTAATGTGAAACCAGGCTTTGCAACCAGAACTCCAATCACACCTTCACCAAAGTCAGGATGTGGCACGCCAATCACCGCGCTTTCCAACACACCTTCCTGTTCATCAAGCAGCAACTCGATCTCTTTTGGATAGATGTTGTAGCCTCCAGAGATGATCAGATCCTTCGAACGCCCAACAATCTGAACGTAACCAGCCTCGTCGAGTTGTCCTAGGTCCCCTGTGATGAAGAAACCATCTTCACGGAATTCTTCTGCGGTCTTCTCTGGCATATTCCAGTAACCAGTGAAGACGTTCGGTCCCTTCACCTCAATCATGCCGATTTCGCCAGCCGTGTTAGGCATAGCCGTTTCCTGATTAGTGATACGGATTTCAACTCTTGGCAAGGGATATCCTACGGTGCCTGCGCGGCGCTCACCATCATAGGGATTGGAAGTGATCATGTTGGTCTCCGTCATTCCATAGCGCTCCAAGATACGGTGTCCCGTTCTTTCCTCGAAGGCCACGTGAGTTTCAGCCAACAGAGGAGCGCTCCCTGAGATGAACAGCCGCATGTGTTGCACCAAGTCACGATTGAATCGAGCATCATCTAGCAGGCGAGTGTAGAATGTAGGGACTCCCATCATCGTGGTGGCCCTGGGAAAGTGTTCGATAGCCTGCTGCACCTTGAAGCTTGGCATGAAGATCATCGAAGAGCCTGCCAGGAAAGTGATATTTGAAGCGACGAAGAGTCCATGGGTGTGGAAGATTGGCAGAGCATGAAACAACACATCACTGGATGTGAAGCGCCAGGTTTCAACCAAGGCTTCGGCATTGGAGAGTAGGTTGCTCTGGGTGAGCATTGCCCCTTTGGAACGGCCGGTTGTACCCGAAGTGTAAAGGAAGGCAGCCAAATCATCAGGCGATCGTTCAACCGTCTGAAAATCCATGGGCTGCTGAGCCGCAAGGGAGGCGAAACTCCCCTCTCCATCTGCATCCAGTGTTTCGAGTTGAGCGCTATGATTCTCACAAATTGATTGTAAGCCATCCTTATTCTTGGGATCACATATTACTAGCTTGGGCTTAGCGTCTCCAACGAAGTAATCTACCTCATCAGCTACGTAGCCCGTGTTCACGGGGACCATCACTGATCCACTCTGAACGCAGGCTGCATAGACGGCCAAGGCTTCTGCAGATTTTGGCACCTGAAGTATCACTCGCTCCCCCAGCTTCACTCCACAAGTTGCTAAGGTATTTGCAAATTGGGCCGCGATGTTCAGAAACCCACCGTAGCTGAGATGTGAACCATCTTCTTGGATCATCAGCAAGGCGTCACTGTTTCGATGTCGTTCAAAGAAGCTTTGGTAGAGAGGGTTGCGCACTGGGATTTTCAGAAAAATTTATTCGTGGTTAGGTAAATCGCAGGGATTTAGTGGGTGTGTAGATTAGACTTTCTCAAGAAGGTTTTATTTTTTGAAAATCTTTTCAATGAGCGAGAGGTTGGCTGATAGGTCGGATGATGGAAATTGTAGGAGCTGTCAAATTAGCCCCTCATCCACCATTTTCAAATACTCCCCCATTCCCGCAGGGAAAGGGGCTTATGACATTCAATTCTTTTCGTGATCAAACCGTGGGTCACAGCAAATGTCAGGCAAGCCTGTCTCTATTCAGTTGAACAATAGGCGCTTCCCTTCAATTTACCCTCAATGCTTGGATCACCGCTTCGGTACAACTTTCTGTGGTGGCAGTTCCACCAAGATCTTTGGTTCTAGATTCAGGACCAGCAGTCAATACGGTTTCCATTGCGTCTTCACAGGCTTGAGCTGCTTCACTCTCACCGAGATGCTCCAGCATCATTGCAAGAGTCCAGATGGTGGCAATGGGGTTAGCAATACCCTGTCCCGCAATGTCCGGAGCTGAGCCATGAACAGGTTCAAACATCGAGGGGTAGGTTTCCTGGGGATTGATATTTGCTGAGGGAGCAATACCAATTGAGCCCGCGATGGCCGGGCCAAGGTCACTGAGAATATCCCCAAATAAGTTCGAACCAACCACTACATCAAACCAGTCCGGATGGAGGACAAAGTGAGCGGTGAGGATATCAATATGGAATTGGTTCAACTCGATATCTGGATACTCACTGGAGATAGCTTTGACTCGTTCGTCCCAAAATGGCATCGAATGAATGATGCCATTTGACTTAGTTGCAGAGGTTAGCTTACCCGCACGTTTTTTTGCCAAGTCAAAAGCATAGCGCAAAATCCTATCAGTTCCATGACGTGTAAAGATGGACTCTTGCAGAACAATCTCCTGCTCAGTTCCCGCATAGATCCTCCCTCCTGACTCCGAATACTCTCCCTCACAATTCTCGCGGACAATCACGAAATCGATATCCTCAGGACCTCGACCTGCCAATGGGGACTCAATACCCTTGAGTAAGCGAACAGGGCGAATGTTGACATACTGGTCAAAGTTGCGACGAATCGGAATCAACAAACCCCAGAGCGAGACATGATCGGGGACACTTGGCCAACCAACAGCTCCGAGAAAGATTGCATCAAAGGATTGGAGCTGCTCAAGCCCGTCTTTGGGCATCATTGTTCCCGAGCTTAGGTAAGTCTGGCAGGACCAGTCGAAGTGCTTGAATTCGATGCTGAAACCAAAACGCTGGGCAAGTACCTCGGCAACTTGGATTCCGGCTGGGATGACCTCTTGGCCAATACCATCTCCGGGAATGGAGGCAATGCGATAGTGTGACATGGAGATCTTCTACAAAAGTTGGAGTGATGCTCTGTCGTCTGAATTATTCTGAAACGATCTTCTTGATCAACTCTTCAGGGATGTCGTCAAAGGAGGCGTAGTTTAGGGAATAGAGCCGTGCGTAGAGCCCTCCAAGCTCCAGAAGTTGGTGATGATTCCCGCTTTCAATGATACGTCCTTCCTGCAGCACGATGATCTTGTCAGCCTTGCGAATGGTTGCCAGTCGATGAGCGATGATTACAGCAGTTCGGTTTTCCAACAAGCGATTGAGCGCCTCTTGTAACAGTTTCTCACTCTGAGAATCAATGGAGGCTGTGGCTTCATCCAAGATCAATAACGGACTGTCTGCAACCAATGCACGGGCGAAGGAGATCAACTGCCGTTGGCCCAAAGAAAGATTGGAACCACGTTCCTCAATCATCGTCTCATAACCTTTTGGCAATCGAGAAATGAACTCATGAGCTCCAACAATCTTAGAGGCTTGGATGACTTCTTCATTTGTAGCAGTGGATTTGTTGTAGCGGATGTTCTCTAGAATCGTGGTTGAAAACAGGTAGGGATCCTGGAGGACCATCGCAATCTGCTGACTGAGAGACTGCTGGGTCAAACTTCTGGTGTCTTGTCCACCGACCAGCACTTTCCCTTCGTAGCTGTCGTAGAAGCGGTGAATCAATGAGGCGATGGAAGATTTTCCACAACCCGTAGGGCCTACCAAGGCGATGGTTTGACCAGCAGGGATCTCGAGATTAATGTTATGCAAAACTGGATAGTTTGGTTTGTAACCGAAAGTGACATTCTCGAATCTGACAGATCCATCGGAGCGTCCAATCTCCTTGGCATCCGGTTTGTCCTTGATACCGACAGGGACATCGAGGACTTCGAAGATTCGCTCCCCTGAAGCCATTGCCCGCAAAAAGGCGTTGTAATGTAGGGTCAGCGCGCGAATAGGGTCAAAGAAGCGCTGCACGTAAAGAATATAAGCGACCATCACACCGGGGGTCAATTCGCCCTGCAGCACTAGATTTCCGCCGACGAGAGCAATGATTCCCAGAGCCAGTCCTGTCAGCGTATCGACTGTGGGTAGCATCAACTGGGCGATTGCTGCGGCTTTAACGGTTGTGCGGAAATGCTCGTTGGCTTTGGTCTCATAGAGATTGCGGTTGACTCGTTCTCGGGTCATGCCCTGGACAACGCGGATGCCGCGAATATTCTCACACATTGTTCCAGCAACGATCGCAGAGGTGATCCGAGCCCGCGTGAAGGCCTTGCGAGCATGAGGTAACCAGAAAACACGGATGATCATGAGCACCGGCATCAACGCCAGGGTCATCGCTCCCAATCGCAGATCCATCGCCAGCAATACGAAGATGATCCCGATCAGCAGTACCAAATCTCCAATCGCATAGACCAAGGCTTCCAGAAACTCCTGCAAGGCCCCAACATCGCCTTGCAGACGAGACATTAGTCTTCCAGTTTCGGTCTTGTCCATGAAGGAAAGAGACACTCGCTGGAGGTGCTCAAACATTCCCCGGCGCATGTCAAAGAGCAAACGCTGAGCTACCTTGGAGACCATCCATTCACTAAAGAAGTGACTGGTAAAATTGATCACGACCACCCCAGCAAAGAGCAGAACTCCTAACTCCAGAGAATCTAAATTCTCAAAGTAGGTCAACTGGCCATCGAGGGCTTTTTGAATGATGAGAGGGAAGAGAATCTGACTCAGTGTAAAGATCATCAGCGCGCTGATCGCTATAATCACCCAGCGACGATAAGGTTTCATGAAACCCAGGAAACGCTTGGCCACCTCATGATTAAAGCCTGCTCCAAACATGTCTTCTTCACTGACCTCAGGAGGAGGGGCCGCTGCTCCTGGGGGCAGGGGATCCTGGTCTAGGTAGCGGTTCATCCATAGCAGTGCTTTTTGGCTCATCTGATCACTTAGTCTAGGGTTTGCAATTGATATAGCCGCGCGTAATTGCCGCCCTGCTTGATCAGTTCTTCGTGATTTCCTCTTTCGAGTATTCTTCCATCTTCCATGTAAACAATCTGATCAGCATGCATTAGTGAAGCAACACGATGAGAGATGATAATGGTCAAGCGCTTAGCTGCGCCTTCCTTTAGAGCTTCGCGGATCTTCTTTTCGGTGCCTGCATCGACTGCGGAGGTGGAGTCATCGAGTATCAGGATTTGAGTCCCAAGCAGCAGCGAACGAGAGATGTTTAGTCGCTGCCGTTGGCCTCCCGAAAGAGTCAGTCCTCGCTCTCCAATCAGTGTGTCGTATTCTTGTGGTAACTTAGCAACGTGTTCATGAAGTTGGGCACGCTCTGCTGCAGATACGACATCTGGTTTAGCTGCCCAAGGATTACCGTAAAGTACATTATTGCTCACAGAAGATGTGAACAGGAAGGTGTCCTGCTGAACGAGGCTGATGGATTTTCGCAGAGATTTCAGTGAGTAGTCCTTCAGCGGATGGCCATTATAGAGAATTTTCCCAGCAGCAGGTTCATGGAAGCGTGGAACCAGCTGGACTAGGGTACTCTTGCCGCAGCCTTGGGGGCCTACGATTCCGAGTGTCTTGCCGGGCTGAATTTCTAGTGAAATATCTTTGATCACCTCCGGCTGATTTTCTCCCGGGTAGTGGAAAGAGACATTACGGAATTCCAAAGAGCCCAAATCTTTTAACTCTATTGCATTCTCAGGCTCACCTACATACTCAGCGGAATCCAATACCCGAAACAGGCGCTCCCCGCAGGAACTGGCGCGAGAAAAGGAGTTGATCAGCATGCCAATCTGCCGCACGGGTTGCTGGAGAATGGTCATGAAGGCAAGGAATGCGGTCAACATTCCCAGGCTGATCTCTTCATCTTGAACCTGCTGCCCTCCAAACCAGAGCACCAGCGTCATCGAGGTTAGGAAGGCCAGCGACATTATCGAGTCATTAGACGTGCGAATGAAAATTTGCCGGTCAAACAATTCTAGCGCCTTGGCAGCGGCTTCGTCATATTTCTTCAACTCATGATTCCGTGCGTAAAACGCTCGCACAACTCGAATTCCGTTGAGGTTTTCATCCATCACCTTGGTCAGCAGCGAGAGGCGCTCTTGAATCTGTAACCAGTTTTTGCGGAGTCCCAGACTGGAGAGCGTTCCTCGCCAAACAAGAACGGGTACGAAGGTCAAAGAGATGACGGTCAGGAAGAGATTCGCTTCTAACATCAGGGTTAGCCCACCTCCTAATAGGGTCAGTAGGAAGAAGATTCGCAAAAGTCCGGTGTTGATAAATATCCGGACCCCCTCGATATCTAGAAGACCAAGAGTAATTAAGTCACCCGTGTGCACATGGTCATGATAACCGAAGGAGAGCTTAGATAGTTGCTCAAAGTACTTCATCCTAAGTTCATAGCCCATGTACTGGCCAATGGCTTCCCCCAAAAACGAATGGAGAAAGCCGAAGATGCCTCGAATTGCTGCAATCGAGAAGAGGGTTAGCGCAGTCCAGTAGAGTGGGCTTAGATCTGTATTTGGATCTTGACCCACAGCCTCTAAGAGCGCACTGGCTTGATCAACTGCCTGCCCCAGAAATTCTGGAATCATCAACTGTAGTGCAGCTCCAGTCACGACTGCAACAATGGCTACCGCCAATTGAAGTGGGTTCTTCAGTGAAAGCTGCAGCACCCGGTAGATGATGCGAACAAAAGAATAGGGGTCTGAGAAAACAGAATTCACAGGGCTAGAATTGGCTAGAGGCTCTGGTGGCAGTGTGATACCATTAAGGTTCAACTGGGTTGAAAAAGTATAGTGCGCGTTCCTGCTTGAGGAGAGGCGAATGTGGGGTTACGACGCCTGGATGATCTGCAGGCTCAAACGACAATGCTTCCGACTTCAATACATCAGAATTACGCTTTTTTTAAGATTTAGTCCACCACGTTTTGAAAATTTGAAATCACTGTGGTCTCGTCTTTGGTAGCAATAAAGTGGATCAGTTGGCTTTTTTACTGGCCCTTGAAGGGCTTGGTGCTTTGGAGAGAGATTTGGTCTAGTGACAGAAACTTACGGGAGCGGTGTGGTTGGGGATTGTTGGTCTTGGCTATCTGCTTTGATTAAAACTACTTAGTTGTTCAGAATCACATGGATTTTTAATATTCTACTGTTGGTCCAGACGTTTCTGCTCCTCGTAGCTCAATCAAATTGCCTCCCTCATCTTCCATTCGCTGAACTATCCCTCACTGTTTTGGGCAGCTTTGGTGTCTTGCTAAATGATTCGAAATTCAAATTTTTTTTCAGATCCTCTCGCCCTCATGATTTCTAAACTTTTTTGTTCAAAATAGGACTGATCATCTAGAAATACAGAATTAAAAGTCCTGGTAGCTAGTTAACTGATTTTTATTATTTCATGTATCCTATAAATTTTCTCACTTTATTCTACGAAGGTCATGGTGCTTAGATCAAGCTACCAAGTACTGGAGAAGGTGAGTTCCTGCAGCAGATCGAAATTTTACGGCTGTTTTCTCCGAATCGTTACTGGCTATCATCGAATGAAGCTCGTAATATCTGAACAGATCGAGGGGGATGTGTCCTTGTTTTGAGCATATTTCGGTACTGGAGTCGCCCTCATGGGGACTTTAGAAGGGCTCAACCAGGCTAATCACTTTCCTCGTGTCGTTGCTATTGAACCAACTCAGTTTTCTCTACTTACTGCCGGCAAAGGTGGACCCCATTGTGTTGAAGGTATTGGTGTTGGTTTTTACTTTCCTTTTTTAGACGCCTCCCGAGCACACTATTTCGTTGCCATTGACCAAGAGAAAGTATTTGACATGTGTAAGTTGCTAGCAGCCAAGCATGGGATTTTCTGTGGTGCATCAACAGGCATGAATGTTGTGGGTGACGTGGAGCTAGCGAAGCAAATGAATCCAAATTAGAATATTGTAGCTCTTGATTGTAATAGTAGTCTCAAAAACTTGGGCAGCGAGGTCTGCTTCAAAAACTGATGGTGGAGAGATTTGACGTCCCAAGATTGACGTTTTGGGATTCACCCGCATGGTCTTATTTGTGTAAATACTTCAAATCTCGACCAATTTACATGGCTCTTTGTAAATTCCTCTTGCCTGTGCATAATAGCTCTAATCGTGATTGGATCCAGACATCTGCTTACCTACTTAATCAGATTAACATTATTAAAGTTGTACCGATCATTTCAGCTGCTAAAAAAGTGGCTAAAGAGCCAGATGAGGGCTTAAGCTAAACTCCATCTCTCTTCAGTTTTCAAATTTCCATCAGCGCCCTCAACCACTATTTTCCACACTTCCACATTCAACGGATAATGACGTTTGGTAAATGGTCTCCATTGGGAAAAAATTCGGTCAATAGGCTGGATGAAGGATTGGTTACAAAACAAAGTAATTCAACGAATCACATTTGTTAAGGAAACCAAGCAGGCTTAGAATTTCAGACCAAATTGACTGTCTAAGGACTCGGCCAAGGCTTCAACACGTTCAGTAGTGATGGGTTGAAGGGGAGGTCGCAGATTGCCCCATGAAGGTTGCTCCAACTGGCGGGCCAACAGAGCTTTTTGTGCAGGAATCGGAGCATATTCTTGGAAGAGCTTGCGGATAGAGCAGACGCTCTCGTGTTTAGCTTCAGCTGCCTCCCATTGACCAGCGTGACACAGTGAGATCACCTCAGCGATTCGGGCACTGTTTAGGTTAGCCGTCGCCGAGATGCAGCCAGGAGCCCCGAGACGAATGGCTTCAATCACGGGTAGTTCGGCACCCGGGTAAACAATCAATCCGTCGATCTCTAGCAAAGCTTTGGTGTTCTCCCAGTCTCCGGAACTGTCCTTGATGCCCACAACCACTTCAGGAAATTTATTATGCAATTGAGTGACGAGGGGGATCGGTAGGCCCACCCCGCTAACCTGTGGAATGTGATAAAGGTAAATTTTCAGTCGATAATCATTGATGGTTTCAATGAGGCGGACAAAGTAATCAAAAAGTCCCTGATCGTTCATTCCCTTGTAATAGAAGGGTGGTAGGGTCATTACCCCGGCACAGCCCAGTTCCATAGCATGTCGACACAACTCTACTGTATCAGGTAAGTTGCAGAGTCCTGTCCCTGGTATCAATACGGCTGGATTTATGCCTACTTTCACCAGCCCCTCCAAGGCCGTCTTTCGTTCTGCCGAACCCAATGAGAGCGCCTCTCCCGTTGTCCCGAAGGGAGCCAGTCCTGCGCAACCGCTACTAATAAGCCGACGCGCAAGCACATTGAATTTTTCCTGATCGACCGTTAGATGGTCGTCAAAGGGTGTGAGAATCGGGGCGATGAGGCCTTTAATCATGTGAGTCCTTTTGAAAAATTATCAATCTCTGCAAAAAGGCTATTCTATCGTTGCTGTTAAGTGCTGTTTGAAGGTAAGATGCCTTCAAACAGGTTTTTCTGAGCCATCAGTTTGGGGACAATGAAATCTACCAACACTCTCACTCTTGCGGAACGTCTCAAATCCGCATTAATGAGCAGCCAGAGTCGATCTCTAGTTTCAATTGTCTCTACTACCCTCCGCAAATCTGTATTTTGGTCTCCTAAGAAGCAAGGAAGGAAACCCTGGGCTTTTGAAGCTTTTAGAGCAGATAACATTCCTGCCACTCCCTGAACCTGTAGAATCTCTCTTTTGGCAATGGCTTCTTGTTGCTGCCGAATAACCTGATTTCTAGCCATGCCCACATGTCTTAGCCAGGGCAAGTCTGTGCCTTTTGTAGTTCTGGAAGCATATCTACACCAAGCTATGCCAGCTAGATTGCGTCCTACCGCATTTTCCGAAGGTTGTGAGGTCGCCCGAAAGGCAATATCCGTACTTCGCTCCAAATCCAGCAAACCATCATCGGGTAACAAAATTACATGAACATGTTTGTGTTCTTCTGAGAAGGCTACCAAGTGAGGTGTCATCAGAGAAACCATTGCTTGGGGCAGAGTGATTCGGACTTCTCCTGCTACATGTTGATCATGGCCCACTACCGCCCGAAAAGCTGCGAAGATCGATTCTTCTACTTCTTTTGTCTGTGAAAACAATGCTTCTCCTGCGTTGGTAAGACGATAGCCTCGGGGACCTTTTTCAAAAAGGGAGATCCCGAATCCCTCCTCAAAAGATTTTAGCCGCCGATGCAGGGTGGCTACATTCAATTCCAGTTCATCTGCTGCACCAGTGAGCGTCCCAGTTTTGGCAACTGCCAGAAAAAGTCGCAGATCATCCCATTGCTTCATTTTGTAATTTTGCAAATCTATTTTGTTAAATTAACTATTTATTTTTGAAAAATGTAGGTTTAGTATAATTTTTGTTTTTAGAACTTCAACACAAAGATTTGTTGGAAATTTGCTGTTTGCTCACTAACCAAGGTCAAGGAGAGATTAAATGAAGAAGAAAGTACTGTTTATGTTTTGGGCCACGATCGGCTTTGTCTGTCTCAGTGGATTCATTGGGGCTCACGCAGCCACACGTTATCAGCTGGATGCCACTCACTCCACGGTAGGTTTTGCAGTCAAATACAAGCTCTTCAGCACAGTCCGGGGCAAATTCAACGATGTCCGAGCTACAGCTGAAATCTACGAGGCAACGGGAAACTTGAGTGCGGTGCGTGCAGAAATCAAGGTGGCTTCCGTTGATACCGATAACCCCAAGCGGGATGGGCATTTGAGAAGTGATGACTTCTTCAACGCTCAGCGTTTTCCAAATATCACCTTTGAGAGCACAAGTTTAAAACTAGAAGGCAACGGCGAGTATCGTGTAGATGGAATACTGACGATTCGTGATGTCAGTAAGCCGATTACCCTCGAGGGAAAAATGCTGGGGAAAATACCAGGCAGAGTTGCGTTTGAAGCTACTGGTCAGATCAACCGCCAAGATTTTAATGTTACTTGGAACAAAGCCTTTCAGGTAGTGGGTGGGCTGATGGTTTCTGATGAAGTGGATCTGAATATTGAGGTTGCGCTATATGTTCCCAAAGGTTGAAAAAACACCTTTTGGCAACATGGTTTCAACTCAATCGTCAACATGATTTGATCCCCAACTCGAAACAGCTGGAGTACACCCTGATATGCCTGATTGTCTGTTAAATGTTTTGCTATTAGTTTTTGTGCTGACTGGTTAAAAAATTAAACGTGACCAACCTACCGATTTCAACGTCGCTACTGATGAATAGCTTGCCTTAAATTGATTCATGACTCAGCAACACTCGGTCGATATTATGACAGATAAGATGGAGTAGCTTCACACGTTATAATTTGGGCCGCTAATGAAGATTTGTGAGTGATCAAGGCATTCAGCGCAAGCAATTTGGAAATATGTTTGGGAGAATTTCCGAAATTGGTGGAGCCTACGAAAAAATAGGTGCCACTATCTCGATTGCACCTTCGCCAAAATAACAAGTTCTGTTGGTAGCCAAGCGCCTGCTTGGCTACCAACATCAAGCAAGGTCCCAAAGCCCACACTCTGTTGTGAGTGGTATATTATGAAAAGTGTGAAAGCAAAAAAGAGTGGAAACTACGAGGTTAATCAATTCCGGCCAACTGTCCAAGAGTAATGGGTTTGATGGGTGAACGTACCCGAAAATAGCCAACATCAGCTGGAGAAACTTGGCGTTCATCAGCAATGATCTCGGAGACAGTAAGTCCACACATTCTTCCCTGACAGGGGCCCATTCCACAACGGATCATCGGCTTGACCCGATCAGGGCTCAGGGCACCCAGGCGCACAGCACCCCGGATCTCACGAACGCGGACTTCCTCACAGCGACAGATCAACGTCTCCTCATTCTGCGGGACCAGCCAGGGGTGTCTTGGTGGGAAGAGTGTGTCGAGGAAAGGACGAATCGCCAACTCCTGATTCTGTCTTTTGAGTAAAGGAACTGCTAGAGCAGTTTGTTGGGATGAACCGATCTTGCCCAGTGCTCTGGCAGTTTCCAGAGCCGCTAGTCGACCGGTGAGCACCGAATTGGCTGAGCCGCAGACGCGACCAGAATCTCCAGCCACAGCAACATTTTCAATGCTGGTATTACCCCATTGATCAAGCACGGGTTCCCAGTAGCGTTGCTTCTCGTACCAAGCGTGCTCACAACCAAGCTGTCGGGTGATCTGTACGTTGGGAACCACACCATGATGCAGAAGCAGCAGGTCTGCAGGCAGCTCCTTCCAAGTAGCGGCTCCTTGCTGGAATTGTACTTTTTGCAGATGAGCCTCGCCCTGTGCTTCTATTCCTGTGACACCAAGGTGAACTTTCGCTCCAGAAGTGAACATTTGCCAGAGCATGGCGATTCCCTTGCGGAGATAATCGTGTCCTCGTAAGGCCTCAAGTAAGTAGGGTAGTGCCTGAAAAGGTGCGAGGTGCGGATTTGTATCCAGATAGGCCGCAATCTTAACTCCAGCATCAAGCAAGCGGCAGGCAATCAACAATAACAGAGGTCCACTACCCAGCAAGACGATTTCACCACGGGGTAACAACCCAGAGCTTTTGTAGAGTACGTCTGCTGCAGTGCAGGCCAGCACACCGGGAAGTGTCCAGCCTGGAAAAGGCATCGGTCGCTCCATGGCACCAGTGGCAATCAGGATGCGTTGAGCATGGCATGTTTCCGAAGGTCCTCCATCTTGTCCAATGTGGTATAGCGTCAAATCTGAATCAATCTGCCAGATTGATCGGCCTGGCCGATACTTGGCTTCAGAGGAGCGGAATCTTTGAGCCAGTTCAAAGGCCTCCTGATAATCAGCACCCAGTTGATGGAATTCACCCGGACGCTGTTCACCCAGATCTTCGATATTTCTATAGATTTGACCCCCAATAGTTGGCTGTTCATCTAGCACCAGTACACTTAGTCCGTATTGGCAAGCTTCGACAGCCGCAGCCATGCCAGCGGGGCCTGCTCCAATAATCACGTAGTCATATTTTGTTAGACTCATGTCCGCTCCCCTTTCTTCAATGGACGCTGGATGTTCATACCCTCACGAACTTGGATCATGCAGGATTGTTGGTTGGGTCGGCCATCGATCTCAAGCAGGCAGTCAAAACAGATCCCCATCATGCAGAAGGCTGCTCTGGTTTCTCCGCTGACCACCGAATTCCGCAGCGTCAGGTAGCCTTCTCCCATCAGGGCTGCAGCAACGGTTTGCCTAGGAGCCACTTGATAGGTCTGCCCCTCAAAGGTGATTTGAACTGTCTTGGCAACATCAGGCGGTGGCTGGAACATCAAACCTCGCAGAATCGAAAACCTCAAACATCGGTCGGGTTTGACCGGACAGAATCCAGTCGACCAGGTAATTGCTGTGAATTGAAGCCAGACTGACCCCACTGTGACTGGTTACGGCAAAAGCTCCAGGACAACTTTGTGATTCTACATAGACAGGTTTTTGGTCTGGTGTGAGCACGCGCAGGGATCCCCAGCTACGGATCAATTGTAGATTTTTCAAGGTTGGAAAGACTGTTAGGGCGTGGTTGGCAATGTCTTGTAGAACACCGTTGGTAGTACCAAGGTCATAACCGACTTCTTCGTGGGAGGCTCCAAACATGAAGCTTCCATCGGAATTTTGACGGATGCGGCCCGTCGCAAAGGGGAAAAGCTGATCAGTTTTTTCTGTCACGAGCACTTGCCCACGTTGAGGTCGCACGGGCACTCTGATGCCCACCAGAGCAGACAACTTGGTGGTAGCCAGGCCACTGGCGATAACAAGTTTTCTGGTCGAGAATTTTGTTGTATTGGTCTGAATCAGGAAACCATCGGTGTTGTACTCAATTTTCTGTACATCTGCACTTGGGAAGAATTGTCCCTTGAGTTGAGTAAAGGCTTGATGCAGTGCGCGCAACAAATGCAGGGGGTTGGCAAAGCCATCGTGGGGACAAAAGGATGCTCCAGAAACCATTGGTCCCAAGGATAGCTTGGGAATCATATTCTGTAACTCATCCCGGCTGATCATCTCACAGTCATAGGTGCCTGTCAGGGATTGGGTTCGCATCTCTTCGAGGAATGTACTTCGCTTAATGTATTCTTCCTCTCCCACACAAATTTGGAAGCCACCAGTTCGATGATAGTACTGGGGAATACCAGTCTGGTCCTCAAGCTTTTTTGCAAAGTTTGACCACAGTTCCGTGGCTTCCTGGCTCCACTGCGCATACCGTGGCATGCCGTGGCCCTTACCCTGTAGCCATACAAGTCCGAAATTTCCTCGAGAAGCCGTTAACTGAAAATCCTCTCGATCTAGCATGACAACCGAGGCCTTTTGTGCTGCCAGCCCGTAGGCCACAGCAGCTCCAATTACACCGCCTCCGATTACTACTACATCGGGGTTCATTGTTTTCATGGTGATGCTTCTGTTAGCTGATTAGTCTGATTGAACTCCTCCAAACGGACACAGCGTATTTGATAAGGCTTGTGATCGTCCGGTTGTAGTTGCAAAAAGGCTAGTTGACAAACTGTTGTTGCGTGTTGACAACAAGGTGAAAAGCGAGGTCCAAGAGGTAACCGATTAATCGGACAGGAGCCCTCTCCACGAATGGTTGGTAATTGACGAGTGACGCGGGGATCAGACACTGGTACCGTATTGATCGGGGCCTGGGTGTAGCGGTGCTGGGGATTGCGGATGATCTCCCATGTCGGTTTCATCTCTACAGTTTGGCTCAAATACATAATCATAAATAGGTCTGCAGTGTGTACAAGAATCGAGAAATCATGCGGGACATAAAAATAGAAAATGCCACTGCGAATATTATTGATAATTTAAATTATCAAGATTTATCAAATCTTTTATTTCTTTTCTAAAGGCTCGCTATTAAAATCAGTCCAACTCCCGTCTTGATTATCGGAAGGGTCGTAATTCAGGGTTTGTACTGGGCTTTCCTGACGAAAGATTTTGTTGTCTTGGTTGGTGATGGCTGTCATTACACCATTGTATTGAGGTTCTTCTCTGGTGAAGCTTAGGCATTTGTTGAAGGCAGAGAAAGTTGGGACCTTCAAAAATCACTCGACAAGGTCAAATTGTGAACATTTCTTTGACTTGGTTGATCAATTCCTTGTCGGCTTCAATTTGGATGTGGTCACCTGTTTTATAGTTAACGGTGATGTAATCTAGATGATAAGGAGCAATTATAAGAAAAAAAATCACTCTTCATACCCTGCTCCCAGTCTTTGTTAAACTCGTCTGCTTTGCTCATTTGAAGTCTTGTTTTAGATGTTCTTAAACTTCGGATGAAGTAATATCGGATATTATCACCAGCTGATTAGTAATAACTAGTGAATTACTGATTTTCTTCTGCTTTTTGTCTATGAAAGCTAAAGCAACATAGCCGGGTTAGATAAAAAGATGGAGCAGATTACGAGGAGGTGGATTCAAAGCCTTGGGGAAAGATGCTGGAAGAGGTAAGTTGTTTGTCAAGAGAGAGTGTTACGCATCACACATTCATTGTAGTTAGCATTGCTGCTCATAACCGATGTACAACTCATGGAACAAGCACCTAATTGGCTAAGAAAGAGGACAGCCATGCTGAAAAGTAGGATTTTCATAGTTCTTCCATAGGGGAAGGAGTCACTGGCAAGGCATCCTGCATCCAGTTTAAATCGAGTGATAAATTATTATTTGTTCATTCAAGAACTAGGCGAGCTTAGCCTTGGGATCTTTTGCAGCTTCTGCGATAAGTTCTTCTATCCCGTTCTCAGGTAAGATCGAGCCAATGAAAGCAAGCCCAACCATTTTTTCTTCTTCAACCTTGAACACTCGGGTGACACGGGAGGAAATTGGCAAGCATGGTTTATGACCTGCCTCATTTCTCAGAAAAAAAGTAAGCCGTACATGCGCAGAGGGGTTGAGCAGTTGTTTGCAGAGAATACGGCACCCTGCCAAGCTCAAGTCAATCACCTTGACGTGCGATACCCGTTGGCCTTCTTCCATCTTGGCCAGCAGTTGGACACGGTATCTAAGATGTACACGATGTTCTTTTTTCAAAGAGGCCTCCTGTCAACAGCACTAAAAATTTGGGTGTGTTGTGAGATTTCTAAAATTCTGGATCGATCTTAATTTATCTAATTGTGGCTCAACGAGTGTGTTAAACGAAAAACTTTTGACCAGATGACCAAGCAGTATCTTAACTGTTGCCAAAATTGTGCAAGATTTCTGAGTAGCTTGATTAACAAAAAATCATGGTATTTCAGGGAATTCATGATGTTCCAGCAACTCAGTTTTCTGCAATCGATAGAGCATATACCTTTGCAAAGGATGATTTATAGGTAAGTTAGGATGATCAAAAGTATCTTCAGGTCTACACCCCGTACCAATTTTCTGCAACACCCTGACGGATGGATGATTTAACACTGTCGTGAATGAAACAATTTCAGATAATCCCAAATCAAGAAAACCGAAACGTAAAACACATTTAGCTGCCTCTGGCGCCAGCCTATTTCTCCAGAAACTCTTGTGAAGCCTGCAACCAATTTCAACAGTTGGTGTGAAATGGGCTGAACAGGGAACCTTCATCAAACCACACCAGCCAGCAAATGCGTTACTCTCGTTTAGGTGCAGTGCAAACGAGGAGTATTTGTTTTTCTAGTGGTGCTCAATGATCCTTTGCAACAGAGTAGCACTTTCTTCAGAGTTCAGAGTTGATGGGAAATAACGCATGACCTCGAAGTCTGCGTTCAGTCTGACTAACTACGAAAAGTGTGATTGTGAAAAAACAGTCAGTTTCAGCCGGCTCGTGAAGAGCGAATGATTCATACATCACTCTTGGAAGCACAGAAAGATTCAGTAGTATTGACTACTTCAACACCAATTGAATTTTCCATATGATCAATAATTTTCAGTTTTCAAACTTTTTAGTCCACAAATGGGGACCCGCATGGATCTAAATCTGGAGGGAAGTAAGATAATCGTGTCGGCAGGAGGTTCTGGTATTGGTTTAGCCATCCTCCAGGGATTTCTTGCCGAAGGAGCAAAGGTAGCGACCTGTGATATCAGCCCAGAGTTGGTCTCTCAGTTAAGACAAAATTATCCAGGAGTTTACTGTAAAGAAGTAGATGTCGCCGATGCTCAGGCAGTTCAAAAATTTACACAGTCTGCTATTGGACAACTTGGGGGCCTGGATTGTTTGGTTAACAATGCTGGTATTGCCGGGCCAACCTCCCCAATCGAAGAAATTCAGCAAACAGACTGGGAACGGTGTCTTTCGGTTTGTCTGAGCAGTCAATATTTTTTCACAAAGGCAGCTGTCTCATCTCTTCGGAAGAGTAAAAATTCCTCCATCGTCAATATCTCCTCGGCAGCTGGAAAGTGTGGATTTGCCTTCCGCACTCCCTACTCGACCGCCAAGTGGGGGGTGATCGGTCTGACCAAGTCATTAGCTATTGAATTGGGGCCTGATCAGATTCGCGTCAATGCGATCCTCCCTGGTTTGGTATCTGGAGAGCGTCAGCAACTTGTGTTGACGGCTAAAGCTGAGAAAAGAGGTGTCTCCTTTGAAGAGATCGAGCAAGAAGCTTTCTCTTATACCTCCATCAAGTCCTATGTCACTCCACAGGACATTGCCAACCAAGTGCTCTACCTAGCCGCAGAGAAAGGGAAATTAATCTCTGGCCAAGCTATCTCAGTAGATGGGGACACTCGTATGCTAGCCTAGAAGTTGACCTGATTACCTCCTTTGAGGTGCAGCATTTTCCTGGCTTCGTCTGGAGTCGCCACTTCTACAGAGAGTCTTTCCAAGACCTTCCGGGCCTTTAGGACTTGCTGAGCGTTACTTTCTGCCAAGACACCTTTGGACAGCCAGAGAGAGTCTTCCAATCCGACCCGTACTGAACCACCTTGCGCTGCAGACATGGCTGCAATTTGCATCTGCGAACGTCCAGCCCCAAGTACCGACCAGACATATTGATCACCAAACAGTCGGTCCGCCGTTCGTCTCATGTGAGCCACATCTTCAGGATGAGTTCCGATTCCTCCCAAGATACCAAATACTGTCTGAACCAGTATTGGCACTTTGACCAGTCCACGATCCAGAAAATGAGCAAGATTATAGAGATGGCTTGTATCATAGCACTCAAACTCGAAACGTGTGTCGTTGGAAGAACACGTCGTCAAAATCTCTTCAATATCTTGAAATGTGTTCTTGAACACCAGATCACGACTATTCTCCAGGTGCTGTCGTTCCCAGTCATGTTTAAAGTCGCTGTAGCGTTTGAGCATCGGATAGAGCCCAAAGTTCATTGAGCCCATATTCAGAGAAGCCAGCTCTGGTTGAAGCTCCTTAGCAGGAGACATACGCTGGGCCAGGGTCATCTGGGGTGCACCTCCTGTTGTGATGTTGATCACTACGTTACAAGCCTGCTTGATTCGGGGTAGGAACTTCAGAAAGGCTTCTGGGGTTTGATTAGGACGTCCGTTTTCTTCATCGCGTGCGTGGAGATGAATGATGGAAGCCCCAGCTTCTGCCGCAGCAATCGCAGCTTCGGCAATTTCATCAGCAGTCACTGGTAGATGTGGGGACATCGATGGGGTATGGATTGCTCCCGTGGGAGCGCAAGTCAGGATTGCTTTTTGAGTCATCGGACATTCTCTTGGCGGAAAATTGTTGGTTTGCCTGCGATCAAACGCTATCAGGGACTTCGATGCAAGAGTTTTGTGAACCTGATTGGCTCCAGATGCTGGTGAATGGCTCTGTTCACAACGCCAAATTAATCTGAAAACCAGTTGGAAGTCTGCCTCTGTGATTGAGATTTTTTGGAAAATTTCTATATTCTCGTAGTCTTCAAGTTTAAATTGATCATAATTTTTTGATCCAAAAATACATCGATATTTCTGTTGAAGGTTCAGCATGTCAACTCGCCCATCATTAGAGTTCAAGCGTCTGAATCACTTGGATAACTTATTGATCAACACTATCGGAAAACCAGGACAATTGCCTGGTGTAGAAGTGTTGGTCTGGCGTCGAGGAGATCTATCCTATTTCCGTTGGGCGGGGTTACGAGATATCGAGAGAGGATTGCCGATAGAACAAGACACGATCTTTCGGATTTACTCGATGACTAAGCCAATTGTCAGTGTTGCTTTGTTGATGCTACTTGAAGAAGGCCGGTTCCGCTTGGATACCCCTGCTTCGGAAATCTTGCCAAAGTTCTCTGAGTTGGAGGTGTATGCAGGAATGGACGAAAAGACTGGGGAAATGAAGAAAGAAGCCTGTAAACGCCCAGTGACGATTCATCAGCTTTTGACCCACACCTCAGGTCTAACCTATGAAATGCACGCAGAGCATCATCCCGTAGCCAAGCTATATAAACAATCTTCTGCAGAAAGAGCTCCTTTAAGTCTTGAGGGGATGGTCAATCATTTATTGAATTTTCCGTTGGCTTATCAGCCGGGGACTCGCTGGCACTATAGCGTGTCGACTGATGTATGCGCTCGCCTAGTTGAAATTATTTCAGGACAACCAATCGACTGTTTTCTTCAGCAGCGCATCTTTGATCCTCTTGGAATGAAAGATACGGGCTATCACCTACCTGTTCAGGAACTATCACGTCTGGCTGAACTGTACAGTATTGCTGATTGGTTTGATCCAAACCTTACACCAGAGATCCTTGAGAGGGCTTCGCAAGAAGGAGGTCAACTCCAACTTTTGAACAGCTTCGAACCAGAGATTTACAAAGCTCCACATAACTGCCTTCGTGGTGGCCATGGGTTAGCTTCTACCGCTTTGGACTACCTGAAGTTTGCGCGCATGTTGTTGCAATACGGCAAGTGGGAGGGAGAGCGTCTGCTGAGCCATAAGACCATTGAGCTAATGCGTATCAACCATCTCTCGGCAGAACTATTCCCATTGGAAATTTGCAACAATCCACTCAAGGGAGAAGGCTGGGGATTAGGGGTTTCGGTCAATATGGATCCTGCACAGAGTATGAGCCTGGGAAGTAAGGGGAGCTTTGGTTGGGCAGGCTTGGCTTCTACAAAGTTCTTAATTGATCCCCAAGAAGAGCTAATTTTGATACAGATGGGGCAATTGATTCCTCCTCCAGAACACAAGTTTTTTCAGTATCTGCGGAATGTTGTCTATCAGGCTTTGACCCCCTCAGAGCTGGAGCACAGCTTAAATCCGCTACATTACCTGCGATTCCCAATTGACATAATCAAAGAGGGTGATTATTTTGCGGACAGAATTTGGCACCTTTACAACCTATGGAGTTATTCAATGACCGAACTCGCTACAACCCCCAATCCTACTAAGTCCAAAACTGGAAGCTCTCTCCGTAGAGTGGAAGATGCTCATTTGCTTGTTGGCAAGGGGCGCTTCACAGACAACCGTCCTGCAGTTGGCCAGTTACACTTACACTTCATCCGCTCTTACCTGGCGCATGGACGAATAGTAGGTGTAGATAAAGAAGAAGCTCTCCAAAGTGAGGGAGTTGTTGCAATCTACACAGCTGAAGATTTGTTGGCTGATGGAGTTAAACCGCTACCAGTTGCTGATAAATACTTCCGAGTTGATGGGGAGCCAATGGCTCAACCTGCTTGGCATGCGCTTGCCAATGGAGTTGTGCATTATGTAGGGGAAGCAGTGGTAGCTGTAGTCGCAGAGTCTCAAGCTCAAGCTGTTGATGCTGCTCAGTTGGTTGATATTGAATATGACGAATTACCTGCCGCAGGTAATCTTGCTGCTGCGAGTGCACTTGGCGCTCCATTGGTTTGGGAGGATGCTCCCAACAACATTGTGGCTCAGAAAACGTTTGGGGATGAAGCCGCTGTGGCTGAGGCCTTTGCGGCAGCACACCATATCACCAAGCTGGAGCTGACCAACAACAGGTTGGTTGGTAACGCAATGGAACCTCGCACGGTCATCTGTGAATTCGATAAGAATTCTGGGCGAAGGACGATCCGTATTGGCCATCAACACCCCCACGGTTTGCTTGATTCACTGAAGAAAATTTTTGGAGAGAGTCGTGAAAAATTCCGAGTAATGGTTGAGGATATTGGTGGGGGATTTGGTGTAAAGGCGATGACCTATCCTGAAGATGTTGTAGTCATTTATGCTGCCGGTAAGCTACAAAGCAACGTCCGCTGGCGAGGGAGCCGTACCGAAGACTTCCAGGCAACTGGACATGGCCGTGACCAAATCAATCACGCTGAGTTGGCCTGTAGCTCCGATGGTAAGATCCTCGGGATGCGTCTGCACAATCTAGGTAATCTTGGTGCTTTCCCAACAGGTGCTGGTGCTGCAATTCCGCTGGAAGTAGGTCCAAAAGTCTCGACTTCGGTTTACCACATCCCTGCTTACTATCTGGTTACCGATGCTTATGCCACTCACACCGCACCGCTTGCAGCTTACCGTGGGGCTGGACGACCAGAAGCTGTCTACTTGATGGAGCGCTTGATGGAAAAGGCAGCCAGTGAATTGGGAGTGGATCCAATTGAGATGCGCCGCAAGAATTTTATTCCTGTGGATGCAATGCCCTATACCAATCCACTAGGTGAGGTGTATGACAGCGGTGACTTCAATACTGTGCTGGACCTAATTCTTGAACAAGCTGATTGGAATGGTTTTGAAGCCCGCAAAGCAGAGTCAGCTAAGGAAGGCAAACTGCGAGGTAGGGGCCTTTCCAGCTATATTGAGTGGACCGGAGCCGAATGGTCAGAACATGTCAGAATGGAAGCTTCTGGTGCTGGAAAGTTTACCTGCTATTCAGGCACCCAGGCAATGGGTCAGGGCATAGAAACTGCCTACCTACAGTTGCTCTCCGAGAAAATGGATTTGCCTCTAGGCCAACTCAATGTAATTCAGGGTGACACTGATCGGGTTAGGGGCCTTGGCAGCTACGGCTCCCGCTCACTTTATATTGGAGGCTCAGCGATCCATGAGGGAGTGTTGAAGTTCATGGAAGCTGCAAAGAAACTAGCAGCAGAAAACTTGGAAGCTTCTCCTGAGGATCTGGTCTATCAAGAGGGACGTTTCGAGGTGATTGGTACCAACATAGGTATTGGGCTGTTTGAGTTGGCACTTCAGCAACCAGAGCAAAAGATCGAGGTCTCTTCCAGTACAACAATCCCTGTGGCGAGTTGGCCGAATGGAGCTCAAGTGGCTGAAGTAGAGGTTGATCCTGAAACAGGGATGGTCAAGATGGTTAGCCTAACAGCAGTTGATGACGTAGGTAACGCTGTCAATCCAATGCTTGTTGCAGGACAGGTTCACGGCGGGATGGCCCAGTCTGTTGGACAAGCTTTGTTGGAGCGGACTGTCTATGATGATAGCGGGCAGTTCATCAATTCTACCTTTCTGGACTACGCTATACCTAGGGCAGATGACATACCACCAATTCAGACTAACTTGTTCCCTGAACAGCCCTGCCGCACTAATCCACTAGGCTCCAAAGGAGTTGGTGAGTTAGGAACCGTGGGAGCTACGCCCGCCGTGGTCAATGCTGTACTGGATGCTATTCGTGAACACGGTATCAATCATCTGGAAATGCCCCTCACACCTCAGAGTGTTTGGGCTGCATTGAATAGCTGACTTCCAGTCCAAGTACTTAGAGTCTTCCTGCGATTAAGTGGGAAGACTACTCCTCTTCTTCTCGCGCCCCACCAAGTTGGCTTGGCATTCTGAATAGTGCTTTTTCTAGCATCTGTAGACGTTGTTAAATGGTTAGATAAAATGCTGCAAATGTTATTTGCACAACCCCTCATTGAGGATTTTTACAATCGAGAGGGTTTCGCAAGTCAAAGAGTGGACCTCTAATCTTTTAGGATAAGGTCATGGCAACTACCACAATTGAGCAACAGTTGAATCAGGCAGAGTGGAAGCCGGCTATTCTAGTTAAGGGTGAGACCCTTTATAACTGGCCTTTTCGGCCAAAAATCGCGCTAAAGTGGTTAAAAAATTATTTGTTTGGCCCGATTGCACTGATTCATGCTGGCTTTGGGCTGTTCACTTGGTTTTTTCTGACGCCCAGCTTGGCTACCATGCAGACCTTTGCCTGGGATTGGATTACCCTTATTTATCTGCGTAATGTAGGGTTACTCTTTCTGGTGACAGGTAGTGCTCATTTCTGGCTTTATGTCCGTATGGGGCAAGGATCTGATTTTCAGTTCAACAAACAGGGACTACGAGATAATGATCCTCGCTTTTGGTTTAGAAATCAGACCTGGGAGAACATGTTCTTCGGGATTGTTAGCGGGTGTGGGATCTGGACGTTGTATGAGGTGTTGACCTACTGGATGTTTGCCAATGGCTATATGCTGTTTCCCATAGAGTGGCTGGAATCACCAGGTTACACTGTTTTTTTGTTCCTACTGATTCCACATATCCGAGCTCACCATTTCTACTTTACTCATCGCCTGACGCACTGGAAGCCGCTTTACGACGCTGCCCACTACCTGCATCATAAAAATACCAACACCGGTCCGTGGTCTGGTTTATCGATGCACCCAATTGAGCATCTCTTGTATCTATCAGGGGTGTTACTGCATTGGGTGATCCCATCGCATCCAATTCATGCCTGCTTCCATCTGCTCCATGCTGGAATTAGTCCTACTTGGGGACACACAGGATTCAACAGGATTAAGGTGAATAAGTTTGAAATAGACACCAACTACTTCCACTACCTGCATCATCGTTATTTTGAATGCAACTACGGTAACCTCGATATGCCGTGGGATCATCTGTTTGGTACTTTCCATGATGGTTCCCAGGGATCCAAAAAAAGAATGGTTGCCAGATTACGCGAACAACGAAAGCGCTGAGGGGAAGTTAGTTTATGAAGCAATCAGATTTTGCATTAGAGAGAGGACAATCTCGTTCTCGCAACGCTCTTCCCTTGCAGCGCCCGGATATGCCTGTGAATCATCATGTTTCATTGGAAAGTTATACTTCAGGTCGAACTACTCGGATACCTAAAGATCTTGGCCCTGCTCAGTCATTACAAGGTTTTGATCCCACATACAGAAACATCATTGATTACATTGTTCGAATTACCTATCGAATTTGGGAAACAAATGACTGTGAGGTTGAGTACATCGGTGAATGCTACTCATTAGATAGCCAGGTGTTCGATGACTACGGGCTTCAACTCGGCAACCAAAAAATCATTGTCGATACCCACCACACAACATCAGCTTTCCCTGATATTATTCTAGATGCTGAAGAAGTGATCTGGGCAGGAAATGACCAAATTGGGTTCCATACGTCACACCTTACACGTATCAGTGGTACGAATACCGGATCAAGCAGATACGGTAACGCCACCGGCAAAACAGTAAATTTTTTGGTGCTTGCAAACTGCGTGGCTCTCCAGAACGATATTTTTCTGGAGCACGTGCTTTACAATACTTCTGCAATGCTTCAACAGCTTGGGATTGACCCTTGGGAGGAGTCAGCCAGATTAGTAAAAAATCCCCCTGCCGGCTGGCCTCGTTCTCAGGAGAATTGGGATCAGCTTCGATCAGCAACCTCTCCTGCAATTCCAATTTCACAGGCGGAGCCAATTACAGGATTTGATCCAGATACCTTTACTCGTGAAATTCACGACAATGTTTGGAATGGTAACCAGTCGGCAATTATAAATTCATATAAAGAAAATTTGTTGTTCGAGGGCGCGACTGAGCGCATTTTTTCTGGAAGAACAGCTTATCGACATTATGTGAACGAGCTGCGTAGTGTTTTTCCAGACTTACAGTTGCAGGTCGATGAGGTCTATTGGATGGGCAATGAACTGGATGGGTGGCTCATTTCAACTCGTTGGAGCGCAGAGGGCACTCATTTGGGCAAGGGGATTTATCGAAGCCCCTCCGGTAAGACCTGTCAGATGTGGGGGATCACTCAATGGCAGGTCCTCAATGGTATCGTCCAGAAAGAGTGGCAACTATTCAATGAACTAGATCTGATGATGCAAATCTTAGCGGACTAGTCCTAATCACGAGAATCTATGATTACTAAAGATCAACGTTTTCGTTTCCAGCAACAGGGGTATATTGTTCTGGAGAAAATCCTGAGTGAATCTGTGCTCGCGTGGCTGCAAAGTCGTTGTGACGAAGCCGTGGATTGGAAGGCCAGTGGGATGCTCTCCTCAGGAATCGAGGAAGAGGGTATCAACCTGCTGGGCAAACGCTATTTTGTCAGTGGTTTCCGGAAGCAGAACGCTGAGCTAGATCGCTTTTTGTTCGGGGATGTGATGGCCGAAATTTCGAGTGGATTGCTAGGTGAGACTGTTTATCTTCACAATGAGCAATTTGTTGTCAAAGGGCAGGACCAGCGTAGTCGCTTTGCCTGGCATCAGGATAGTGGCTACTCAGTCTATCGAGGAGGAGCTGAGTTACATACTCCCTACCTTACCTGCTGGATTGCTCTAGATGACATGTCTGCACGAAATGGAACCATCTCTGTACTGCCCTTTGATGAATTCGGAGAAGGTCAACTGGTGGAACACTGGTGGGATGAGGATGAAGCTGCAATGGTTGGGTACTCTGGAGAGAAACCGGGCTCATTGATGGAAGTGCCAGCTGGTTCGATTGTTTGCTTCTCCAGTTTTACAATGCACCGCAGCGGTATAAATCAAACAGAGCGTTTACGTCGGAGCTATATTGTTCAGTACGCTTCAACGGCATTTGGCTTCCAAAATGATCCCCAAAGACGCTATGCGCCCTCTGGAGGTGTTGATTTTATCAAAGCCAGCCAGCGAGTGATTCAGCCAGAACCCCTACCTAATTGATTTTTTTAATGATTAGAGGTTGGCGCCTGAGGTGTTGTTAAGCTCGTGAATTTGTAATTTCAAAGAGACTCTCAACTTTGATCCAGACTTACTTTAGCTTGGTGTTTTGTGATGTAACCGAGCGAGGTAGTGCATGAGTCTAGAGTTGAGCGTTTCACTGGGTAGTGAAGCTCTAACCTTGGAGGCCTACAGGTACTGGGATGAGATTTTCTGAGGCTTTGAAATCATCCGTGCCGTAGCTCAGCGTCGATTACACCTTGTGTCGATGGAACAACTTTCTGCATGTGCGGATAGAGCGAATCCACAAACTCTATTGAGAACTTAATAGCGGAGTTGAAGACTATCTAGATCCAGCATTTCGACTTTTTTGTGACAAATCGCTGAGTCCATCGACTTTGATGAAGGAGTAGACCTATTTCTCTAGCCCGCTTTCTGCTAACTTTTTGACAGTTTCGACTAACCAGCTGGAAACTGCCTTGTGGTGGACAAATTATTCTACCAGTTGAAATATTCGCTTTAGACGAATACTCGTGCAGGCAAATCACTATCTTTCTCTTCAACTCCACAGACTCTGCATTTCCTACATTTGTTCGAACTCCTGCTGAACTAACTTATCTTTTAGAATATTAAACTTTTCAGTTCGGCTCCTGTGTCTAGCTGAGTTGGATGAACTCACATGTTTTAGAAGAATTTGCTCCCGATGCCTGCGCACCTCATTGGATTGCTTGAAGGACCAAAAAAGCTTCCGGGCCCTCGCCATCGCAGCTTCAGGCAAGACAATAGGATTTTCATAAATTTCTGGAAGCTTGATGTTCATCGACTTGCGATCAATCCATCCCAGTTTCCATGGTGCAGCTAGCCAAGGCATCGGCAGTTCAGCCAATTCTGGAACCCACTTATGGATGAATTCTCCCTCAGTATCATGTTCTAAGGCTTGCTTGACTGGATTATAAATGCGGATTGTGTTGATCCCGGTCACTCCAGCCTGCATTTGAAATTGGGGATAGTGAATGCCGGGTTCAAAATCTAGAAAATACCTTGCTAGATGCTCCACACCTGACTTCCAGTTCAATCCCAACAGATGAGTCAAGCAGGAAACTAGGAGGGCTCGCATCCGAAAGTTCAGGAAGCCTGTTTGGGCAACACAACGCATGCAGGCATCTACCAGGGGAATACCGGTGTGCCCGTTTTGCCAAGCCTGCAGGTGCTGCTCATCGTTTTGCCAGGGGAAACTAAGATAGCCTGGATTGAGATCTTTGAACTCAATATTTGGTTGGGTCTCAAACTTTTGAATGAAGTGACAATGCCAGTGCAAGCGAGAACCAAAAGCTCGAAAGGAATTGCGGGGATGCTGGACCTGCTGAAGTGCCTGCCATATTTGCCGCATTGACAGGCAACCGTGAGCCAGATATGGGCTTAGGCGACTGGTGTGTAAAGGAGAGGTAAGTGGTTTGGAAATATGCCTAGAATAACCATGTCCGCCTCCTTTGAGAAATTGATGCAAGGCCAATTGCGCATGTTCCTCTCCACCCCTTTGAAAATTTGAGTGTTTTTGATTGACCCCAATCGGCAATTGAGGTCCCTTTTGTTCTGCATACCAGCCAGAATCCAGTTCAACTCCTTGCCACTCGGACCAATCGACTTGATGCTGAGGTTGGCTCATCTGGGATTTCCACTGCTTGTCCCAACCATCTCGGTTTAAACGCTGACGTTGAACACCATTGCAAGGAAATTCCACCCAACTAATTTCACAATCAGCAAACCAGCGAGCTAGTCGGTGGTCACGTCGGTAAGTGACTTCCAGTCCGGTTTCTTCATAACTGTAAACCGTGTTGATCCGAAACTGTTCAGCCAACAACATCCAGACTTCTTCACACTCACGATGAAAAAGGTAAAGCCTGGTCCCACGATCCCGAAACTGCCGATAGCAATTCACAACCGATTCATAGAGAAAGCGCCAATGGCGGAGGTCGGTATGGCGGTCTTTCCAAAGAGAGGGTTCAAAGACGAAGAGAAGCAATACGGGTAAATTTTCCCTGGAGGCTTGCTCTAAAGCAGCATGATCTTCCAAGCGTAGATCTCGTTTGAACCACACGACGTTGATAAGAGGTTTCATTTAGGTGACTAGAAAGAAAGAAAATAAATACTTACTCTGAGTTGATGGGAAAATCTGTTCTGAAACTGTGCCAAGCCATTTTTTTGAAAAGAGAGTTGAAATGTGCTTTCAATGATGTTTCAAATAGGCTTATATACAACTGATTGACGAAGTTGCGCATCAGTAGCCCGTCCAAAGTAAAAATATTTTAGAAATTTGAACGCCCTTTGCCAATAAGTTTTCAATGAGTGCCCAAGTCCAAAAACCAATGTCTGAAATACGCAAAGAACTTCGCATCAAGTGGTATCGTTGTCCAATTGATCCCAACATTTTGCGAGAACTTTCCAAGCCAAGCGACTTTCAAGGATTCAAGATGGCCCTTGGACACTTGGGACTATGGCTGTTCACCGGTTCGCTCAGTTTCTATTTTTTAATTGAACAGTTTTGGTTAGGATTTCTGCTGACAATTTTCCTTCATGGGACAGTGGGTACCTTCTTCAGTGCCCCACATCACGAGCTGTGTCACGGAACGGTCTTTAAAACCAAGCGATTAAACGAGATTTTTCTAAAGATTTTTTCGACTCTGGGGATGCAAAATTTTTATATCTACAAGATGAGCCACAGTTATCATCATCGTTTCACGCTCCATCGCATTGCTGATAAAGAAGTAGTACTGCCCAAGACCCCATCTCTAAGAGTGTTGTATTTGCTTCAATTATTTACTTTCAATATCACTGGTGGGTTTGAATCGAGGGGTTTGATCCCAACGATGCGTGGGCTTTTTCGGGTTGCTGCTGACAAGATGGAGCAACCTTACAATGAGTGGGGAGCAGAACTATACGCTGAATTCCCAGAAGAGCGCCTGAAAGCAGTGCATTGGGCGCGATACCTGATTGCTGTTCACCTGAGCTTCGCACTCATTACCGTGCTAATTGGCTATCCAATCTTGATTCTGATTTTTTCCTTGCATCCCTTCATTGGCAATTGGTTACGCTATTTTGTAGGTGCCCCGATGCACTGTGGGCTTCGTAGTGATGTTTCAGATTTTCGAAAATGCGTCAGAACCATCACGCTAGATCCGATCTCAGAGTTTCTGTACTGGCATATGAACTGGCACCTGGAGCATCATATGTTTGCAGCAGTTCCCTGCTATAACCTGAAGAAATTGTATAAAGCAGTCGCAGAAGATATGCCTAGACCCAGGACCTTGATCAGTTCCTGGAAAGAGATGTTAGAAGTTGTCAAACAACAGGAGACTGACCCAGCTTATGAATTCAACACGCCCGTCCCCCCACAAAGAACAAGAAAAGAGAAAAAGCAGCAACTTGAATTGGAAGCTTCCATTGGAGATCTAGCTCCCACCGCGATTGCC
>JACLAC010020429.1_pt1 | contig 28970 bp, 24 predicted proteins | sample 8027881 | NCBI WGS metagenome assembly JACLAC01 (sample SAMN15725517, study PRJNA655200) | protist metagenome | isolation source: fluorescence activated cell sorting (FACS) single amplified genomes of... | place: Spain: Blaines Bay Microbial Observatory, Mediterranean Sea | collected 2016-01-19 | reverse complement strand
AAAAACTTCAAATCACTAAACACATTAACTACATCACCTATTTGGACAAGAGAATATTTCTACTTTAGGTTGACATGATTGTTATTAGTTGTTGCAAGTGTGCTAAAAGATGGTTAAAATATTAGCATGTTTCTGTGCGTTCCTTACCTTAATATCCCTAGAATTCAATTCACCGTCGCAACAAAACATGTTATGGACAAATCTGTATGACATACTAAAACTTATATAAGCAAAATTATCGCGATGAAGTTCATCAGCCTAGAGATATACTTCTACTATGGCGGGTCTTGACCCTACAGCTGTTCGTTTTCTTGTTGACCCTTTAGTGATAACTAAATTTCATCATCGCTCGACAGTAAGAAAAATTATTTTTATAACAATTTGTTAAATCAGAAGAAGGTCAAAAAGAGTACAACTGCTCATCAAGTCTATCGTAACGGACCTCTTCAATGGGGAACAAAAGAAACGAAATCACTGTTTTTGATATCATTCCCCTTGTAACGTGTTTCTTTGGAATATTAAAACGAAATTATAGATTGAACTAAAGTAAACTACTTGGATTACAGCATGTATTTAGACTAGAGTAAGTTTGATTTACACAACGCAACTCAACAACCTGAGGTGGATGTTAGTATCCAAAAAGAATGTTATAATGATAAGAGAGCACTACTCTATGACGCAGTTAACCATTGTTTATAAAAAATCCTCGGTAAGCGATATTGCTATATCTGTTGTTCATGAGAAGGTTTCTTAAACTAGGAAAAACTACCATGCGATTACAAGCTGTTGATTACACCAAACCCTCTGCTGCTAAAAACTTTGTTCAGTCCCTTCGTGAAACAGGATTTGGAGTATTAAAACACCATCCCATAAAAAAAGAACTGGTAAGTGCTATCTACCGAGACTGGAAAGATTTTTTCTCAGACGACAGTAAATACGACTACCAATACAAAATGGGCCCGCAAGACGGCTATTTCTCAACCAAAGCGTCAGAAACCGCTAAAGGTCATACCAAACGTGATATCAAAGAATACTTCCATTACTATCCATGGGGACAATGTCCAGACAAGCAAAAGCCCTTGTTAGAACAATACTATGGCGAAGCAACTACTTTGGCAGAAGAGTTGTTGGCTTGGATAGAACAATATTCTCCAGTAGAAATCATGAAAAATTATACGCAACCGCTTTCCAGCATGGTTGAAGGAAGCCAGCAGACTTTGCTGCGTATTTTGCACTATCCACCATTAAAAGGTAATGAAGAGCCTGGTGCTATTCGGGCAGGTGCTCACGAAGACATTAATCTATTGACTATATTACCATCCGCTAACGAACCTGGCTTACAAGTCAAAACTAAAGGTGGTTCTTGGATGAACGTGCCTTGTGATTTTGGCACCTTAATCATCAATATCGGTGATATGTTGCAGGAAGCATCCGGCGGTTACTTTCCATCTACCTCACATCGAGTAGTTAATCCAGAGGGTACAAACAAAACTAAATCACGCATTTCTTTACCTCTCTTCTTACATCCAAAACCTGAAGTAGTGTTATCAGATCGTCACACGGCAAAAAGCTATCTATACGATCGGTTGATTGAACTAGGTGTCGTCCCTACGCAATAATGACCACCCTTAGTATAACAAATAAAGAAAGCATCTTTCCTTCATCAGGTGCTTTCTTTATATCTCCTTACGGTCATTATGAAATAAAAATTTTATTTTATGTTGCTTTAGAATATTTGATGATTTATGGTTATCGTCATAATTAAGTTAACTGTTAAAGCAATACGACAAGAAAATAATGAGACCTGTACTCACGTTACGAGTGCGACTTTCGTGTAAAAGTCTCGTAATAATAAACCATGATGGTAGTTCAATATGTCGCATCCTACATCTAAATCATCTACTTCTCATTTGCTATCTAAAAAGAAAAATCAAATTGGCAGCACACAAACTCAACGTATTACGCCCGAGAGCGCTAACTGGGAATACGTTGGATTTGAAGCACACACGCTAAAATCAGGAAAAAAATTAGCCATTAATACAGAAAAAAATGAAATCTGTGTGGTGTTGTTGGGTGGTCATGCTAACTTTCAGACGAAAGAAAATAAATGGGATAATATTGGCGATCGACAATCTGTATTCGATCAAAAAGCACCTTTTGCTGTCTATGTACCGCCACAAGATAAGATAATCATCCAAGCATTAACCGCTATTGAATTAGCGGTTTGCCAAGCACCATCAAAAGGCAACTATTCTGCCCGACTAATTCGCCCAGAAGATTGTCAATTTGAAAGCCGAGGCTTAGGTAGCAATCATCGCCATGTCTGTAACGTGTTATTTGGTAATATTGAAGCAGATAGTCTGTTGATCTGCGAAGTCATTACTCCGAGTGGTAATTGGTCAAGCCATCCGCCACACAAGCATGATCAAGACGCGATTCCCGTGGAAACTCAATTAGAAGAAACCTATTACCATCGTATTGACCCACCACAAGGTTTCATTTTTCAACGAGTATACACTGACGATCGCAGCTTAGATGAAACCATGACAGTAGAAGATGGTGATGTGGTCATGGTACCAAAAGGTTATCATCCGGTCGGTGTCCCCCATGGTTATCAATCTTACTATTTAAACGTTATGGCTGGACCAACGCGCAAATGGATTTTTCATAACGATAAGGACCATGAATGGATTATTGAACGCGATAAAAAACTTGCTCAAGCGTCGTCATAATATATATCTATGATCCTTAATCTAAAAAACCGGTGGAACTTTCTACCTATCGGTTTCTTGTACACTTATCTAAAATATCTAAAAAACCAAAACTTTTTGGGATCAACGTTTTTTTAAATTATACAGTCAAACCAATCGATGCTGCTCAGATCAAAAATCAAACAAAAAAATACGAAGAACAAAACAAGCCCTGTCACCCTGTATAAGAGCAAAAGCTTACGACAATCAGTAAATCATTCACATCCAACCTACCCACCTATTCTTTATACATGCCAACCATCATGTTGATCAAGCAATCTTTTCGATTAATGTGATCGATGCAACAGCCAATACAGCAATAGCAAATAGTAAGTAACGGCACAATCTAAATTACAAATACTTCACATCACTCAAATACTCTAAAATAAGTGTATTTACATGGGAAAACGCACAATAACCGGTAGGCTATTCTGATACATCCTTAATAATCCAGCATTTACAATATCAAACTTAACAAGATTTTCTTCACTCAGAGAATCTAAAACAAACTCAACCATCTGAAGAAATCATCAATTGACTCTTAATCAAAAGGAGAAAAGTCATCAAACGACGTCATATCGATTTTTTACGTCTATTCTGGCGTTGTTGATCAATCACCACAGCAAGAACAATAATCGCACCTTTTACAATATCTTGATAGTAAGCATTTACTTGTAAGAAAGTAAAGCCAGACATCATCACACCTAGAAGAAGAGTCCCAATCACAGTGCCAACAATACGCCCACGTCCACCAATAAGAGAAACACCACCAATAACGGACGCAGTAATAGCATCTAGCTCATACCCTAATCCCATACCTGCCTGTGCTGTTTGAATGCGAGATATAGTAACCATAGCTGCCAAACCTGTCAGTAAACCGGCAATCATATACAACATGAGTAAGTGACGATCAATATTAATACCTGAAACACTTGCTGCTTGTGAGTTAGCACCAATCGCATATGTAAATTTACCAAATCGAGTGTAGCGCATTATAATATGAAAAATAATCGATACAGCAATAAAAATTACCACAGGCATCCAACGCCCTAAGCCATTACCAATCATAATAAAATCTGAAGTGAATCCGGAAACAGGTCTGCCATCTGTGTACCAACAGGCCATACCACGTGCAGACACCATCATACCTAAAGTAGCAATAAAAGGAGGTATCTTAGTTTTTGAAACCAAAAAACCACTTATCCAGCCTGCAGTTCCTGCCACTAATAAGCCGACTAGTAAAGGAACGAAGAGTGACAAATCAGTTAACGATGGAGAAACAACCTTTGGCCAATTACTCGATTGAGCAAAAGTCGCTGCAATAATTCCTGACATGGCAACAATAGACCCAGAAGACAAATCAATGCCGCCAGTAATAATAACCATAGTGACACCAATCGCTATAATACCTATTACAGACACTTGCAAGACAATGATTTGTAATCGATTGATATTCATCAAAAAACTTTGACCAACAAAGACCCATCCTAATATTTCAAACATGACGGAAATACCAATCAAAACCAACAGAATATTCACTTCTTGCGGAATGCGCTTGTTCAACAGTAGTATTTTTTTTCCTTTAGCCTCATTGGTAGTGTTATCTAACGCAGTCATAAGCCAACCTCTTATTTTCGTAATAGGCATTTTGATTTGGTGTTTAAATAATTTGCTAAGCAGCTAAATTCATTACGGAAACCTGATCAGCTTCATCATGATTTAAAATTCCTTTCACGCGTCCTTGGTGCATCACCAAAATTCGATCACTCATACCTAAAACTTCAGGCAACTCAGATGAAACCATGATTATCGCGACGCCCTTGCGAGCAAGCTGAGTAATAAGAGAATAAATTTCTGCCTTAGCACCTACATCAATACCTCGTGTTGGCTCATCCAAGATTAATATATGTGGATTAGTCAACAGCCAACGAGCTATAAGCACTTTCTGTTGATTACCACCGGATAAATTCTCAATTTTTTCTTCCATATTTGGTGTTTTAACGCGTAATTTACGACATATTGCTTCAGATTTTTCATTGAGTTTCTGTTGATAAACAAAACCTCCTCTATTTACAAAATTATCATGCAACACTACTAATTGCACATTCTCTTGAATATCTAAGGAGAGAAAACATCCTGTTTCTTTACGGTCCTCCGTTAAGAATGCTATACCACACATAATAGCATCGTTGGGATTGTTTATATGAACTTCTTTATCATCAATACAAACTACCCCAGAATCGGCAGATGTCACACCAAAAAGAGCCTCTACTACATTTGAACGTCCCGCTCCAACCAAACCTGCAAAGCCCAAAATTTCACCAGCCCGAACATCAAAAGACACATCATGGAAAACACCCTCTAGCGTCAGATTTTTCACAGATAGAACCACATCACCCAATTCGACGTATTCTTTCGGAAACATTTTCGACATATCACGACCCAGCATCATACGAATGATGTCATCACGAGTAACATCCGAAGAAGCATGAGTACCAATGTATTTACCATCACGAAACACAGAAAATTCGTCTGCAATCTCAAACAATTCATTCATCTTATGAGTAATATAGATGATGCCGATACCTCGCTCTCGCAGACTACAAATAATATCGAATAGATGAGAAACCTCTTTTTCTGTAATGGCTGACGTTGGCTCATCCATGATCAATACATCAGAATTAAACGACACAGCTTTAGCAATCTCAACCATCTGTCGACTAGCCATAGACAGGCTATTCACTTCTGATTCTGGGTCTAATTGAATACTTAAACGCCGAAATAAATCGGCGGTCATCTCATACATTTTATGATGATCAATAAAACCAAGCCGATTCTTTGGTTCACGACGAATCCAAATATTTTCCGCCACCGTCATGTGATTCATCAGCAACAACTCTTGATGAATCATTGCAATACCAACTTGCTGCGCTTTCAAAGGTGTCTCTAGGGTAACAACTTCGCCATGAACACGGATTTCACCACGATCAGGTTGGTAGATACCAGCGATCACTTTCATCAAAGTTGATTTCCCAGCACCATTTTCGCCAACTAGAGCATGAACTGTTCCAGGCTCGACTTGTAACATCACATCGTCCAATGCCAATACTCCGGAAAACGCCTTCCGAACATTCACAACTTCAAGCACATACTTAACGTTATTTCCCTTAGAAATTACACCATCAGCAGGCTCGTGTTCTACTACGGACGTACTTTTCACAATGCAGAAAACTCCTTATTACTATGCTATCAATTAAACCAATTTTGCTCGCAAAAAAAACAAATTAATGCTTGTACTTGTTTATGTTTTTTGGCGTTACTAACTCAAATGGCACCCATACTTTATGATCCACTTTTTCCCCTTTAATGAGTTTAATCGCCGTACTTACAGCCGTACGACCTTGACCGCTAGCACTTTGAAAAACCGTTATATCCAAATCACCCGCCTCCATTGCCGCTAAGCCATCTTCGGTAGCATCAATACCGGCAACAATTACACTATTCATAGAACGACCAGAAGCTTTCAAAGCCTGAATAGCTCCAATCGCCATCTCATCATTATTCGACAACACCGCATCAAATTTGAAATCAGCAGCGATCCAATTGGTCATCAGATTGTTACCTTCCGCACGTTGCCACTTTGCCGTTTGCTGTTGAACAATAGAAATACCCGAGCACTCAGGCGTTGCAATCACGTCATGAATATCTTGCGTACGCTGTAAAACAGACTGATTGGTAAGTATTCCCATCATGACGACAATCTTTCCTTTGCCATGAAGATCCTTACAAACTTTCTTTGTCTGCAGTGTGCCAGACACTTTTTCATCGGAGCCTACAAAGGCTTGGTTTTTAGGAAGGAGATCAACATTGATGGGTTGACGATTGACATACACCACTGGAATTCCCGCAGCTTTAGCGTCGTCACTGATAGGCAAGGTGGCATCTGTATCTACAGCATTGACAATAATGGCATCCACTCCAGAGGCAATAAAGTTCTTAATTTGATTCAACTGATTGCCTACGCCGTTCTTCGCATCTTCAATCTGAACTTCAACGTTCTGACTCTCCGCCATGGCTTGAATACTGCTACGTAGAATAGTTAGAAAATTATCGTCGAAGTCGGCTATAGAAATACCAATTTTATAATTAGCCGCAGAAACACCGGACGTGATTAACGAAGAAATCAGAGCAACAGCTAATAAACATTTTTTCATTGTTCAGTCTCCTAAGGAATAAACCATGTCTTTCGCTTTATTGTTTTTAGTTGTTCCCAGTTTAAAGCATGCTCCAGAAAACGCAAACCAAATCAGTGAAAGCTTATTCAGCTACTTATTAATTGCTTTGTTGCCTTAAAAAAGTGTAAGTTCTACATGCCAATTTGGACCTTGATACCATATTTTGTCAAGCCTAAAAATCCACTAGTCTAATGATATTTTCTTACAGCTGACTTTAAGGTGAAAAAGAATTTAGCATGAAACACTCAGGACTGAAAGATCCTAGCATGAACGCTGACGTAAGTAAAGTACACAGGTCCTTATGAAAAAAACCAATAGAACATGAGGTAGAACCACAATGAATATTAAAATCGGCATTATCGGGACAGGAACAATTGGTGCAGATCACGCTCGTCGAATCACACAAATACTCACAGGTGCAGAGATCATTGCTTTAACCGATGTTAATTTAACGCAAGCAAAGAAAGTGAAAACAAACCTTGGCCTAAACGCCACGATTTTTGAGGATGGACATAGTCTCATCACTAAAGGTAATATCGATGCAGTACTGGTAACGTCTTGGGGAGACACACACGAAGAATACGTCTTAGCTGCTATGAGAGCGGGCAAATACGTTTTTTGTGAAAAACCCTTAGCCACCACAACCCAAAGTTGTCAAAATATCGTTGATGCAGAAATATCGTTGAGCAAACGCCTAGTTCAGGTGGGCTTTATGCGATCTTATGACTTTGGTTATAAAATGCTAAAAGACATCATCTATAAAGGTGATATTGGTACTCCACTAATGATTCACGCTGCTCACCGGAACCAATCGGTTAGCGAAAATTACACTACCCCTATGGTCATTCACGACACACTCATTCATGAGCTGGATATCTTCCGCTGGTTGTTAAACGACGAATACGTCAGTACTCAAGTAATCTTCCCTAGAAAATCTTCTTACGCCCATAGCAAAGTCACCGATCCTCAAATTGTTCTACTAGAAACTAGACAAGGTGTTCGAATCGATGTCGAACTCTTTGTTAACTGCCGATATGGTTACGATATTCAATGTGCTGTTGTCGGCGAAGAAGGTGTTGCTAACCTACCAGAGCCACAAACCGTCACCGTGCGTAAAAAAGCCCGATTGGGTAACAAATTGTTGGTAAATTGGAAAGAACGTTTTATCAACTCTTATAATGTGGAACTGCAGGACTTCATCAAGGGGGTACAAGCGAAAAAACTTATGGGTCCATCATCTTGGAACGGTTTAGCAGCGGCGGTCTCTGTCGATGCTTGTGTAAGAGCACAAAAAAGTGGCCAAATTGAAATCATCAAATTGCCTGAGAGGCCTATATTCTATCGTTAGAAAGTTTTTATTAATTTTTGGTAACAACATTCAAATACAAGACCATCTGAGTCTTGTATTTGAGACAAAATATTCTAAAAAACTCTTTTTAGTAAAGTACCGATTAAAAGAACACAATCTAGAAAATCTTATTCCAAGATATTGATAAAATAGAATATATATCTTACCATATGTTCTTCTGTTACACGAAACAAGAACAACGGTCAGCTCAATAACACCAGATAAACTTCACGCCATCGTCGTTTTTTTGGGTTAGTACAGGAGGGAAACATCATGCTTGCTGAAAAAAACCTAGATCTGATCTGTCTTGGACGAGCCGCTGTCGATATGTATTCTGAACAAATTGGCAGCCGTTTAGAAGACGTTTGCAGTTTTGCAAAATACCTCGGTGGTTCTTCCGGCAACATGGCTTTGGGCACTGCTCGTCTTGGCCTAAAAAGCGCCATGCTGACACGTGTTGGTAACGAACACATGGGGCGCTTCGTCAAAGAAGAACTAGCTCGAGCTGGCGTCGATACCAGTCATGTCATAACTGATCCAGAACGCCTCACAGCTTTGGTTGTTTTGGGAATCAAAGACCGAGACACCTTTCCACTTATTTTTTATCGCAATGATTGTGCTGACATGGCCGTAAGCAGAAACGACTTTGATGCTGGCTTTATCGGCTCAGCCAAGGCCTTAGTCATCACAGGTACACACTTTTCAACTGAAGGTACCTACAAAACCAGTGAACAAGCCGTTAATTACGCCAAACAATTAGGTACCAAGTGTGTGTTGGACATTGATTATCGTCCTGTCCTTTGGAGATTAACTAATCCTGGCGATGGCGAGACTCGCTTTATTTCCAACGAAAAAGTCTCTTCTCATTTGCAAAGTATTTTAGCCAATTTTGATCTAATCGTCGGAACAGAAGAAGAAATCCATATCGCTGGAGGTAGTACTGACACCATTGCTGCCTTGAAAAAAATACGAGAATTAAGTACCGCTACGATTGTACTAAAACTAGGAGCACAAGGTTGCACCGTGTTTGAAAACGAGATTCCTGACAATGAACAAGACTTTGTATTACATACAGGTGTCCAAGTCGATATATTAAACGTATTAGGTGCAGGTGATGCCTTTATGAGTGGTTTCTTACTTGGCTGGATCCGTGGTAAATCCGCTAAAGAATGTTCCACCTATGCCAATGCTTGCGGTGCCTTAGTGGTCTCACGTCATGGTTGTGCACCAGCAATTCCCAGCTCAGAAGAACTAAATTATTACATCGCCCAAGCAGAAAACATAAAACACCCAGATCTTGATCACAAACTCAACCATTTACATAGAGTAACCACAGAACGTTTGCCTTATAACTGGCAAGATCTTTGTATTTTTGCCTTTGATCACCGTAAACAATTGTTTGATATGACGAGGGAGGAAAAAGCAGATCTAAGTCGCATCAAAACTTTGAAACGTCTGCTAGTCGAAGCGTTAACAGTTGGTTCAAAACAACTGAGTAACGGTCAATGTGGTGTGCTCATCGACGATACTTACGGCCAAGATGCCCTAAACACGGTGACTGGAAAAGGCATCTGGATAGGTCGCCCTGTCGAACTGCCGAGTTCTCGACCAATAGAACTCGAAGGAGGTCGTAGCATAGGATCAAGACTGAAACACTGGCCCAAAGAACATATAGTTAAATGCTTAGTGTTTTACCACAACCAAGATGAAATCGAACTACGTACCGCACAAGAACGCCAGATAGTGGAACTTTACAAAGCCTGTTGTGTATCCAAACATGAACTTTTACTAGAGATTATCCCACCATCTGATAAAGACTACGATGACTGCGTTTTTACCGACTCTATGCAGCGTCTTTATCACCTTAATGTACGACCAGATTGGTGGAAACTACCACCACAGACTAAAACCAATTGGCAGATGATTACCGAAATTATCCACCAGCAGGATCCCCATTGTCGTGGTGTTGTCATGTTGGGTTTGGATGCACCAATAAAGGAATTAAAAGAAGCCTTTGCTAATAGCGTGGGATTCGATATTTGCAAAGGCTTCGCGGTGGGTCGCTCCATTTTCAAAGGTCCAAGTCGAGAATGGCTCGCCAATCGATATAATAATCAGCAGTTCATCGATGCCATTGTTGCCAATTATCTGGAATTAGTTTCCTACTGGAAAGCACGTAGTGTCGACACACGTTCCCACAGAATATAAACTTAAAGGAATTAAGGAATCATCAACAATGAACAACATTCGATTAACCATGGCACAGGCTGTCGTACGTTATATGATGGCACAAGAAATTGTAACCAAATCAGGTACTCATTCTGTGTTTGCTGGTGTTTGGGGGATTTTCGGTCACGGCAATGTGGCAGGTCTCGGCGAAGCGCTTTATCAAGTCAAAGAACAATTGCCTACTTACCGTGCTCACAATGAACAGGCTATGGCCCACGCATCGATTGCCTTCGCGAAAACCAAGAATCGTCAACAAATGATGGCATGTACAACATCCACCGGCCCTGGCTCTTTAAACATGGTGACGGCTGCTGCCGTCGCTCATGTAAATCGTATTCCGGTCCTTTTTTTACCGGGTGACACATTCGCCTCCCGTATGCCAGACCCCGTGTTACAACAGGTAGAGAACTTTCACGACATGACACTTACCTCGAATGATTGCTTTCGTCCAGTAAGTCGTTTTTTCGATCGCATCACTCGTCCCGAGCAATTACTCACTTCACTGCCTCAGGCCATGCGTGTCTTGTTAGACCCAATTGAGTGCGGCCCTGTCACCCTTTCCATGCCGCAAGACGTGCAAACTATGGCTTTTGATTACCCTTCGAATTTCTTTCAAAAAAAGATCCATCATTTACGCCGCCAAGTTCCCGACAAGCGCGAACTGAGAAGTGCCATTGATTTGATTCGTCAAACAAAAAAAACCGTTGTCATAGCCGGTGGCGGTTTGCATTACTCCAGCGCCTTAGAGTCATTCGAACAATTCGTTAGCCATCACCAATTACCTGTTGGAGAAACCCAAGCAGGTAAAGGCGCTTTACCTTGGGACCACAAGCAAAATATGGGCTCAATAGGTGTCACTGGTGCTACCGCAGCAAATAAATTGTTTAGTGAAGCGGATTTGGTCATTGCAGTAGGTACACGCCTCAGTGATTTCACCACAGGATCACGAACCTTGATTCACCCTGAGGCAAAGATTCTCAGCATTAACGTCAACTCTTTTGATGCGGTGAAACATGCAAGCCAAGTCTTATTAGGCGATGCCAAACTCACACTAGACCTGTTAAACAAGGCATTAGAAGGCTGGCTGGCAGACAAGACTTGGTCTGCCAAAGCGGAGACGGAACGAGTCAACTGGAACAAGATTGTTGATCACGCCATGACCGATACAGGTCTAGATTTGCCTACAGATGCGCAAGTCATTGGTGCTGTGAATCGTGCAGCAGGTGATAACGACATGGTGCTATCCGCGGCAGGGGGCCTACCAGGTGAATTACAAAAACTTCAGCGTACTCGTCACCCTCGTGGTTATCATGTAGAATATGGGTACTCCTGCATGGGATATGAATTGGCTGGTGGTGTTGGTGCCAAAATGGCTACACCAGACTCTGATGTCTTCGTCATGGTAGGTGACGGATCTTACCTTATGTTAAACTCAGAAATTGCTACATCTGTGATGCTAGGTCAAAAAATCATTGCTGTGGTACTAGACAACCGTGGCTTTGGCTGCATCAACCGATTGCAAAAAGCAGGTGGGGGAGCCGGTTTTAACAACCTCTTTAAGGATTGCTTAAGCGTGTCAGAAGGTGCACCAAAAATTGACTTTGCCGCCCACGCCAAAGCACTGGGCGCGAATGCCGAAAAAGTCAACAACATTGTCACACTAGAACAAGCCCTTGTACGAGCGAAAACCTCCCCAATCAGTTACGTCATTACCTTGGATACTGACCCTCTAGCCACCACGAAAGAAGGTGGACATTGGTGGGATGTGGCAATAGCAGAAGTATCTGAGAGCGAGCAAGTTGGTGCAGCACGTGAAGAGTATGTAAAACAAAAACAAAAACAGTTGAATAATTTGTAATCCTTACCTTCACATTGGGATCTTTGAAAAAGGTTACGAGTAAAATCAAGACGAAGTAAAAATAGACAACAAAGCAAATAATATAGATATAAAATTAGTTGAGCTGTAAGCTATAACTTAATAAGTAGGTAATCGTTATTTGTTCTTAACACTGTTTCAGCTCGTGCAATATTGCAATAACTTCGTATCGGTCGGGGAAAAATAAAGATGATGGGAGTCAAAATCGGCATCAGCCCACTTACTTGGACTAATGACGACATGCCAACACTCGGTGCAAACATACCACTGGAAACTTGTCTAAGCGAAGGCAAAAAAGCCGGCTTTAGCGGCTTTGAGTTGGGACAAAAATTTCCCCGTACACCCGAAGAACTGGGGCCTATTTTAATATCTCACGGTTTGGATTTGGTCTCAGGTTGGTTCAGTGGCAAGTTACTTACCCGCAGTGTTCAAGAGGAAATCATCGCCATTCAACCCCACTTACACCTTCTTAAAAATCTTAACGCAAATGTTATGGTGTATTGTGAAGTAACAGGCTGTATTCATGATAAACAAGACATACCACTGTCTCATCGTCCACGTATCAGTGAAATGCAAATAGCAAAAATGGGCCAAAAGCTCACTCAAGTCGCTGATTATTGTTTGTCCAAAGGAGTACAAATCGCCTATCACCATCACATGGGTACCGTGATTGAGACACAAGAAGAAATCAATTTGTTAATGAAACATACAGGCCCTTCCGTAGGTCTATTAATAGACACAGGCCATCTGATCTCTGCTCATGGAAATCCTCTAGAAGTACAGGCCCAACACGCCAAGCGTGTGATTCATGTGCATTGCAAAGACCTGCGAAAAAACATTTTAAAAGACGCAAAAAACCGTGACTTAAGCTTTCTCGAAGCCATGTTAAACGGTATATTCACTATACCCGGAGATGGTTTTATCGACTACACAAGTTTGTTTAGACAACTCAAGGCCAGTCACTACTCAGGCTGGTTAGTGGTCGAGGCGGAACAAGATCCTGTCGTGGCGCATCCTTTTACTTACGCAATGATGGGTGCAAACAATCTAAAAGCCCTTTGTGCTGAAACAGGCATCAACTTAATCGACTAAATTTACCCATTAAAACTAACAAAATATCAAAAAAGTCGGCACGACAGATTGACTTTTGGTGTCACCGATGTTTCGAACTTGTTTATAGGATATATCGCCTTTATTCAGAGACCTATGATAGTGTTGAGTACGTTTTAGCTTGATGTTACTTGGTGTCTTCGTAGTAAGTTTTCTAGCTATAAATCTATTTCAAAACAGGATAACATAGAGCAAAGAGGCTAAAGACTTTTCGCTCTAACAACCAACTAATCACCGATATGCCAACCATTACTGATTGGATAACGGCGGTCTCGTCCAAAGCCTCGAGCCGTCACACGCACCCCAATCGGGGCTTGGCGACGCTTGTATTCATTCATATCCACAAGACGCAACACTCGATATACCATATCACGATCGAACTGCTTAGTGGCTAAAATTGCTTCTGCACTTAAATCCTGTTCAATATACCTATGCAGGATCTCATCAAGCACATCATAGCTTGGCAAGAAATCTTCATCGACTTGATCAAGCATCAGCTCAGCAGATGGAGGACGACTGATTACACGTTCTGGAATAGCATAACCCAGCATATTACGGTAACGACATAGTTTGAACACAAGTGTTTTAAAGACGTCTTTTAACACCGAGTAGCCACCAACCATATCTCCATAAAGCGTCGTATAACCCACAGCCATCTCACTTTTATTGCCTGTGTTCAAAACCATAAAGTCCTTTTTGTTGGAAATAGCCATCAAGATCACACCACGAATCCGTGCCTGCAAATTTTCTTCTATTATATTACCACATTTTTCGAACTCTGAAGCTAATATATTGTTAAACGAAGACATCATGGATTCAATTGGCAAAACACTGTATTTCACGCCTAGTATACTCGCTTCTTCTTCGGCATCCTCCAAACTCATAGAAGAGGTATAAGTATAAGGCATCATAACCGCTTGAACACGATCTGCACCAATCGCATCAACGGCTACCACCAGAGACAAGGCTGAATCAATCCCACCACTTAAGCCAAGCACAACACCTTTAAACCGGTTTTTTTCAATATAATCACGTAGCCCAAGGATCATTGCCTTATAAACACTCGCCTCCACATCTAATACTGGAGCAATTTTCCCTGCTATGGGCTCCACTTGATTAGGTTGGCTTTCATCAATGATCATATCAACACAATATAAGCCAGCTTCGAACCAAGGGGCTTGAAAAACTTTTGTGCCGTGAGCATTAACAACAAAGGAACCACCTTCATAAACCAGCTCATCCTGCGCACCCATATAATTTACATAAACAATAGGTAAACTAACTTCTGTTGCTCGTTGATGAAGCAAGGCTTCACGCATGCCCATCTTCCCAAGATGAAATGGTGAAGCGTTGATATTTAAAATTAATTCTGCGCCGGCTTCTTTTGCTTTGACAATAGGCTTAAGATGCCAAATATCTTCACAAATGCTTAAACCAACCTTAATGCCCTTTATATCGACAACAATAGCTTCCTGGCTTTCACTAAAATAACGTTTATCATCAAAAATAAGAAAATTAGGCAATTCTTGCTTGGCGTACTCACCAAGTAATTTACCTTGATAAATTACACCTGCGCAGTTAAACAACTCGCTATCAATTCGATGCGGATACCCAACGACCACGTAAATATCTCTAACCTCTTCAATAATCTTCAATAATGCAGATTCTATACGACCATCCAAACTAGGTCGCAGTAACAAATCTTCTGGTGGATAACCTATGAGTGTTAATTCAGGAAATACAATCACCTCTGCTCGCTCTTTGTCACGAGCTTGGTGAGCCGCATCGATGACAATTTGAGTGTTTTTTGTGATATCGCCAACTAGCATATCTAGCTGTGCCATTGCTATTCGTAATGTCATACAATTGCTATCTCATAAACCTTATTAGAATATATTCTATATTGTTTGGAATGAACTGACCTAGGTAAAGTATATACTTATACATTTGATTACTTTAATTACAATTCTCTTTATGGGCTATTGTAAACATTGTAAAGAGATTCCCACACTATTCATAATCAAAATATTAAAGCTTTTTTTGTTAGAGAGAACTTGTAGCTTTTTCATAAAAAAATAATAGCATGTGTTTGATTTAGAAAAAACTAACGGGCTAATCCAATGCATTACCCAAATCATGACTGATTGAATGACGATTTTTCCACCAACCACATTGAAGGCTTAACAGATAATTCACAACATTTAAACAAAACAATCTGTTTTCAACGTTTTTTAGCCCACATGTTATAGCTGAACTTATGTCCCATAGTTTTTCAATTAAAAGTATCCATCACAAAAGAAAGGTAACGTTATTTTATTACTCTTAACAAAAATAATATCGTTGACAACCACTTCTTCAAATCTGGTCGACTCCTGATAATTATTTAGTTAATTGTCTTTAAATTCTCGCTCAAGCCATTTAATCATCTGAGCTAAAAGTACTTTACTCTTTATGGAATTTAAACATAAGTAATCTCTGTTGTTAGACTGGCTCGTTTTGCCGTGTTTATGAAGCCAAATTAGCATCATAAACCAACTTTGAATACCATAAGATGTTTCGAGTATATTTATAAGTCATGTCGCCTTTTCCAGCTGAGTAGAAAAGCATTCTATGTTGGATTGGACGATTTTTAATACTCAATTTTGTTCTCAAAATACGGTCAATTTCGAAGAGAAATATGTGGCCAAACACGTTCTTTGGCAATGTCGGTGAGAACAGCATCAGCATCCACTACAATAGGTTGTTCAACTAATTCCAATAGTGGTAAATCGTCACGAGAATCGCTATAAAAATAACTACGTTTTGTAGAATAGCCTGTTATGGCAAGCCAATCGTTTAAGAGTGTTACCTTACCTTCTTGAAAACTTGGTATGCCAATGATGTCACCTGTATAGCAACCATCGATGATTTGTGGAATTGGTGCGATGATGTGGTCCATCCCCAAAGCGTCTGCAATAGGACGAGTTATAAATTGATTAGTAGCAGTGATCATTAATAAAAAATGACCTTGATCTTTATGAAACTTAAGCAAAGAACGAGCTTCTTTTTGTATCATCGGAACAACTTTTTCTTCCATAAAAGAAGTATGTAGAATAGCCAGTTGTTCGCTACCGAATTGAATTAATGGTGCGATGCTGAAAGATAGATACTCCTGAATATCTAATGTGCCATTTTGATATTGCTTAAAAAAGCGATCGTTAGCTTCTTTATAAACTCGTGTGTCAACCAATCTTTTTTCAACTAAAAACTGTCCCCAAGCGTAATCACTGTCGCCGCTAAGTAGCGTTCCATCTAAATCAAAAATTGCAAGTATCACTAAATTTCCTTGATTAGATAAATTATGTCAATTATAGTAATGAAAGTTGCAAATAGCACCTATGCTAATTGTATGCTAGGACAAATTATGAAATAACTGACCCAACTGTATTTAAGTCAAAAGGCAATATCTCGTAATTAATGCAGACAGGTGTAAGCCAAATTTAGGCATCGTACTAAATAAATGGACGTAGTCAAGTTCTTTGGATAATACATCTAGGTCGAATTACATGACACTTTCCTCAGAGTGGCATCAAACATGAAAAAGCACCAGAAAACGCATTGTTTCGTGAAGTGAAAGAAAAACTCGGTTTGGATCCCTATCGGGTAGAAATCGTAGGAAAATACCTAAAGTGATTACACTATCAACTTTCTGAACACATGCTTCAATATCACAGTGAACCTTTGTGTATTGAATCAAAAGCAAAAATGGTTTTTACTTTTGATTCAATGCGAAAATACTTGTATATGTTAATTCTGCAGAAACACTAGAATTCTCGATGACTGGCGTTAAGTGAGTTATTGATACCCATTGGGTTAAATGGTTTCGTTTAAAAAAAGTGTGAATCGACTTACATTAAAAAGTTGACTCCTAATACCCATCATAAAATATAAAAATCTTAAAGATTAGTACTTAAAAAAAACATAAAATATGCTCAGTCTGCTTAAAGACGTCTCACTCAAGAAGTGACTAAAGCACAGTCACTGCCCGTCGCGTTGGATATCATTGTTCATCAAGTGCATCACACAATGCGAGTAGAAGTATATTCTATTTACCTAGTTGATTCAAATACCAATAAATATATTTCGATAGCCAATCGCGGTTTGAATCCGGATGTTATTAATAGTGCAAGTTTGAACGCTGATGAAGGTGTAGTGAGTTTAGTTGGCCATCTTGCTAAGCCAATTAATTTAGAAAACGTCTATATTCACCCTTCCTTTCAATATTTAAAAAGAAAGGGAGAAGATCGTTATCATTCTTTTCTTGGTGTACCTATTACTATCCACCATAGGCAAGTACTCGGTGTGTTGGTCGTTCAGCATAAAAACAAATGCCGTTTTAGTGAAAATGAAAGAAGCCTTTTTAATTACTTTATCAGCTCAACTTGCTGGAGTTATTGCTCATACGGATACGATTACCAGTTTGAGTGTTAATACAACACCAACGAGTTTGGATTTTCTTTATAAAGGCGTGGCTGGCAGTTTTTTGGAGTTGCTATTGGTCGTGATATCGTCATTTACCCACCCGTAGATTTAGATATCACTCCAGATCGTACAACTGCTGATAGCAAATTAGAAATTAAAAAGTTTAATCAAGCACTTATTTCTGTTCGAAAAGATATTCATCTTGCCAGTAATCGACTTAGTCAACATTTGACTAATGATGAAAAAGCCCTATTTGACGTTTATTTAAAAATCCTTGATGACAACTCTTGAACTGGAGACATTGAACGAAAAATTAAAGAAGGTAACTGGGCACCTGGAGCATGTAGAAAAGTGCTTCAATCTCATATTGCCCACTTTAATCACATGGATGATCCTTTTGGTTTTAATAACTCTGTAATTATTATAGGTGAAAAGATGACGGCATCTATGGTTGGGCAAAGTACCGATTGATAAATCAAGGGGTTAGTATCTGTGATGGGGTCTGACAATTCTCACGTGGCGATCTTAGCTCGAGCTATGAGGATCCTGACTTGTCATGGGCACATTGGATTTACCATATACTCAGTTGGATAAAATTAGTTTAATTGTAGATGGTTATCGTTTGTCGCTTTTCGTTAATAGTAGCTTAACAGCAGATATTGCTCGCTCTTTGAATCGCGCTACCCGAGGAAATTGGATTTTACCGCACCGCAATACCCTTTATGGTTCGAGATCATTTTCCAATAGAAACGGAACAAGAACATATTTATCGTCAACAACTTGAATAATTTGCTCCAGCATCAGTCACTATTCGTACTTTGGACATCGGTGGTGATAAATTATTACCCTATTTCCCGATTAATGAAGCGAATCCATTTCTGGACTGGCGTCGAATTCGTGTTACATCAAACCATTTAGAAATTTTCATGGCACAGATTCGGGCTATGATAAAAGCAAATGCAAGTCTTCATAATTTGAAAATTATGTTACCGATGATTTCCCATGTAACTAAAGTAGAAGAATCACTTACGTTGATTTGTTGTGCCTACGTGGAAGTCAAGGAAAAGAGATATGATGTAAAAATGCCACAAATTGGTATGATGATCGAAATACCAGCCGTGGTATACATGACGGGGTACCCTATGAATGCGCCATCATATTGATAGCCATGGGTTACAAGTGTGTTGTCAATGAGTTCATCCAATTTACCTAAGGTAAAAGCAGTAATTCGTAATATTTCTATGAATCAAGCGTACGATATGCTAAATCAATTTATTCATTTAACTCACGCCGATGCAGTAACCCAAACAATGACGCGACTAATGCGAGAAGCAAATATCGAACGTCTTGTTCGTCCAACTAAAACAACGTCGATACATTAAAATTTTTCGTGATTCCAAAAGGTTTTTCTTAACATTATGATTGCTTATCCAAATTTTAATCCAATTGCCGTTTCCTTAGGCCCTCTTGCCGTGCACTGGTACGGTATAATGTATTTAATAGGTTTTGCTGGCGCGTACGTTTTGGGAAACTATCGCGCGAAGAAATCTAATGGCTTATGGACTCAAGAGATGATCAGCAACATGATATTTTATGGCGCGCTGGGGGCCATTTTAGGTGGACGTATAGGTTATATCCTTTTTTATCAGTTTCCTGTTTTTATGAAGAAACCCTTAATTATGTTTCAAATTTGGAATGGCGGAATGTCGTTTCACGGGGGCTTAATAGGCGTGATTATTGCTATGATTATATTGTCCCGTCACTATAACAAAAACTGGGTAGATGTAACCGATTTCGCTGCGCCTCTTATTCCTATTGGTCTTGGTGCAGGTCGTATTGGTAACTTTATTAATGGGGAATTATGGGGTAAACCGAGTACACTACCATGGGCAATGGTTTTTCCAAAAAATCCTTTACAAGTGTCTTGTCAACCTTCTCAGCTATATCAGTTTATAATGGAGGGTGTGTTATTATTTTGCATTTTGTGGTTTTTCTCGAAAAAAAGTAAACCAAGCTACTGTGTGTCTGGCTTGTTCTTAATTTGTTATGGCATTTTCCGCATATTGGCCGAGTTTGTTCGAGAACCAGATTCACAAATCGGTTATCTTGCTTGGGGTTGGGTAACAGAAGGGCAAGTCTTATCTTTACCCATGGTGATTATTGGCATTTTTTTGATTATTTTTGGCTATAAAATGAAGCAATACCCAACTACTTAAAACAAGAGTCAGCAGTATGCTAGTTTTTTGATGAAAACAAAAATCGAACGGACTGAAGGTGCTAAAGAAAGTCTTAATTCTAATCTTCTTACTTCTCTTGCGAGTCTAAGTACAATTGGAACAGCAGTGAATTATTCCGCAATTAACTAACTGGCTAAAAGTTATAATAACCATCTCAGTCTTTTTGATGCTTTGTACCATCATGTTTTTTCGATTTATTTTCAGTTCTAAAATACCTGTGATTGCAGAACAAAACAATCTTGGTATCATCACCCGTTCGGTAAAGTCAATACTTGTTATGACAAGAAAACAAAGATTGGTAACTGACATTAATACAGGAATTTATTTCTTTTTTTCATAATTAATTGAATAAACCGATGCTGTACTTTCTTAATAAAACGTCGAATCCAGTGGATTCGACGTCTGTTTTTTTACCCTGTGTTTCAATGTTGAACTTGTTTTATTTAGGTTTAAATTACACTGAAAATGGATACACGATAGGTTCGTGGCATTGATAGTCTTCGATCTCAAAGTCGTCCATGGTAACCCAAGTTTCAATGTCTTTTAGAGTTTTTATTTTAGGATTGATGTTCAAAGTTGGTAGTGGATAGGGATCACGTTTAAGCTGAACATCTTGCATCAATTTTAATTGATCTTCATAAATATGAGCATTAACTATTTTATGGAAAGCTTGGCCTGCTTTGTATCCAACGATTTGCGCGACAATAGCAAGCAAAACGTACACTTGTACCATATTAAAGTTTAAGCCTAATGGCACATCACAACTGCGCTGTGTGCTGTTCAAATACAGAGTATCACCAAGCAAAGAAAAATGATGACTATACATACAAGGCCGCAAGCAGGACATGTGAAAAGCGCCTGGATGATAAAAGGTAAAAATCTCGCCACGATTGTCTACACCACGGCTTAAATTATCGATAATTTTTTGTAATAAATCAATGTGACCACCATCGGGTTTTGGAAAAGCTCGACCAATCGCACCGTAGCATAGTCCCATGTCATCTTTGCCTTTACGATAAGGATTATTTAACCAAGCCTCGTTTTGGTTCGAGTTAGCATCCCATGTTTTAGTACCAAGAGCACGAAAATCTGCGGCATTATCATAGCCACGCAAGTAGCCCAAAATTTCTGCAATCGCTGATTTCCAATGACTTTTACGGGTTGTCACAAGTGGAAACTCGCCTTTACTAACGTCGTAAGTTAAATCGGCATTGATAATAGTTAAGCAACGTTTACCTATGCGTTCATTATTGACCCAAATACCATCATCTATGATATGCTGACAGAGATCTAAATATTGTTTCATCAAGAAGCCTTTTCAGTTTACTAGTGAAAGTAGTCATATATGATAAATGCAATTTCATTTGCCATTAAGTATAATGGTTACCAACAACAACTATACCAGAACTTCGCTTTCTTTTAACCCAATGCCGCGTAGCGGTGATTACTTAAAAAGAGTATTTTCATGTTATCACTCATCGTTGCCATGTCGACGAATCGAACCATCGGGATTAACAATGCTTTACCCTGGCATTTACCAAATGATCTAAAATATTTCAAACAAGCGACCATGGATAAACCTATTATCATGGGACGTAAAACGTTTGAATCAATCGGTAGACCACTACCAGGGCGTCATAATATTGTGATTACCCGAAATAAAGGTTTTCAAGCAGATGGTGTGAATATTGTGCATTCTTTGGATGCTGCGATTTTTTTAGGTGAAGATATATGCCTTGTAGATGGTCAAAAAGAAGTGATGGTCATTGGTGGCTCGCAGGTTTATCAACAAACATTAGAAAGAGCGGATCATCTTTACGTAACACATATAGATGCTAAAGTAAAGGGAGATGATTTTTTTCCTGAAGTAGACTGGTCATCGTTTACTTTGCTGGAAAAAGAGTCGTTTCTAGCAAAAGAACCCAATCCCTACGATTACCGCTTTTGTACATATCAAAGAGGTAGCACAAGCTAATCAAATCCCTTACAGTTAGATCATCGATTAACATCGATCTGTTCTATACAATAAAAAAATTATAAGACAGCAAATGAAACTTGAATTGATAGCAAAATTAAGATTTTCATCTAATTACTAAACATGTTGAACATACACTCAATGTATTGTCTTCAGTATCGATTCGCTTGCTACTAATTATTGTATACCTCGGCTTCTTTGATTATCGATAGAAATGTTGATTCTTCTGTTCGACGGAACATGGATCAGTATTTTTGCATATGTGTTGATAGTATAAGCATCTCTATGGGTGAAAAAACCATTAGAAAAAAACATGTCTATACAATCAGATTTGATGGGACAAGGGTCAAACGAATATTTCAATGGTTTATTGAGATAAAAAGTCCATTAAGGAAACAAAACAGTAGAGTGTATACTGTTTTGTTATGACGAAACCATGGTAAAATCAAAAAATAATAACTCTTGGATGAATGAGCATTTTAACGACAAATACGTCAAACAAGCCCAGAAAGATGGTTTTCGTTCCAGAGCCAGTTATAAACTCATTGAAATAAATAACAAGGATAAACTTTTTCGTCCCGCTATGCAAGTGGTAGACTTGGGCGCGGCCCCAGGCGGTTGGTCTCAGGTAGCAACAAAACTAATTGGTAACAATGGAAGGATAGTCGCATCGGATATCTTAGCAATAGAACCACTGTCCGGTGTGGATTTTATCCAAGGAGATTTTACTGAACAAAAAGTGTATGAAGCAATATTAAAAGCAATTAATGATAAAAAAGCAGATCTTGTAATCTCAGATATGGCCCCAAATATGAGTGGCAATAGTGCTGTGGATCAGCCTCGCGCTATGTATCTTATAGAGCATGCCTTAGACATGGCTACACAGGTATTAAAGCCAGATGGGAACTTCTTGGTAAAAGTGTTCCAAGCAGAAGGGTTCAATGGATATCTCAAGGCAATGCAAGCTCAATTTACAACTGTGGTGACACGAAAACCAAATGCCTCGCGAACTCGTAGCCGAGAAGTTTATTTATTAGGACGACAATATAAGGTTTAGTAAAGAATATTCTGGTATGATATTAAGACATAAACTTAACCGTTAAGAGGTGTGCTCTTGAACGATATGCTAAAAAATATTTTGTTATGGTTGACTGTTGCAGCTGTGCTGTTAACTATATTTAACAACTTTAATACATCATCTGACACTAGTAAAATTTCTTATTCTGAATTTGTTAAAGACGTTCAAAATGGGGAAATTGCTAAGGTCGTTATTAGTAATTTTGCCATTAATGCTGTTGGAACCAATGGTGCTTCTTTTGAAACAATCCGCCCAGCGGCCCAAGATTCTAAAATAATGGACGACCTATTGTCAAATAACGTCGTTGTTGAGGGCAAAATGCCTGAAAGGCAAAGTATCTGGACACAGCTGCTTGTTGCAAGTTTTCCGATACTACTTATTTTAGCTATTTTTATGTTCTTCATGCGCCAAATGCAAGGTGGTGGTAGGGGCGGACCGATGTCTTTTGGAAAATCTAAGGCACGTCTATTACCGGAGGATCAAATTAAAACCACATTTGCTGATGTAGCCGGTTGTGATGAAGCAAAAGAAGACACTGAAGAATTAGTCGATTTTCTTCGCGAACCAAGTAAATTTCAACGCTTAGGTGGTAAAATTCCACGTGGTATTTTGATGTGTGGTCCTCCAGGTACAGGTAAAACGTTGCTTGCCAAAGCCATTTCGGGCGAAGCCAAAGTACCTTTTTTCACCATTTCTGGTTCTGACTTTGTTGAAATGTTTGTTGGTGTAGGTGCATCTCGTGTTCGGGATATGTTTGAACAAGCTAAAAAACATGCTCCATGCATCATCTTTATTGATGAAATTGATGCCGTTGGTCGTAACCGTGGTTCCGGCATGGGTGGTGGCAACGATGAACGTGAACAAACGCTGAATCAACTATTGGTTGAAATGGATGGTTTTGAAGGTAATGAAGGCATTATTGTTATCGCTGCAACGAACCGACCTGATGTATTGGACCCTGCATTGTTACGTCCTGGTCGCTTTGACCGTCAGGTACAAGTAGGCTTACCGGATATTCGTGGTCGTGAGCAGATTCTTAAAGTACATTTGCGTAAAGTACCTTGTGATGATGATGTTGAACCAAAAAACATTGCTCGTGGCACACCTGGTTTTTCTGGTGCAGACCTTGCTAACCTCGTTAACGAAGCTGCGTTGTTTACTGCACGATCAAATCGTCGTTTAGTCAATATGGAGCAATTGGAACTCGCAAAAGATAAAATTCTCATGGGTGCTGAACGTAAAACCATGGTAATGAAAGAAGAAGATAAATTAAATACTGCTTACCACGAAGCGGGGCATACCATTATAGGTTATTTAATGCCTGAGCATGATCCTGTCTATAAAGTCTCTATCATCCCTCGTGGTCGTGCCCTTGGTGTGACTATGTATTTACCTGAAGAAGACAAGTACAGTGTGAGTAAACGTAGTCTTGAAAGTCAAGTATGTAGTCTTTATGGCGGTCGTATTGCTGAAGAAATTATTCATGGGTTCGACGGTGTTTCGACTGGTGCCTCTAATGATATTGAGCGTGCTACAAATATTGCTCGTAACATGGTTACTAAATGGGGCTTGTCAGAAAAGCTTGGACCGTTTGCATATGAAGAAGATGATAATAGTGGTAGTTACATTTCAGGACCAACTGGCAGCAAAGCCAATTACTTCTCGCCTGAAACAGGTAAGACTATTGATGTGGAAGTTCAAAATATCATTCATCGTTGTTATCAAAAAGCGACTCAAATCCTCCATGACAACCGTTCTAAACTGGATGTTATGGCCGAAGCTTTAATGCAATACGAGATGATCGATGCAAAACAAATTAAAGAAATTATGGATGGTAAACAGCCTTCTGTACCTGAAAACTGGTCTGATACTCACGGAAATTCAACGAATAATAATGGTGAGTCAATAAAAGCTATATCAAGTTCCAATCCAGAAGTGAAATCTAAACCTGATGAAACGACCAAACATAATGAGTTTAGAATTAAGTCTAATAAAACTAATGAGTCTTCTCTTAAAACATCGGGTGAATCTTAGTAAACCTGATATAATTCGAATAATTGATGTCCATTATGAAATTTGGCGACGGGTCGCTTAGTTTGTTCCTTCTTCATGTTATGGGTCCCATTAATTTAACTCCCGCTTCCTTCTCCGGATATTGGTTTGTACAATTCTTTAGACTCTGCTCTCGAGCAAACTGAAAAAATAATTTTAGATAATACCAGCTTTATTGACGTAGATGAAAAGTCTGCACTCGCCCTCAGAACTGCTCTTTTGCAAAAAGAGCTTAATCACATGTTATTCAGTGTTGACGCAACCAAAAAGTAGTTTGATATTGTTGCTTCTATTGATACCAACACCCCTGGAGGTTATTTTTGGAGCTTCTTTATGAACTGAGCTTATTGATGGTGTACGAGTTCCAAAACAAAAAAAAGAGCTATATTTTCCGTTTTAAGAATTAATTTACCGGTTTGTTTGATGCATACTAAAAATAGTTCCAAAGCTGATACAGTAAGTAACTAAGTATGGATAAGTAATAAATGAAGTAAGTCACCACTTGCTTTCATGGGTAGGTGCTTATGAACAAGTTGGCATTGATATACAAAATTAAGAGAGGGAATTAATGCGTAAATATTTTGGTACAGATGGCATTCGTGGACGATTGGGGAAAACACCTATTACACCAGAATTTATGTTAAAACTTGGCTGGGCTGCTGGACAAGTGTTTAAAAAGAAATATAAAAAAATACTAATTGGTAAAGATACACGTATTTCAGGTTACATGTTTGAATCCGCACTGGAATCTGGTATTGTCGCAGCAGGTACAGATGTACAATTAGTTGGACCAATGCCTACACCTGCAGTTGCCTATCTTACATGTACTTTTCGAGCCAGTGCGGGGATCGTTATTAGCGCTTCTCACAATCTTTACACAGACAATGGCATTAAGTTTTTCTCAGCTGAAGGTGGTAAAATCTCAGATGAAATAGAAGGGTGTATTGAGCATTTTCTTAATCAGCCTATGGAGGTCGTTGAATCCAATTTGATTGGTCGTGCTAAGCGTATTGAAGATGCGGCAGGTCGTTATATTGAATATTGCAAAGGAACCTTTCCTATTGGTTTACAATTGACTGGCTTGAAAATCGTAGTTGATTGTGCCGATGGGGCTACTTACCATATTGCTCCTAGTGTTTTTTCCGAGTTAGGTGCAGATATCATCCCAATTGGTGTTAATCCTGATGGTTTAAATATTAATAAGAACTGTGGTGCAACTAAGCCAGCATTACTACAGAAAACAGTCTTAGAGAAGCAAGCGGACCTTGGTATAGCTTTAGATGGCGATGGAGATCGGCTAATCCTAGTGGACCGTCACGGGACCGTTCGTGATGGTGATGACGTACTTTATATTATCGCCAAACATTTAATGCTAATAGGTAGGTTTAGTGGTGGTGTGGTTGGTACCTTGATGAGTAATTTTGGACTAGAGTTGGCTTTTTCTGAAAGCGGAATTAATTTTAATCGATCGGCTATTGGTGACCGTTATGTTTACGAAAAATTGGTTAAACATGGTTGGTTTCTAGGTGGTGAGCCCTCCGGGCACATAGTGTGTCGCTCTATCACAACAACAGGTGATGGCATCATTACTGCCTTACAGGTACTGAGAGCAATGGTTGAAGAAGAAAAAGCTCTTGATGAATTGCTTGAAGGTTTGGTTAAATTTCCTCAAAAATTAATAAATATTAATGTTGAAAAACGTTTTATTCCGACTGAAGTCCCTGTTTTGCAAAAAGCGATTGCTGTCGCCAACGATCGTTTAAACGGTTTGGGACGTGTTTTATTACGCGCTTCTGGAACTGAGCCTCTAATTCGTATCATGGTAGAAGGTCGAGATGATAAAACAGTTGATGAATTAATAGAGTATCTTTCTAGTGAAGTATTAGCAGCCATTGCTAAATGATGGTTTATTAAATTTTTCATTAGTAGATAGAATAAATGCTATCCACTCAAAGCAGAAACATCCTTTTACTAAAAAGATATTGCAACTGATGATGTATTTAACGATTTAAAGCTTTTTTTTCAAAAACAATCTATGATTAGTATTCCCAATGTTTGTTTCAAACGTAATTTCTGCACCTCATTTACTTTTTCATAGATGAATTTTTTTATCGGCTAAGCATTGTCGGTTTCACCCCTTCTTCAAATATTACCCAGAGGTTTTTTACTGCGGTGATGTCGCTATCAAGGGCTCTACATAAAAGGATGTAGCCAACTTTGAATCAGTACTTATTACCGTAAACTCGTCACTGATATTGAACCCATTGAAATTAAATCGTCTAATTTTTAAACAATTTACGAATATGTAATATATGATGGCCATCCATATCGAATAAGCAAGGAGGTATAACAAATCAACAATTATAGTTTTCTATCATAGTTTTCGTTCCAAAGTAAGTAGGAAGCGGTTTACCGATAACAGACTCAATGTAGAAAACGTCTCTGATATATCTTTACTCTGATAGAAAGAAAACATTCTAGCTTAGAGTAAGAGAGGTATTATCACTCTTAGCTAATGAAATGGAGGCAAATAATGGTGGGTCGTACTGGATTCGAACCAGTGACCAATTGATTAAAAGTCAACTGCTCTACCAACTGAGCTAACGACCCAATTATTTAAGTAATGGGGTGGACGATGGGACTCGAACCCACGACCGCCGGAATCACAATCCGGAGCTCTACCAACTGAGCTACACCCACCATTATTAAAGTAGTAAGATAAAAATGGTCGGAGTAGAGGGATTCGAACCCCCGACATCCTGCTCCCAAAGCAGACGCGCTACCAGACTGCGCTATACTCCGGTGGCTCCTCGAACTGGACTCGAACCAGTGACCCAATGATTAACAGTCATTCGCTCTACCAACTGAGCTATCGAGGAACTAATGCTATCTTCCTCTGCAACACACATCTTACATGAGGTGGCGGAGGAGGAGAGATTCGAACTCTCGGTAGGCTATTAACCTACGCCAGTTTTCAAGACTGATGCATTAAACCGCTCTGCCACCCCTCCGTTGCGAGCGAGGTGTATACTACGGATTTAAGATTACAGTGCAACCTTTTTTTTCAAAAAAACTTAACTTTTTTCAATCACGTAATTTTGCTCAGCACCTGGACGAATCCAAACATGAGAATACCAGTAATATTGCCTGTTCGCATTGTCCGGCATAGTACAATTAATTCGACCACGCCCAACATCAAATGACTTCTTCGCAGTAACAATCACATCGTATTTCGAGACCCAATTCAGATCTGCTTTGCCTTGTCCTAAAACGTAGCAAACCATATCTTTGAAACGATATTGACCCGGTTTAAAAGTTAAACGAAAAGATACCGGACTATCTCCCGCATAATTACCACTTTCTTCTTTTAACAAAGGCATTGGCATAGAATTAATTTTTAATTTAAGCGTCGACAAAGTAGCAAAACGTCCTGAAGCTGAGAAACGTGGCAAATCTTCAAAATCAGAATTCGCATTGACTACTCCGGACTGCTGTCCAAACGCAATCAGACCTTTATTTCTTACCATCGAACGAATCGAATGATTAGACTCACCATACGGATAAGCCAACATTTTTGGCGAATGTCCAAGATGCTTCACCAGTTCCTTTTCGACACCTA
>JACLAC010001196.1_pt1 | contig 28990 bp, 35 predicted proteins | sample 8027881 | NCBI WGS metagenome assembly JACLAC01 (sample SAMN15725517, study PRJNA655200) | protist metagenome | isolation source: fluorescence activated cell sorting (FACS) single amplified genomes of... | place: Spain: Blaines Bay Microbial Observatory, Mediterranean Sea | collected 2016-01-19 | reverse complement strand
TTGTACGCAGTATGGATACTGCTGCCATTGGCGGCCAGATGCGATCTGCTCTTGGTGGGGTGACAAGTGGGTTGTCCATCGCTTTTAATACCACTTTCCTAGCTCTGGTAAGCGTTATTCCAATAATGCTTCTTTCTTCTCTAATTCGAAAAAGTCAGGAAGATCTGCTGCTAAAAGTTGAAGAGTATTGCTTAGATGAATTATTACCAAACCTTCATATTAATCCCGGTGATGAGGAACTTCAGAATAGAACCAATGAACATCTCTCAACACTAAACGACTTTACAGAAAACTGGCTCAAAAGAATCGCACCAGTTTTGACCTCGGTCTCAGAAAATTCAGATGTGCTCCAAGCCCAAATTAAGGGTCTGCAGCCCTTGCTAAGAGATTATAGTAATGAAATTATTCAGAAAAAAATTTCAGAACGTGAAACCAAATCTGATTTACCTAAAGGCTTAGAATCTGAAAGTGACCAATCAAATTATTGTAAGGTTGATCCAATTTCTTCCAATGACATGGATCTGGGATTAGAAGTTTTTGAAAAAACCAAGGAAATAAATTCAGATTCTAATCAGGACGATTTCAGCCTTATCAATCCAAAGGTATAATGCGAAGGAGAGCACCAAAGCCTTCCGTTCCACTCTTTCCATTTCTCAGTGTTCTGCTGAGCACAATGGGAGTGTTGGCGTTCCTTTCGATCAGTTTCTTGATAATAAGCCGCCTCACTCCAGACAAAATGATTCAACGGCTTCAGGTTGAATTTGAATGGACCGGTGCGCCGGAATATGTAGAACCTATTTACATCAAATGTCTTGGCGACTACATTGAATATTACAACCTTTTTTCCAATAGAGATGAGAAGATCGCTTTAGAGGATTTACTGAGGGAGATAAAAGGAGAAAGTCCTGTTTTCATTTCCTATTTATTGAGAATCGATCGCCTCAATAAGGAGATCAAGAGAAGCTTTGGGCAAACCGAACACTTTCCATTGCTACTTGTTTATCCAGACGGTGTGTTAGCTTCAGAGGTAATAACTTCTATCATTGAACAAATAGATGGTCTGAGTGTGGGTTTGGAACCCATGTTGCCAAATTGGGAAGTACCATACAGATAGTCCAAGAAAAATTTCTAGTAGCGAGGCATATCTGGCTCGATTGCTTCAGCCCAAGCGTCAATGCCTCCTGCCAGACTTCGACAATTTTCATATCCAAGATCTTGGAAAATCTTCAAAGTCCGCTCAGATCGGACTCCTCTGTGGCAGTAAAATACAATTATTTTCTCTAAGTCTTTTGCGAAATCATCGGTTTTAATTCTGTTGACCGGATGATGCTCCGCTCCCTTCAATCGGCAAATCTCCCACTCATGAGGCTCTCGAACATCAATCAACATGATATTCCTCCCATTACGTAGTGCAACACTCAACCAATGGGCAGAAACCTGGTCTTTATTATCTTTTCTTTCCTCAAACCCAATTTTCTCAATCACAGGGACTTTACCCGCGTCCAACCAAGCTCTGATCCTTGGATTGACTCCACAAAGCTGGCAAGTTTTCTCCTTAGGAATATTCATTTTTTTAAAGTCTAATTCTAAGGCATCATATAGTAAGAGTTGTCCTATCATCTCTTTCCCAATCCCTAAGATTAATTTAAGTACTTCAGTTGACTGAAGTAAACCCATTGTGCCTGGGAGCACGCCCAGGACTCCAGATTCTGTTCAGGTGGGGGCCATTGATTCAGGCAAAGTTACAGGATATAGACAACGATAACAGCCACCCTTTGATTTTGGCCAGAATACTGAAAGATGTCCTTGGAATTTGTGTACTGATGCAGAGACTAAAGGCTTATTGGCAAAGAACGCTGCATCGTTAACTAAATATCGAGTCGGGAAATTATCAGAGCAGTCTACAATCACATCGTACTTTTGAAAAATTTGAGGAGCATTATTGTGCTGTAACTTGTCTGAAATCAATTCAACTCTCAATAGAGGGTTGATACTAGTTATAGTCTCAGCCAAAGATTCAGTTTTCAGTAAACCAAGATTTTTTTCAGAATGGCCAATCTGTCTTTGTAAATTAGAAATTTCGACGACATCACTATCAATTATCCCCAATTGACCAATGCCTGCTGCAGCCAGATAAAGTCCTACGGGGCATCCCAGTCCACCGGCACCAACAATCAGAACCTTACTTTTCTTGAGCCTTTGCTGCCCCTCTGACCCCACTTCTGAAAGACTGAGATGCCTGCTGTATCTTTTGACTTCTTCAGCAGAAAGGCCTTGAAATAAATCTTTAATTGGGATTTCTTGTGACATCTTCTAAGATTTAATAAGTTTGATTGCGTTTTCAACCCTATTTGAAACCTGGTTCATGAATTCACTATTTTGCAAATTCTGCATCTTCATTTTCATATTCTATCTTTGTGGTCTTACTTCTAGTCAAGCCTCAGAAGATTCACTCTTGGAAACAATTTGGGATATTGAGTCCGGAAAAGTTATCAAACAGAAAGAACTTATTGAGCATTTTCTTGGCGCAGAGGTGATTTATCTTGGAGAGAAGCACGACAACGCCCGTCAACATGAAATACAATTACAGATACTTGAAGCCTTAGTAAGCAAAGGCAAACGTCCTTCAATAGGTTTTGAGTTTTTCACAATTGGACAAACAAGTTTGTTGATGAATTTCACCCAACCCTCTGCACCAATAATGAATATGAGGTCTAAAGATCGTGATCCTGAATTAGTTCTTCGTCAGGCTTTAGGATGGGAACATCGTTCCGATGAAGAGTGGAGTTATTACTTCAAGTTGATTGAGTTTGCCCGAGAGAACCAACTTCCTGCATTTGCTACAGACATTCCTTGGGGATTATCGTCCCGGATAACCCGAGTTGGAGTGGAGAATCTTCATCCAACAGAATTGTCACTATTAGTGGACACTGGTTTAAACGACTCTGAATACGAGCAGTTAATGTTGGAGGAATTTACAAACGTACACTGCGGCTATAGAAATGAAGAGATGTTTCGGCGAATGTACCAGGCATGGATCGCTCGCAACGATGCAATAGCGCAATCTATCGTCAACACCCTCGAAGCAAACCCCCAAAAACCTGTGGTGATGATCGTCGGATTCGGGCATCTGAGGCACGGGATGGGGATTCCGGAGCGTATTGCATATCTTCGCCCTGAAACCAAGCAGATCAATTTCTCTATGATGGAAATTAGTCTAGAACCCTCATTACTTGAAAGTTATCTGCCTGAGTTTGAAATTAATGGAAGAACTTTCAGACAAGACCTTGACTATATCTGGTTTACTTCTCGACAGGACATGGAAGATCCCTGCAAAGCCTTTCGCAAACAATCTGAGTAAACTATATTTCTCTCTGAAGCCACTCTTAGATTTAAAACTTTATAGAGTGCCAGAATCTCAACTCTTGGTGAAAAAATCAAAGAAACCTGAATAAACATTCTTCAGCAATTCAGCCTCTGAAACAATAAATATAAATTTTATTTGGAAATAGAACAATGGCTTAAAATTGCTTTATTGTGCACTTTGGGAGCAATGAGCCCGGGTCCAAGCTTAGCTGTAATCTTAAACAATACTCTGTCAGGAGGTAAGTCTACTGGAATTTATACTTCGCTACTGCATGGATTAGGAGTCGGAAGCTACGCGCTCCTCGTGGTAACTAGTGGAAGCTTGGCTCTACAAAGCTATCCTTTCATCGAAAGCCTCTTAGAAATTAGTGGTGCTGGCTTGCTCTGTTGGCTAGCCCTACAAAGCTGGCCTAGGCAAACATCTCAGAACTTCCAAGACCGGGTTAATAAAACTTCCATTTGGAATGGACTCTTAATTGTTCTTTTCAACCCCAAGATTACAATTTTTTTTCTAGCTATTTTTAGCCCAAGTCTTGGGACTATATTTGGTTGGCAAAACTGGCTTGGTTTGGCAGTCATGGTAGGGGTAATCGATGCGGTTTGGTACATACTCGTCGTTTTGGTTGCCTCAACCTCCCTTTTTCAAATTTCTGATGAAATTTGGAGGGAGCGAATTGGCAAGCTGATGTCCATCATAATGGCTTTGATTGCATTAGAAATTATCATTAAACACGTTAGCTCTGTTGTTTAAACTCAGGGATTAGATCATTCATTAGCATTTCTAATTGATGACAGTAATTCTCAAAATCTGTGTTAGAAGCTGATTTTGGGATATAAAAGGGTTGGCCAAAAACACTAATGATCTTTGTAAATGGCTTTGGAATCTTATGACTATCCCAACTATTGAGATTCCAGCAATAGTTCCCTTCATATCTCCATGGAATAATCGGGACACCCGTCATTTTAGCAAGGGCAATGATCCCTTCCTGAACTTTTTGGATTGGCCCCTGAGGACCATCTGGTGTGATAGCAACAGATTGACCTTCTCTAAGGCAGCGCAATAGCTGTTTCATTGCACTTATTCCTCCCCTAGTACTTGATCCTCTCACGGCCCTAAATCCAAAGCCGCTCAATACCTGATTGATATACTCCCCATCTTTCGAGGAACTGATCAAAGCTGTTAAATTCATCTCCTTGAGTAGCCAAGTACTAAAGTAAATATCATGATGCCAGGCACAAATGATAAACGGCTGATTCTTCTCAATCATCCCATCAATAGTCTCTTTTCCAATCCAACTAATTTTAGCAGTCACTCCTGTGAAGAAAATGAACTTTTTAATCCCAAACAGTATTAGTTTTTTATACCACCCCAGATCCAAGAAAAGCGCCATTAATTTAAAAAGATATGCCTAACCCCGCTGTCACTTGGGTAGTCTGTCTAGAAAAAGATTTTGATGGGTAACTTAAACTTCCTCCATTTGAAAGAGTTTCAAGACTGGTATTGGAAGATATTAAACTGACTTTAAAGTTATTCCATCGCCAACCTGCGAGTATTTCGAAGGGTTGCAGATCATAGCCAAAAGTAAAGAAAGCGGAATTCCCTGATGGGCTCGTTGATCTGATGGTTTCTTCATTCACTACTGCATTCAGGGATGAACCGTAATCCAGTTTTATTTCTGCAGAACCAGATACAAGCCCACCAACTCCAAGAGCAAATGTAAATTCTTCACCAAACATTACGCCGAATTCATTATATTTTGCATTTGTGGTGAAAAACTCATCCAAAATGACATCATTGCCTGCCTTGCTTCTAATAGAACGGTCTGTGCTGATCTCTGTAAATCCAACTGAAAGCCCACTCAAAACTACAGAATAGGATCTACCAGTTGTTCTAATCCCAGATGAGGTAATCGCCCCACCACTTTTTTCAGATGACACTAGATTATCAGCTCTGGATTGTTCTTGCATAGGTACTAATGCCCGAATCCGTAAGTTATCCGACCGAGTACAACCCTGGAGAACTAAAGAGATCAAAATTACAATTAGAGATAACTTCATGGCTAATCCCTAAAAGTTGTATCCAATAGCTAAATATCCGAGAGATGGATTCGGCTTTCCAAAGTCTTTTTCAACTCTCTCTATCAATGATTGTTTATCTGCATCAGTCATCTCAGGATCAGCTGTCACGTTCACATCAGGCTCTAATTGAGCCGGAGAAAAAATCATTCCAATCCCAATCGAAAGGCCAAAATCCCAAATAGCCATATACCCCAATCCTAAACCCACCCCGCTCCAAGGCTTTATTTCAGTTTCAATAAAAATTGCGGTAGCATTTAATTGTTCATCGTTAGGTAGAACACGATTTCGTTTTTCAAATGTGACCTTCTGATATTTTCTTCCTGAGGATAATCCCCCAATTGAAAAATACAACCCGCTGTCAAAGGGACTGATTCGTAATTCAATTGATTGGTCTTGATTTTCTTCTACATTTATCTTTTCAACATAGTCTTGTCCATAAAGCGCACTAGGATTCTGAGGTTCCAAGGACAGATCCATTGAGGAGACATAGGTGTATCCAAGAAAAATCGAATCTGAGATGTGATAGCCCAATGCCACACCACTGAAATTGACCAGTTGTAACTGAACAGGCCGACTCGTTCTTTCTGATGACCAGATCGTGAAAGGTACTAGAATAAAACAGATTAAAGGAAATAATTTTTTTCTCACCATTTCAGTAGCATATGGAGATCCTATTTTGGGCTATTTGCCGAAACTCGTTTAGACTAGGTTTTAGAGAAAATTCCTGAGACGGCCAATCAAGAAAAATATCCGGAATCTGGAAAGGCGTTAGTTTTTCACTCAGTAGCTTTCTCAAACTTAAGTCATCATAGTTCTTTTGTCCTTGCAAAAAAGCCACCGGACGGGATCCGTAAGTTTTACTCGGCATATCAATGACTACGGCATTCAATATACCTTCAATATTAATCAAAGCCTGTTCAATCTGTTCAGGGTGAATATTCTCACCACCTGAAATAAACATGCGATCTAACCTACCCATTACTTTCAAAAATCCATTCTTGTCGAACTCGCCGAGATCATTGGAAGTAAACCAGCCATTCTCATCAAAGGGCTTCTGAAGTTTGTGATTCTGCCAATATCCCAGAAACCTTGTTTTTCCGTTGAGTTGAATTCTCCTTTCTTGATCAATTTGCAGCCGACGGTTAGCCAGTACTTTCCCTGCTGTCATCAGTTCGACCATGGTTGCCCCTTCAGCAGTCGTGCAAACCTGAGAAGCCATTTCTGAGCAGCCGTAGCTGGTATGAATCGGTAGATTCAATTCCATAGATTTTCGAATGAGGAACTGAGGAATTTTTGATCCACCTACTAGGATGGCTTTCGTCTTTTTATTCAAGGGAACGTCAGTTTGAATAAAGCGATCAAGTTGAGTGGCTACTAACGAAAAATGTGTAATTCTTCTCTGATCAATGAAATCTGCATCTAGGTTCTTGGGAGCAATGATAGCATTTGCTCCTGCAAGCATCGTCCTGAAAATAATGGACACCCCCCCCACATGAAATAATGGCAAGTTGATCAACCATTTGTCGTCTGGATCAACAGGAATATTTTCAGATGATCCTTTAGCACTCCAAATAAAATTAGAAATGGAGAGCGCAACCAACTTTGGAAGTCCTGTACTGCCAGAAGTCGCTATTAACAGATCTACCTCGATGGGGAGGTAAACAGGATTATCGAATTTGGTTGTCAAATTTTCTTTGGATTGAATTATTATCCATGGACGTATTTGCATTAAAATTTTATCTTTCTGGGATTGACAAAGTTCTGGATTGAGCGGGACAACGACTCCACCTGCTTTCCAAATTGCGAAGAAGTTGATGAGAGTGGAGGTTGAATTTTCAACAAAAATTACGATTGGGGCTTTGGAACTTTGTTGATGAAATTCTTTACTTTTGATGTCAACGGCATCCCAAAATTTTTCGAAAGTTAGACAGGTAACTTCGTCAGAAAGACAATTTCGTGAAGCAAAATTCTGAAGTGTAAAATTCTGAAGGGCAGATATGTCAAGAGGTAGGTTCACTGTTAACTTCTAAATTCTTCAAGTATCTTCACACCTCCCTGTTTGAGTAATTGATTAGTTACTTCCTTACCAAGTTTCTCTGGTTCTTCAAGGAATCCAGTCCCCCTAGCTACTAGCAATTCCATACCATTTGGATCACCGATTCTTGCCTCGAGATGAAGTTTTCCATTCTTTTCAACGCAAAATCCTGAAATGGGAACATGGCAATTGCCACTCAAACCAGAGAGGACCGTACGTTCACAGATCAGTTCTCGTTCTGTTTTTGTATGCCTCAATTGCTGTATCCATTGAAGCGTATCTTGATCGCCAGAGCGCGTTTCGATTCCAATCACCCCCTGAGCGATAGCTGGGAGCATTACAGAATGAGGAATCACCTGAGCAATTCTTTCTTGGAGGCCTAATCGTTTTAATCCTGCAACAGCTAGAATAATTGCATCATATTCTCCATCATCTAATTTTCTGAGACGCGTATCTAAATTTCCCCGTAAGTTCTTGATCTTCAGATTTGGAAAAAAATGGCGCAACTGAGACATTCTTCTTAATGAGCTTGTTCCAATCACGGCGCAATCTGGTAGTTTATTGAGGCTAGGATACTGGTTGGAAACCAGCGCATCGTTTGGATCATCCCTCTCCGTAATTACTGAGAGTTCCAAGGAAGGTGGGAGTTCTGTGGTTAAATCTTTCATGCTGTGAACTGCAAGATCTGCTCGATGATCCATTAGAGCTTGCTCAAGTTCCTTGATGAAAAGCCCTTTACCTCCAATATCTGCAAGTGAACGATCAAGCCTCTGATCTCCCTCTGTTGTCATTGGAACTAGTTGGACATCCAATTCAGGAAATTCTGATAAAATCTTGGAGCAGACCCAGTTTGCTTGCCAAAGAGCTAGTCTACTTTCTCGAGTGGCAATTCGTAATTGCATCAGGGTTTCGCTCCCCTTACCAACTTCAGTTTTGGTTTTTTTTCATCCAACATTTGGCTATCACCATCTTTTTCAGAAAAAACATCTAACAAGGTTTGAAGTTGAAGAGACTTGTCTTCTTCTTTAGAAAGATTTTTCAAATTAATAGTAGGCTTGTGCAAAATTTTTTGCATAATTCTATGTACAAGTCTTCTTACCAAAATTCTGTCTTTATCGCTGAGATGATGTAGACTATTGAGGGCTTTATCTAACTCTGCCTGACTAACATTTTCAAATTCATTTCGAATTTTACGAATCGTGGGGACAGCAGATCTAGTCAAAAACCAATCTTGAACTCTAGCAATCTCATCTTCTAGGATTTTACAAGCTTGTTCGGCTTGTATTATCCTTTCTTCTTGGTTTTTCTGGACAACATTCTGTAAGTCGTCAATATCATAACAGTAAGCTCCGGGCAGATCATTTATTTCTGGTTCAATATCTCTTGGTACGGCAATGTCGATCAAAAACATTGCTCTTCCTCTTCTACTTTTAAGGCATTTCCGAACCATTGACTGAGTCAATACAAAGTGCCTTGCCCCAGTGGAGGAAATGATGATGTCTGCTTCAGACAGCCGATTTTCAAGCTGATCAAATGGAATGGCTGTCCCTCCGAATTTCTTTGCCAAATTTTCAGCATTTGTGTAGGTGCGATTTGTTACCAACACACCTGCAACACCATGGCTCTTTAGATTCTGGAGTGCCAATTCTGCCATTTCCCCAGCCCCAATGATTAAAGCCCGCTGCTGGCTCAAATCGCTGAAAATTCTTTTGGCAAGTTCCACAGCAGCAAAACTTATTGAAACAGCATAATTTGAAATCCCTGTTTCAGATCGAACTCTTTTTGCAGTGTGAAAGGCATTTGGGAAAAGATAGTTAAATCTTCCACCGACCCAACCTAGATCCCTAAATCTTTGGAAGGCTTCTTTGAGTTGACCTAAAATTTGAGGTTCACCTAAGACCATCGAATCGAGGCTAGATGCTACCCTGAATAAATGTCGAGCGGCCTCAACATCTCGTATTTGGTAGGCTTGAACTTTTAATTCCTCTAAATCCCAACGATTTACCAAGAATTCTAATAAATGACTGGAAATCGGTTTGATTTCGCTCGCAGAAAAATAGAATTCTGTACGATTACAGGTTGATAGGATCGTTAGTTCTTCTATGGGCATGGAGTTTTTCAGCCGATCAGCAATTTCAGCTTGCTCAACAGTTGAAAGGGCAATTTTATCCCTTAATTCAACCGAAGTTTTCTTGTAACTCCAGCCCAAAACTCCAACTTTCACGCTACCACCTGTGCTTTCAAAATAAACTGCATAAAATTTAGATAAGAACGTCTACCCTGAATTGAGGATAGACATGACTGGTCTAATAGAATAAATTTTAATATTAACTTTTTAAATATAACTCAATCACATCATAGACAGCAAGCAGGATGTCATCCAAGCTATTATCGTTCTTCTCTCGTTGGGTGACTCCAAATCAACTGACTCTCCTCAGAATTTTTGTTGTCCCAATATTGTATGGGTTGATCTATGTCTACCGCGAAAATCATTGGATCTTACTTGCAACCTGGCTTCTCTATGTATTAGCCTGCCTGACCGACTATTGGGACGGAGTTCTGGCTCGATTTCAAAATAATACCAGTCGATTAGGTAAACTTCTTGATCCGGTAGCTGATAAAATTTTATTGGCTTCACTCATGATCGCCCTTGTCGAGGTTGATCGCGCGCCAGGTACTTTGGTGACTCTGATCTTAATAAGAGAGTTTGCCATTACAGGTCTAAGGTCTGTTTCAGCTTCGGAGGGGAGAGTCATTTCAGCGAACTCTGGAGGGAAATTAAAAACTTTTTCCCAAATGTTTGCAGTTGGATTTTTGATGATTCACTATCCAACCTTATGGCTTCCCTGCCATGAGATTGGTATCGGGTTACTTTGGTTTTCTACTGGAGTGACTTTATGGACGGGTTGGCAATACTTTCGTGAGTTTTACTTCGAAAAAAATTAGTCCACATTTTGGAATTTCTTTTAGATTGATCTATGACCACCATACTTTCTGTTAGAAAAAACAATCGTGTCGTGATGGCTGGAGATGGACAGGTTTCAATGGGAAATACTGTTACTAAAGCCTCAGCCAGAAAAATTCGCAGGACTTTTGATGGTAAAGTCATCGCAGGATTTGCTGGTTCCACCGCTGATGCGTTTACGCTTTTTGAAAAATTTGATGAGAAGTTGGAGCAATACAACGGGCGCCTCGTAAGGTCTGCGGTTGAATTGGCGAAGGAGTGGCGTACGAACAAAATGCTGAGAAGTTTAGAAGCTTTGCTAGCAGTGTGTAGCGAAGAGGCATCTCTCATCATTTCAGGTAATGGAGATGTTATCGAACCTGACGATGGCTTGATTGGAATTGGTTCAGGTGGAATGTATGCACTGTCTGCAGCACGAGCACTCATTGATACGGACATAGAGGCAAGGGAGATCACAGAAAAATCCATGCAAATTGCTGCTGACATTTGCATCTACACCAACAGCCAAATTCAATTTGAAGAAATTGAGATCTAATCACCAACACCAATAGTTTTTATGGAAATTCAACTACCTGAACACAACCAGACACCTCACGAAATCGTGCAGGCTCTAGATTCTTACATAATAGGCCAAACTGATGCTAAAAAGGCTGTTGCGGTTGCCCTGAGAAACCGATGGCGTAGAATGCAGCTTCCGGATGATATTAAGGACGAAATCCTACCCAAAAACATAATCATGATTGGTGCAACTGGTGTTGGAAAGACCGAGATCGCCAGACGGATTGCCAAGCTAGTCAATGCACCTTTTCTCAAAGTTGAAGCATCAAAATTTACTGAGGTTGGCTATGTTGGTAGAGATGTTGAGTCAATCATTCGGGACCTCACAGAGTCAGCCATTGGCATGGTGAAGCAAGAGCACATGCATCGAAAAACCGAAGAAGCAGCAATGCTTGCTGAGGATCGCTTGTTGGATCTTTTATTACCTAATCCCCAGAAAGATGAATCAACCGTACCCGTAAACCATGGTACGAGAGAAAAGTTTCGTCAAAAACTTCGTGATGGTTTGCTGGATCAAAAACAGATTGATTTGGAAGTTGCAGAGCGGGGAAATACTCCGATGCTTGAATTCATGCCCGTGTCGATGAATGACAACATGGATATGAACATCCGAGACATGCTCTCGAATTTCATGCCCAAGCGTAGGAAACGTAGAAAAACCAAAATTGTTGAAGCAAGAAACATTCTTCAGCAGGAAGAAGTAGGGAAGTTGATTGATATGGATGAGGTTTCGAGAGAGGCTGTTTCAAGGGTGGAACAAACTGGGATCGTTTTTCTTGATGAAATTGACAAAGTCGCCAGTCGAAGAGGTGCTACCCAGGGACCTGACGTGTCCCGTGAAGGTGTTCAAAGAGATCTATTACCAATCGTAGAAGGTTCCACCATCAATACGAAATATGGCCCTGTTCGTACTGAACACATTTTGTTCATTGCAGCCGGGGCTTTTCATCTAGCAAAACCATCGGATTTGATTCCCGAACTACAAGGTAGATTCCCGATTCGTGTGGAACTGAAGGCACTGAGCGAAGAAGATTTTGTAAAAATACTAACAGAACCCCGGAACGCTCTGATCAAACAATACACAATGCTGATGCAAACTGAAGAAGTCGAACTGGAATTCTCAGATAATTCAAATCGTGAAATTGCACGAATTGCCTGCGCTATTAATGCAGAATCAGAAAATATTGGTGCTAGAAGACTGCATACGATTATGGAGCAATTGCTCGAGGAAATAAGCTTCGAAGCACCTAAACTATGTGGTCAAACAATTAAAATCACCCCAGAATATATACAAGGTAGGGTTTCAAGTTTACTGAAAAATCAAGACCTTAGTCGTTACATCCTTTAGATTCATTTCTTGCAAAGCCATATGTACATGTCATTATAGATTCATAATTAAGATTTTGGGTCGTACAAAATAAAACTTACAATTGATAACTTACGTCCTAACTAATTCCATACCTTAAAAGCTTTTTTCTGTGGATTATCCTACCCTGCTGCTCTACCTAGAAAATCAGTTGAAGTGGCTGCAGAAAAAAGATTGTCACTACCTAAACCAAGAATCGCTTCCAAAAGTTGAACTGTGCGAGTTAATTGATGGGTTGTACGAGTTGGTGCCCCACGAGGCCGGTGATTCAGGGAAAGACTTAAATTTCGCGGAGCTGAGCAAATCAGAAAAAAACGCTGTAAGTTTACAAAATCTGAAGCAGGAATTAGCAATCTCATGCGCTCAAGCACGTGAAGAAATAAACAACACCAGTGACCTTGATTCCTGCCCACCTTCCTCAAAAGTACCTGTTTTCAGAGAACCCGAATCGATTGAAAGAGTTCACAATGAGCCTCGGGATCATTCAAAAGCTGAAACACTTTATGAGCTTTGTCAGCAGAACTCAGAGTGTCAACGCTGCACACTTGGACCAACAAGGAATCAATTCGTTTTTGGTTCAGGTAAGAATGGGAGCTTGCTGTTGTTCGTAGGCGAGGGACCTGGAGCCGATGAAGACAGACTTGGCCTTCCTTTTGTGGGAAAAGCCGGCAAGCTGTTAGATCGAATGATTGATGTGATTGGATTAGTTCGTGAAGATGTTTATGTGACAAATGTTGTAAAATGCCGACCACCTAACAATAGGAACCCAACATCAGACGAAATTGCTCAATGTATGGGGATTCTTGAACGCCAGATAGAATTGGTAAACCCCAAATTGATTATTACTCTCGGTAATGTACCCACTCAAGCCCTGCTGCCTGGCAGCCCCGGAATCACAAAATCCCGAGGAAACTTAAAAAAATACCGTGATTGGGATATCCTGCCGACTTTCCACCCTTCTTACCTACTCAGAAATCCAAACGCAATGCACGAGGCTTGGCAAGATTTCCAAAAAATCTCTGAATACGTTTTCCCTCATTGATTAACCAAGCACATGATTGATCTCCAACCAGTCAAAGGAACTCGCGATTTTTACCCTCCACAGTTGCGACTCCGCAATTGGCTTTTCAGCGCATGGCGCAAATCAGCACAGCAAGCTGGTTTTGAAGAATATGATTCCTGTGTTTTAGAGCATGAAGCTTTGTACATCCGGAAAGCAGGGGATGAGATTAGTCAGCAACTTTACAAATTTGAAGATAACAGTACTCGCAAATTGAGTCTACGCCCAGAGATGACACCATCTTTAGCGAGAATGATTCTACAGACGGAGAAAACTCTCAGTTACCCAGTAAGATGGTTTTCAATACCTCAATGCTTTCGCTACGAAAGGATGACTCGGGGCAGGAAACGTGAGCACTACCAATGGAATTTGGACGTCATCGGAGAACCCACGATTCTTGCTGAATTGGAAATCATCAGCACGCTCATTCGATCCTTGAACGAACTGGGCCTAGATTCACAAGATTTTCGAATCTTCATCAATGACCGGCGCATACTCAATGCCATGCTAGAACAACTAAATGTACCTCAGAATCTGCAAAACTCTGTGCTCGTTATTCTGGATAAAAGAGATAAATTACCTGTCGATGTGCTGTGCTCTGAACTATCAAATAAGGGACTTAACAACAAACAGACGAATAAACTGATTCAATTTCTAGAATTGCCTGATATTGAGGCTGTCGCTGAGCGACTGGAAAATCAGGATGTCCTCAATGAATTGAAGAATATCCTGGATCAATTTCAGAAAATAGGATTGGGGACTTACCTACAGTTTGATATCTCTGTTGTCAGAGGCTTGTCTTACTACACCGGTACGGTCTTCGAAGTGAACACTCTTAACAAATCTTCACGTGCGATTAGTGGGGGAGGTCGCTACGACTCCCTGCTCTCAGCCTACGGGGGACCCGTCATTCCTGCAGTTGGATTTGGTTTTGGAGATGTTGTCATTTTGGAGATTCTAGAAGAAAACAAAAAACTCCCAGACTTAAAACAGGTACTCGATTTGGTTATCTTTGCTCTAGATTCCAAACAAGATGAAATTGCGATGCGCTTAGCCCATCAGCTTAGAAATGCTGGACTCAGTGTTCAAGCCCAATTCGGGCCTATGAAAATGCAAAAGGCTCTGCAACAAGCCAATAGCCTTGGGGTAGCTTTTGCAATGTTTTGTTTTCCAGATGAACTAGGCAGAGATGAAGTCGTCATCCGAGACCTTAATAATCGTAAGCAGAAAGCTCACTCCTTGGCAAAAATCACTGATCTCTCCTGGATGGGGAATGCCTGATGAAACTCTGGTATTCCGCATTCATCATTGCTGTTTTGCTTGCAATCGATCTCGTTTCAAAAATTTGGATCAGAGCAAACATCCCAATGTATGAATTGACAACGATAATACCTAATTTTATTGACCTGACCCACGTGCAGAATCGTGGGGTTAGTTTCAGTTTTCTCTCAGATTTAAATGATTCGATTCGGCTACCTCTGCTGATTGGAGTTTCCGTCTTGGCGACAACTGGAATGATCTTTTATCAACTGCGCTATTGGCTTGAGCTCGATGAATGGACCAAGCACGGACTCACTTGGATTTTACCGGGGGCAATGGGCAATCTTGTTGATAGAGCATGGTTCGGGCACGTCACAGACTTTTTCCATTTTCGATGGTTTGAGGTTAGTTTTTTTGTCAACAACTTTGCTGACATCTTTATCAGCTTCGGAGTTGTCTGTTTTGTTACCTCATCATTGGTCTCTTTTCGATCCGTAAAAGCATAGAAAAAAACTTGCACTCCAAAAACACAGATCATATTCTACTTGTTTTTTCGATGGGCGCTTAGCTCAGCTGGGAGAGCGACGGTCTTACAAACCGTAGGTCACAAGTTCGATCCTTGTAGCGCCCACCACTCCCAATGAAAAAAGCTCCCTCCGGTACGGGGTCGTAGTTCAGTTGGTCAGAACGCTGGCCTGTCACGCCAGAGGTCGCGGGTTCGAGCCCCGTCGACCCCGCCACAAGAAAAACCAGTTAATTCAAAGCTCTCCCAGCTAGTTTCTGTTAAGCGCTTTTTTTTGCCCCACCTACTGCCCCACCAAACATTTGAATTAGGTCCAGCGCATTCCTTAGCTTGGCAACATCAAACCTAAAAAGAACTACCTACTGAAAGGCACTCATGCTTGTTTTTACTACGATTGAAATCACAAAAGGTTTCCAAGTCTGGAAAGATATGGTCAAAGAAAGTGGTGGAAAAATGAAGGAATACGGAATGACCATGATCTGCGTAGGACCTCAAGCCGATGACGAAACCAAACTGCACGGTGTCCTACACTTTGAATCCATGGAACATCTCAAGAAATTCCAGGCTGATGAAAAACTGACTCAGAGGCGAATTGATGCAGGCGTTAAAGTCGAAACCGGTACCTTCACTCCCGTTTCTGATGCAGCATTAGTAAATTTCCCTAGTGTGATTACCCAACACGAATAATAAACCAAAGCACTAGAAAAACTTTGATTCAGTCTATGCGGGAGTGGTGCAAAGCCACCCCTCGTATTCCTCTGTGCCACGGCCGTCATTCGATCACCAACATCTATCCCAAAGACTTTAAATTCCGGGTGCTTCACTGGCAGCACTACGCGCGAGACAACCATGTTGGTTTCGCCTTGGAAGATATCTCTCCCCCGCCAAAAATAACCCACACTGTCGCAGCCTGCGGCCCATAGCAATTTCTCCCCGTGAGTGGGAACCAGATATATCTACGTTCGCTGCACCTCGATTTTGTGCCCCACCCACCTTGCTTCCGCCCTTAGTAGGAGACGCCTCGATGCCCGCTCCAGTTTCGTTGGTCGATCTAGATCCAGAATTCTTCTGTAGTCCATCGCGCAGCCAGTGGATTCGTGAATATCGCTTGGCTCTACCTTGGACACAGGCTCAGTTAGCCAATGCTTGTGGCGTATCTCGTAGTACCGTGGTGCGCTGGGAAAACGATCAAGTACCCGTACCCAAGTCTGCCGTAATGGTGTTATTTCTCGCTAATGTCATTAGTGACAGTGGTGACAGTAGCCTGCAAATGATGACCTGGCCGGAACGAGAGCGTGATCGCTGGCGGCGATTCCTGAGTACCAAGAATCATCCGGTGGACATTGTGGCTTTTGCAGAGCTCCGCTGGCTCTTGGATGTTCCAGATCCGGTGATGCCTACGAAGAAAGAGATGGAGCGGAAGTATAAGCGGCAGGGACGGTACGAAAGGGAAAAGGAAAAGCGTTGCTTGTGATGGCTCCAGATGGGCTATAGAAGCCTACCTGTTTACATCTGCACCCACTGGCGTTTTTCGGCCCGATCGAAGGCGTGGCGCTAGAACTTCATTTGCGAGGGCCAGTTAGGCATCAAGGTGAGACCAGCAAAAACGTATAGTTTTAGCCTCCCTTCATTTGCGAGGGTCTATTAGGTGATTTTTTCAATTTCATACGCCTGAGCATGTTGTAGCCTCCCTTCATTTGCGAGGGTCTGTTAGGCTACAGAAACGAGATACAACAGCGTTGGGTGGGTTGCTTTGACCATTGGTATTGTCACGATGCTGGGATGGCTTGTGCTGCCAATCACCAGATTTTCAAATCATGCTGATGGAGTTGAATAGGTAGCCGCAACGTTGCTAAGTCAGAATTTTTAAAAACTAAATTCAGTAATTTCTAAGTCGAAGGAGGCAAGAGCCAAAACATTAAGATTGCTGAAAAGGGCCAACCAACAAAGCCACTGATGCTGAGAGCGAGAACTCCTACGACTCGCTCCAACAAAAATACGAGTTGCATGAAAACTAAACCAATTACAAAGATAACGAAAGGAGCCCACCAAGAGATTGTCCAACCATAATATATAATGTAGGCAAACCAAGTAACTGTTCCAGCAAGAACAGAAATATTCAGGGCCAACAAAAAATATTGACTAGCACCTTGAAAATTTTTCATATGAATTTGCTGATAGAAAAGGAAGGCACTGAATAAACAGTAAAACAGTATTGATGGCCAAGAGAATGCTTCCATAAAATCAACACGCGAATATTATTCAGTACAAACACGTTAAATTTTAGATTTTGTCGAAATATGCATCGCTGTTAGTTCTGTTCCCTTGGATAATGTAAATCCTATCTCATAGAGTTCATTATTGTTCACCTGGAAGCTTAGACGCTTTTTCATCAATGGGTTCAACCGCCGCAACAATTCCCAACTTTTACTAACTCACCTCCCAACAGCAGCTTCACGCGGCTACCAAGGCCATATTTGTTGACCGACTGAAAACGGCTGCTGGAGTCCCTATTGAATACAGGCGGTAGTACTTTGCGGGGATGGAGGGCTTATGGCGTCGGGGCCTAAAATATTCTAGATCTTAACAAATTTCAGTATTTCAAAAGCTGAAAGGTGGAATTGATCGGCGTGTTGGTCTGCAGTGCGAACGCCACGTCCATTACTGAAATTGATGATTGAATACGTTTTTCAAATCTGAGCGTATTCATAATTTCCATCAGCTTTTAGAATTCAGTTATGGAGCCATAAGATAATCTCCAAGGTCAGCATCCCAGTGACACCAACTCTGGTTATCTTCACTCCACATAGTCTGAATACGTTTTGAATCCGTTCCACGGAAACGTGATGTAGTTTTCTGTGGAGGCCTAAGCAGTGGAGGCTCCTCACCAAACCAGACCTTACAAACTAGTCTATCCTTCCCTGTTCTCCAGATTCTTAAATTGGGATGTCGTTGACGAACACAATAATCTGCTGCTTGGCGCAGTTCATCTGAATCTGGAAGCCAGTCTTGTGGCATCTGCCATTCTACGCCAGGCTTACAATGATCTACCCAATCAATTAATGATAGAATCAGTTTCTCATTCTCTTCACTGAGATTGCTCGCAGGCTCTAATGATTTCGTTGTTTAAGCAATCTGCGCACTCGACTGACCAATATCCAAAGTACTAAGCGCAGAATTCGCAGAATCCGCAGAATGAAACTCAGAAGACCCATTTCGGTTATTTCGCGTATTGTGCAGAAACTACGAAGTAGGCCCTGGATTCCAATTAACCAGTTCACACCAACTCATGTAGCCCCCTTGATCAAGGATGGATTAACCAAAATAAGTCAGCAATCCAAGCCATACTACTCGGATATATTTTCAAAATTTTCAGGGTTGATATTATTAATTCAAAAGACTGTAGGAAACTAGTGCTTTAATATGCTGGTAGGTGAGTGTCATTGAAAATGTCCTCTGCTCCAATCAAAACAAGTAGGTATGGTTCACTTAGCAATTCCCATTGAGAGGCTAATTTTATTGTTCCTCAGCTTTTTTCTTTTCCGGGGAGAATTGTTCACCTGTTTTGAGAATTTGATGTCCTTTAACCTTCGTAGCTTGTGCTGCGTCATTGAACAAAACAGTATTCATCCGCTTGAGAGATTCTTGATGCATCTCCCATTCAGTCGCGCCTAGTTCTGCTCTGGGCAGGGTTGGCCTGTCAAAGTTATTGAATACATCTTGACCACGAACCAGCACGGCAAAAGTGCGTCCACCTTTTTGTTTGACTTGAGTAGGGATAAAACGCATCGCAAAACCAATTCTTGGAATGTCAGTAGGGTTAGGTTTTGATCCATGGAAAATACGGACATGATGAAGGCTCATTTGACCTGCTTCCAATTCAATTGCCTCTGTTTTTTCCTGAGAAATATCCACTGAAACTTTTTGTCCACGGCTTAACATATTTTCATCACCAAAGGTATCATAATGAGAAACTTGGCCTCTGAGATGGCTCCCAGGTACAACCTCCATACATCCATTCTCACGGTTGCTAGGTGTAAGGGCTAACCAAGCTGTTACAATCTCAGGTGGTTCAAGGCCCCAATAGGTACTATCTTGGTGCCATGAGACGAAAGAGTTTGTCTTGGGTCTCTTGATAAAAAAACTAGCTGACCATAGGAGAAGATTTCTCCCCAAAACCTGTTCAACTGCATCCAGGATTTGTTCTCTTTGAATTACTGCACAAAGACTTGGGAAAAGTAGGTGAGTATTGGTCCCAAAGGCTCTTGCAGCTTTTTCGGGTTCCACATGCTGAAATCTTAGAATTTGATCTGCCAAAGCGGCAGCCTCAAAAGGCTTCATGACTGGGATAGGATATGCAAATCCGTTCCAATCGAATTTTGAAATTGGAAACATAGTTTGACCTAAAATTTAATTTCATCCCTAAAACAGCTTTTAAAACCAAGTCTATTGTTGGTTTTGATTCGACAAATTAGTCAAATTCTGGGATTGACCAGTAATCTTCAAGCTAATCAGCTTTTTCTATGGTTAAATTGAATTAAACCTGGGGATAATTCAATTCACCATTCACGATTTAATTTTTAAACGGACTCATGGCGAAAATTCAGCAGTTTCAACTCCAATTGGTCAACCTTGATCCGAAAGTCAAGCGAACAGATGCGATCCAGTCCTTCGTCACTCAGGAGACTCCGATTCTCTACATCATTGATGAAGATGGTCAAACAGGAATTGGATACACCTACACCATAGGTACAGGAGGTTCCTCTGTCTTCCACTTGCTACAGGATCACCTGCTGCCCCAATTGATTGGAAGAGATGCTGAAGACATTGAGAGTATTTGGAAAGACCTTCACTTCCAAACACACGCTACAGCCGTTGGAGCCATTACTAGCCTCGCTCTCTCTGCCATTGACACTGCCCTTTGGGATTTGCGCTGCAAGCGGGCTGAACTTCCTCTCTGGAAACTAGCTGGTGGAGCTAAACCCGAAATTCCAGTCTATAGCACCGAGGGAGGTTGGCTACATATTCCTACTGCTGATCTTGTGAAAGACGCCCTCGATCGTAAATCTGAAGGCTTTGGTGGCTGTAAGATCAAAGTTGGCTCTGCCCATGTTGCAGAGGATGTCGAACGACTGCAAGCGGTACGTCAAGCGGTAGGAACCACCTTTGAAATCATGACCGACGCCAACCAGGCTTTCACCCAAGATGAAGCTATTCGCCGGGCACGTCATTTTGAGCCGATTGATATCGCCTGGTTCGAGGAGCCTCTGCCCGCAGAAGATCTTGGGGGACACATCGAGTTGAATCGTTCCACATCGATTCCCATTGCTGTTGGTGAATCGATGTATCACCCCGCTCATTTTCGTGAATACATGCAGAGAGGGGCCTGCAACATTGTCCAGGTAGATGTCGCCCGCATCGGTGGCATCACCCCCTGGCTCAAGACGGCTCATACTGCAGAGACCTTTAATCTGCCAATCTGTCCGCACTTTCTGATGGAACTGCATGTGAGTCTTTGTTGTGCTGTTCCAAACTCGCGTTGGCTCGAATACATCCCCCAGCTGGATGAGTTGACTAACAGTTGCTTACAGATCATCGATGGGATGGCACAGGCACCAAACACTCCAGGGATTGGTATTGAGTGGGACTTAAGTAAGGTGAGAGGACTTTCAAAGCTAAATTTTCAGATCTGATGAGGGTTATGCAACGCATGGGAATGGTAATCGGGATTAAACCCGAAAAGATTGATGAATACAAGGAGCTTCACGCCAACTGTTGGCCAGAGATTCTGAAGGGAATTGAAGAAAGCAATATCCGCAACTACAGCATCTGGCTACATGAGGGCGAACAGCGACTCTTTGGTTATTGGGAGTATCACGGAGATGACTTTGATGCAGATATGCAGAAGATCGCTGATGATCCGATCACCAAGAAGTGGTGGGCTGTCTGTAAGCCCTGTCAATCACCACTGGAGACTCGCAAGGAGGGAGAACATTGGTCCATGATGGAGGAGGTCTTTTATCATGACCCTAGCTAAAACAGCTTTCTCAGGGTTCAAATTTCAAGAATTTCAAACAAACTGAACCGATAACAAATCACGTACATTGCTCAGAGTTTGTTCTTTTAAAAAAAACTTTAAATAATTGATAAATTCATAAAAGGAGTTTCATGATACCGATTATCGATACGCATCAACATCTGTGGGACTTGCAGGCCCTCTCACTGGATTGGGTTAAAGGCAACAAGGTCATGGACCACAGCTATCTCATGTCGGATTATTTGGCAGCCTCAAAAGGAACGGGTATTGAGCAAACCGTTTACATGGAGGTTAACGTCAATCCTGAATGTGCTGAGGATGAAATCAAGCAGATGAGCGTCCACTGTGCCTCCAGTGAAACTCCGATGAAAAAAATTGTGATTGCTGGTAATCCTTTATCATCAGAATTTGACATCTTTCTGAATAAACATACTCAAAATCAATTTATAAGAGGTTTGAGGTCGGTACTGCATGTTCCCGAGAGCAAACCTGGACATTGCTTACAAGCTAAATTTATCCGTGGAATTCAAGAGTTGGGTACGAAAGGACTGCTTTTTGACATCTGTATCCGTCCTGCAGAACTCTCAGATGCAAACAAACTCGTTACCGCCTGCCCTGAGACAACTTTTGTCATTGATCACTGTGGGAATGCAGATCCACATGTAATCAATGGAGAAAAAGTCCTTGGAGATGATTACGATGGATCTCCTTTTTGGCACACAGCGGAGGGTTGGAAAGAAGACATGGCTGCTCTGGGGGCCTTGCCCAATACTTTTTGCAAGATTTCCGGCATTGTTGCTCGGGCTCAAGAGGGATGGAATGCTGAAACCCTTGCGCCAACTATCAACCACTGCTTGGATAGTTTTGGTGAGCAGCGTGTAATTTTTGGGGGAGACTGGCCAGTTTGTCTTTTTGGGGCTCAGCTAAACCAGTGGGTTTCTGCCTATCGGGAAGTATTGTCAAAACGTAGTAAGTTTTTCCAAAATAAAGCAATGTTCAGTAACGCCATTCAGCTCTACCGACTTCATGAGTATTAATGAGGTATGACTTCATTGGAGATATTCATGGCTATGCTGGACTGCTAGAGCAAATTCTTTTTAAGCTGGGCTACCAACCTGAGGGAGAAAGCTATGTGGTTAATGAAGAAGATTACAAAGTCGTTTTTCTGGGGGATTATATTGACCGGGGTCCTCAGAATCGTAGGGTAATCGAAATCGTCAGAAGCATGACCGAAAAAGGACGGGCTATTGCCTTGATGGGAAATCATGAGTTTAACGCCATCTGTTATCATACCCCTGCGTCATCAGGCAACGATTACCTGCGGCAGCACTCCTCAAAAAATACAAAGCAACACCAGGCTTTCCTCTGTGAATATCAAATCGATTCAGAGGAATTAGTAGATACAATATCCTGGTTTCGTAGTTTACCCCTTTGGTGGGAGGATCTTGATGTACGAGCTATCCATGCCTGTTGGTATGAACCAGCCCGGGAATTTCTTTTAGAAAATGGGCTGGCAGGTCAGCAAGGTCAGATCATCACAGAAAATTGGGAAATTTTTGTGCAAAATCAAAATTCTGATAATCAAATGAACCCATCTAGAGCCTTGGAAATTTTGATCAAGGGTCCAAAAATGTTTTTAGGAAAGGAAGCCTATTTCGACAATCAAGGTTTTAAGCGCAAGCATGGTAGATTCAAATGGTGGAATGCATCACCCAAAAACTTTGGTGATCTAGTTGCTTTGGGCACGGAAGGATCTGATAGTCCGTTTTCAAAGATGCAATTGCATGAACAGCAACAATATCTTTATCCATCTGACAAGAAGATTTTTTTTGGACATTACGCCCAATTTGAGACGTTACTGCAAACGAGGCTCTGTTGCCTGGATCTGAGGGCAGGACATGGTGGGCCATTATTCGCCTACAGTTGGTCAGGTGAATCATCTTTAACAGATGCGAACCTTGTTTCAGTTTTTCCCTGAGTCGAACCAGCTTAGTTGATCAATAAACTACGACTGATGTTTGATTTTTAAAAAGGTATACTTCAAAAAAAACCAGGTAATGACTGCACCACTGAAGGTTGTCAGAAAAATTCCTAGCCAAATTCCATTTAAGCCATAGCCCGACACCTCAGAGAATAGCCAAAAGAGAATTAATGGGGCTAATATCAAACGATAACCTCCTAAAATCATCCCAAACATTGGTTTTTTTAGTCCCTGTAAAATAGCAACCAAGAAATAAAGTTGTGTAGGCTGGCAACAGGTGCGCTTCTAACCTCAGCAAGCTCTCCCCGAAATCAAGAATTTCCAAACTTTCCGTAAAGAGCCCTAACCAAACCCATGGAACTGCAAATAAAACTCCTGCACCAATGCACATCATCAGTAACGCGATCTTCATACAAATTCGCCAAATTTCTTTAACTCTCCCAAGTTCACCAGCCCCAAAGTTAAAGCCTGTTATCGACAAAGCGGCTACATTGAAGCCTACCGGCGGCAATAATATTACCTGAACAATTCTCTTAGAGACGCCAAAAGCAGCGGCGGCACTTTTCCCATAATCTGAGACAAAGAACAAATTTACAAAGAAATTTAATGCAATTAACATCATGCTGATCGTAGAGGGCAATCCTTGACGAAGCAAATCCCACAATAAATCCTGTTGGGGTTTGAAGTATTCGAATCTCAATTGCTGTCCCAAGGAAGATTGTCGAACCTTTGTGATTAAATAAAGTACAATACCCAACTGAATCAGGATGGTGACAATCGCAATTCCTTCCACTCCCAAATTGGGAAATGGTCCCTAACCAAACATTAACAAAGGGCCAAGGCCAATATTCGCCAGGAAACCACAAATCAGTGCATTGCGATAAGTCTTGGTATCTCCTTGAGCATTAAGTCCAGCATTTGCGGTTAAATTGATGATGAAGGTGGCGCACCCATAAATAAACCAGTCGATGTAGCTCAGGGCCATCTCCAAATATGACTCCTCTGCACCCATTTAACGATAAAGCATGGGAGGGAAAGTCCAACCTAACAGCACCACTAATCCGGAGGCAATCACTGACAAAAGCAGCGCTTGAACGATCAATCGAACAGCACGCTCATTTTGCTTGGATCCCAATGCATTTGACACCAGCGCGTTTGTACCTTGTCCAAGACCTATCCCCAAAGACAATAATCCAAGAAAAGGAATCATCGACAAAGAAAGTGCAGCAATCGCCTGGGCAGAAAGTTGACCAGCCCAAAAGGGGTCTACCACATTGAACATGGTGTTGAAAAACCAGCCTACACTTGCAGGAAATGCTATTCGGCTAACGAGGAAAGGGATTGGATCTTTGGCGAGATTCATCAAGCGGTTGTTCAGAAAAATGAGGATTTGATTGAATATATATTCAATTTTCTAAAGAAAAAATTCCTCAAATTTCTCTCATGGATTAATTCTGTGGATTCTCCAAATATGTGATTAATTTTTCAGATGATATTCTTGGAACTTCAAACTCAAAATTTACAATTTGGGTCATTGACCTCTGATCGTGTTACGGATCTCCTAATCTGGCAATTCGCGGCCCAAATAGGCTTCAATAATAGCATGATCATTCTTGATCAGCGTTTTTTACAAAACACTGTCACCGTATTTTTTGCAATATCTAAGAAATTCAAAGAAACTCCAAACGATCACAAATTGTTTTTACCATTACATCTGCGGGTCTGAGCCACCAGTTATAGGCTGAGAAGATTTCTACTTCAACTGCCCCTTGGAACCCCTCCTTCTCCATCCAGCTTCGGATTCTTCGATTATCAATGCAACCGTCCCCAGGCATACCTCTATCTAATCGTAAATCTTTTGTCTGAGGTAGCCAGTCGGACACGTGTAGGTGGTGAATTCGTGTACCAGCTTGTTGGATCTGATCCTCCAATTCTTGATCCCACCAAAGTGCATAACTGTCTAGAGCAACTTTTAAATTCGGATGAGAGAGGCCGTCCAAAATCTCAATCGCGTCTCTCAAACTCGATATCACCGATCTCATCCCACAAACCATTGGATGAAGGGGCTCCAAAGAAAGACTCACTCCAAGTTTTTCTGCAGCGGGTAGTAGGAATTCTAATTCTGCAAGGACTGCTTCCTTCTGAGATTGAATGTCCTTCGAATCAGAAGGCAGTCCTCCCGTGATAACCACTACTGAAGAGATCTCCAATTCAGCAGCTATTTCAAAGATTTGTTGGTTCTTCAGTCTTTGTGATCGATGATCTCCTTCACTTTCAGAATCTATCAAAACCAGAGCACAGAGCGCTTCAGCCCTTACTCCTGAATCCCGTATTGATCGTCTTGCTTTAGTTACACTTACTTCATCCAGCATTGGCTTCCAGAGAACTGTTCTGAAAACTCCATGCCGAGCAAAGCAATCCAAGGATTCGAGAAAATTACACTGTTTGGAAATACAGACCTGATGAATATTTAGATCATTCAGTGTAATTGTTCTTGGAATCAATGTTTTGCTCTTCCACCTGTGACATCAAAAAGTTGCCCTGTTGTAAACGAACACCTCGGACTCGCAACCCAGGCAGTCATGTCAGCAATTTCCTGAACCGAACAAAATCGTCCCATCGGAATTAGATTTTTTTTTTCATTGATATACTCAGGAGACATTACGGTCAGAAGATCAGTTTCAGTAATGGCAGGCGTTATACAGTTAACTGTAATCTCGGAAGGTTGAAGCTCTCTAGCCAGCCCCTTTGCAAATCCAACAACCCCTGCCTTGGCTGCTCCGTATGCAACTGCTCCTGGATTCCCATCTTTGGCTGCTACAGATGCAATAACGATAATTCTACCATAACCAGTAGATCGTAATTGAGGAAGTACAGACCTGACAGACAGAAAGACCCCAGTTAAATCAACATCCAAAACTTTTTGCCAATCTGACAGGGAATAATCCCAAGTAGGTTTGGTAGGACCGTTGATACCAGCGCTTGCAATCAATCCCTCCAAACCACCAAGAGCTTCAATGCTGGCATAAACACCATTTGCAACAGATGCTTCATCAGTCACATCCACTTGTACACAATGTTCAAATGCACAATCTGATACGATGCCAGCTAAATTCAAATCCCACGCTGAGACCCTCGCACCCAATTCGGCAAATCTTTTACCGATTGCTTTACCAATTCCTTTACCAGCTCCTGTGATAACAAAACGCTGACCATCAAGATCAAAACTCACAGATATCCCGATTCATATGATGTATTGGGTATCCACTGAAGGATATGTCTACCCACTGCAACCAATTCATCGTCTTGATTGATTACCTCAATATCAGCATAAGAACGTTTGCGGGGTAAATCTAATTCAGCAATTTGATAAGTCAAAGTTATTGTATCACCTAAAAAGACTGGTTTTAAAAAACGCACTCGATCATAACCAACTGATACAGGGGTATCTTCGGCCTCGCGAGTATCTGCAATGGCCATTGTTGACACTGTAGACATGAAGCCAACCAATAATGCACCATGTGCCATTAACCTACCGAAGGAAGATTTCTCCATATATTGACGATTAACATGATTTGGAGAAAAGTCACCAGTAATTCCCGCAAATAAGTACACATCACTTTCAGCAACAGTTTTAGAAAAGGATGTCTTTGATCCAACTTTAACATAAAATTCAGTCATTTTGATGATTCTATTTATACAAAGGTTTTCGCTTAAATTTTTTTATTATTTTATATTCACATTTTTGACAAATATGTGCTTTCCAAACTGGTACAGCTTCATTAACAGTGGAAGGATGCCCAAACATTAAAGCACCAGGTTCTTTCTCAACATCAAATTTCTTTTCACAATAATTACAGATTGGCATAGATTTATTTCATTAATGAACAGCAATTTGAAAAAACTAAATAAGTTTCTTTAATAAATTAATAGCCTTGGAAAGACCGGCTTCATTTGAAATTTTTCTGTCACCATGTTCAATACTGACAACATCATTGTAACCAGATTTCATTAATGTACTAATAAAGTTTAACCACCACTCTGAGTTATGACCGTTACCAAGAGTACAATAATTCCAAGTTCGTGAATGATATTCATCATAGCTTTTAGGCTCTAGGAGAGTATTTAAACTAGCAAGTTTTTCTATTTTTGTATCTTTAGCATGAACATGATAAATATTATTACCTAAAACTGGTATAGCTGAGAGTGGATCGCCTCCCATCCAGAAGTAATGACTTGGATCAAAATTTAATCCAATTGAATCTCCGATAAAGTTTTTAAGGCGAAAAAAAGTTTCAACGTTATGAACAAGTTGCATTCCGTGGTTTTCAAGACAAATTTTCGTAATACCACGATTAAGAGCATAATTATTAAGATCTCTCCAATAAGGAAGTGCAATTTCATTCCATTGCCAATCTAATATTTTAAGGTTTTCCTTAGGGGAAGCAGTAATAATCCAATTTGGATTTTTATCACCAGGACCACCAGGTAGTCCAGACATCATTACAACTCGGTTAATTTCGAATTGATTAGCTAATTTCATCGTTTTACGAACAATCTGATCATGCTTCCGACCACTAACACCAGGTTTGAGTTGGTTACCAGAACAATTAAGTGCACTGATATGTAAACCATAATCTTTTAATTTTGATAAAAAATGATTTCTCAATTTTTTGCTGTTAACTAATGCTTCCAGATTGAGATGTGGGGCTGAAGAATAGTTTCCGCATCCGAATTCTAAGCAATCAATTTCGTTTTGAGCAGCAAAAATTAGAACTTCATCGAATGAAAGATCTTTTAAAGAATCAGTAATAAAACCAATTTTCATATAATTTATCCCCAATTAAACTAAATAAACATTAGATTTTAGAAAAGATTTCCTCAACGATCCTAGCTGTTTCAATACTATCTGATAATGACATTTCAGTTGATTCCTGCAGCCCATTTTCAATGCAATCATTAACGTGTTGAATCATGTAAGATGAAAAATTGGAAAAGTTAATAAATTCAAGATTCTCTGTGCTATTTGATTTATTAATTTGGAGAGAGGGCTCTCTCCACCATTTATCTGCCAAATGAATAGAAAAGTCAGAACCTACAAGGTAACAATGTAAAGGGAGGTTGAGCCCAATGGAAAAAGACATCTTAACAATTCTTCCACAAGAATATTTGAAAATGATAACTGTTAGACGATCAACATCATTATTTACTTTTTTATCACTTATGGCGCAAATATCCGATGGGGTACCAAACAGATAAAGCATAATTGAAACCCCATATACACCCATATCAAATAATGCTCCTCCACCAAATTTGTTATTAAACAGTCTTTCAATGTTCTGATTCTTTTTAAATCCAAAATTGAGTTGACCAAATTTAACACCCTTCAGGTGATCCTCTCTGAGCATTTCCTTAAGTTTAACGATATGAGGCAGGAAACGTGTTCTCATTGCCTCCATTAAAAATAAATTCTTTTTTTTGGCAACTTTTATTAATTCATTTGTTTTTTTAAATTCAATCGTGAGTGGTTTTTCACAAAGAACGGACTTACCAGCTAAAAGGCAGTTTTTTGCTTGATCAAAATGGACATGATTTATTGTTGCTATATAAATTATATCAACTTCCGGATTTTGAATTAATTGTGTGTAATCTCCATAAAATAAAGGAATATCATATTTTTTTGCAAGGGATTCTGCTCTGTTAAAGGATCTTGATGCAATAGCTATTACTCTTCCATTGATATGACTGGGAAAAGAAGAT
>JACLAC010009338.1_pt1 | contig 29025 bp, 22 predicted proteins | sample 8027881 | NCBI WGS metagenome assembly JACLAC01 (sample SAMN15725517, study PRJNA655200) | protist metagenome | isolation source: fluorescence activated cell sorting (FACS) single amplified genomes of... | place: Spain: Blaines Bay Microbial Observatory, Mediterranean Sea | collected 2016-01-19 | reverse complement strand
TCTTTTCCAGTTTTTATTGTTGTCGATGATCGTGTCCATGATTCTTTGATCATAGCGACCTTGGGTTTTGACTGGTATGGTGAGCCATTGGGGGCCGTTTTGGCTGAGGATCCTGTTTCTGTGGATCCAACCGAAGGGGCCTCTTTTGACGAACTGTGTGTCGTCGACGAGGACGTAGTGGTCTGCTAGGAGGATTTTTTGAAAAAAGCCTAAGTAGGGGAGGTAGTTCGCCTGATGGGCGGTGACGACGTGCCCCATGTTTGTATTATAGGACGTTGGTGAGGAAGACTTCCATGTCCTTGTTGATGAATTGGGTGGTTTTGTCGACATCGACATCAATGCTGCTTTCTGGGGGGCATTCTGCGATGACCCAGCCTTTGTATTCGTTTGCTTGTAGGTATTTCCAGATGCCTGTGAGGTCAACTTTGCCTTGGCCAAGGTGCGTTTTTTCCGGTGGGTTGATCATCCAGGACATTTACAACAACAACTGGACAAAACTCGTCGATCTCAATGAAACCATCATTCTATGGACAATGAAAAAGCTCGACATACAGCGGCCAACAACACGATCATCTAACCTAGACTGCAAAGGCAAGGGCAGCGACTACGTACTCCAGTTAGCTCAGAAATCAGGGGCTGACACCTACCTCTCAGGCATACACGGCAAGGACTACCTAAACACAGAATCCTTCCAAGCGAAAAGAATAAAACTATCCTTCCAAAACTTCCAACACCCAATCTACAAACAGCAGCACAACCAACCATTTGTCAGCAACCTGTGCACACTAGATGCCCTATTCAACATAGGCAAAGAAGCAACAAAAAAGCTCATCAGCAGTCAATAAGACCCCAAAAAAAGCAACCCAGCAATATCTGAATGCCTTTTTTAGTCGCGGAGTCAGAAGCAAACCTGCAAGCCCCGAGCCATGAACCCGACGAACGACCACTTCTCCACATCATAAAAGAGCCCAGACAAGCGTCTAGAGAAGCTCACCAAAGCACAAGAATGCTTGAGGAAGCCACCCAAGCAAAAACAAACGAAATGGCAAAAAAAAAGGCAGACCTGAACCAAACATTCAGATCCGCCTTCAAGTTGCGGAGGCAGGACTCGAACCTGCGGCCTCCGGGTTATGAGCCCGACGAGCTACCATCTGCTCCACCCCGCAGAGACAGTCTAAACAACGAGGGCAAGCGTCTAGGGAAGCTCACCAAAAGCATAAGAATGCTTCGAGAAAACCACACAAGCAAAAACAAACGAAATGGCAAAAAAAAAGGCGGACCTGAATCAAATATTCAGGTCTGCCTTCAAGTTGCGGAGGCAGGACTCGAACCTGCGGCCTCCGGGTTATGAGCCCGACGAGCTACCATCTGCTCCACCCCGCAACAAGAATATAAATATATGACAATCTCGTCAAGCCCCGCTTGAAATGATCTCCCACAAACATAATCAGCACCATGAGAGGATTGATCATTATCCCAGCCCATAATGAAGAAGCAGCCATTGGAGATGTTCTCGCAGAGCTAAAACGAGAGCTACCCGCAAATGCGAGCATTGTCGTCGTGGATGACGGATCCTCAGACAACACGACCGATATCGCAAAACAACAAGGCGTCCTCTGCTGCACCCTGTCCTGCAATCTAGGCTACACCGGCGCACTCAAAACAGGACTTGAAATTGGCTTAAAGAACAACTATCAATGGATGGCCTTTATTGATGCCGATGGCCAACACCGTCCAAAAGATCTTCACTCCATGGTAAAGCACTTTGAAAAGACCGGTATCGACCTTCTCGTTGGCAGTCGCTGGCTAAACAAAGACGCCGACCAGAAAACAACACAGGGTCGCCGCTTGGGGATGGAGTTTTTTGCTTGGCTAACCCATAAACTTACGGGGCACCCCTTTACAGACACCACCAATGGCCTCAAAATAATGAATCCAAGCGTCGCAAAAGAACTCGTCGATCGCAACTTTGGAGATTTCCACGCCGAAACCCTTATCTATCTACACGACCGGGGCTACCGCGTTAAAGAGCACCCCATCATCGTCAGAGAAAGAGAAACAGGCACTAGCATGTATAGCCTCAAAGACATTGTCTTTTACCCCCTAAAGAACCTCATCCTCATAGCCCTTTTCAAGCTCAACTCTTGGACTTTAGCCAAGCTGCAGCAATCATGACCCTCGGCCTCATCCTCGTCCATACATTTTTTTTAGCTCTAATCTTTCACTTTCAAAAGCAGGACAAAATCTATATCGGCTATACAACTGTCCTCAGCCTTTTGTTTTGCTCAGTCATCACGATCAGCTTCATTGGCTCCTCCTTGAGCAGTGACTCCGAAACCAACTCGCTACTCATCAGCCTATGGATACTCGGCTCTGTCTTGATCTACGTGATGTCTCAGCTCACCTTGGCCTTCGAGAAAATAGCAAAATTGACCAAAGCACTGGCCTTCCTCGAATTAGAAAAACAGCAAAGCACTCAACTGCGCGAGCCATCCCCCTCACCCAAGCAGGATATTTCGTGAGACGAGCACTTGATCCCTAAGCCCAAAAACAGCACCCTCGCCATGACTTTCTCCCATGAGACTTAGCCGACACAAATAAGTAGCGAGCCAAAACGCCCATCTAACAGGCGATTCCTACCGACATCTCCCTCACCAAAAAAAGCAGCCATATTTTTTTTATTCGTCATATAAGAATGGGAGCTCTCCCTAAGATTTTCACACTTTACATGTTTTACTTGAACCGTGGAAACAAACTTAGACAACTTGAGCTCCAGGTTCTCAAAATTTAAGCTAGCCAACCAGACCCTACTGCTCACCAGCGCCTGCGCAGGCTTTCCCCTCGAACGGGCTGAACTAAGGGGGGCAGCAAAAATCGTTCTCGGCTACAATGCCTCCCCAAAACAGATCGATTTAGCCCTAGAAGAACTGGTCTCAGATCATTACTTCGAAGAAAAACCCAACCATTTAGAGCTCCCCACAAAACAAAGAAGTTTCCTTGTCACCGAATCCCTAGAGAGGAACCTCACCGCTACAATCTTCAAGGCCTTAGACCAATTCATTCTACCCCTAAGACAGCCTAAAACACAAAGCTTTCAAGATGCCGAACTTCGCAGCGTTCACTACCTCTGTCGAAAAACTTTTTTAATCGACAGCAAAACCTTTACGGATCTGAAACACAAGTTCGATCCCTATCTAAAACGCCACGGAAACACATGGTTGGGAGACCTGATCTCCCAACCATGTGTTAAGCGAGAAGACTTCATCAGCAAAGCTCTTTTATCCAGCGTTCTTAAATACACCCTCAGCGAAGGTGGTCCCAGTGCAGAAGATACCTGCTCAATGATCACTGAACTCTGCCAACGCTGTGACGAAAATGAACTACCTTTGGTCTACTCAAATGTGAAGGAGGTCTTTGTCGCAACAGGTCGCTTCGACTTGATGGGACAGGTGCTTAAGCGCATCGACATCAACACGGAACAACTCGCCAAAGACGTGGCTATGGAACATCTTGCTTTCGGTAGATTAGATGAAGCCGTCGCTTCCTACGAAAAAGGCCTAAGCATCAAACGACTTCCGGGCAAGCACCTGATCCCCGTCTACGAAGACACTTGGGGCATGCTCTACTCCCTAACCCTACTCTTACGACAAAAACCAGGTGATCTAGAAAAAGTCGAAAACGCACTCAACCTCCCCCCAAACCGACTCGTGCTAGGAACATATCGCTCCCTGAAGGCATTATTACAATTCGCAAAAAGAGACTTTGAAGGCTCAAAAACAACCCTGAGCGATCAACGCTTCATCAACCACCCAGACCATTTGCTGGGGGTCTTCCTTCAAGCATTTGCAGAACTGACGGTCCTGGGGGACTGTGAAAATTGCCGCCAACAGCTCAAAAAAAGCGATTTTCTTGAAAACCATAGATTGAGCCACCCTTGGTGGGTCAAGGAGATCGAATACCTGATCAAGGTCAGGAAAAAAGGCCTTCGCTTGCGAAACAACAAGGCCTCCTTGATTCGACCTTTTCCGAAAAGCAAAGTCAAATGGGACCTGTCCTTAGACGGGATGGAAAGGCTTCTCCAACTCAATGACCCAACCACTCCCTCAAGATCTCAAAAGAAAATCGGTTGGGTCTTTCGCACAAATGAACAGCAACAACCCTATGACCTCTACCCCGTAGAAGTGACTTTAAAAAATGACGTATGGAAAATGACGAATGACAACCTTTCCTTAAAAAATCTACGCGAACGCCACAACCACCCTTACGCCGAAGAACAAGACGTTTTGGCATTCCGCACCATCCGCTTCAATCAAGACAGCTCCGAGTACGACGGCAGAATTGGAGAGCATTACGTTCAACTGGACGAAGCTATCCCCCATTTGATCAAGCACCCTCACCTGTTCCTTGAAGAACAAATGAAGCCCATCGAACTACAAGCCCAAAAGCTGAGCTTGATCATTGAACAAGACAGTGAGGGGATACGCATGAGCGTAGATCCACCATTTAGGGAAGGCCAGCAATTCACCATCGAGACAACAAATAGTGAAGCCTGGACGTACACTTACCTAACGGAGCGCCAACGGGATATCCTAAACCACCTCCCCCTCAACACACCTTTACCCATAAAGCATAAAAAGCGCCTAGATCGCATCATCACAGAATTGTCAAAATGCATGGACATAAAAGACCTAAGAAACTTGAGGAAGACAGAACCGAAGTCCGCATCGCCCCCCCCTAGAGCAAACGAAACAACGGTATCCTAAGCACAATAAAAAGAAGCGTCTACAAAAATACCTTTCTTCAGATCAGCCACACCTACAATCGTCGGTCATGGCACCGATGCACATCAAACTGTGGGGAGTGAGAGGCTCAATCCCATCACCCCATCACACAAACACCCTCGACCGTAAAAGCCGTCAGCTCATGGAGGGCTTTTTTAATGCGGGCTACTCCTCCATCAATGATATCGATGCATACTTAGCAAATGCTCCTGGGCATTTGATACACGGCTGGGGTGGCAATACCATATGCCTAACGGTGCAGTGTGATGACAAGACCATCATCATCGATGGTGGCAGCGGCATAAGAAATTATGGCTACGAACTGATGAAAGGCCCCTGTGGAAAAGGCGAAGGCACCGTCCACATCTTCATGACTCACGTGCACTGGGACCACATCATGGGACTACCTTTTTTTCTACCTTTATACATTCCAGGTAACAACATCATCATCCACGGCGTAGAGAGCTGTGTCGGTGGCGTCTTCGAAATGCTTTTTCAAAAACCATTTTTTCCGGTATCGAGAGAGATGATCGGAGCAACGATTTCCTTTCAGCAACTGAAACCAAGAGAAGCTTTCACTGTTGAGCCATTCTCCATCACCCCTTATCTACTGGACCACCCCGACCCTTGTTGGGGCTACCGCATCTCCAATGGGCAACACGTTTTCTCTCATTGTGTGGACACCGAGTGCACGCGTATGACGAGAAAGGCACTAGGCCCCGATCTCCCCTTGTACCAGAACACGGACCTCATGACCTTTGACGCTCAATACACCACCAAAGAAAAGTTCGAACGAGCAAGTTGGGGACACTCTAGCGCAACCTTAGGGCTGGATTTAGCCATTCGCGAAGACATTAAAAAAGTGGTCTTCATACACAATGACCCCACTGCTGAGGACGAAGACATCGCAAATGTCGAACGAGAAACCCGTGCCTACTACAACAAGATCATTGATCTAACAAAGAGATACAAGCAACTTGTTCCGGATATCGACTGGAGCTTTGGCGTTGAAGGGCAAGAGATCGTCCTCAGCTAAAATGAAGTGTGAGCAAAACAACCCTAGGACTAGCAAAAAAGGGGCGGTTCACAAGAAAACAACGAGCATCATGATCAGATCGTTCACCGCCTCATATCCAATATAAACTGTTTTTTGCGAGAGGGGAAACGCTGCCTCCAAGCCTCAATTGCTTCTCCACTAACCAATTCAATCTCTGGTGTCACTCGTAAATAGGAACGTACCACAGACTGGAAACGCCTAAGTTCCAAATCAGAATCTTTGTCGATCAACAGTTGAAGATGATCATGACCTTTCACCGTATCGATAACAATGACAAAGTTCTCTACACCTAAACGATGAGTGAGAAACATCTGCAAGCCATCTGGCTCTATGGAGGTGCCTTTGATCTTTAGGCGCCTTCGCTTCCTCCCTACGACAGGGCCCAGCAAAGGCCCTTTATAACCACAACAACAAGGCCCTTCGACGTGTCGAATCATGTCTCCCGTACGAAAACGCCTCAGGGGCAACCCTTCGACCCTCAGTGGAGTAGCGACGAGTTCACCGACCTCTCCCTCCCTGACAGGATTACCCATGTCATCAAGGATTTCAATGTGCAAAAGATCTTCATGAACATGCCCCCCAGGTCCGGGGCCACCATTTAGCATCCGCTCAGCAGACTGATAACACCAAGACACCGAACTCTGTAGCTCAGTATTGCCCCAAGATGAGACAATCACCGAACCTGGCCATGAAGCCTTCAGCTTTTTATACAGACGTCCAGGACTAAGATCTTCATTCAAGAGGCTTTCTCCTATGCAGATCAAGACCCTAGGACGATCCACACTCACCTTGGAGTTCTCGAGCTCTTGGCTCAGCCTTATAAAAAAAGAGGGCACACCGATCAGCACCGTCGGGTTGAGCTGTGACATCAACGCTGGGGCCTGATGCAATGCGCTCGCACCAAGCCTCATCGTCTCAGCGCCAATGGCACGAAGACCTTCATAATAGGCCAAACCAGCCATGAAGGCCATGTCCAATGTGACAAAAATCAAGGCTCGATCATCCGCTCGAACACCACTATTGACTAAAGACCTGCGCTCATTCTCGCGCAAGCGCTCTAGATCCGTTTCCGTTAAGGGTATCAGGAGAGGGGTATCCGTCGTTCCACTGGTGGTCACCCACTCTTGAAGAAAACGATTTTTTGTTGACAAAACATGGGGAAGTTGGTCCAATATTGAAGCTTTATCCATGAATGGCAATGAGCTCCAATGCTCACCAGCTTCCTCCACGTCAGATCTGGTGACAGGGCGCATCAACACCTCTCCAAGATCATGCTTTAGTTCCCTTCTTTCTATCAACAAATCGAATCCTTACCAATAAATCACTGCTTTGGATTCACCTGCTCCATAGGCTCAGCTAGAAAGTCGGTGATCTTAGAAACATCAGTTTGACGCAACATAGGCTCTAATTCATACAAGAGTTGGCTCGTGAGAGCGGCACTGTACATCGTCACCATGTCGCACTCACCTGATTTGACCATACCGTAATTGATCTGATTGTTCATCAGGATCCAACTGCTCTTGAGCTCAATATACATGACCGCAAACATATAATGCAAGTCATCTTCCTCATCGACATTGAGAACGCTATCTTCAAAAGCCTTACGTCTTTGGTCGACCTTGAAGAACAGTTCCTCTCGCTGCTCCTCACTCAAATCCTCTGCTTGGTCAGCAGTTGCTTTAAGAGCATCCCGAAGGGCCTGAGAACGCAATAACGTGAGAATAGGCATCTCCACCGCACCACCCTCCAATTCACTAACCGTTTCTATTTCGGTACTCATCATCATCCTTCGATTGTTATAGAACTAAAACTCTTCTTCACTACACGGGTATCATCAGAGCATTCCAGTCTCTTATGACCCGATCCAAATCAATGGTTAGATAAGTTTCTTCTCGAAATTCACCACACCCATTCATATACGGAAAATCCTCTCGGCTGTTTTCCGGTAACAATTGTGCAATTCCCGTGTGAAAACTGATGATCTCGTCCACACACATTGCGATATTCATACCCTCAGCATTGAAGACCAGAGCAGGTCTCTCCCTTTCATCTTTCAAACCTGGATCCAACTCGGGGAAGCCAATCAGCGGGTAAACCTCACTCTCGTACATCAACACACCATCCGTAGGCATCGCGTGTTCCTCTATCGGGATGATCGACGATATGAGGTGGGTTCCGAAGGCAACATAGAAAGAGCCAACCTTACAAATCAAATAGGTTTCACGAACACAAGAGTGAGATGCAGGCAAAATCAAGTCAAAAGTTGTCCCCTCACCTGAGTAGGAATCAACTTCTATCCTTCCCCCATGAGACTCAATCGCATTATTGACGGCATCCATACCCACACCTCGGCCCGAGACCTCAGTGATTTCGCTCGCAGTTGAAAAACCCGCGGCAAAAATGAGCTTTAACTTTTCATAGCGGGTCAGTTCAGCTGCTTGCTCCTCGGTGATAACACCTTTCTCTACCGCAATCTTTGCAATAACATCAGGATCCATGCCTTTACCGTCATCCTGAACTTTAACGGAGAATTCCGATGGGCCATTTAAAAAGGTCATCTTCAGGTACCCCTCAGGATTTTTACCTTTTTCACGTCGCTCATCAGGGGATTCTATGCCATGATCGATGCCATTACGCAGCAAGTGGGGCAACATTTTTGAGAGGTCTTCGATAATGGGGACATCAGCAGTAGCCATCTGCCCCTCTATTTCAAATTGAACTTCTCTATCAAGGTTCTTCGCCGTTTCCCTGACCACCCTTTGTAGCCTAGGGATCATTTTCTCTACAGACCGACGCTGAAGGTCCAAGGTCTGTTTCGATATCCTGTCCATCTCCCGAGTAGGTTTCCCGAAACGAACAATAAGGCCTTGGCGAATGGCCTCGGTGCTTCTAAAGAGTGATTCTATCTCAGAAGCATTGACTTGCAGCTTGACCGGTCCTTGATGCTTGGGGTCATTTTTCTCCGCAACAGGTGGCAGCGCTGGCTTTGCCAATCCAGCAGCTCCCGCACCTCCTGACCCAGCAAAAGCATTCAAAGAGTCCATCAATTCTGGGTCTGGTTCTCGCCCCATGTCACTGACTAATAATCTCATTTCATCGATAGAGATGAGCAACAAGTCTGCTAACCTACAGGTCGGCAACCTCCCCTCATCTCGCCAAACCTTTAATAAATCCTCAAAGATATGGGCAACGCTGCCGACGTTGACAGCCCCTAAGGCATTCCCTGTCCCTTTTATGGTATGTAGACTACGGTAGACTTCATCGACGTGAGACAACTGAGGGTTTTCAATCATCCCCTCGCAAATAACCTCTAGCTTTTCTGTGATCGAATCAAATTCTTCACAAAAAGCAGCCCACATCTCTACCTCGACACCCTCCGGCGGTGATCTCATTCGCCCCCCCTTATTTCAAGAGAGCAAAATGAGACTGCCGTGCGCCCAGCGCCAACTTTATTCAATTCCAAGACCATTTCACCTTTTTCAGCACGACCCTTCAATGGCAATAATCGACCTGGGGTCATCACAAAATTCCCCACCGGTGTTCGCGACAAAACCGTCGAGTCGTGAACCTCTATCACTTCGTCCAAACCCACTCGAACAGCATTGGAGCCTGACCCTAATTCCAAACAAGCACCTTGAACGGACTCCTCCCTAGGAGATGTCTCCGAAGCAAAATCCTCTATAAAACTCACGCAGACTTCCGGCGGGTAGGAGAATTCCCCCGCCCTTATGAAAGGAAACACGTGATTACAAAGCTCCTCCAAGGCACAAGCCCGATGAAGCTTTCGCGCCTTCAACTCTGCGTTCCATAAGATTGAAGCCGTGTGACTCAAGGATTCGTCACTTCTTGAACGGAAGGGGCTGGAGAAGACGAATCTTCCACCTCTGGGGAGGAGGTGGGACATGCCCTCACAGAACGTGTCATCGCCTCCTCACTCATCCTCACCGTATTGGTTAAAGTAAAATCCATCGTGCTACGCTCTCCATTCAAAACAAGCCATAGCGCAACTTCTCTTATGCCTTCAACGATACCAGAATCAACCTGATCGGCTTCACCACATGCCTCAATGGCAGAAAGTAAATGTTCAGCAACCTCTTCCCTGTCCCGCCCCTGATGCAAGCTAATATGACTTCTCAGTAAGCAGGCATATATCCTGCGATAGGATTGGTAGTCGCTTGAACTCATTGGTCTTTTAACGCTTTTTAACCAAAACCCAATTCGTTGAAGTCGCCCCATCATGATGAAGCTGAACAAAAACGTTTGTTGGACGCATCTTGTAGGTGAAGGTATAGGGCATGGATAATGCCAACTCTCCTTTGCCCACGCCATCCTTGAACTTTCCATAAAACAAGCGATTATTCGTACAAGGGGCGACTTGAGTGAAAAAGTTTTTTCCCTTGACGCTCTCTGGTTCGAGACCAGCTAACTCTGATTCATAGCGATTGTAGAATATAATTCCACCACCATCATCGACCTGAACGACACCATAATCTGCTCTGTCCAAATGGTCCGGGGATTGTTGTGCGAGCTTCTCAAGCTCTGCAGGGGATACGACACTCATGATGAGCTCCTATATTTTAAGGTTATTGTTATAGTTATTGATGTTATACTATTGATTTCTAAAGCAGTTTCCCAAAAGAAACTTGCTTTTCTCTATACTTTAAATGATCTCAGCGTTTTTTCACCAAGACCCAATTCGTTGAAGTTGCAGAATCGTGATGAAGCTGAACAAAAACGTTTGTCGGACGCATCTTGTAGGTGAAGGTATAAGGCATGGATAATGCTAATTCGCCTTTACCGACTCCATCTTTGAACTTCCCATAAAACAAGCGATTATTTGTGCAAGGCGCAACTTGGGTAAAAAAGTTTTTCCCCTTAACACTTTCTGGTTCAAGACCAGCCAATTCGGACTCGTAACGATTATAAAAGAGAATGCCTCCTCCATCATCAACCTGAACGACACCGTAGTCTGCTCTATCTAGATGATCTGGGGTCTGCTGAGGCAATTTTTCTAATTCTGCGGGAGCAATAACACTCATGATGGTTCTCCTGTGGTAGATTGGGGTAAAGGTTTAGGGGCAAGCGTACTAGCAAAGAGAAGTAAGCCCTGTATTCGCAAAGATACTTTCCTTGCTGTTTCTGGTATTTCGGAGACGGATCCTGCCCCAAGAGCATCGCGAACCTCCTCACTATAATTGACCAAATGCCTAAGGTCACTGTCTCCGAAAAGCTTGTGCACCGTCTCTTTGTAAGCATAAAGGTCGTCGAGTTGTGCTTTAAAACTTCCAAACATCTCGAGCAGGGAGTCAGCATCGGACACACCAAGGGTTTGTAAAATCTTCTCTCGGTCCGAGTACAAATCTTCAACCTGACACTGGAGGCTGTCTATAGTACTGCGCACATCCGATTGACGCTCACGTTCAGCGTACAAATCACTCAACTGATCTTTAAGGCTGGTCACCATGGCGACCACCGAGTCCGAAGCACTATCGCCGAGATGACGCTCTAGTTTTTCACGCTCACCATAAAGATCCTCAACTTGAGTTTGCAGACTGTGTAGACTGCCATGAACATCGCCCAACCTCTCACGTTCTGCATACAGATCACCAAGCTGCTCCTTTAGACTATTGACCATAGCAATGATCGAATCAGCTGCGCTATCGCCGAGCTCACGCTCTATCCTTTCACGCTCACCATAAAGGTCCTCGATCTGAGCTTGGAGGCTGTGTAAACTTCCATGAATGTCTCCTTGCCGCTCACGTTCTGCGTACAGATCGGCCAATTGCTCCTTCAAGCTCCTCACCATGGCGATGATGGAGTCTGAGCCACTGTCGCCGAGCTCACGTTCAACTTTTTCACGCTCACTATAGAGGTCTTCAACTTGACTCTGGAGACTATTTAGGGATCCATGAACATCCCCTAGACGCTCTCGCTCAGCGTACAAGTCAGCCAGCTGATCTTTAAGACTACTCACCATAGCAATGATGGAGTCTGAAGCACTGTCCCCTAACTCACGCTCAACCTTTTCACGCTCACTGTAAAGGTCTTCTACTTGATTTTGAAGACTGTGCAAGCTACCTCTAACATCGCCCTGACGCTCACGTTCGGCGTACAAGTCTTTGAGTTGCTCCTCGAGACTCTTGAACATTGACGTGATCGTTTCAGCACGACTATCACCAATCACACGCTCCAAGGACTCTCTCTCACTATAGAGATCCTGCAGTTGCAATTGCAGATTACTCATTGCACCTTGAGCATCACCTTGGCGTTCACGCTCGTCATAGAGATCCTTGAGCTGATTCTCAAGACTCGTCAGCATGGACTTAACGCCAACAAAGTCAACCGCGCCAACGGACTCGAGAAAATCCTGTTTTTCATCGTAAAGATCGATCACTTGTTCATCCAAGTTCTCGAGCGTTACCTTCATCGTATCAACCGATGGCTGTGCCGAACGCTCTTCGTATAAGCTCAGAAGCTGACGTTCTAGATTTTGCACCTTCCAGAGTAACTCTTTTCCAGAACTAACCCCGAGAAGCTCATAAAGACTAGGCTTATACTTGCCTTCGGCCTGAGGGTCAGGTGGTGCGATCTCGGTTTCTTCCATGACTAGCTCAACATTTCACTTCGGTGATCATCAGTCTAATGGGGCGCCTCACCCAATCTACAAAAAAAATTAAGGTTTTAGAGAATACTCAAAAATAGACAATAAGTTTGGCACATCACAACTCTGTTAACACCTTGATTCAATAAAAAGCAAATTTGTGAATCTATGATTTTTGGCAAATACAGCTACCCATATCTCGCAAAAATCTTTATAGTATTCAGTTTTCACATAAGGGATTAGCAAGAAAAAGCTTAAAGCGATCGACATCAACCTTACTTAACATTGTCTCTATTTGAAACAACAACTGACTCGTCATCCATGCTCGCCCCTCCAAAAGCGGATCACTGAGCCCAAATTTAGACTCAGAACCGTTGATCTGATGATTAAGGATGATCAAACTGCACTTCAGCTCGACAAACATCATCCCAAGCATATAGGACAAATCATCTTCATCGTCTACATTTACAATACGATCAGCAAAAGTTTGACGACGCTCATCAATCTCATCGAATATATCTCTACACTGCTCCTCACTCAAATGCTCTCTTTGAGTCGCACTAAACCAGAGACTGTCCCGCAAAGCCGCAGAACTAAAAAAAGCAAAGAGGGAACCCTGCCCCATAGAGCCAAAGACTCAACGATTCAAGACTTCATCTCGATTGATGAAAATGGAATCCCGACCCGTTCTCCGCCTTCCTTACACGCTTCCAAAACCATGTCGCCCTTTTTACCGACGCCTTTTAAGGGCAGCAACCGTCCTGGAGTCATCACAAAATCTCCTGTAGGCGTCTTGGAGAAGACAACGGAGTCATGAACCTCGATCACCTCTTCCAAGGGAACCTCAACACTCTCATCTCCACACTTCAACAACAGGCTCGCCCCTTGGACAGGGCTCTCATTAGGCGAGGTGTCTGATGAGAAATCTTGAATAAAATTTACACAGACGTCGGCAGGGTAGGAAAAATCGCCCCGTCTGATATATGGAAAGACGTGGTTACAAAGCTCCTCGAGAGCACAGCCACTGTGAAGCTTTCGAGCCTTCAACTCCGCATTCCACAGCACTAAAGCAATATTACTCATGTGATAAAAGGTGCTCCGATAATAAACTTTACTGAAGTGCACACATACTACAACAGCTTCGATCCGACTCAAGCCAAAGCCCCCCTTTTTCTTCAATCGTCCAAAAGATCATCTAAAACGCTATATTACAATACCATAAAGAAGTGAACACCCTCAGATCAACTGTCTCAACCCCTATCCGAATGCATGAGCATGACAACTTTTTTCCTGATCGCAAAATAGAATAACACTCGCTCCACCCATCAATCCATCGTTCCTTTGTATTTTTAAATTGCCGTGAACAAAAGATAAGTACGATCATACATCACAATCATCCCATCATCTGATGCCATGAGCTTAGAACTCCGAGACCTTTTGAGATCAAGTCTTCGTGGTCGCCCCTGGCCAATTGTTGAGTGTAGCGAAGGAGTGCGCCCCGGAGCGTCCCTCTGGAGTGGTGGAAGGTTTTGGACAGATTTCCTTCGAAATCATCCTGACCCAATAGACACGATCTATGGCCAATATGGGCCCAACTTTTCTTTTCTAGCTGCTGGCATGGCGGCGATTTGGCTAGACTTACCCTACAAACTCCATCGGTGCACTGAAAGAGAACATGGATTTTGGCTGAAACATGGGGCAGACTTCAGAGCTGTTTCTGTCGACAGCGACGGGCTACCTGAAAATTCAGAAGTTTCAACCCTGCCAACAGCACCCCCTCCTCCAACTCAGCAAAATCATTTTGGTGAACTGAGTCTTGCACAGTTCGCCGAACATTTAGGCATGCCAAGGGACTCAGATGTACCCAAAATACTGAACCACAACTCACAATATGAGGAGGCAACGGGTTGGGTGAGCAACAGCCTCATACAGGGCCAAGATCTCCGTTGGATGAGTTTATGGATGCTAACCCTACCTCTCCATTGGCGCGTCGTGGACTCGCCGGAAGAACAAGCCCGTCCAGAAGACTGGACACTCGGCGCGGAGGGGATCCGATCACCCCAAAAGCATTGAGCAGAACACAACTTAAAATATGGTGATTTCTATTGGATTCAAAAAAATCATCTTAAAAGGGATTTTTCACTAGCACAAAAACTCAACTCGTCACCAAGCCACTCTTGCCCACGACTCATGTACTTCAATAAATACCCTTATTCCGCCAATTTTGACTACCTGAGTGATGATCGCTGCCAAAAGGACGGTGCAAAGCTCAGCTGGGAAGCACCTCATTTTTCCCCAAACAGTGGCGCTTCCTACGAGACCATCCGTTGTCATTTTGATGAATGTAGCGAGGACACATATCTCATCCACATCGACGGGAGTGAGGAACATCACCCATGGAGCGATTACGATAGCCTCTCGGAACTCAAGCTTCCCTCACAAAAATCAACTCGTGGACTAACGACACTCATCCAGGACGAAAAACACCTCTTGTCCATCAAAACTCATGATGGAGACACCGTTCTGCAATCGGCAGCCCATCATGGGTTTGGAAAGTGCGGCGAAGCCCACATCTTCCATTTCTCTAAACCGCGGGATGTCAAATTTTATGGCTTGGGCGAAAAGATGCTCGGGCTAGAGCTGTCAAAAGTGAAGACGAAGTTTTGGAACACTGACGTGTGGGGCGATTTTCATGAGTCCGTTTGCAAAGACGGACGGCCTGACCCCATGTATGTTTCCATCCCCTATTTGATCATAAAATCTGGAGATCACTGGCTAGGCATACTAGCAGACAACCCCTACGCCACCTTCATCAAAACCGACAACGCGGTCAACATCTCAAACCAGATGGAAGCGGACCAAAGTGACATCGAATCTTGGTTTTCCATCGGATCGGAACAAGGCCAGCCACGCTTATTGATCCTAGTGGCAAAAAGCTGCGCAGAGTTAACACAGAAATTCCAGAACATCGTTGGGAAAACACCACTGCCGCCAGTCTGGGCTCTAGGTTACCACCAATGTCGCTGGGGTTACGAGAACCTGAATGACCTCCACTATCTCAACGCTGGCATGAAACGCTACGGCGTCCCCTGCGATGGACTTTGGCTGGACATTGATTATATGCGTGACTATCGCGTCTTCACCATGGACGAGGCACACTTCCCTAACCCCAAACAAGACCTTCACTCCATACAGTCCTGTGGACGGAAAGTTATACCTATCATTGACCCCGGGGTCAAGCTTGAACCAGGCAATAGCGTTTACGAATCAGGCAAGCAGGGAGATCACTTTTGCAAGAATCCACAGGGCAAAGATTTCGTGGGTTTAGTTTGGCCGGGAAACACGGTGTTCCCCGATTTCTCTCAATCGGCAACCAGACAATGGTGGGCAGAACTCGTCGCCGAATTTTCAGAACTGGGCTACAGTGGAGCATGGCTCGACATGAATGATCCCTCAACGGGCGAGGCCCTAAACGATCATATGCTTTTCAGAAAAGGAACGAAACCCCACAGCGCCTTCCATAACCAATACGGCCTGGCTATGGCCAAAGCCAGTCGCGATGGCTTCCTCAAAACCCACCCCAATCAGAGACCCTTCTTGCTCTCACGCAGCACCTGTACCGGTGGCTCTAAATACAGCGCGATTTGGACCGGAGACAACTACTCTAATTATCATCACCTAAAGAACACCATCCCTTGCTCGATCAATTTGGCGCTTTCGGGCATCCCCTTCAACGGCCCGGACTGTGGTGGCTTTGGTGGAGACACCAATAAGCAACTCCTCGTCGACTGGGTCAAGTGCACTTTCCTCTTTCCCATACTGCGCAACCACAGCAACAAAGGCTCTAAAGACCAGGAGCCATGGGCTTTTGACGAGATAACCTTGAGGCTTTACCGACACTACATTCGTTTGCGCTATAAGTGCAGACCCTATCTCTACAACCTTTTTATTGCTCAAGAAGAGCAAGGCGACGCCATCTTGCGGCCGCTATTTTACGATTTTAACGACGATGACAGCTTCGATCTCAGTGCTGTAGATGACCAGTTCTGTATCGGACCAGCGATGATGATGGCGCCATTTCTGGAGGAAGACGTTCAATCACGAAAGGTGCTCCTTCCTAAGGGAAGATGGTACGACACCCGCCGAGACCTTTGGCTAGCAGGAGGAGTTGAGGATGTGGTCGAAAAGGAAGATCACTCAACTCCACTTTACCTAAGGGAAGGTTTTCTATTAGCCATCGCCAGAAATGAGGGCGACGATCACCGCTACCACCCCAACACGGTCGATTTTCATGTCCTACTGAGCAAAGACAGCGACAAAAGTCTTCAGCAACGCTACCGTTTCGATGACGGACAGAGCATGAACTACAAGAAAGGCGAACGCAGCGTCCTCGAACTCAAAGCGGAAGTCAAAAAAGGAGAGCTCAACATACAAACCACTTATCTCAAAGACGGCTTCGGGCACCTGTCTTTTAGCCTGGTCCTTTATGATCGCTTTGAGGCTGTCTCCATCAATGGGAAGGCAATGACACCCTCGCCAATATGCTTCAACTGGCGTGTGGACACCCCAACGCGCCAACTTTGGAAAATCTCCGAGGATGATTTAGACTGAAAAAAGGGTGTAAAAAAATAGCGCTTGCCCTGAAACTCAGCTCTCCTGAAGACTTTAGCAAACGCCTTTTCAAAACCTCTGGATACACGAAGTCGCTAAGTCCACTTGGGTGGACTTGCCCAAACCCCAATGGCCAAAAAATGGCCGATCTATGCCTAAGACCATACCCATCCTCGCTCCCGACAGCGATATCGAACCTACAACAAGTCGCTTTGCCGATGTCTTGCGGGAGTCTGGTTTTCGCGGTGACCTAGAGCAGCAGCTTTCATCTCGGCTCGCTCTGGCGACGGACAACAGTATTTTCCAGATCTTACCGGACCTGATCGTGCTGCCTAAGGACGAAGCCGATGTGATTCTGATGGGCAAAACCATGGCCAAAGCGGAGTTTCAAAGTGTTGTGGTCACCCCCCGTGGTGGCGGCACAGGCACCAATGGCCAATCCCTAAACCACGGTGTGGTCGTTGATTTCAGTCGCTACATGACCAACATATTGGAGATCAATGTCGACGAGGGATGGGCTAGGGTCCAGTCCGGGGTGGTCCTTGATCAACTCAATCGCGCCCTCAAGCCCTTAGGTTACTTTTTTTCTCCGGCGGTTTCAACCAGTTCAAGGGCGACCATCGGAGGGATGATGTCCAACGATTCCTCGGGCAAAGGCTCCATGGTCTATGGAAAAACCAGTGATCACGTGCTGGGTATGAATTTCATTTTGAGCGATGGCAGCTTGTTGAAAACGAAGCCCTTCATCGACCAAGATGAGCTGGCCGCTCTCAAAGCGAGGAAAGACCGCACCGGATCGATCCTGAGCTGTCTAGACCAGGTCGTCACTGAGCACAGCGACGAAATTGAACGTGTGTTCCCCAAGATGAACCGTTTCATGTCTGGCTACAACCTGCTCCACCTGCGTGATGAAAAACAGCGCCTACGCCTCAACTATCTCATCAGTGGCAGTGAAGGCACCCTCGGCCTTTGTACCGAGGTCAAAGTCAACCTGACCCCTATCCCTAAGCACTCCAGAATGGTGGCCATCATGTACAGGGACTTTGACAGTGCCCTTCGCTGCGCCAAATCACTGGCTGAAACTCGACCCGAAGCTGTCGAGACCATCGATGACAAGATCATGAGCATGGCCCGAGAGGACGCCGTGTGGCAAAAAGTGGCCCACCTCATGGACAGAAAACCAGACGAGGAAGCCGTGATGGCCGTGAATTTCGTCGAATACGTCGGTGACGATAAAAGTCGAGTTGACCAAGATATTGAACGACTGGTGGGTGAACTTGAAAACGATCACTTCAAAGGCGTCGTTGGCTATATCCAAGCCGATGACCCCGCTGACATTGCCGGTTTATGGGAACTCAGAAAAAAAGGGGTTGGGCTTCTGGGCGCCGTTAAAGGGGATAAAAAACCCGTCGCTTTTGTGGAAGACACCGCCGTTCCTCCCGAGAACTTGGCCGATTTCATCGTTGAATTTAGAGCTCTACTAGGGTCCCACGGCCTCGACTACGGCATGTTTGGCCACGTTGACGCGGGCTGCTTACACGTGAGGCCCGCCCTAGACCTCACCTTGCTTGAAGATCAAAAACTTGTCAAAACCATATCTGATCAAGTGGCCGACTTGGTGCTCAAGTATGGGGGCGTGATGTGGGGAGAACATGGGCGTGGCATTCGCAGTGAATACTCACCTCAGTTCTTTGGTCCAATCCTTCACCAACAACTGCGAAAAATCAAGCAGGCTTTCGATCCGAAAAATCAGTTCAACCCTGGGAAGATGGTCAGCCCAATGGATATGGAAGACCTCACTTACAAAATTGAGGACACCGCCTTGAGGGGCCAGTTGGATGCTAGCATACCTAAAAGCGTTCGCCAAGCGTGGCCCTCGGCCATGAACTGCAACGGCAATGGCGCTTGCCACACGGTCGCCCCCGACGACGTGATGTGCCCCTCTTCCAAAGTGACTCGAGACCGGATTCACTCTCCAAAAGGCAGGGCGGGTCTATTGAGAGAATGGTTGAGACGCTGCCAACTAGAGGGCATCGATGTTGACGGTAAAAGCTCTTTCAGTTTTTCATCGTTCACTCAAAAGATCAAACGGGTTTTCAAGCAGCGATCACGGGCCGAAGATTTCCATCACCAGGTCTACGATGCCATGATGGGATGCCTCTCCTGCAAAGCCTGCGCAACCCAGTGCCCCATCAAGGTGGACATCCCCTCCATGAAGGCTCGATTTTTAAACGTATATCACCAGAGGTACTTTCACCCCATCAAAGATCACATGGTGGCGGGTGTTGAGAAAATCGCTCCGGTGCTCAGCAGCGCAGCTCCTTTAGTCAACGGCGTTCAGAATTTGGCTCCCTCCAAATGGATCAGTAAAAAAGTGGGCATGGTGGATGCACCCAATCTCAGCTCGCCAACCTTGTCCCAAGCCTTAGCGACGAGAAACATGGCTCCTTTCGATCTGAGACAGATGTCCGCTTTGGACGAAACCATCAAAAGTAGAAGTGTGGTGATCGTTCAAGATGCTTTCACCTCTTATTACGATGCCCGTGTTGTTACAGCCGTGATCGACGTCTTGACTCGCTTACAGTTCCGAGTTTACGTGGCGCCTTTCATGCCCAATGGCAAGCCAATGCACATCAAAGGCTTCATGGAGGATTTCACTAGGGTCGCTCAGGCCAATCGGGACTTCCTAAAATCCATTGCTGAGACAGAGATACCTTTGGTGGGCATCGAACCCAGCATGGCTTTGACCTACCGTGAAGAGTATCCCGACGTTTTGGGCAAGGCCTCAAATGTCGAGGTGAAACTGCTACAAGAGTGGCTAGCACCAGCTTTAATCGGCAGAAAAGACCTTGGGTCCGTTGTCTTGAGTCAAAGCCATAAAGACAAGGCCTATTCTTTGTTTGGCCACTGCACTGAAAAAACTTCAGCCGCAACAAGCCAGAGACAATGGCAAGAGATCTTTAGTCATCTAGGCTTACACCTAGAGTTGGTGGCAACGGGATGTTGTGGTATGGCTGGCACTTATGGTCACGAGACCCATCATGTCGAAGAATCAAAAGCCTTATTTGAGATGAGTTGGAAACCTAAGTTAAAACAAGCAACTCAACAAGAACACGTGGTCCTAGCCACAGGATTCTCATGCCGTTGCCAAACCAAACGATATGGCGGCTTTAAGCCTCAGCACCCTATGGAGGCTCTTTTAGAAGCCACTTCTCCCTAATCAAAAGTTGATAAAAATCTCCACCTAGCTCTTCACAACTCTGTAAACAGCTAACGCCTATGTATGGTTGTGACTGCGTTCCCTGAGTGAGTGACAATGGGACTGGAGTTCAGATAGATTCCTCAGTTCAACCCGCTCCTGCCGGAAAGAAATGGACAGTGGGAACCGATAAAACACCTTGGGCCTTGGTGCGCTCGGGAAAAACCCCTCCATCAATGGTGCTGTGTTCGATAGTGGGATGTATGGCGGCAATGGTGTTGAGAGCCTGAACCACTCCGGGGCAATTTTCACAGCTCAAAGAGACCGTGGTTTTGATGTGAAGGGCTCCTTGAAGCTGGAGGATACGCTTGACTGTGGTTTTATCTGGCATTCGGGCCCCTCCCCCAAGCATCAACGGAGCGAGAACAAAGGATGTGAGCTCGTGACCTAGGGGTAAACCTTCAAAGTGAATTTTGGATGACTCACCTTTTATACTCAGTGAAATCCTCGAGTGATCTCGCTGTGATTGGATTTCTTCATAACTGATTTTGGGACTGAGTTCGAGAATATCACCTAAAAAGTCTCGATACTTCTCTAGGTCTTTTTCATTGCTGAGTGCCCTCTCGAGAGTGATATGAATCGGTTTTTCTAGCTTTCCCCAAGCTTGTTGTATTTGCTTTTTGATGGCGACTTCAAGTTTCATCATGTTCTCTCCAAATGATGTCCCTTGGAGTTTGTACAGATTCAAACCCCAAGGGAACTTCGTTAAATTTTACCGACCAAGTCCAAACTGGGTGACATGCTTTCTTCACCGGGGGTCCATTTGGCTGGGCACACTTCTCCGTCGTGTCCATCGACATACTGAGCAGCTTGAACTTTTCGTAGCAGCTCGCTAGCATTGCGACCGATACCAAGGGAGTGAACTTCCTCGACAACGACCTCTAGTTCTGGATTGACAACAAAGGTGCCGCGTAGGGCCAACCCCTCTTCTTCAATCATCACACCAAACTGACGTGTGAGCGCACCCGTTGGATCACCTAGCATGGGGTAGGTTATCTTAGCGATGGTATCTGATGCGTCGGACCATGCCTTATGGACAAAATGTGTGTCTGTGGATACGGAGTAAACTTCAACGCCTATCTGTTTAAATTCTTCGTAAAGGTCAGCCATATCTCCCAGTTCTGTCGGGCAGACAAAGGTGAAATCCGCCGGGTAAAAAAAGAAGACACTCCATCCTCCTTTGATGCTTTCCAGACTCACCTCCTTAAACTCACCACTTTGGTAAGCTTGAACTTTGAAATCTTCAACTTTTTTACCTATCATCGTCATCTCTTTGCTCCTCCATTGGTTTTGAGATGTTGACAGGATACTGAAATTATATCATAGTTAAAATTGATTTTATCTATGTTTTCAATTGATGCTATCTATGATTAAAAATGGTTGAATCATAGACTGTGGTGAGCGTATTTTAAAGGGATTAGGGCTGATTTTCCGATAAGTATGGAGCGTTGATTTTGACGAGTTCGGGAACAGACGGATTCTCATTTTACAGGAGTAATATTCGGCAATGCTATGCCCAGCAAAAGCAAGACTTGAGGTAGAGTTATGTCAGGAGTTTTTTTTTGGAACTTCAGTCTCATCCTCAGCAACAAATGCAAGCCAAGAGTCACCATTGTCATGTTTTGGCTCCAGGCAACCCATGATCTGTGCTCATACAGGCTCATTCCTAGGTAACCTTTACCATCGTCAAAACACTGTTTTATTGGCCATCGCATAGTTGACACTTTTGCTAGCTCCAAATGCGTAGTGTCTTTGGCAGCATTGGAAATGGCGAACTTGAAACTTCCATCAGCATTTTTTTGACTATGGGCGCTCGAAGTTTTAGAGCAAATATGAGGCTAAAACAGGCAAAGAAAATAGCCTATATTGCCCCGCCTTCGGATCTCCAATGCCGAAGGCTATGGGTTTTCTATGAGCGAAGGGATAAGATTTATAGGAAGATGCGCTGGGTCATAAGATCTCCTTTGGTTAGCGCTTTGGACTCTGGACCTAGCTTTTTTGCTCAACTCCAGGTTAAGAACAAAGAGAATTTACAGAAAACGCCTTACACATACCATCTTTTACGCTCTGCGCTAAGACATTAGACACAGCTTTATCCCCAATCCCTCATCTTGGTTCATTACACATTTCTTAAAAACGACATTATATGCTTTTTTAAATAGTCATAAAATTGACCTCTTAAATTATTTTTTAAAATCATCTTATGCCATCATTTAGCGATTTACGAAACCGACTTGGTTACAGTCAAAAGGACTTGGCTTCAATTGCCGGAGTTAGACAAGAAACCATCAGTCGCATCGAAAGAGGGAGAAATCCGCATAAGTCAACTCTCAAGAAGATCGCAACTGCATTAAAAGTGCCAGAAGGCATGGTCATTGAGGCCATTGCAAAAGCAACTAAAACAACCTCAGATCGATCCACATCTACAGCTTGGACCTTTTTAAAAGGGTTAGACCCTGATCTACAAAAAGCATGTCTTGATAGCTTGATCGTCAATTGGACTCATGGCTCAACTGGACTGGAAGGAAACACGCTCTCCGAAGGTGATACCCAGTTGATTTTATCTCAAGGTCTCACCATTTCTGGTAAGTCATTGCTAGAACATCAAGAAGTCCATGGTCATGCACAGGCAATACAGCTTTTGGAGTTTTGGGCAAAAAGATCTGAGCTTTTATCAATTGGACGACTACATGATCTTCACAGAGTTATTCAGACCGGCATTGTTATCGATATTTATAATCCTGTTGGGCGTTTTAAAGTGGAGGTCAATGGTACTCAAGCCATGCCATCAAATGGAAAGTCGCGTTGGCATGAATATGCGCAACCGTTTGATGTTCCTGATCTCATGAAAGATTGGCTGCACGATTTGAAGGAGATCATGTCTTTTCTTCACGATCATTCTTCACATGCAGAACTTGTTAAGGCCTACGCAGAAATTCATCTCGGTTTCACCTCAATTCACCCTTATGCCGATGGTAACGGCAGACTAGCTAGACTCCTTGCCAATATCCCTTTACTAGAATTTGGCATGCCGCCTCTGACCATCAACCCAGAAAAAAGAAAACTTTATATGACATTGATGGGTGATTACACCATAGCCAGAGGAACGGTTTCACCTGGTGATCCGTTGGTCATTTATTCTTCTGAGTTTGCAGCACTGCACAATTTTTTTATGTCGGAGTGGAAAGCGTCTCTCGATTTGATTGATGATTTTAAATCTCGTCAATTTTCAAGAAATCGGAAGACTAGGGGTTCTAAATGACCTAATTGTTCATCCAAAGCTCTCTCGTTATTCCAATTGTTCATGAACATAATACCTATTCGTGATAGCCACATCTGAATGTATAAAGTCTTTCCAGACTTCTTCAATCATACTTGCAGTCGAATAGCAAGCTGAGCAACATCACAATCAAAGAAACCCATAAAAAAAGGGCCACCGTTCAAAGAACGACGACCCTTTTAGTATAAAAAGCTTGGCAACGACCTACTCTCCCGTATGCAGTACCATCGGCGCAGAGGAGCTTAACGACTGTGTTCGGAATGGGAACAGGTGTGACCTCCTCGCTATGATCACCAAGCAAGATGATATTTTATCAAACGTTCAAACCCATCAGGGTCTAAACCGAGAACTGAATCTCAAACAAACAGCAACAACTTTGCATTTCAAAACTTACACATGTAAAGTCTTTCAAGAGCCAAAAGAAATATTGTGGCTAAGTCGATGGGCCTATTAGTACCGGTTAGCTGAAGACATCGCTGTCCTTACACATCCGGCCTATCAACCTGGTGGTCTTCCAGGAGCCTCATGGGGAAATCTAGTTTTGGAGTCGGCTTCACGCTTAGATGCTTTCAGCGTTTATCCAATCCCAGCTTAGCTACTCTGCACTGCCCTTAGCAGGACAACAGAAACACCAGCGGCTGGTACAGTCCAATCCTCTCGTACTAGGACCATATCTCCTCAAATTTCCTACACCCACACCAGATAGGGACCAACCTGTCTCACGACGGTCTGAACCCAGCTCGCGTACCGCTTTAATGGGCGAACAGCCCAACCCTTGGGACCGACTACAGCCCCAGGATGCGATGAGCCGACATCGAGGTGCCAAACCTTCCCGTCGCTATGGACGCTTGGGGAAGATAAGCCTGTTATCCCCGGAGTACCTTTTATCTGTTGAGCGATGACCCTTCCACTCGGAAATCACCGGATCACTAAAGCCGACTTTCGTCCCTGCTCGACCTATGTGTCTCGCAGTCAAGCTACCTTATGCTTTTGCACTCGACAGGCGATAGCCAACCGCCTTGAGGTAACCTTTGCACTCCTCCGTTACTCTTTTGGAGGAAACCGCCCCAGTTAAACTGCCCGCCTGACAATGTTCCGCGCCCTGATTCAAGGGATCACGGTTAGGATGCTCATAACAGCAGAGTGGTATTTCACTGATGACTCACTCAGGACTGGCGTCCAGAGGTCAAAGTCTCCCACCTATGCTACACAACTGATACGAACAACCAATGCCAGGTTACAGTAAAGGTTCACGGGGTCTTTCCGTCTAGGTGCGGGAAAGTGGCATCTTCACCACTACTACAATTTCGCCGAGCCTCTCGTTGAGACAGTGTGGAAGTCGTTACGCCATTCATGCAGGTCGGAACTTACCCGACAAGGAATTTCGCTACCTTAGGACCGTCATAGTTACGGCCGCCATTCACTGGGGCTTGAGTTCACAGCTTCGCTTACGCTAACCGTTCCCCTTGACCTTCCAGCATTGGGCAGGCGTCACACTATATACTGCGTCTTGCGACTTCGCATAGTGCTGTGTTTTTGCTAAACAGTCGCTACCACCTATTTACTGTGACCCCCCATAGCTTAGAACGCAGGTTCTTCACCAGAGGGGCACCCCTTATCCCGAAGTTACGGGGCCAATTTGCCGAGTTCCTTAACGAGAGTTTTCTCGAGCACCTTGGTCTATTCGACCTGCCTACCTGTGTCAGTTTTAGTACGGGCACTTGTTACACTTCCTAGAAGATTTTCTTGGCAGCATGGAATCAATGAGTTCGCTTGCGCTCCACATCACGTCTCAGGTCACGTCCCCCGGATTTACCTAGTGGACACCCTACACGCTTGTACCGAGATAACTATCACTCGGATCACCTATCCTCCTGCGTCCCTCCTTTGGTATAACGCATACCAAGTGGTACAGGAATATTAACCTGTTGTCCTTCGACTACGCCCTTCGGCCTCGCCTTAGGTCCCGACTCACCCTGGGCGGATTTGCCTTCCCCAGGAAACCTTAGGCTTTCGGTGGGGGAGATTCTCGCTCCCCTTATCGCTACTCATGTCTGCATAAGCACTTCTACATCGTCCAATGTTCCTTTCGGTACACCTTCAATCTAACGTAGAACGCTCTCCTACCGCGTATAAATTCATATACACCCATAGTTTCGGTGTGTTGCTTAGTCCCGTTAATTTTCGGCCCAAAGTTGCTCGATGAGTAAGCTATTACGCACTTTTTAAATGGTGGCTGCTTCTAAGCCAACATCCTCACTGTCTTAGCAACTCCAGATCCTTATGCACTTAGCAACAGCTTTGGGACCTTAACTGATGGTCTGGGCTGTTTCCCTTTCGACCATGGAGCTTATCCCCCAAGGTCTGACTCCCGCGATACGGTCATGGGTATTCGGAGTTTGATTGAAGTCAGTAAGCCGGTAGGCCCCATCATCCATTCAGTGCTCTACCCCCCATAACTAATAACGCGAGGCTATACCTAAATATATTTCGGAGAGAACCAGATATCACTGGGTTTGATTAGCCTTTTACTCCAATCCGCACGTCATCCCCTAAGTTTTCAGCCTTAGTGGGTTCGGTCCTCCACGAGGTCTTACGCTCGCTTCAACCTGCACACGGATAGATCACTCCAGCTTCGGGTCTACTGCATGCGACTAGACGCGCTATTAACACTCGGTTTCCCTTCGGCTCCGAACTGGAAGTTCTTAGCCTGGCCACATACAGTAACTCGCAGACTCATTATGCAAAAGGCACGCCGTCAAACATTGCCCGAAGGCCATAGTTCTCCGACCGCTTGTAAGTGTATGGTTTCAGGTACTCTTTCACTCCCGTACTCCGGGTACTTTTCATTGTCCGCTCACGCTACTGGTTCGCTACCGGTCGTCAGTAAGTATTTAGCCTTGCGAGGTGGTCCTCGCGAATTCATACCGGGTTTCACGTGTCCGGTACTACTTGGGAGAGAACAAAGGGTCGCACATGTTTTTCGGATACAGGACTTTCACCTCCTTTGGTCGCTCTTTCCAAAGCGTTCTCCTAAACATATGCGATCACCCCAAGGATTGATGACTCCTTGAATGATCTTCCCACGACCCCAGTGAAGAAACGATCATCATCTATCACGCTTCACCGGTTTGGGCTATTCCCGCTTCGCTCGCCGCTACTGAGGGAATCGTTTTTACTTTATATTCCTGTAGGTACTGAGATGTTTCACTTCCCTACGTGCCTTCCTGTAACCTATGAATTCAGTTACAAGTGACAGGTCTTAACCTGCCAGGTTACCCCATTCAGAAATCTACGGATCAAAGGTCGTTGACACCTCCCCGAAGCTTATCGCAGTCTACCACGTCTTTCTTCAGCCACTGACGCCAGAACATCCACCATACACCCTTAGTAACTTAGCCACAATATTTCTTGTGGCTCCGAAAGTTTTACATCAGGTAAGTTTTTAGATGCAATGGGTATCTTGTTACAGATACCCTTGTTGTTTTCAGTCACGACTTTCGTCATGACCTACTGGTCTGTTTGTTGTTTGATAAAATGTTAAAGAGCTGCGCAAGGATATTTCTATCCTCAAATCGCAAGTGGAGATGACAGGACTCGAACCTGCTACCTTCTGAATGCAAATCAGACGCTCTACCAGGTGAGCTACATCCCCATTCATGCAAATGAGTGAGCCTAGATGGACTTGAACCATCGACCTCACGCTTATCAGGCGTGCACTCTAACCAGCTGAGCTATAGGCTCATCGCAATCTTCGATAAAAGATGACAGCAAGCTACGAGTGAGTCTGATTATTGTTGGTCTGAACCAACAGGCTTTCAGATATTCATCTGAAAGGAGGTGATCCAGCCGCACCTTCCGATACGGCTACCTTGTTACGACTTAGTCCCAATCATCGGTTTCACCGTGGACGACTGCTTCCCGTGAGGGTTAGCAACATCGGCTTAGGGCGCCCCCGACTTTCGTGGCTTGACGGGCGGTGTGTACAAGGCTCAGGAACATATTCACCGGGGTATAGCTGACCCCCGATTACTAGCGATTCCAGCTTCATGCAGGCGAGTTGCAGCCTACAATCCGAACTGAGGCCATCTTTGGTGATTGGCTCCGCCTCGCGGCATTGCGACATTCTGTAATGACCATTGTAGCACGTTTGCAGCCCTGGACATAAGGGCCATGATGACTTGACGTCGTCCCCACCTTCCTCCGGTTTAACACCGGCGGTCTCGTTATAGTGCCCGGCATAACCCGCTGGTAAATAACGACAAGGGTTTCGCTCGTTAAAGGACTTAACCTAACACCTCACGGCACGAGCTGACGACAGCCATGCAACACCTCTGTATGTTCCACTAAAAAGCGTACTCTGCTTTCACAGAGATAATCCATACAGTTCAAGCCCAGGTAAGGTTCTTCGCGTTGCTTCGAATTAAGCAACATGCTCCACCGCTTGTGTGAGCCCCCGTCAATTCCTTTGAGTTTCAACCTTGCGATCGTACTACCCAGGCGGTGCACTTAACGCATTAGCTACGACACCGATCCATCAGAATGGACCGACATCCAGTGCACACCGTTTACGGTTAGGACTACCGGGGTATCTAATCCCGTTCGATACCCTAACTTTCGTTCCTCAGCGTCAGTCACTTCCCAGAAAGCTGCCTTCGCCATTGGCGTTCTCCCATATATCTACGCATTTCACCGCTACACATGGAATTCCACTTTCCCCTGAAGGACTCCAGATACACAGTATTGAGTGCAGTTCCGAGGGTAAGCCTCGGGATTTCACACCCAACTGATGCATCCGCCTACGAACTCTTTATGCCCAGTGATTCCGAACAACGCTCGCCACATACGTATTACCGCGGCTGCTGGCACGTATTTAGCCGTGACTTCCTCTAATGCTTTCGTCATCGGATGTGCTATTAATACACCTTTATTCTTAACATTTGGCAGAGGTTTACAACCCTAGGGCCTTCATCCCTCACGCGGCGTCGCTCCGTCAGACTTTCGTCCATTGCGGAAGATTCTCGACTGCAGCCACCCGTAGGTGTCCGGACAGTGTCTCAGTTCCGGTGGTGGGGGTCACCCGCTAAGGTCCCCTAATCATCTCTGGCTTGGTGAGCTCTTACCTCTCCAACTACCTAATGATAAATAGGCCGCTCCTCCAGCGCAAGGCCCGAAGGTCCCTTGCTTTCCTGTAAACATCGCATTCAGCATTAGCCGTCGTTTCCAACGGTTGTTCTGAACTGGAGGGTACGTTACCTATTCATTACTACCCCTTTTGCCACTTTACTCGCCCCGAAGGACTTTCTCGTTCGACTTGCATGCCTGATCCACGCCGCCAGCGTTCGTTCTGAGCCAGGATCAAACCCTTCTGTTGAAGTTTTTGGTATCCTGTTTTATTTTTTTCGCAGAGCATACCCGTTTCCGAGCACACCCAGT
>JACLAC010000704.1_pt1 | contig 29025 bp, 26 predicted proteins | sample 8027881 | NCBI WGS metagenome assembly JACLAC01 (sample SAMN15725517, study PRJNA655200) | protist metagenome | isolation source: fluorescence activated cell sorting (FACS) single amplified genomes of... | place: Spain: Blaines Bay Microbial Observatory, Mediterranean Sea | collected 2016-01-19 | reverse complement strand
GGAATATAGGTATTCTTCATCCAAAAGGAGCGTCTATCCTCCGTCTGATATACAAAAAGCATCCCCTCATTTACGGCCATTTCCTTACGAAACATGAGACCTTTACCCCTTTCGTGAGGCTCATCAGCGAGCTCTACAAGGATCTTTTCTTCATTGACAACCAGTTCTATCTTCTCTAGAGACTCTCCAAAAGCAAGTGGTGACAAATAAAATAAAGACATGTAGAAGTCCTCCTTAATAAGGATATGAGTTATAAATCATGATTACTACTCTATATCCAAACTCCTTTCTCATAACATTTCTTCTCGTCTCTTGTGTTCCCTCTTCTTCTAAAAATCAACCGATTGATCTTGGAAATGAAGATACAGCTCATCAAAACTTGAGCAGTACAAATGATTTTGAGGATACTTCATACCCAAATGAGCCAGAAGACGTAGAGTGTGATGGAATGCTCGGACAAGAGATGGACTTTACAATTACGGAACATTTTAGTAATTGGCTAACACGACATAATTACGATGCATCAAAGGTGGCACGTACAGATATTGTGGGAGGAAGTTTCGGAGGTATGATTTCGAATTCCGATTGTGTTCATAAAGAACCTATCATATTTATACACGGGAATTCCGACCAAGCAATCCTAGGAACATTTGGTGGCTGGGAAAAATCTCGTGAGTATTTCTTATCACAGGGGTATCGTTCCTCAGAGCTTTATGCCACAACATATGGTCTTCCTCCTCTTCAGCCCAGTTCTACTTACACACACGATCAAGAAAACATCTTACAGATCAGACAATTTATTGAGGCTGTGTTGCAATACACTGAAGCAGATAAAATTGATATCATTGCTCACTCACTAGGTGTTACCATGACGAGAAGAGCCATATTAGGTGGTTCAGAGCACAATATAGATGGCTCAGAATATCAAATTGGAGCACCACTTACCAATAAGATTGATACTTTCCTAGGTATAGCTGGGGCAAATCAGGGTCTGTCGAGCTGTGCTCTTGTTGATCCAGCCGCCCCTGTTTGTCATAAAGAGTTGGGGCTCTATCCTGGTTGGTGGGATGGAATGTCCGTCGTAGATCGTTCAACTATTCTCGACACTCTAAATGACGAAGAACGATATGAGGGCTCTTTTATTTACAGTATGTGGACTGCAAATGATGCTATCCTTGGACCGAACTGTCTCGTATGGGGTGTAAATTCCTGTAAAATTCCAGAACAAGACGGAGAATACTCCGTACTATGGTTAGATCATTTGGGATTAAAAACAGATACGGTTGCAAGTCAGTACTCTATGGTTGTAGAGCATATAATTCCATAAATTTATCATCTGCCATTTTACGTGTAAGAAGAGATGGAAGTTTCCTAAATCAACCTTTTGTGTTATATGCCGGAGCAAAAAAGGATGGTTAGAATGTCCCAAAACTTAGAGATGGTTCGAAATATTGGTATTGCTGCTCATGTTGATGCTGGGAAAACGACGCTAACTGAGCGAATTCTTTTTTATACGGGTGCAAATTATTCGATTGGAGAGGTTCATGATGCTTCCGCACATATGGACTATCTTCCGGAAGAAAAAGAGCACGGAATCACTATCACTTCTGCTGTCACCAAATGCCCTTGGAAAGATCATCTTATTCAAGTTGTAGATACGCCGGGACATGTTGATTTCACAATTGAAGTTGAAAGGTCCATGCGTGTGTTAGATGGTGCAGTCATCGTCATGGATGGAGTTCGTGGTGTGGAACCACAAACAGAGACGGTATGGAGACAAGCTTCTAGAGTAAAAATCCCCCGACTACTTTTTATTAATAAGATGGATAAACCAGGAGCTGATTTTTTCAAGTCCCTCGAAACAGTAGAGAAACGACTCAAAGGTTATCCTGTTCCCATTTGCATTCCATTAGAAGATAATACCGTTATTAATTTAGTGGAGCTAACCCATCATTCTTTCTCTGGAGATAAAGGAGAAATCGTTAGCGTAAGCGAAATACCTCAAGAGTACGAGGAGCTAGTCGCTGAACATCGAGAAACAATGCTAATGCTTGCCGCGGAACAAGATGAAGAGCTGGAGGAGCTTGTTTTAATGGAAGAAGAAGTCACATCCGAGATGGTTTGGGCCGCTCTACGAAAAGGAACACTTGAAGGAAAGCTTCATCCCGCCTTTGGTGGATCTGCTCTTCGAAACTGGGGTGTTCAAACCTTGCTAGATGCTGTTCTTAAGATCCTGCCAGACCCCCTTTCCCGACCTGCTTCAATTGGCAAAACGATAAAAGAGGAGGAAGTTTTGGTTGAGATGGATCCGACGCAACCCCTCGTTGCTCTTGCCTTTAAGGTGCAAATGTGGGATGGACGACGTCATGTTTTCGCTCGAATTTATAGAGGAGTTCTCAAATCTGGAGATAAAATCGCCGTCGCCGGCAAGAGCGTCTCAGAGCGTGTCACCAGAATCTTTGATATTGATGCTTCCTCTAAAAAGAGAATTGATCAGGCGACAACAGGACAGATCGTTTTACTCGGAGGTCTAAAAAAGACGACTACTGGTGATACCATTTGTCAAACAGGAAAAGAAGTTCTACTGGAAGCCATTGATACGAAAGAACCAGTATTGGGTTTAGCAATTGAGGTTGAATCATCCAAGGATGAAGCCAAAATGCTCGATGCAATCTCCAAAGTCTGTGAGGAAGATCCAACTGTTCGTTTTGAAGAAGACGATGAAACAGGACAGCGTATTCTTCATGGCATGGGAGAATTACATTTACAAATTATATTTGAACGCTTAAAACGAGAATTTAATCTCTCGATTCGCTCTGGCAAACCAAAAGTTACCGTTAGAGAATCGATCCAAGGTACAGGACAAGCGGACATTACAACGGAACGAACCATTATTGCAGCCTCGAAAGAAATTCATCTCAAAGCACGTTGTGCTGCCACCGCCACTCCAAATGAAAGAGGAACGGGAATAACTACATCCATCAATCCCACTATTCTTCCAGAAGGCTCCAATCTCTCATCGGCCCAACGAGAGGCAATCGAATCTGGTACAAAGGATTCGATTATGGGAGGACCTGTTGAAGGGAACACATTAGTTGATGTACACGTTTCGTTAGATACGATCGAATTATTTGAAAAGGCATCTACTCCACAAGCTCTTCGAATTTCAGTGGCACAAGCCGTACGCGAAGCCTTACGAAATGGAGGGGGAATTAAAATGGCACCTATCATGAAGATTGAGGTTGTTGTTCCCAGTGAATATGTTGGCTCTGTATTGGGCGATCTACAGTCAAAACAGGCTGTTATTTTTGATCAACAACCATCAATGGACTCAATGTCTCTTCTGGGAGAATGCTCCTTAGAGCAACTACTTGGTTACACAACGACGCTACGCTCAATGACCAAGGGACGAGGAACCTTTACAATGGAATTCTCTCGATTTGATGTTGTAATGTAGAGCTAAAGCCACTCCGATTCTTCTTCTGAGATTTCTTCTGTCTCTTGAAAATCAAAATCTTCCTCTGAAATCTCCTCCAGCTCTTGAGAATCGACATTTTGTAGCTCTGCCTCAAGTTCAACGAGAAGACTCTCCCATCCTTTAGCAGCAACCGTGAGTTTCTCCTTACAGCGATCTAGCTCTGCTCTCTTGTCTTTTATCTGTTGAAGAGTTTCTGCTAGCATTCCTATCTTTTGTTCTTTACTATCTATCGCATCTAGCAGACCTTGCAGATGCTGAATTTCTTCCTCTATGACCTTTTCTATACCCCTCATAAAACCTCCTGCTAATAATTATATATAGTCTATTAAAATCGGGATACATTTTGTTTTAAAGTATAATTTTCTAATATATTTAGGAGAGTTAGCGATTTAGTTTCCGATAGGCCACCGACGCTGCTCTTCGAACTTCCGGATGGGAATCTGTTGTTAAAGGAAAAACAGAGGGAGCCATTGATGGCCCTGCTAGCTCACCAATTGTAACCAACGCAGCCTTGCGAACCCTATGATCGGAATGCTGAAAACATTTTCGAATATTGAGCACCCAAGATTTCCACTTAAAAATTTTCGCTGCATAACAAACAAAGACAATACTCTCTGCATCTCCGGAATTTAACAATTCTCGTGCTTGTATTTGATCATCGTGAGATAAACTTCGTCCTTTCAGCATAGTAAGAGCAACATCAGTCTGACCCAAATGAACAAAATCCCACCAATGTTGTGGCTCTGGAGGATTCTCTTCTTCTTCTTCTAGTGCATCTTCCATCCTATCAAAAATCGATCGATTAGGAAAAGCGAGTGCTGAGGACTGAGGAGAGCTAGCTTCCTCTTCTTCTAATTCTTCAGGTTCTATATCAATGATCTCTTCTGCGACCGAATACTGAGAATAAGAAGACTGATACCCTAGAAATTCATCTCTGCTGACAGGCGTCCCTACAGGTCCCACTCTTTTTTCGTGAAAAACGACTTCTACATCTGGAAGAGCTCGAGCGATCTGAACGGTAATACTAATTACATCTTTCAAGGATCCTGCGACATCTGCCCGAGCAATTACAGGATGAGCATGACGGATCGGATAGCAATGTCCTGGAAGGCGCTCTAGTTCCTCTGGTCGCAATTCACTCGATCGCAATAGTAAAAATGTATGCATACTTCACCTTAAAAAATGTCATTATAAATTTTGAGTATTTTTTTTGTAAAACTGAACCAATTGTCTCACCATCTCTTCTATTGATAATTGGTCTGTATCAATAATACAATCAGCCTGGGAATAGAGTGGGTAACGCTCTTGTAAGATTATACGAACGTCCTCAATTGCGTTCTTAAATCCACGCATCGGTCGCCAATCACCTTGTTTATAGACCCTATTAAGATGTGATTCAGGGCTTGCTTGTAACCACACAGTTCTAGAATAATCTCGCAGTCTCGTCCAATTCTGTACATCAGTAACTAAAGATCCTCCCGTAGCCAAGATCATAGGCTTGCCATATCGAAATAGTCTCTGTAATGTCAAAGATTCTGCGTCACGATAAGCCTCTACTCCACCAGTTGAGAAGATATCCTCTAAACTCATTCCCTCTTGCTCAACAATTAATTGATCAAGCTCTAAGAACCCAATCTTTAATCTATTTGCTAGCTCTTTTCCAAGCGTTGATTTCCCAGCTCCCCTCAGCCCTACTAAAGAAAGCATTAACTGACCATTTACACCGATTCCTCGAAATAATTCTGATAACGGAATCTGAAGTGCTGCACTGATTTCTGATAACCTCTCAACAGAAATATTGGCTGTTCCTTGCTCAACTTCCCATAAAAATCGCTGGGAAATGCCAGCCTTTTTTGCCAAACTCTTTTGTGAAAGACCAAGTTCTTTTCGCCTATTGCGTAAACGGTGTGCCAAAGATACCAGTAACATGCGTAATTTCTCTAAAAAACAATATAAAACATACTAGACTAATTGCAGTATACTGCATTTTTTGAACGTATAATAGAAAATAAAACACACTATAATCTAAGTAAGGAGCACTCATGGCAGAATTTAATTATCCCCCAATCGATTTCCAAACTGATCCAACTCAATACAAACACTGGGTCGTAAAATATGATGGGTCGGTTGCAACCGTAGTGATGAATGTGCAAATTGATCACCCAATGTGGGAGAATCGATATGAGTTGAAATCAAGTTCCTATGATCTCGGTGTTGATATTGAGCTCAATGACATCGTTCAGAGAATGAGATTTGAGCATCCAGAAGTTAAAGTCGTCTTGGTCACAGGTGGTCAGGAAAAAATCTTCTGCGCTGGCGCAAATATTCCAATGCTTGGAGGGTCGCCTCATGCTTTTAAGGTTAATTTTTGTAAATATACGAATGAGACTCGGTGTTCGATAGAAGATGCTACTGCAAATTCTAATCAAATGTGGGTTGCAGCACTAAACGGTACTGCTTCTGGTGGTGGATATGAGCTTGCCTTAGCTTGTGAAAAGATCTATCTAATCGATGATGGTAACTCTGCCGTATCTCTTCCAGAAGTACCATTATTGGGAGTTTTACCTGGTACTGGTGGATTAACGCGATTAACAGACAAGAGAAAAATTCGACGTGATGTATCCGATTTATTCTGTACCAAGGCAGAGGGATACCGCGCGAACAAAGCACTAAAATACAAGCTTATTGATGGCTACTTCTCACGATCCAAATGGGATGCTGGTATCCAAAATGTTGCTGATAAGCTAGCATCTCAGATGAAAACGAGAGCAGAGCAGGGTGTTATTCTTCCGAAGATCTCTTCCTCTGATACTGAAAACACTTGGACTTATCAGTTTGTTACCGTAGAATGCGACGATCGAGTTGCTACAATTACAGTCCGCTCTTCTGATGAAGCACCGGAGCGCTCTGCTCATACCTGGGCTCTTAAAATGTACCGTGAGCTAGAAGATGCATTGATTCGACTGCGCTTCAATCAGCTCAACATCGGCGTTCTTTTAATTAAATCACAAGGCTCCAATGAGGATATCCTTCGTCACGACAAATGGGTTCTAGAAAATCAAGAGAATGATTGGTTTATCAATGAAATCAGACTTTTTCAAACTCGAACGCTTCGTAAGCTAGACAACATGTCTAAATCTATATTTGCCTTGATTGAGGAAAACTCTTGTTTCGCAGGATCCATATTTGAAATGGCTCTCGCGGCCGATCGTTCTTATATGTTTGAGGATGATGATGGCGAGAATGTAATTCAATTAAGTGACGCAAATAAAGGAATCCATTCTATGGCAAACGGATGTTCTCGTTTAGAAGCACGTTTTATAGGACATGCTGAACCAGTTCAAGCAGCTCTGAATGAAGATGGCCCTATTGATGCTATGGATGCAATGGATTTAGAGCTCGTCACGGATTCACTTGACGATATTGACTATGAGGATGAAGTCAGAATCGCGATTGAAGAGCGTGTATCACTTTCCCCTGATGCCCTAACAGGAATGGAGCAGAATCTTCGCTTTGGCGGAAAAGAGTGCATGGAAAACAAAATCTATGGACGTCTTTCTGCTTGGCAAAACTGGATTTTTCAACGTCCCAATGCTGTTGGTAAGCGTGGGGCACTCACGATGTATGGACAACCTGAACAACCGATCTTTGATTACCGGAGGACCTAATGGCTAGTATCAATTATGATGAACGCATTCCCAATAACGTCAATCTTTCTTCAGACAAGCGATTAAAAAAGGCTTTGGAAAAATGGCAACCACGATTTTTAGATTGGTGGAATGTTGTTGGGCCACAAGTTTTCTCAAACAATGAAGTATATCTCCGCACTGCTGTTTCTGTAGATCGTGATGGATGGGCCCATTTTGGTCATGTGAAAATGCCTGAATATCGCTGGGGAATCTTCTTAGCAGATCCAGAACAAGGTCGTGTTATTCCAGCTGGCGATGATGCTGGAAAACCAGTTTGGCAGGAAGTACCTGGGGAATATCGCAATACTCTTAAGCGGTTGATCGTTACACAAGCTGATACCGAACCAGCATCTGTAGAACAACAACGCTGGTTGGCTCAAACGGCTCCATCTTTGTATGATGCTCGAAACTTATTTCAGGTAAACGTAGAAGAAGGTCGGCATCTATGGGCAATGGTTTATCTCCTTCAAGCTTATTTTGGAAAGGATGGACGCGAAGAGGCAGATATGCTGTTAGAGCGTTGTTCCGGTGATGAAGATAAACCCAGAATATTAGATGCTTTCAACCAACCTTGCTCTGATTGGCTTACCTTCTTTTGCTTTACAACCTTTACAGACCGCGATGGAAAATATCAGCTAGCTGCACTGGCTGAGTCGGCTTTTGATCCCCTGTCCAGAACATGTCGCTTCATGCTCACCGAAGAAGCACATCATCTATTTGTGGGTCAAAAAGGTATAGAAAGAGTACTCAGACGCTCCGTTCAGCTTTCTAGGCAGGATCCAAATGGCGATGCTCGGGCTCAAGGCGGCATCGATCTGGATACAATTCAAAAATATGTCAACTATTGGTTTGCCTATTCCCTCGATCTCTTTGGCTCTGAGATTTCAACCAATGCCGCCGATTTCTTTGCTTCTGGCTTGAAAGGTCGCTATCAAGAAGCGAAAAAATATACTGAGCATACTGCACTCAATCAGCTGAAGACAATTTCAATGATTGAAAATGATGCGCTTACAGAGAAAGAAATCCCCTTACGAAATGCTATGAATGAGCTACTTCGTGAAGAATATGCAGAAGACTGTTATCGCGTCATCAAAGCTTGGAATCGTGCCCTAAAGAAAGAAAAATCAGATTTCCAAATAAAACTACCTCATACTCGATTTTTCCGTCGTCAAGGCATCTACTCAGATCACCACTTCGACTTAGAAGGAAATATGATTTCCGCAGAAGAATTCGAAGCAAACCAACACAAATGGTTACCATCACTTGCGGATCGTGAGTATGTTATATCGTTAATGAAGCCAGTTCATGAACCAGGAAAATGTGCAAACTGGATAGCTGCACCAAATCGTGGTATCAACGGGAATTCATTCGAGTTTGAGTATGTTCGTCACTAACATACACTGATATTTTCAAAATAAGGCACATGCAAATACCTCTGTTATTTTCTAGGTCTCAGACCATTAATAAGGAAATACTCGGCAGAAGCATGTGCCTTACTTATCAGTGCGCTCTATTATAAAATCGGATATAGAGGATCCGAAAACTAATACTTGGAGGCTCAATGTCTATCATTCAGAAAGGTCAACTTATTGAACTTCATTACGATATTTATGTCTTAGAAGAAGGCGGCGAAGCATTTCCAGTGGGAAGCACTAGAGATGGAGAACCATTTGCCTTTATTCCCGGCGTAATGGAAACTGAACCTCCTGGTTTAGGAGTAGAATTACTGGGAAAACCAATTGATTTCTCGGGTGAAATTCTCCTCAAACCTGAAAATGCATTTGGAGAAGCATTGCCTCCAGAGCAGGCAACTGCGCAGGTTGAGCTCTCCTCTTTCCCAGAAGGCTTTCCAGTAGAAAAGGGGATGATGTTTGAGGCTGAGGTTCCGAATCAAGGCATCGTTCTCGGAACGATTGTTGAAATACAGGATAATTCTGCCATCATTTTTTATGGTCATCCTCTTGCTGGTAAGACCATTCGATTTAAAGTAGAGATCATCTCTGCTAAAGATGCCTCCGACGAGGACGTCAAGCGTCTGATGAAACAATACCAAGGCTAGTAATAATATTTCATTCCAAGCGATGGTATGATGTAATACATAGTCATATCAGAACTGAGTCGAGCACGGAAATTAAATGCAAGGTTATCCTTAACCTTAGCCCCCAGCTGTAGCTCTCCACCCCATCCAAAAGTCGTTCCTCCTTCAATCGATTGGATCAAGGTACCACCTTCCAGAGGAATTTCAACCTTAGGAATATTAATCTGCATTAGTTGTGGTACAACGCCAGCTCGAAGAAAATACTTGTCTTCTTCAACGCCAACAAAGATGGAAGGAGAAAAGCCAATAAAACTGTTATCAGCAAACCCTCCAAAAGAAACCTGAGGATTGAAACCAACGTGAAGAAAGCCCATATCCCACGCTCGCTCCCAACCAATCTGTCCGCCAATGTTCAAATAAGATATCTCTTCACCTGGTGCAAGAGGAATGACAAACTGGGCGAATAGTGTTTCCACTCCAATGGCATCTCTATGTCCTTTCTCAGATGTGTTTATATAATCGACTTTTTTCTTAGTTGCTGGCTTTTTGTTCGGAGTTTTTTGTAGATTTTCTTCACTCTTCTCCTTCTCTTTTTTCTTTTCTTTTCTAGAAGAAGCATCTAACACTTCTGATTCTATAACAATCGTTTCTTCTTCTCGGACAAGGATTTGCGAAGAGCCATATTGATATGCACCAGTTGGTATTCTCCCAACAAAACTTCCTCTTTCATGAAGCTGTTGGTTTGCAAAGTCTAAACATTTTCTAACCTCGAAAGCGGGAAAATCATCCATCGAAACAATCGTATAGTCTTTATCTAGTTTAAGCTCTACCACGCCGGTAGTTTGTAGAATGCTTTGACTCCACGTTTTTGCCTGTTCGGCTTCCGATTTTTCTAACCTTTCCAGCGTCTCTTCCATATTTCCCATAGAACTAGCTGCCATCGCACCTTTAAGATGATCATCATCGGTAAGAAACTCTTTCTTCTTATCCAAAGCAATCATGTCTAAATACGCTTTATCTACAGCTTCCCAAACTTCTTTGCGATAGCGTTTCTCCATCATTTCTCGCAACCGCTGGACCTCAGCCTCAACCTCAGAGGACGCTGCAAATATTACGCCTAAAAGTGCCCACCAAAACATCTTTATTCATCCTCTTCCATAAAGATATTAACCATCCAGAATAATGCCTCTGAAAACACTGGAATGAAGGCTAACACGAGTCCTGAGCGTAGAAATTCTCGAAATAATTCTTGATTATTCCAAACTCGCATTAAAAAGAATTGCTGATCATCTGAATGAAAGACATAGCCTAAGGTACCAACCAAGAGGAGAACAAAAACAGCTCCAGGCATAAAATCAGCATAATCTTGTGCATATGGATAACGGAGATAAGCCATCACCCTTGCGGAAAATGGAATAGCAAGAGCCAAAGTTGGCAGGAGTTGTAAATTTTCAGAATTAATTGGTAGGTCAACACCTGCAGACCAGGATACAAAGAATAATGCTTCTGAGAAAAGAAGTACGTAGATCCAGGAGGTCAAATATAAGATAGAGAGAGCAATTAAGATCGTCGATCCATATTCTGGGAAAACCTCTTCTGGCTCTTCTTCGGCCTCAAAATGCAACAACCGATAACCAAATTTTGTATATTTTTTCTCCGTAAAATCTGAGAAAAACATTTCTTCGAGGATTCGGAATGATGCTGGTTTTGAGATAATCTGTGTATATAATTTGGTCATCGTAAATACGAAAACAATGGCAACACCAACCACAACTGTGATCACTGAATCCATCACCAAATCTTCTGTTATCGTGTCGATAATTTCGAAAAAAGCGACCAGTAAGGATTGCTCTTTTACAACGACATTATACAAAAATGCCCATACCAACAAGATCAAGACAATAATCTGTCCAAGCGTTGACTTATCGGCCTTTCCAGAAGGTTTAGAGGATGGCATAAAATTCCTCAGGCATATTAAAAAGAAAGACTAACAATACAAAGATAAAGATACCAAACCACCACAATTTAGAATGCTCTAAAACATCTGATCCCTCTAAAGGACGTAGTGGAAATGAGATCACAAATACATACAGTAGAATTTGTGACGCCCAAATTTCTAGGACTGCCCAGTCTAAAACATGACCAATAGAATCTAGGATGACTGAAAGCCCTAGCATAATCAATAGTGTTTCACCTGAACAACGAGCTTTATTCTCTGTAGTTCCTTCTAAGGTGATATCTGAAGCGAGAGGTAAATAAGACAACGCTCCTGTGAAATATGCTTGTAGAATTACACCATCTAAGGGCGTTTGCAGGGCAATTTTCACATTATTCACCAACCCGCGCCAAAACATTACAAGATAGTGAATTAATAGAGACAGAGATGCTAAAATTGCGACCGTCCACAACGATAAACCTCGCTGTAAGGAATCAAAATTTGCGCTCGGATTTAACTCAACAACCCAATAAAATGAGATAGTTAAAGCCACTAAACCAAGTCCCAAACTCAAAACTATCGGCTGAGGATTTTCTGTAGCGATATTATCGATATCTTTTTGCGTCGATGTTTTAAATGCTGGTAAAAATAAACGTAACAAGACAGGTAGAATTGACCGAACCAAACGACGAGTCATGGTCCGTAGTCCTGTTCGAACAGCTGACATGAAGGTTGATTTCAAGATATTCCGACCATTCGAACGTACAATTGTTCCAAGAGCAACTGTAACGGTTGCAGCACCCTGGATCTCTCTCTCACTTGTCGTGACTGATTTAATGACAAACATCGGAGCTATTAAGCAAACCAGCACAGCGATAAAAGCAATGATATGTCTTGCAGAAATTGTTTTCATACCTGAGCGATACTATAACGTATTTCTTTTTTTAGATCTAGCATTCAAAATATCCAAGCTATGAAACCCTTATTTTAGTTTCTCTTTTGCTTCTTTCGCAGCCTTTGATCTTGGATATTCTGAAACCACATCCTGATAAAAAAGCTTTGCATTATCAGACTGTCCCATTTCATCAAAGCATTCTCCTTGGCGGAGTAAAGCCCAAGAGGCCCATTGTGATTTTGAATTCTCATCTAAAACAGCTTGAAAACGTCTTGCCGCTTCCCGAAAATCACCTTTATTAAAAGAGGCTTCTGCTAATCGATATAATACCTCTGATTTTTTCTTGGTCTTCGGATTTTCTTTGAGGATTCGGTTAAGAACTGCTTCCGCAGCCTCCTCTCTGCCTTTTAACAAATGCTCTTCCGCCAATTTCAACAGATCTTCCTGTGTTTTCGGAGCCTCTTTTTTCTCTTCTTCTTTCTCTTCTTCTGGCTCTTTCTGATTCTCTGGTTTATTCGCTTCTTCCTCATCCGTTTCAGTGACTTGTGGGCTGTTCTGAGGAGCATCTAGATTGGTTGTTTTATCTTGCTCCAACACTGGTTGTTGTGCTATCTTTTTATCCTCATCACTTGGTTGATTAGATTCGGCCGGTGCTGTAGGAGAAGGAGTGTCTAATCCCAACGTTTCCTCTAACAAGTCTGCCCTTTCCTCCAACCAATTCAAACGAAAACTGGCATCTCCTTGCTGAGATGCGACCTGTTGATCAACCTCCGAAAAATGAAACTGTAATGTTTCGATATCCCCCCGTAGATTTGCCATCTCGATCCGAACCTGCTCTATCCCCTCCATTTTCAGGATATCTTGCTGTCCTTTGGCTCTCGTTACTTCTTCGATCTGTGCTATTCTACGTTCAATCTCATCCATTCTAAGTAGAATATTCTCCACCTCTTTGGTATTTTGAACCATCATAGAGGTATTGGAAACTCCGGTTCGATCTTTGGGACAACCTAATCCCAATACTATTGACAACAAAAACATAATCAGTCCTATATATTGATCTCTTCTTGATCTAAATTTACTGAGAGAATATAATCTCTGCACGACGATTCTGCTTCCACGCTTCTGCTGTGGAACCTCGAACAACTGGTTTTTCTTCCCCGTAAGATATCGTTTCTATGATGGAAGGTGCAACTCCGGAGCTAACTAAATATCGCTGGACCGAATTTGCTCTTCGTTGTCCCAAAGCAATATTGTATTCAGTAGTCCCCCTTTCATCACAGTGTCCTTCTACTCGAATTCGAATACTTGTCTGACTCAGACATTCTTTTTGTGCATTGATCTGCGTTTGAGAATCATCCGTAATCGTCGCCTTATCCAACTCAAAATACACAGTTATATCTTCACATTTACGCTCATCATTTGTAGCCATTTCATCTGGACTCTGGATCCATAAACCAGCCTGAAGAGTATGTTTTTGACCATTTGGATTTTCAACCAAAATATCATAGTCTCCGGCTCGTAGCTCTGGAACTGAAATGGATAGTTGATTATTAGAGATCCAGTCTGCTTCAACAAGAGCTTCTACTCCAATCATTACGGTTGCACCATCCTGAAACCCTGCTCCAGTGATATTAGCAGGAAAAGATGTATTCTCAGCCATTGTATCTGGATCTATTCCAAGAACTTGGAGTTGTGAATCTGGATGAATTACATCAATAATTTCATCTATACCATCCTTATCTTTATTGCGATTTTTACATTTAGAGGCAAATAAGAAGGGCATTACAGAAAGAAGCAATACGCGTTTCCGAAACATTAAATTACCTATATTTTGAGGGAGGACTTGAGTGAGATATGCTGAGGAAAGGAAGAATTAAAGAACTATATTTAATATATGCATAATCAAGAATTTTACATTAGCTCTAGAAAAGTTACGTTAATGTAACACATTTCTGAAAATTTTCTTCCAAAACCTTTCTTCAATAAACATAATATGCTTTCTTTATATCTTGGAGCCTTTGGATTCGGGGCCTTATTTATCCTGACCTCTATCATATTTGGGGGCAGTGAATCTGATTTTGATAAAGATATCGATTTAGACATGGATGGTGATATCGATGTTGATGTCGATATGGATGTTGATGGTGATATCGATGTTGATGGTGATTTTGATAAAGATATCGATCTATCAGCTGATCACGGCGGGCTTGATATGGAAGCTTGGCTACCATTCTTATCTCTGCGATTTTGGACCTTTGCCTTTTTCTCATTTGGAATGTCTGGCTCTATATTGACATTTTTAGGAAATGGCTTTGGAGAAACAATTACATTTATCATTTCTCTGATCCTTGGTTTAACTCTGGGTTATGGCATTTCTTGGACATTTCAAAAATTAAAAAAGGATTCTGTAACAGCCTCTACAGAAACAAAATCTTTTGAACAACACGAAGGTACTGTTCAGCTAACCATTCGTCCTAATAGTCAGGGCAAAATTAGACTTCGAGTTGATAATCAGATCGTTGATATTCGTGCTATTACGCAAGATTTACAAGAGATCCCCATTGGCTCAAAGGTTATTGTTGTTTCTGTGGAAGATGGTGTGGCAAACGTTACTCGCCTCAGTCGTTCCTCTACCACATCTTCTCAACCAGCTCGCAACACAGAATCAAACAATCAGCTTCAATAAAATTCAATAGGAGAAACAATGGAAGCACTTATTATCTTTACTCTTCTCGGCATGGCGATTTTCTTTTTCGTCATTGTCGTAAAAATCTTATTACGAGTTGGTCGTCCAAATGAAGTGCTCGTTTTTTCTGGTGGAAAAAACAAAAGTTCTGACGGTCGTCAACTTGGCTATCGAACATTAATCGGTGGGGCACGGGCATTCTGTATCCCCATCTTGGAAAAGGTAGAATCGATGCCTTTGATGACTCTTCCTATCGATATTCGAGTCACAAATGCGTACTCAAAAGGAGGAATTCCTCTAGATGTACACGCCGTAGCCAATATTAAAGTATCCTCTGATCCTGAAATTATTGGAAATGCCATTGAACGTTTCTTAGGACAAGACTCCCGAGAAATCCAGCGCGTTGGAAAAGAGACCCTAGAAGGGCATCTTCGTGGTGTGCTCGCTACCCTCACTCCTGAAGAGGTAAATGAAGATCGTCTGAAGTTTGCCAAAGCCTTGATGGATGAAGCCGACCACGATTTTGATAAACTTGGTTTGCATCTAGATATTCTAAAAATCCAAAATGTTGCGGACTCAACAAACTATCTAGAAAGTATCGGTCGTAAAAGAATTGCTGAGGTGATTCGCGATGCTGAGATTGCAGAATCTAATGCACTTGCTGCCTCGAAAGAAGCTGAAGCTGGTTATAAGCAAGAAGCTGAGGTTGCAGCTGAAACAGCTCAGACCAATATCGTGCAGGCTGAGAATGATCTTCGACGTCTTCAGGCTGAGCTGGATGCACAGATTCGTTCAGCACAAGAAGAAGCACAGGCCGCTTCTATGAAAGCAAAAGCTGAGGCTGAAGCCGACCTCCAAGAAATTCGTCGAGAATTAGAGCAGATTCGTCTCCTGGCAGATCAAGTTCTACCGGCAAAAGCAGAAAAGCAAACAAAGGAAATGCAAGCAAGAGGACAAGCCGCCTTTATTGAAGAAACAGGTAAGGCGAAAGCTGAAGTTCTTAAAATGATGACGGGAGCTTGGCTCAACGCAGGTGAGGATGCCAAAGATATCTTCCTAATCCAGCAGCTAGAAGAGGTTCTAGAGACAGTTGTAAAACGAGTGACGGGCACCAAAGTGGGAGAAGTTGTTCTTTTAGACAATGGAGATGGATCAGCACTTCCAACCTATATTTCTAGTTATCCAGCTGCAATCCGAAATGTTCTAGATGAGTTACATGCATCTACCGGTGTTGATGTCACCGGAATCTTATCGGGGACAAAACAAAAACAACTTAAAATTAGGGAGGACTAGATTATGTTAAATATCGTTATTACCATCTTTGTTGTGATGGTTGCAACCCTTATATCAGGCGTTTTTATTCTCAAAAATCTAATCTATGTCTGTGGCCCAAATGAGGTTATAGTCTTTGCTGGTAGTCGTACTAAGACAAGTTTAGGAGAGCGAGGCTATCGAATCATTCGCGGTGGTCGAGGAATGCGGATCCCTTTATTTGAGACCGTCGATAGGCTTAACTTAACGAATATGAGTATCGAAGTTGCTGTTACGAATGCCTATGCAAGAGGTGGAATTCCTCTTTCTGTAACCGGTGTCGCAAACATCAAAATCGCGTCTCATTCTCCTGCTCTCGATAATGCAATTGAGCGTCTTTTGAATAAATCACACAAAGAAATTATTCGTATCGCTAAGGAAACCTTAGAAGGAAATCTTCGTGGTGTTCTCTCTCAGTTGACACCAGAAGAGGTCAATGAAGACAAAACAACCTTTGCCGAGAAATTGTTGGAAGAAGCCGATCATGATTTGGAGAGATTAGGTCTTATCTTGGATACTCTTAAAATTCAAAATGTAACGGATGAAAGAGGTTTTCTTGATTCCATTGGTCGTATTCGCTCTGCGGATCTGATCAAAGAGGCAAAAATCTCGGAAGCTGAAGCTCACGCCCAAGCAACAGTCCGAGAAGCTGAAAATACACAGTCTGCACGTTTAGCAGAAATTACCAATCAAAAGAAGATTATTACTGCGGAAGCAAATCGTAAGATTCAAGATGCTAAGACCAAATCCAATGCACTTGTTGCTGAACAGAGAGGTGAAGTCCAAGCGCAAATCGCCCGTGCAAGAGCAGACATTGAGGTGCAAAAAGCTCGCGTCGAGCAAGTTAGACAGCAACTCAAGGCTAATGAAATTGCTCCTGCGCAGGCAGAGATGGAAGCAAATGTAGAGCGGGCAAAAGGTAATGCTGCGAAGATTATTGAGGATGGTAAGGCCACCGTTGCTGTTTTAAATGAGATGATTGCAACTTGGCAACAAGGGGGGGAGTCTGCTCGTGACATCTTCTTGATGCAAAAATTGCAGTCTGTCATGGAAGCATTGGTATCTTCAATCGAAGAAGTGGAAATTGATAAGATTGCAATCTTACCCAATACTGAATCAAATTCTACAGCAACCAAGATGATGGTACTGAATGAAGAAGTTAAGGCCACAATGGGTGTTGATCTAGCAGATATTTTGGAAAAATTTGCCAAAAAATAATCTATTTATTCATCTATAATCCTAGGATTATTTCCTACCAATAGAAAGACAATCAGGGTTCATACTTTGGTTGTCTTTTTTTTTGTAAAATTAAAACTCATTCTGAGTTTATAACTTGAGTTGATGCCCAATAGGAAGAACAACAGCTTCTGCTCCTTCATCCTCAATTTCTTTGACAAAGCCATTCAAATCTACTTGAGGAAAGAGGTAGTGTCGTTCGTTCTCATATGGAATCCAAAACCAATCCCAGTGGCAAGCAATTACCATCTTTGGCTGTAAAATTCGTATCGCATCCTTAACATAGTTAGGACGATATCTTCGACCAATTGCACATAAGCAGAGAATATCACAGCGAGTGTCCTTAATATTCTCCTCAACAAAATCAGCTGAATCAATATGAAAGATTTTCAAACCATTCATCTCAATTTGCCAGTTTAGAACCAAGCCGTGTCTGAAGTTCCACAATCGAGCGGGCCACTTAAAATTGGTATCAATTGCACCAGGAAGCGTCACACGATCAAAATAAACACGCCCATGGACAGAAGGATATCCTTTTACCGAACAATGATCTCCACAAGCAATTTCCTCATATCCTCTCGTTTCGATGATCTGCTCTTCGGGAACCTGAGCCGCGCGTGCAACTCGACAAGCATCTGGAGATCCAATAAAACGGGCACCCGTTTGCATACAAACCTCAGGTGCATCTATGATATGATCATGATGAGCATGTCCAACTATCACCTCATCAGCCTTGGGAATAAAACGAGCAATTTTTTCGGAATCTGGTTTTAATGGACGAAAGAGAGTATCCATCCAGCTCATTCGCGTGACGAATGGATCAACAACAACATCTCGATTCGGAGAAGAAAAAACAAATCCAGCTGTTCCGAGATAGGTCATTTCTATTTTTGAGCTAAAATTCTGCTTTGGGAGACGAATATCAGATTGTTGAAAATGAGTAAAAAGCATAAAGTCTAATGTCCCATCAAGTTGGAGGTATTATTCAAACTATTCACGGAAATACAGAGGGTCTAAAAAACAAACACACGAAGACACTTCTTACCTTATATGACCGCTCTATCACACGCAATCAATTTATTCCAGCAAGGATCGCACGAGAATTATCAACGATCTCAAAAGAAATATCTCGGCAAGTTGGAATTTTAATCGATCGTTCGGGAAGAATTACACATGTCATTGTTGGAGATGCACATCAAATTTTTATTCCTGATTTATCGAGACATCGTGCAGGAAAAGCTCGTTTTCGCGGTCTTCGTCTGATTCAGACTCATCTGCGAGGAGAAAATCTAAATCAAGACAACCTTACAGATCTTGTGCTTCTTCAGCTTGACTGTCTCGTCATTTTGAAAGTTGCTAAAGATGGATTACCACGAGGTGTTGAAGTTGGCTATCTCAATCCAAATGACGACCAGAAGAATGAAGATCCTTGGATTATCGAGAAAAAGCCCTCCGTTTATGATTGGCCTGATGATTTTTTGGCTTTTATATCAGATCTAGAAAATCAATTCTCCAAGAAAGATCGCTCTCAAAGACTTGCCGGTAAAGAAGCAGTTATTTTAATTGGAGTTGGACTTGGAAATAAACAAGCAACGGTTGCCTCTCTAGAAGAGTTGAAACGTCTTGCTCAAACCGCTGAACTTCACGTAATCTCATCTGAGATTCAAATGAGAAGGAAAGTGGATGGAAAATTCGTTGTCGGGAAAGGTAAATTACAAGATCTTCTAATCAAAGCAATGTACTACAAGGCTGATGGACTGATATTTGATCAAGAATTATCGCCATCCCAGCTTCGTAACATCGCTCTCGCCACAAATCTTAAGGTAATTGATCGGTCTCAGCTAATTCTTGATATTTTCGCCAAGCGAGCCAAAACAAAAGAAGGAAAGCTACAGGTTGAGATTGCACAGCTTCGGTATCGTAAGCCTAGACTCAAAATTATGCCTACTGCAATGTCTCGTCTTACAGGAGGCATCGGAGGACGAGGTCCTGGTGAAACAAAGCTTGAGATCAATAGGCGGCGCGCCGATGAAAGACTCAGTCGATTAGAGAAGAATCTTAAATCTCAAGCGAAAGCACGTGAAACCAGAAGAAAGCGACGCAAAAGAAATCGAGTTCCACAAGTCTCCTTAGTTGGATATACCAACGCAGGAAAATCAACATTCTTAAATCGCATAACTCATTCTAAAGTCGATGCGGAAGATAAGCTTTTTGCGACCTTAGATCCGACATCTAGACGATTTCGATTTCCAATAGATAAAGAGATTATTCTTACAGATACTGTGGGTTTTATTCGAAATCTACCAAAAGAACTAATGGAAGCATTTCGCTCTACCTTTGAAGAAACACTTGAAGCAGATTTGATTCTCCACGTTGCAGATTCTGGAGACACAGAGCTAGAAACTCATTTGGAAGCCGTTCAAAAAACTCTAAAAGACTTGGGTGCAGATGATATTCCACGAATGTTGATTTTGAATAAAGTAGATACGATCGACGAGACGCAGCGAACCATGCTTTCCTTGGAAAATGATGCCTTGTTTTGTTCCGCTGAAACTGGTGAAAATCTGCGCGAAGTAATGGATGCCATCGAGTATAAATTGTTTAATATCCGCAAGGAGTCTGCAAATGATCAAGAATGGTGAAAAAAGCATCACGACTGTTCGATCAATGAAACGATTCTATACAATTTCGATTGTATATTTTGCTTTGCTCAATGGATGTTATCCTCAACCCTTAGAAGATACCGCTCGTTATGAAATTGAATTTCAAAGTGCAAATATCCTCTCAGCAACGAAGAGTTGTGAAAATGATCAGTGGAAATTCACAGTCGAAACAGATTCCTGGACAGGTAATGGCTTTGTGATCATGGCTACAGATGCTCGTTTCGAACGTCATCCCCTCTCTTCTTTTGAAGCAGCTGAAGATGGTTCTTCCGATAAGCTTCGTGTTTTCCTATCTATTATTCCTGATTGGCAAGATTTCTCAGCAGGATCCAGCACAGGCTGGCTTTGCTCGGATGAAGAGACGCTATCAGTAACAGTAGCAATTCAGCATGCTCTAGATGGCCAGGTGACCGATTGTATTTATTGGGGGGAGAGTCTTTGGACGGATTTTTCACTCATAGATGAATGCAATGCCTGGGAGTAGTAAATACGTAGTCACATCTCATGAGCATCTACTTTCACAACGTTAGACGGAAGAATAATCAAAAACATTGTGGGTTCTTTTTGCACACTTCTCATCTCACGCAGAATTTAATCACAAATTTTATCTGCAAGATCTAAGGCGGCTAATAAACTTTTTTCAGAGGCTTTTCCCGTTCCGACTAGATGCTCAGCAGTTCCATGATCTACTGAAGTTCGAATGATGGGTAATCCCAGTGTCCAGTTTACTGATTCCCCAAAATCAACAAGCTTTAATGGTGCCAGCCCCTGATCATGATACATCGCGACAACAACGTCCGCCGTTAGATTACGTGCCATTAAAAATGCTGTTTCTGCTGAGACGGCTCCAACAACATCTAATCCTTGATTTCTTAGAATATCACATGCCGGATCAATGATATCAATCTCTTCCATACCCAAAACCCCTTTTTCCCCAGCATGAGGATTAAGTCCACAAACAACGAATTTTGGTGATTCTCCAAAAGCTTTTTTCCAAGACGCTTCTGCTATCTGAACCTTCTGAACGATCATCTCAACAGTCAGTGCTTCAGATACCTCCATTAATGGTATATGAGTCGTCATTAAAATGACAGATAGAACTCCCCCTGTAAAGGCCATAACGGTTTCCTTATCACCACAAAGATGACCCAAGAACTCCGTATGCCCTCGAAACCCAAACCCCTTCTCAATCATTTTTTCTTTATTGATTGGTCCTGTAACCAAAGCTCGACAATCTCCCTCAAGACATAAATGAGTGGCTTTTCGAATAGCAAGAACCTCTGCAGGTTCATCAGCATCCTCAAAAAAAATTGTCTGAACATCTTGTAAGGAAAACTGAAAATCCAGCCCCTGCAATGCTTGAAGCAACGATTTTTCTCGTCCCATCAATATTACAGGATTTTGATATTTCTGAAGTGCCTTGAGTGCAATTTCTGGTCCAATGCCCATCCCATAAGTAAGAGCAATTGGTTTCATTCTGCCTCTGCAGATTGCTCGGTAAGATGAATGGAAATTGCTGAGCGTTGTTTGGCGGTTGTAAACCAAATATCCATCTCTCGCTCAAAACGCTCAGCGTAATAAACATCTAATAACTGTGGCTTTACATCTTCAAACGGTGGTGCTTCTTGCTTGTATTTTTTATCCACATATAAAATTAACTGTCCAGCTCCATTATCAATCGGTTCAGAGATTTTGCCTGCTTCCAAACCAAAAGCAACGTTGTTCAAATCTGCTCTGAGCTGTCCATTAGTAAAAGAACCCATTGCACCGCCAATAGAAGCCAGTCCTGCTTGATCATAAATTGACGCTAGCGTTTTAAAGCTTGTTCCCGTGGCAAATTTATCCTGAACCTCTTTCACCTTTTGGGTCTGCTCAGCCTTCTGTTGGGAGGAAGTTTCTTCTAATAATTTAGTCGCCTCTTCTAGGGTAATATTCATATCCGTAGCGACTGCTTCAGCGGATCGAAGTGGTAAGGGATTTTTGATAAAGATGCCATAAAGATCAATTTTCTCAGGTTGCTGAAGCTTAAATTTACGATAAGCATCCTGTAGAGCAGCCTCTTCGACGGCGATTCTTGGTTGTAGGATCAGCTGATTGAACTTCATCTGGCGCAGAGAACTTGCAATTTCTTCTTTATATGCTTCCCACTCTAGTCCAGAATTCTCAACTTCAAAACGAAGCTGATCATATTGAAGACCATTCGTTTGTGCTACATCGCGAAGTGCATTTTCTAGTTCATCTTCGGTGACATCCATCGCCAGATTTTGAAGCTCTTGCTTGACCAATTTTTCCATAATCAGAGAATCAAGAACGTCCAACTCTGCCACTCGAAGTTCAGGAGACATGCGAAGAAAATCAGCACCAATATCATATACTTCTGACAACAAAATAATGTCATCGTTCACAACTGCGGCAATACGATCAAGCGTTTTTGCGGAAGAGATTGACGTTAACAGTAATCCCAGAATCCAGCCCATTTATTCGCCAAGTTTCGTGCCATTTGGCATTTTGAGTGTTGGCTGTGCTGATCTTTTGACCTCAACTGCTTGTAGTGTTGCCTCATCAATAGAGATGCTTACACCATTTTTTAAACCGGCTGTGTATCCATCATACATGTCCTTCACTTTTGCATTTTTAACCTTACGCAAAACTGAACCTTTCATATCCTTGAACGTACGCTCTTTTGCTTCTCTTTTTGCAGGAACATAAATCACATTCCAGCCAGCCGTCGTTTTAAATGGCGCTGAAAGCGTTTCTACTTTCATTGCGAACGCTTTCTCAACAAGATCTGATTCTAACCCCGGCTTTCCAGTCTTGGGAACGAAACCAACATCACCACCACGACGTTTATATGGAGAATCAGATTCATTCTTTGCGATATCACGAAATTTAGAAGGATCTTTTTTAATCTGGGCATATAGCCTATCAATCTTTGCCTTTGCGTCAGCTTCCGGAAGCTCGTCTGTGATCTTTACCAACAAAGAATAAATTTGTACTTTCTCCGGTACAGTGAATTCATCTTTATGCTCTTCATAATAAGCCTTTAACTCTTCATCGGAAAAATCAGCGTTTTTAACGGTATCATATACCTCTGCGCGAACCAAGGCGTTGATCATTACCTTTTTTACTTTTGGATCTTGATCATATCCTTTTTCCAATGCCTTCTGGAACAACAATTCTTCCATTACCAGCTTATCTACGACCTCTTTTCTTTCCTCTAAACTTAACGTTTTTCCATCTTCAGGAGTTGTGCGAGAAGCCATTACAGAGAAGTCTTCAGATCCGATACCGATCCCATTCACGGTTGCGATCTGTTCTCCGTTTATTTTTCTTTCAGCCTTGGACGATGAGCTTGATGTTTCTGAAGGTTGTTCTCCACAAGCAAACAATAATGTTGTAACCAAAAGGAACGAGGTCATATTTTTCTCCTAAATAATATTAGATTACCAATTGAAATTGATTGAATTGTTAACACGCCCCATGTATACCTTTTACATACTCTCGTCAAGTTCTATCTCTTGGTCTTAAAATTCGGAAATAAATTGTTTTCTTCTCTTCGTTCCAGAATCGTTTCCTTATTCCTCCTTTCTTTTTTTGTTTCTGCTTCTGCTTTACTCTATGCTCTGGCTCAATTTGAAACGATTGGAAATGGACTGTATGTTTTGAATGCTTGCTATTTACCGATATCAGACGAAGCAACCAAGCTAGATATCATCGTATTCCAGCTTCAAAGAGAGCAAGATCAGGTGATTCAATCTCAACAGAATTCAGATCTATTTTTAAATGGAGAATTTTATATAAAAGAATTGGGAGAAGGTCTGGAAAGAACTAAAAAAATAATTACTCTTTCTCAGCAGTTTGACTTTCCAAATCCTCCAGCCGGCTTGGGGTTACTTCTCAAAAAAACAGAACAAGCGCAAGATCAATTGACTAGCTATCAACAAACCTGGGAAGCGTGGCAGTCCAAAGAACAGGTAAATTCCAAAATAACTCCCCAGCTAGAAAAAGAAAAACGCAAGCTTGTTGTTGCTATTCGTCATTTGGCTTCCTCTGTAGCATCTGAGATTACAGTCGTTTCTCAGCAGACTGAACAATCAAGAAAAGACGCTCAATATCTATCCGGACTACTCGCTATTTTTGCTACCTTATTCTGGCTTTCATTGGTTGCCGTTACTCTTCGAACACTACGTCCCATCGAACATATTACAAAACAAGTTACGCGTTTACGTAAAGGAGAGCGTATAGAAATGATGTCAGAGCGACAGGTGTCTGAGATCAAAGTCTTAATTGAAGAGTTCAATGCGACTGCCGATGCGATTGCTGAAAGGGACCAACGTCTATCAGAACGTGCCCAAGCTCTTGATATTCTCTCACAACGACTCCAACAAGCTATCGATTCTATTCGCATTGGCTTTTTTGTCATTGAAGGAGGAAAAATATCGATGCTTAATCGTGCAGCAAAAGAAATGTGGGCGCTCAATATCCACGATCCAAGACCAAACTGGCTTCCCTCTACTCCAAAGGGTGAATTTCAAATCAGAGGAAGAATTATTCAAATTGATACCGCCATTTTCGGTGATTCTGGAATAATAATTGTCACTGAAGATATTACACAGAGGGTCAAGGTTAGAGAAGAGCTCAATCGCTCCCAGCGTCTAGCCACAATTGGAAAGATGCTCGCGCAGGTTACACATGAGGTGCGTAATCCACTCAATGCAATGAGCTTAACTGTTGAAATGCTTGTCGATGAATCATTGAGTCCTCTCGGCAAAGAGATGCTTGATATCATATCGAAAGAAATTACAAATCTTGAAGAGACAACTGCACGATATTTAGACTTATCCAGAACCAAAGCTCCGTTTATTGAGTTTCAAGATCCAAAACCCCTCATTCAATCTCTCATTCAGATCGAAGAAACAGATAAACAACTCCGTTTTGTCTTAAAGGGAGAATCAACAAAGTGTTATCTCGATCTAGACTGCTTCCGACGTAGCCTTCGAAATCTGTTTCGAAATGCAAAAGAGGCCGAAGCAACAAAGATTGAGATTGAATTTCAAGAACGCAAAGAGGCTTTGATCATTCAGATCTCAGATAATGGTATTGGACTGGAAGAGAATGCCGAGCAATCTTTATTTGAGCCATTTTTTACAACGAAAGCTTCAGGTACAGGTCTTGGGCTATCAATCTGTCGGCAGGAATTAAAAGGCTTTGGAGCACAGTTGCGCATTATATCTACATCTGATCATCAAAAAGGTGCTTGTTTTCAATTGACAATTCCAAAAAACGAGACTAGCTTATGACAAAATGTCAATATTGAAAAAATGTCATGAAAATACTCCTTGTTGATGATCAGGAAACCAATCGTAGAACTCTAGGGATGCTTCTACAAAGAGAAAAATATGAAACGTTTGAAGCCTCAAATGGGATTGAAGCGCTTCATTTCCTCTCCTCTAATCCTGTAGATCTGGTAATTACAGATCTAAAAATGCCACGCCTCAATGGAATTGATCTGCTTCGGGAGATCAAAAATCGCTATCCTCATATTGAAGTTGTAATCACAACTGCATTTGGTGAAATCGAAAATGCCGTAGAAGCGATGAAGCTTGGTGCCTGGGATTTTATGACCAAGCCAATCAAAAAAAGAGATATCCTTTTTATTGTAAAACGCGTGGAAGATAAATGTGCTCTCAACCAAAAAAATCAACACTTAAGCCAAGAAAATCAGCAATTAAAAGCTGAATTAGCCAAAATCAATCCACAGCTGTGGATTGGACAATCAATGATTATGCAACAGCTCACTCAAGAAGCAATGAACGTTGCAGATTCGGAGGCTTCCGTTCTTCTGTTGGGTAAATCTGGAACAGGAAAATCTTTATTGGCAAAACAAATTCATAATGCCTCTCGTCGAAATGCAAAACCATTTATCACCCTGAACTGCGGTGCGATTCCAGAAAACTTAATGGAATCGGAGATGTTTGGACATGAAAAGGGTGCATTTACTTCCGCCATGAGACGAAAACAAGGGAGATTTGAGCTAGCCAATCAGGGAACCTTATTCCTAGATGAAGTTACCGAAATGGCTCCACATTTACAGGTGAAACTGCTTCGAGTACTACAAGAGGGAGAATTTGAACGCGTTGGTGGCTCCGAAACACTGAAGACGCAGACACGGATTATTGCAGCCTCGAATCAAAATATCCAACAGTCGGTTAACGAAGGTCATTTTCGTGCTGATCTGTACTATCGACTCAATGTTATTCAGTTTACGCTACCATCATTAGAAGATCGAAAAGATGATATCCCTTTATTGGTCGAGTATTTTCTGAATAAACACTGTCAAAAAAACAATCGACCTCATAAAAATATTACGAAGAACGCGCTGGATATTCTACAACAATGGCATTGGCCAGGGAATGTTCGTGAGCTTGAGAATATTATTGAGCGTGCTGTTGTTTTGTCGAAGGGACCTGAAATTGAGGAAAGAGATATTCCTCCGCATCTTCATCAATATCACTCCGATCAGCTTCTCAAATTTCCGATCGGAACACCCATCAGAGAGGTAGAAAAAGCCATGATTCTTGCTACCCTTCAGCTTGTAAATGGAGATAAGACAAAAGCGGCGGAGATCCTCGGCATCACTGCCAGAACCATTTATCGGAAGGAAGCAGAGTGGAAGGCCACTGACTCCTAGAGTGAGTTTCCAAAGGATACTGAGCAGGAAGATCTTACATATACAATATGACTTCTGAAGCCCTCTTAACGCATAATTGGAAATACACTGCCAATCTTTGGAGGTAAGGTCTTGGTGTCGACTGATTTCCAAGCATCCTTCACTGAAAGATTAACATCCGTGGAGTGGTAGCCTTTGCTCTCTAAAAGGACGATCTGTTGTTCTTCTTTTGTTTGACAATTATGAACAGTGGCTCGAAGTTTCAATGTGGTTAGGTTGCCACCCATCGGTCCTTCCGTGGGCGTAGTATTTTCATCCAATATGATTAGAAAAGCATCTTCACGACAGGACTCCGCCTTATCAACCGTTAATCCAGCAGATCTCATCGCTTCCTGAAGAGCTTGTTGGTATTCTTCAGAGGTATTTCCTTGCAATAATAACGTATGCTTTTGACGGATCATTGTTGCTCTCGCTTCAATTTGATCCTCCACTTGTCTCAGCTCCATCTCTTGAATGGAATACTGCTCCTTCAAGGAATGAAGAAGAACGAAAACACCTTGAAGATTATCCATATATCGATGAAATTTTTCTCTTTTCACAGAGAAGGCATGAATATTCTGCTCAGCCATCGTTTCTTTTGCTAATTTCTTAGTAGATTCCAATAAAGAAGCATTTTCTTTTACTAAAACTTCTTCCACCTTCGAGGTATTTAGACAGGCTAATGCTCGAAATCCCTCTTTAGAAGCAAAGACTTCACCAACGTCTTGAACAAGTTCGTAATGTGGAAAATTGACGGATACGGTGCTATGCTGCACTAATTCAGAATGATTCTCCTCAGAACCATCAGACGATTGGGTTGATTTTTTTCTCTGTGTCTGAACGGTCTCAATATGAGAAGACACTTGTTCTGCAACTCGATTTCGAGCATTTTGCTGTGCATCTGAGATTGATTCTATAGAAAAACCAAGACCAACGATATGCTCTGATGGGGAACAATTGGCATGCGGATTGGCAATTGGATCCTGTAAATACAACGGAATTTTCGGCCCACAAGACCATAATAAAGACAACAACAACATTTTCACTCCCGCAATATTTATTATACCATACGCTCTTTAAATAAACTCATCATCAAAATCATCCTCCGAAGGTTCTTCTTTTTCTTCTGCTACCTCCTCTTCAGGCTCTTCTTCTTTTGAAGCAACCTCCACTGATTCTGACAGCTGCTCCTGAACTTCTTTAAACATTTCTAGCAGCTCTTCATCATCCTCAGCTTCCACCAATGAAAAGTCGATGCTCCCCTCTGAAATTGAATTCGCGATTACAGGATGGTAATGATCGATAATCTGAACCAATGCGATTACCGCTCGCATGAGCTGTCTTTCTGTCATGCTTGCATCTTCCAGTGGAAATTCAATCACCGCACGAATCTCTCCATCTGACTCATCATACTCAAACATAACCATTTTAGACCGCCACGAAACCATCAACAATGTTTGCAACACCGCTAGACGATGATCTGTTCCATCATAACGATAGCAAGCAGGTGAATACACCTTGAAAAACTCGCCTTCTTCTTCCAATGCAATCACCATTTTCAGATGATAGTCTCCATCGTCGTCTAAATATTGCTGTGTGCCGAATCCGGTTAGGATTCTTTCTTCCAGTACTTTATGACGAAGTTCCTGATTATCTAAAAATTGTGAGATTTCTTCTAATGTTGTGCCCATCTTAGCCTCTTTTCTGCTTTTCACCAGTTCGCAACTGCACCACAGCCCGATGCAGTCCATCCATAGTGAGAGGAAACATTGAAACAATGTTTCCAATCGCCTCTATTGTTGGATGTCTCCAGTAATTTACCGGCTCTGGATTTAACCAAACTGTATGAGGACAATGTTCTATGATTCTCTTTATCCAATCTAAGCCACGCATGCCATAGTAATTGGTAGTTGCCATCAGCTCATATGGTGCCATACAAGCATCACCCACCCAAACAATTCGATGATTTGATGTCCATTTTCGTAATAAATTTGGAATTGTTTCCCGCTCATATCCATTGTCATCTCGAAATAGAACACCATAAGGAGCATTGTGAAAATTCCAGGCCTCAAAAGATTTAAAACCTTTCGCCTCAGAAGATGCAGTAAAAAACTGCTCAACTAGCCTCGCGTGAGACTCCATTGATCCTCCGGAATCCATTAACAACACAAGATGAATGCGATTAATCTTCTCACGCCTAAACTCCAGCTCAATTTCGCCACCATTATCAACTGTTTTTCGTATCGTATGATCGATATCAATTGCAAACTCTCCCTCGGGAGACAGACGACGTAGTTCTTTTAGAACCATCTGGATATCTCTAATATCAAGCTGTTTATCCGTGCGATATGCTTCCCATCGTCTTTCAGAAGCCACCGATATCG
>JACLAC010011040.1_pt1 | contig 29038 bp, 35 predicted proteins | sample 8027881 | NCBI WGS metagenome assembly JACLAC01 (sample SAMN15725517, study PRJNA655200) | protist metagenome | isolation source: fluorescence activated cell sorting (FACS) single amplified genomes of... | place: Spain: Blaines Bay Microbial Observatory, Mediterranean Sea | collected 2016-01-19 | reverse complement strand
ACATACGAAAAACCGGCAAGGTATACCAACGACAATCGTTGCCTTTGATGAAGACCTATTGCTGGGCTCGGTCAGTTTAGAGGTATATGACTACCAACAGATTCAACAATACAGTCCATGGCTTACTAGTCTGTGGGTAATGCCATTTGCCCGATATCGGGGCTTGGGAAAGTACCTGGTTCGAAGAATGGTGCACGAAGCCGCCTGCCTCAAAATTCCTCGCCTGCATTTGCTAACTCTTGACCATACAACTTTTTACGCAAAACTGGGTTGGACTCTATTGGAGCTTGGCTCTGTTGATGACCACCAAATCTCCATTATGAGCATCACTCCCCGACATCTCGCCGAAGAAGAACTGCGTTTCCATTGAATCTTCCTCACACTTATGTTGATCTGAAAAGAAAGCATTGCCTCTGGCTAGCATCCAGCCAATGACATTATTTTCATCTACGGAGATCATGGCAGAGAAGAAAACAGACAGCGGAATTATACTCATTGAGGAAGAGGCTGAGTCAACAGAGGTTGAATTAACCCAGTCTTCCAAAAGTTCCATTATTCAGGGCGATGGAGAGGCCACCAAAGAAGATAGTGGAATCATTATTGTTGATAAAGAAACAAAAGGTGCAGAAGAGGATCCGCCACAATCTGCAGAAACATCCATCATTGTCGCCAGCGACCTCCTACCAACATCTCTCATCATTGTTCCTCTTTTTGATCGTCCATTTTTTCCCAAAATGATGGTACCAATCCTCTTGAGCAATGAAGAATTGGTCAACAACATTCTCGAGAGTCTAAACGATAAGCAAAAATACGTAGGGTTGCTATTCGCAGAAGAGACTGAGGGAGAAGGAGAATCATTCAAAGTACAACGATTCGCCAAGGTTGGTGTAGCTGGCAAAGTAATGCAAATCAACAGAAAGCCGGACGCACCTGCCCAACTTCTTGTTCAGTGCATGGAACGCTTTGAAGTGGTTGAACTATCAGAAACCGCTCTTCGAAGAGCCCGTGTTCGTTATTGGTATGATGATCCTACTAGCAATGATGAAGAGTTAAAGGCCTACTCAATTTCGATTATCAGCTGCATCAAGGAGCTGGTTCAGCTCAAGCCGCTTTTCCGAGAAGAACTTTCTTTACTGATGGGCAACATCAACCTGAAGGAACCCGGTACTCTTGCTGACTTCTCCTCTTCAATGACAACATCAAGCGGTGAGGAGTTACAGAAAATTCTGGAGACGCGTCCTTTGCTCGAGCGTGCCGAATTAGCGCTGATTCTTTTGAAGAAAGAATTGGAAATCTCCAAAATCCAAGTGCAAATCAACAAACGGATTGAAGATCGACTCTCCACACAACAGCGTCAATTTTTTCTCAAGGAACAACTGAAGGAAATCAAGAAGGAGTTGGGCTTAAGTAAGGATGACAAGGAGAGTGAGGAAGAAAAGTTTCGTAAACGGATAGAAGCGCTCACCCTGACTGAGGAGGCATCCGAACGGATTGAGGAAGAGTTGGAAAAACTACGTCTGCTAGAACCAAGTTCGCCAGAATTCAATGTTACGAGAGCATATCTGGATTGGCTGACTGTCCTTCCTTGGGGCAAAACAACTGAGGATAATGAAGATATCGAACAGGCAGAGGAAATTCTGCAGGCAGATCACTACGGACTAGAGGGCGTAAAGGATCGAATTCTTGAACTGATCTCAGTTGGAATGATGAATGGGAATCTCTCAGGTACCATCATTCTATTGGTTGGCCCTCCTGGTGTCGGTAAAACTTCAATCGGCCAGTCCATTGCCCGTAGCCTGAATCGCGAATTTTACCGCTTCTCTGTTGGTGGGATGAGAGATGAAGCCGAAATCAAGGGACACCGCAGAACCTATATCGGAGCCCTGCCTGGGAAGTTTGTCCAAGCTCTAAAAGTTTGTAAAAGTTCAAACCCTGTCTTGATGCTTGACGAAGTGGATAAGATCGGCAGTAGCTTTCGTGGAGACCCCGCCTCTGCATTGTTGGAAGTATTGGATCCCGAGCAGAATAAGGATTTTTTGGATCACTATTTAGATGTCCGCTTTGATCTTTCCAAGGTTCTTTTCATCTGTACTGCCAATCAGCAAGATACGATCCCTGGACCCCTACTCGACCGGATGGAGGTGATTCGGCTCTCAGGTTATATTCTCGAGGAAAAGCTGCAGATTGCTCGACGACATTTAATTGAAAGACAACTCTCGTCTCATGGACTGAAGCCAGAGGAATTCCAAATTGATAATAACACTTTAAGAGAAGTGATTGACGGATATGCTCGCGAAGCCGGGGTTCGCAACTTGGAAAAGCAACTCAAGAAATTGATGCGAAAAGCAGCCCGTCAGATCGTCACTGAACGAGGTAAAGAGAATCCGAAAACAGAGGTTCAGATCAACAAAGAAGATCTGAAAGAATACCTGGGCAAACGATCATTTACAGAAGAACAGGCTTTCACGGAGCCAAAAGTAGGAGTCGTGATGGGTCTCGCCTACACAGCCTTGGGTGGGGCGACTCTACACATTGAAGCACGTTCAATTTTTAACAAAAATGGAGGACTGAAGCAGACGGGGCAGCTTGGGGATGTGATGAAGGAATCAGCTGAGATTGCCTACAGTTATGTTCGATCACTGCTACAGAACGATCCAGATGCGAAAGAATTCTTCGAAGAAAAAATGATTCACTTGCATGTACCAGCCGGAGCCACTCCCAAAGATGGTCCATCGGCTGGAATCACGATGGCCTGTGCTTTGACGTCTCTCATTTTCGACACACCCCTCAAAGCTGGCCTGGCCATGACCGGGGAACTTACACTGACCGGAGTCGTTTTACCAATAGGGGGAGTTAAAGAAAAAACCATTGCCGCCAGAAGAGCAAAAATCAGCGAGTTGCTTTTTCCAGCTGATAATCAAGAGGACTTTGAAGATCTTGATGACAGTGTTCGTGAAGGAATCACTGCTCACTTCGTCAAAAAGTTGGAGGATGTTTTAGCGATTGGTTTTCCAAATCTAAAATGGAAGCAGCAAATTAAAAAATAATAGAAATTTTCAAAGGTGTCTGCCTAACGCTGAAGTTGCTTCAAGGTATCGATAATTTGCTGGAATAGTTGGACCACCATTCCCTGCGGCAATGGCCCTGAATTTTGCTCACATATCCTTGCCAACAAGACTTTTTCTCGATCAGTATGGACCACAGCCAGATTATTGGCCTTCTTGAGTTCTCCAACCTTGATAACCAATTCTGCTCGCTGATTTAGTAACCGCAGCAACTCAGCATCAACCTTATCAATATCCTCCCGCAAAATAGCCAGCTGACTCCGAATCTGCTCAGAACTACTCATCTTTCGAATGCTCCAGTAATTGAAATCGGTATCCTATTCCATAAACTGTCACGATGCTAGGCTTCAAACCGTAGGTAGCCAGTTTCTTTCTTAGGTTTTTGACATGCGTATCAATCGTTCGGTCATAGCCGTTAAATTGATACCCTTGAACTTGTTGGAGTAAAGACTCTCGTGACCATACTTTTCCTGGCCTTTGTAACAAGACCCTCAATACCCCAAACTCATTAGGAGTCAGCACAACTTCCGACTCGTCTACCCAAACTTGGTGGGTGGTTTGGTCCAAGCGAAGTGGACCCGCTATTAGTTCAGCATGATCTTCATGATTCGTTCTCCGCAGAACCGCCTTGACCCTGGCTACAACCTCTCTCGGACTGAATGGCTTACAAATATAATCATCGGCTCCAGAATCCAAGCCTTTAAGACGGTCAATTTCTTCCACTCGCGCAGTGATCATCAGGATCGGCACGTTTGAGATAGTGCGTAGTTGTTGACAGATCTCTAGCCCGCTCATCCCTGGAAGCATCCAGTCTAATAGGATTAGATTGATTTCTTCCTGCTCCACCCAAGACCGAATCTGGTCATAGTTCAGGGACTCTCTTGTTTCGTAACCAGCCTGTTGAAGATAATCCCTTAACAGATGTGAAATCTTGGGTTCATCTTCTACAATTAAAATTGTCGAACGTGGCATGGTTCTTCAAAGATAAATCATCGTCTAAACCCTTGGGCATAATTTGCTGCCACAAGTTCAAATTGTAATTACAGTTGCAGTTTAGTAAAATATTTAGTATTTTATTAATCAAACAAAATTTGTTCGACTTTTGAGAATGTTTTGGGGGGGATCAAGCCGAAAAAATTTTTACTCAAGCCAATGAGATTATTGAAAATTTCTGTCGACGCTTCTTTTTGACTCTGAGTAATAGTTCGGTTCTTTCCAGTGACAGTAATATTGTTCGAACAAGTGGACTGTACGATTAAATACCGAGCAGATCATGTCGTAAGAAACTAGGGATGTCAAGCAGACCCCAGCTAATCTGTTCTCAGAACATGTTCGTAAATTCATGTTATTTAGATAGAAAATTTAAAAAGAATATCAAACAACTAAACACAAAATTAGTCCACATTTCTAGAACTAATTGGGCTTAACCTTCAATCGCAGGAACCCACGACCTGCTCAATTTTAATCTGTTCAGTGCGTGTGGTGACTTTCAGTTCACTTACTTTCTAAGTAAAAAAACTGTAGGTCGATTCAACATCAGCACAAACTGATCTAGGAGGAACATAATGATTATTTTTTCATTGTTCCCCAACTTGCGTTGTCAGCAAAAGTGGGGATTTCCTTGGCAATTGAACCATCACTGAGAGAATGGAAATGGATCTCGCTGCACCTATGGATTACCGAAATGAAGTCAGTTTCGACAGCACCACAACAGCTGCAAGAAATGACATTAGTCAACTGCCACAGTCTGCAAAATTTAAAGAGGATGCTTCTTACGCAGATAGCCTTGTCGAGGAGACCCGAAGGCGGGGCCGGCCTCTGAAACTTGATAAGCCGCTCAGGACACGTATGGGCTTCCGCATTTCTGATGAGATGCTTCAAGAAGTAGAGGCACTTTGTGAACAGACAGGCCTTAGTAAGACTGACTTAATCCTCCAGGCAATTCAAAGCTACATCGACTCAAATCGTCCCTTAACAGGAACTGAGCAACATTCCTGAGTAGCTGCCTCATTCGAACCACTCCGGCTTACATGGACGAACGCAGAGATTGATCGTCAAAGATTCTTCCAGCGTTTGTCCATCTTCATCCTCCACGGCCATACTCAATCGAATTGCTCTGGGCAGACAGAATGAGTTACTGGCTTCAGAATTCCGTTCACAAGCTAACTCCTGAGTATCCCAATCTTTTACCCAATTTTCCTGGGTTCCTCCATCAGCTAGTTCGATTTCCTGTTCAAGCAACTCCACCAGAAATCCTGTCACTCTGTCTGTCAACAAGTAATCTCTTCCACCCTCCGACAAATCAGGATCCACATAAAAATCTTCTCTGCGCCACAACTCCCAACGACCTGTTTCTGAGTTTTCTTGCATACGATAACCGATCTCATGCAGCCTAGGATCTTGTTCCCGCCATTCTGGATAGAAACGAGCACGCCGGGCTGCATGAAAGTCAATCGCTGAAGAAGATTCCGCTCCTTGGGGGCCATCAACAAGCCTCGCAATTAAGCCTGTCTCAAAGCTATCAATTTGAACCCCGGGACTCTCTGATTCATTCAATTCGACTAGGCGCGAAAGGTACTGCATGGCCTGCAGATCATCCAGTACGACCTTCATAAGTAGACGTAATTCTTCACGACCTCGCAGGGACTTTTCTACGCTCAACGAGGTTCTGGATATTTGGGAGAAGCTGCTGTAGAGCAGGGTTACCAGCAGGCCGAGAATCGCCATGGAGATCAGCACTTCCAATAAGGAGAAGCCGCTGATTTTTCGAAAAAATGATTTATCTTGGATCGGTAGGTTTGACGTAGAGTTCGGCATCGTAGCTATATTCGGATCCTGCCTCATTCCATTTCAGGCGGTAGTAGACCCGTCGGATGATGATGCCTGGCAAGGGTTCAGTGTCTTCAATTTCTCGTTCCCATGCAAAGCCAAAAAGTGGATCTTCTTCCTTAGCAATCTCTCCTTGTGCCAACGAAACTGGGGCGTTCAGGCTACGTTCCCAGCGCAGCAGTTCATTCTGAGAACCTGTGATTGCCCGCCATAGATTCTGTGTAGAAGTAAGAATAAATAGTGAGGTCGAGAAACTTTGGTAGATTGCAATCAAAGTCACCACCAGGATAGACATCGCAACCAGCACTTCGAGAACAGTGAAACCTCTTGGGAGCTTCATGAATCCTCTGCATCAGGATTCAACATTTCTACTCGGCCCAGCAATCCCTTGGTTGCAATCTCCCAAGTTTCCTCTGGGTGCTCACGCTCCCTGAACTGATAGCGGAACGGGGTAACAAATCCTGAATTATCCACCAAGATTTCAACTTCCTCTGGCTGAATTAATTCTCTTTCTTCCTGAGTCAACAAAACTGCGGCAATCTCCCAATCCTCTGGAATCAAATGAGGGCGTAAGGTGCGTTCCGGATGATCCTCTGCAAATGCTTCACGCTCACCGCTATCTTCTTCAATGCGGATTTGCTGATTCTGCAAATCGAACACCAGCCAGTAGGTCCGGTTTTGGAGAATCGCATCATTGCGGAGCTGGCGGAGGGTTCTCGTCAGATAACTCAGTTCCTGCTGAGGAACCTGAGTCATGACAGACTGAAGTTGAGGGATTGTCAGCCCAAGGATCAGTGAGATAACAATGGTGGCGAAGGTAAGTTCAAGGAGAGTAAAGCCTCGTCGGGCTTGCTCAGCGCTCATCGTTGGAGGAAATGTCGGCATCCAATTCAGTTCCACCTTCCATCCCGTCAGCACCCAGTGACATGATTTCGTAATCGTTACCATCGCTGGTGTAGACAAACTCATTATCCCAGCCATCTAGTGGCAGTTGTTTACTTCTCAAATAAGGCCCGTTCCAATTTTTTGGGATAATACCGACTTCTGGACGCTCAAGTAGTGCACTGAGTTTTTGATCAGTTGTGGGGTACCTTCCATTGTGTAATCTGTACAGATCCAAAGCCGTCTCCAAGCCACGAATTTGTGTTTTGGTAGCATCAACCGTAGCTTGTGAAGCAGAATCGAACAGCGAAACACCAACAATGCCCACTAGCAATCCAAGAATCATGATGACGACCATGACTTCGATGAAACTAAAGCCTTTGCGACGACGTATCGGGCGTGTGAGGGGAACAGTTACGTTAGACATGAAAAATTGGTGAGCAGAGTTAATGAAAATTGAAGAAAAGATAAAGAAATTATAGTGTAACTTTTGGACAGTCGCAATCAACTATGCAGGAAAGTTTACGCCTACCTTAAAGGGGAAGGTTTATAGGTTCTGAGAGAATTAGGTACCAAGACACCCATGTGTGACATCAACTGTAACCGACTCAGATAAGCAGCTCCTCTCATTAAATGCTCAGCGACATCAACAACAGATCTTTGTTGAGGATCAGCAAGATAGGAATCCTTTGTCCAAGAATTGAAAGCTCCCATCGCAGGGCCGCACCAAATCTGATAATCACCCTCACGGCCTTTTTCACCGATATTCGACCAACGCGATGATAGGCCTAGATACCAGCGAAAAATCAAAGCCATTTTTCGTTTGGGATGATTTTGAGCCCGCTTCACTTGTTGAGGATCACGTTCCAGAAAGAAAGCTTCGGTCTGCTCCCAAATTTTAGTAAGCGGTTGACGAAACACCTGCTTCTCAATCTTATCGCGCTCTTCATTAGGAATTTCTTCAATGGAATCATATCGACGGTAAAACTCATAAAGTTTCTGAGCTCGCATTGGAAACATGGTTCCCCGCTTAAGCACCTGTAATTGAACACCCATCTCAAACATGTCTGCAGCTGGGGCCATCGTAACATCTGCCATCTCCGCTTGTGCCAGTAGTCGACGGGTGTGTTCCGATGCACCCGCCTCATAGCAAGCCTGATTCACAGATCCAGTCACCACGTAAGCAGCCCCCATTGCGAACGCTCCCATCACAGCCTCTGGCGTGCCCAAGCCACCACCTGCCCCGACTCTCGTTGAATAGGGTCGCGCCTCCTGAAGCTCATCGCGTAATTTAAGCATTGTTGGCAAGAGAATTACGAGTGGACGATTATCCGTGTGACCTCCGGAGTCTGCTTCCACAGTCAGATCGTCTGCCATGGGCACATGAGTTGCCAAATTTGCTTGTTCCTGTGTGATCCACCCTTTTTCCAAGCATTGTTCCAAATATTTTTCTGGTGCAGGTTCCAAAAATCTGCGAGCCACCTCTGTTCTGGAGACTTTTGCAATCACCCGATTAGTGATCTCGATACCCCTATTAGTTTGATGAAGACCTGCTACGCGATATCGTACAATAGAGGCAGTCAGATCTAAGAATGCACTGGCTTCGACACAACGTACCCCGTACTGAAGATAGCGCTCGACGGCCCCAATTTCTAAAGCGGGCTCACTTGGACTATGGATCAAATTGAACGCATAAGCACCATTAGGCAAAGCCTGCTGAATCTTTTTGATTGCAGCTTCAATACGAGAAGGCACCAAGCCAGCGGCACCAAATGAAGCTAAAATTCCTTGTTGTCCAAGAGCAATTACCAATTCCTCCGAGGCAATCCCATTTGCCATTGCGCCTGCATGATAGGCATAGCGAGTACCATGGGACTGACAGAATTCACGATCCCCCAAAAGCGATGGAGACTGCACTGGTAAGATTCCGATCATAAATTGGGTCAGTTGATCTTCACTAGCGGTTTGGGAAGGAATCCATGTGGCTAGCCCATCAGGACTATTGAGTAAATAAACTGGTTGATCGAGATTGAGCAGGTGGGCATGAAGCTCGTGGGGTTGATCGGCAATTTCAGAGCGGGGAACGTCAATTCTTCCGAGTTCGGGTAGTCTGTGATGGTATCGCAGCACGGATTCTTTCACTTATTTTTATCATCACGAAAAAGGTTATCCATTGATTTTCCAGAACTTTTCACGGCATTCTGTGGTGATCGCTGACGACTTGCAACCACTAATGACCTAGGTTTGAACGCAAGTAGGTTTGCTCGTGATCGCTCAGCTGTTCTTGCAGGAATCATAGGGATCAAAAGATACAGACTGCGAGGCAGCACTTCCATCTGCAGTTGTTGAGTCTCAGCCGTCCACCCACCGTATGGTGAAGACATTTGCAAATAATTGCCGTGCAACTGGACAAACTCTCCCTTACCAAACCAATTCTCACTCGGTGGCACATGCTGCAATTTGGCTACTCCTTCTGTAGGAGATGACAAATTAGCAGCATAAACCTGAAGATCATTTGCCTTGAGCAAATTACTGTGATTGATCCGCCAAGAATGCAGAGGTTCTTTGTGTAAAGCTAATCGAAAACGCACCTTTCCTTGATGCGTCCACTCCTCTTCCCCAATGGTGACAATCGAGCTAGCAGGTTGACCACTGGCCTGAACTATTATTTCGTTCCAAAAGTACGCGGTCTCAAGTTGTGCATTTTGATCTGTGTAACGGGCTTTGATAACGTTGACCGGGACCGCATGCCCGTTTCGGAAGGTATGCAAGAGGGGGCTGAAAGTCTCAGAGGTCTGCAACATAGAAAACCATGCCTCTTTCTTCGTAACCGGCCAAAACCCAATCTCACAGGGAGGCTGCCCAATCTCAAACTCCTTCATCAACAGATGAAACGTTTGCGACAATAACTCTGGACTACCAATGATAACCAAGCGATTACTGCCCCCATGCAGTGCCTTACGTAGTTCCTGCTCCAGCATCATGTGAGGGGTCAAGAAAGAAAGCCCGGCTGGAGTCAGACGTTCCATAATTCTCAAACCGTGTCTACGCCAAAAAAAACGCATGTGTGGTTTTCGACAGTCAAGTATCAGATGTAGTGAAGTTTTCATCAGTTTTCCGTGACTTCGAGTTGGGCCAAGGCAAGATCGACTTGTTTCAACAAATTAGCAAACAAACCCTGATTTTCCAGAACTATGTCAGCATATGGTAATCGTTCCTCCTGGCGTAGTTGCGAATCGATTCTGGACTGGGCTTGCTCAGCAGTTAGACCGTTTCGGAGTTGCAGACGTTGGAGGATTTGATCTTTTGGCGCGGTCACTACCCAGATTTGATCACAACGAGATCTCCACTGAGATTCTATCAGCAGGGCTGCTTCCAAAAAAACAGATTTTCCCGAATCCAAAAAACTAGTCAAATCGAGCAAGCGTTCTTCAATCAATTGGGCGATCGGGGGATGAGTGATCTGGTTCAGCTGCTCTCGGGCTTTTCCATCATTGAAGATAATGTTGCCCAGTGCCTTTCGGTTTATCTCCTTGTTCTCGGTCAGGATGCCGTCACCAAAAGTTTCTAAAATCTGGTCATAAGCCAGTTGGCCTGGGGTAAGAACTATATGGCCAACTCGATCTGCATTAATGACCGGATATCCTTTTTCACGAAGATACGTGGCAACTGTACTCTTTCCACACGCAATTCCACCCGTCAACCCAACAAGCGGGTGACCTGATTCCATCACCAGACCTGCTTGACAAACTTCATCGGACGCAATCGTTCCACAATTTTATGAAAAGTACGCCAAGATATAGGCTCCAAGCTTAGCTCAATCACAGCTTCCTGTTCATTTTTCTGAAAACTTCTCGAGTCTAGAATTGCTACCCCTGCGTCTTTGATCACTTTCGTGATTTGAAATAAAATACCTCGATCATCGATGGTCAGCAGATTAAGTTTATAGCCCTTCAGACGAGATTCTGGCAAAGCCCAGTTGATCTGAACTGGAGGAAGTCCTTTTCGGGCTGGTATTTTTGTACAGTTGCCACGGTGAATCTCCATTTCTTTCTGATCATTTGGAATGCCCAGAGCGCGGTCACCTGGAATGGGATGACAGCATGCGCTCAGATGGACAATGCTGTCATTTTCATTTTCGACCTTAAAGATAGGAGCTTCTTTTGTTTGGAACCACGCCCTTAGGCGGGCAATGCCATGCAAAGCTTGATTTGGCAAAAGTTGGTAAGTCTTTAGGAAGGTTTTCAATTCTCTACGCTGTAGTCCCAATTCCTCCAGGAAACGCTCCTTGGTTAAGCGCTCCTTCACCAAGGCTCCCTGAACATTTTCTTGTTGGAACCATTGATCAACATTCTGCTGAAAATGAAACAACTCACTCACCAAAAAATCACGGCCCACCTCTTGGGCTTTTCGGGCATTCTGCTGTCTCAGGCTACGGCGAATGTTCAGGTGACTTCTCGCAGTAATTGATTGTTCCAACCAGTTTCGGTCAGGGTGCTGATCTGGGCGAGCGAGGATTCGCACTGATTCACCGTGCTCCAGTTTACGGTCACGTGAAACCCAATTTCGGCTACTTTGGTCCACACTTTGGGAGCGTGGAGCATTCACCATCGCACCCACACAATGGGTTCCCAAATCGGTATGAATCTGAAAGGCAAAATCCAAAACCGTAGCCCCTGAAGGTAGGGTCACCATGTCTCCTTTTGGAGTAAACACCTGGATTTGTTCTGACTGCAGGTAGCCCATCACTTCAGCCATCCGCAGTTCCTTGTTTCCACTAAACAGATCTAGCTGCTCCAAGCAGGTGCGGTAGTAATTGGAAAGTTCACTTACCGAACCCTTCCAGTGAGCCATGATTCCATATTCATTAAGTTGGCGCATCTGCTTTGAAACAATTTCAAAGGAAATTGGCTCACCATCAAAAATCACTTGGGTGTGCAGCCCTTGATGGCCGTTCCAAAGAGGATTACTGATGAAATCCCGAATTTTCAGCGGAACGGCGTTTCGCTGAGTATGCAAGGCCCCCAGGACTTGATAACTTTCCAATGGCTCCTGAACGACTAAACGGTAGCCTTCCAAAACAGTTTCAGCATCTTCAGAACTATGGATGTAAGAGGCCGGATGTGTCCAGATTTCCTCTATCCTTGTATTTTCCAAACCACATCGCTGCAGAACTTCCTCAATTTGCCGATGCATTGCTTGGATGGAAGGGGCTTGTTGTTCTCTTAGTAGCTGTAGATGTGTGAGAGTCTTCTCATAGCGTTTGGGGTAGAGGTATCGGAAACAAAGTTCAGTGTGTTCCTGGCTGATTTCTTCAAGACCGAAACGACGGGCCATGGGCACATAGACATTCAAGGTCTCCCGACTAATGCTACGCTGCTTGTGCCGAGGCATCGCGTCCATGTCCTTCATGTTATCAAGGCGGTCAAAGAGCTTGATGAACAAGGAACGAACATCCCGGACCATTGCGGCAAGCATCTTCTGATAGGTCGCTTCGAGGTCTGCTCCTTTTTTACCAGAATCCGTGGTGTACTTAATCTTGGTTAGCCCATCAACGATATCTGCGTACCATTCCCCATAATTTGTGGAAAGGTAGTCCCAAGTGATCGAGGTGTCTTCGATGGCATCATGAAGGAGGGAGGCCACAACTGTAGGAGCATCAAGGCCCATGTTGCATATGGACAAGGCTACTCGTAGAGGATGAACAATGACCGGTTGGCCCGATCTACGAATCTGGTTGGCATGATAGGCTTCAATGTCATCGAAGGCTTTTTCAAGGAGATTTTGCTCCAGTTCAGTCCCACGTCGGCGTACATAGTCGCGGATCTGTTGTTTCAGATCCATCACTAGCTGGGAGTACTCGTCTGCAGACTCTTGCACCGCAAAAGCACGTCCACTTAAATTTTCTACTACTGATTCAGACACTTCGGACAACAACGGTCCTCCTTATTCTCACTTTATTCGAGTAACTATCTTCACTAGCCTCATTGGGGACGGAAACTTAGGGATCGTCCCAAACCTGTACAGAAACGCAAGCCTGAGCGTTCTGTAATCGGTTTCCATCCTACTTCATAGCGTTGATCCCAAGTCCACTCTCGGATTTCGCGCATCAGTTCAAAACTGGCTCTGTCCGCCCAGAAAAACAGATATACCTCACTTGGAGACTTCTCAGCCAGCAGTTTTGTGAGCCAGCCGTCAGCGCGACTGACCTCCCCCCACCACTGCCCAGCATCCGCTTCTGGAAAGAATTGCAGGCAATGATTCTGGCTTGATTGAGCAGTCAACTCAACACGGTAGCCGTCGAGGTCTGCCTTGAGAGGCAGTTCTGGCTCACCGTCCAGCTCACTCTGAAACGAACGATAGGCTGCCACACGATCCAGATAGAGCAGTCGATTATCCTGCAATACAAAAAGCAAACTACTTTTCTGTGAGGAGTGTGACCATGGTATCCGCTTCTTTTCAATTGTTAGCAGGTCATTCGTTTCTTCAGGCGAGACCGGCTCATCCAGGGGGCTTTCCACCACGCTCAACAACGCCATGAAAACTGCCAGAATGATCAGAATTCCCACGCTGTTGGAGACAATATCTACCAGAGAATCCAGGCTTTCGTTAACCTGCGAACCAGAACCGCGTCTCATTCAACCGGCTTCGCTTTGCGTCTTTTTCGCTTTTTTCGCCGGACCTTTTCAGGTGCAGGTGATGGTTCGTCGGCTAGCGAAATTTCTTCTTCGGTGATTGGCTCTAGTTCCTGTCGCTGGTAGTCTTCCTCCAGTTGATTGAACCAACTTGTCAATCGGGGAACCATTGCTTCTTTGTTATTCTTTTCGCAGAGACTGACCATTCTAAGAAAAATTCCTCGTTTTGGCAGGACTCTCAGGGCCTGTTCATAGGAGGTCAACGCCGATTGGTAGTCCTTGCTCACTTCTTCCTGAACCGCTTTTTCCAGCAACTGTTGTTGTTGACGCTCCAACTCAGCCTCCTCCATTTCACGGATCTTCTTTTTTATTTCTCGTTGGGGCTTCCAGTCTTCCAGTTCTCCATAAACGATGAACAGTTGCTTGAGTACTTTAATGGTGGGCAGGATCGCAATTGCTTGCTCCAGCTTATAGACTGCCGCTTTCAGATCAGGCTTCTTCAAGTCAGTTTCTGCCATCTCCAGAAAAGCTTCCCGCACAGCCTTTAGCTCCTGCCGAGCCACTTTATTACTTCGGTCCTTGCGCAATGCTCGTTGAAACACCTTATAGGCATCATCCAAATTGTTTTTCTGTAGCTGCAAGTGTCCGATTCGGTTGAGCAGGTCAACCGATTCAATTTCAGGAATCAATGGCTGGTAGATCTCAAGAGCACGCTTGAAGTTCTGCCTTTCAAAATATTCTTCACCCCTTTGGAAGCATTCTTCCAGATCAAAATGACCCTGGGATCGTTGCAGAAGCTTGTGGGTTATGAAGAAATGTCTTCGAGCCGGCATTACCCTCTCCCCCTGTTGATACAACAGCCCAAGGTTAGCGTTGGCATAGCGGTGATTCGGATACTTGCCCAGCAACTGCACTAGTTTATCGATGGCATCCTGACGTTTTCCCGTTAGTGAAAGAGATAGAATCCAGAAACAGCTTAAGTTCAAATCCTTTGAGTTTTCGCCGGATAGTTGACCGAAGCACTTCCGGGCAACATCAGCAATCTTCCGCTCAAGACAACAAAATCCCAGCGTCAACAGCAGTTTCTGCCGGAGTGAGAGGTCTTCCCTGGTACCATTCAGGATATAATCAAAAAGGCTTTGCCAGTGAACTTCATCCGGCTCAACACTTTCATCAAATTCTTCTTCTGAGACGTCATCGAGTTCAAATGAATCGTCCTCCTCAAAATCCTCTTCCTCCGCATCCAACATGTCATGATGCAGTTCCCACAGTTCAGGAAGTTCATCTTGATAGTCTGGCAGATAAAAGGAAGTGCGCTGCTCATATTCGCGGATAGCCTGCACTGCCACGCTGTCAGCTAATTCCAGACGTGCAATGGTCGCAGGGAGATTGTAAGTGGCATAGTTGTGCTTCGGCTTCAAGCGTAGACAATGCTCATAGAGGCTAATCGCTTGGTTCCAGTCCCCATTTTTTCTGCAGAGATTCCCGATAGCGTTTGCCAAATCAACATTATCAGGGTTCATTGACAGAAGACTACTTCCAACCGAAATCAAGGCGGACAAATCACCACTGCCCTTCATATCGCGATAGATATCAGCCACAGTCTTGGAGGCCAACTCCCGATGAATCTGCATTGCCTTGCTGAACTCGATCATGGACCGGTCATAAAAATGACTATCGAGCAACTGCTTTCCCCGCTCCAGCAGGGCAAGAGCCTCTGACTCACTGTCCGTGGTCACAGACTTTCGCAATTGATCCAGAATATTCATGTACACATCCAATGAAACTGAAGGTCTATCTGGACGAACCCAACTCCCTGCTTCCGCATCTGTGGATTGAAATCAAGCTAAGCTGGTTGGTAGGCAAATTGGGTAATGGTGTTTTTGATTCACGAGGATTTATCATAGTAAATCAGGAGCATTTTGGAAATGTGTTCACCTGATTTTTTTCTAAGTTCACCGGCTTGACCGCATTCCTTGAACATCCCCACAACGGATCTGGTCAATTCTGGAACTTTTCTTTTCTGCTTTCTCGTCACAAGATCAAATAATCAACAAGCAATAATTCAGCAAACTGACTTCCAATTGGACGACTAACTGCTGAAAGAGCAACGAACTACTAAAAACCTGGTCTCTATCGTCTGGATGAATTAGGCAGGGCTGCCCAGCAGTCTGACTGCGAGGTCAGTACCACTGACACGGGGATGGAACTACCAGGTTGAATTGTGATCCTAATTACTTCGTGAACTATCAATCTTTGGGAAGGAAAGATCTCATGAGCTATGAAGTTGAAGATTTTCAGCAAGATGTGTTGGAAAAAAGTTTCCAGCAACCCGTTCTCGTTGACTTTTGGGCTGAGTGGTGTGGCCCCTGTCGCACTTTGGGCCCGATCCTGGAACGATTGGCCTCAGAAAATGAGGGAAAATGGTCTCTGGTCAAGGTCAACACAGAGATTCATCAGGAAGTCGCGATGCATTTTCAAGTTCGCAGTATCCCCGCAGTGAAACTCTTCATTGACGGAGAAGTAGTGGACGAATTCACCGGCGCACTACCAGAAGCATCCATTCGACAGTGGTTGGAGCACACGCTACCCGGAAATAGCACTAACAACCAACTGCTAGAATTTGCCAAAGAAGCACTGGAAGTAGGAGAAGTGGATCAGGCCCTGCTCGCTCTAAAACGCCTATTGAATGAAGAACCTGAACATGATGAAGGCAGAACTCTGCTGGCTCGAATTTACTTGGTTTCTCAAGATGAAGATCTTCAAAAGCAAGCAGTGGAGTTGATTGAGTCCATCGGACCCGATTCTAAATTCTTTGATGTTGCGGAGGCTCTTCGACTGCTGGTGGAGATGTTGGATGACAAGTTCCTGCAAAACCTGCCAGCTAGTCCACATCAAGTTCTCATGAAAGAGGGAATCGATGAATTAAGACGAGGGCGTTTTGATCACGCCCTCAAGCATTGGATTGATGCTCTGAAGAAAGAACGGGAATATCGTGAAGTAGCCCGCAAGGCATGTGTGGCAGTCTTTAAATTTCTTGGAGAAGACAGCGAGGTTACACGGCAGTACCGGCCTGCGTTCTCTAGTGCGTTCTATTCCTAGTTTATCTGGGGAGTTGGCAGAGAATGCCCGACTCACCAGATAGCAGTTCAGCCTTGAGGCTCAACCTGGCGGGGGATCAGCAGACCGTCCACCTTTGGTGCAGCCAGTATTCCCGCTGACATCCCAATCACAAAAAGGATTGGGTGAACATTTCCTGAAAAAATCGAGGTCAAACCAGGCCCAGGACAAAAACCGCTCAATCCCCAACCTAAACCAAAAATCACCGCCCCAACTATCAACGGTCGATCAATCACCTGAGACGTTGGGAGCTGAAAGGTACTCGTAAAGCGGGGTTGTTCATTTCTGATAATCAAGCGTTAGAGCAGCATATACACACCCGTCCCCCCACCCATCACAAAAATCAGGCTAGGGTCCCGGTTTCCAGTAAAATCCAGGAAACCAATCACTTTACCAGGTTGGGTCATCCCACTGATGGCGAGTCCAATCCCAAAAACGAATCCTACTGCCAGGCTTATTAAGTTTTCACGACTTCGCAGCACCTCAATCATAACAAGCCTCCAAACAGATGATTGGTGATCCAAACCATGCCGATTCCAGCAGCCATGAATACTCCGACCGAGGCCATCGACCGTAAGGAGAGTCTCCCGATTCCACATATGCCGTGTCCACTGGCGCACCCACTCCCAATGCGAACCCCGATACCAACCAAGAGACCAGCTACTAGAGTAGTGATCATGCCCCGTCCAGCAGTATCCACAAACATCTGCGGTGAAATTAGTACCATCACGAGGCCCGCCAAAACCATTCCCCCAATGAACATAGCTCGCCATGCGATTGCCCCAGACTGGGGAACAAGTAAACCACGAAAGATGCCGGAGATCTCTGCAATTTTTCCGTTGAAATACATCAAAGCCGCAGAAGCAAGGCCGATCAGGACACCTCCCAGCAGCGGTTCCCAGATCGAAAAATCCTGAATTTGCATAATGATCCTAGGAGTTAAAAAACGGTATTTTGAATTATGACAGCGACCTTGAACACCCGATTACAGTTGGTCAAAGAATCCAAAGCCCCTGTCAATTCACTGGATAACCGGCCTGATCCCAATGCAACATCCCAGTGGTTGGCACACAGACAATGTTTTCCAAGCCTTTGTGGTTGAGCGAACTAGTAGCGTAGCGTGCACGCCGGCCAGAGCGACAGAAGAGATAAACCTTTTCATAGGTTTTAAATTTATCGAGGTACTGCGCCTCATCACCCAGCGGGATGTTGATGCTACCTTGGACGTGCCCGTTGCCATATTCCAGGGGAGTACGAACGTCAACCAGCAAAACATCCTCAGAAGGATTCTCGCTAAGTTGCTTGATCTCTTCCATCGTACAAACATATTCGTTGCTTTGTTCTTCGGTTACACCACAGTCGAGGTTGGCTAGCAGTGATTCATCGATCCGTTTCGGATATGGCAGGTTTAGATTGTTCATAATTCGATTGAAGTCTTCAAAAGAGTTGTCTGTTTTCAATCTTGGATTGAGGCGTTTTTCTTCACCAACTGATGTGACCAAGCGCCCCCGGTAATCGTGCCCTGGGTAAATCAAGGTTTCATCCGGTAAGGAGAAGATCTTTTCGTGAATGCTCCGATAGAGGTTTTCTGGACTTCCTTGTTGAAAATCTGTTCGGCCACATCCACGAATTAAGATAGCGTCCCCAGTGAACACCATGTTTTCCAGTTGGTAACTCGTACAGGCATCTGTATGTCCTGGAGTAGCCAGTGCCTTAAGGCTATGCTTGCCAAAGCGAAGCTCTTGTCCATCTTCCAGCAGAATATCAGCACAACCGACCCCTGCTGGTTTACCAACAGCTGTCTTCGCACCCATCGAATCTCTAAACATCCCCAGAGCGGTTACATGGTCTGCATGAACGTGCGTATCCAGCGCATAGACCAGCTTAAGTTGCAGATCCGTCACAGCTTCCAAATCACGAAGATACTGCTCTCGAACAGGATCAATGATGACTGCCTCTTTCGTGTCCTGATCCCACAGTAGATAGGTGTAGGTCCAGGTGTCGTAGTCGAACAATTGACGAAAACCGATTGTTCCCATCTCAGTCTCCTTTGGTAAGTGAATCGATTTAAAGTTGAGGTCCTCAGGCTTGACAGAAGATGCTTTTGACCATCTCGAAAAACCTTTGGAACCGTTCATCAGCAATTTGATAGTAAGAGTAATTCCCCTCTCGTCTCAGATTGAGCACGTTATGAAGTTTCAATAGTGACAAATGCTGAGAGAGTGTGGCTTGCTAGAGCCCCGTCAAATATTCCAAGTCCTGAACATTCTGTTCACCTTGCTGAAGGATACAGAGGATCTTGAGCCGAGCTGGGTGTGACAAAACCCGTAAACACTCCGTGGCTTTATTGATGTTTTCCTGTTGATCTACAAACAGACTTCGTAAGTCCATTTCCAGATCAGCATCGGTGGTTCTTGCTGTTTTCATGATCTTTTTCACTAAGAGATTATTACCAATCAGTTGACTGGAATCACGCCACTAAAGGATGGTTTCTTTCGCCAAGATGAAGAGCCCCATGATCAATACAAACCAACCAAATCCAGGCTTCAGTTTGGCGCTGGAGACAAAACGACTGAGATATGTTCCAAGGTAAATCCCAATGATGGAAAGTAGGCAAAACAGAGCCAGAAAACCCCAATCAATGCTTTGATTCCCGAGATCTCCTAGAAATCCAAACAAGGATTTCACTGCAATGATCATCAAAGATGTCCCCACTGCCTGCTTCATTGGTAGTTTCGCAAACACGACTAGTGCAGGGATGATCAAAAAGCCACCTCCGGCTCCCACAAATCCGGTTACCGCTCCGACAATCAATCCCTCTAGAGCAATCAGCGGGTAGTTGAACTGAAGTTCACCCTCTTGTTCTGATTCACTTCCTCCACGAATCATTGAAACAGAGGCTAGAATCATCAAAGTCGCAAAGACACCCATCACAATCAAATCCCGACCCACCACAAGATTTCCGAGGTTGAAAATCTCAACTGGAAGAGCGGGCACCAAAAATTTCCTAGCCAGGAAAACTCCTACAAATGCTGGAACCGCAAAGATTGTCCCTGCCTTGAGATTGACCAATCCCAACTTGAAGTAGTTGACAGAACCAACCAGCGCACTCAAACCAACTACAAACAAGGAGTAACCGGTTGCCAGTACAGGAGGAATTTCGAGCAGATAAACTAGAATTGGCACCGTTAGGATGGAACCGCCACCACCAATCAATCCCATGGTTGCTCCAGCCAGAATCGTAGCAGCAAAGCCAAACAATGCAGATCCACTCGTAGGGATTGTGCCAAAACTGTTGCCAATCAACCCTAAGCCAATCCCAAGAGCCATGATGGAAACTAGCGGTTGCATTTGTCTGAGAAGTGCCATTCGATCCTTCCAACTGATGTAAAATTATTTGATCATTATATTCGAAGATTTGAATATGTAAAGAAGAAATTAAGAGCCAATCGTTCACTGAATTACCCTTCGTTTGCGATGTCTTGAGAAAGGGGATAACTTGTTTTGATCACCTATTCACTGGTACACCACAAGCGGTGGCCAACCTCCTCTACTTTTGAAAAGGCTTACAGTCCTCATGAGCTTACCAACAGACTATTGGATTCCGTCTGGGTCGTACCAAGAAATTCTCTACCACAAATCGGCAGAGGGAATCGCCAAGATCACCATCAATCGCCCGCATGTTCGTAACGCTTTCACCCCTCTGACCGTTCGTGAGATGCAGCAAGCGTTAGATGATGCGCGAGACGACATCAACATCGGTACGATCATCCTAACTGGTCAGGGTGAACTGGCATATTGCTCCGGTGGAGATCAGAAAATTCGTGGGGATGCCGGCTATAAGGATCAGGATACCGGACACCTACGCCTCAATGTCCTTGATTTTCAACGCCAGATTAGAACCTGCCCTAAACCTATCGTGGCGATGGTTGCTGGTTATGCCATCGGAGGCGGTCATGTTCTGCACTTGATGTGTGATCTGACGATTGCAGCCGAAAATGCCGTCTTTGGTCAGACCGGACCGAAAGTTGGTTCTTTTGATGGAGGTTATGGTTCCAGCTACTTAGCCCGCATTGTTGGTCAGAAGAAGGCTCGCGAAATCTGGTTCCTTTGTCGGCAATACAATGCCCAGCAGGCGCTGGAGATGGGTTTGGTCAATACCGTAGTGCCGCTTGAACAATTGGAGGAGGAAACTGTGACCTGGTGCCGTCAGATGCTACAGCACTCTCCAACGGCACTACGTTGCCTCAAGGCAGCGATGAATGCAGATTGTGATGGCCAGGCTGGCCTACAAGAATTAGCGGGCGCAGCGACTTTGCTGTTTTATCAGACCGAAGAGGGTCAGGAAGGTCGGAATGCTTATGTTGAAAAAAGAGCGCCTGATTTTGGGAAGTTTGTTCGCCATCCCTGATTGAAATCTAGATAAAAAGCTTTGAAAAATTTGCGTGAAGTATTGCTGACTAGAATGGAACTCTGCTCAAATCTATTCTTTGGAGTCGAATCCTGATCGAATTGAGAAAAACCTAGAAAGCTAGTTCACCAAGCCAGCGCTGGAAGAGCCGTCTAAAATGGAATGGCTCTCCAAAAGCTGACTCTGCCCCGATGGGCCATACTCTGGGACCAGGCTGCACATCACACTCAAAGCCGCTTCCACATCATTTTCTGTGATTGCTTTCTTCAGTACTCCTACCTCTGCCTGAATGATAGTCGTTTCCGGCAGAGGCTCATAGGAGCGAAAAATTCTTGGATGGGCAGTTCCCTCTACCTGCTCCTGATCGATCAAAAGCTCTTCGTAGAGTTTTTCACCAGGACGCAATCCGGTAAATTGAATGGGAACATCTCGGTCCGGAACGTAACCGCTCAGTTCGGTCATCTGTCGGGCCAATTCCGCAATCCGGACTGGTTGCCCTATGTCAAGCAGAAAAACCTCTCCACCTTGAGCCATTTCTCCTGCCTGAATCACTAGTCACACAGCTTCCCCAATGCTCATGAAGTAGCGGGTAACCTCCAAATTTACTCGCTTGCATCCAGCCAATTTAGAGTTCCCTCCCATTCAAGAATTTTTTTATCCGAAGTCAACAAAGGTAGGTTTCTGTCCAATGCGGTAACCACAATGAAACGGTCAGCAGGGTCGCAATGAAAATTCATGAGTTGCCAGGATTGTAGGGCAATCCATCCATTGATTGGGATTTCCAATAGGCCTGCCTGAAGCCAGTTAGCACGCCAGCGCTCAGGAGATGTGTGTAATGAGATCCCATCACGCTCTGCTAGCATGGCAACCGCCCAGAAACTGATTGCGCTTACCACCAGTAAGCCCGCCCGCCAGTCGGTTTCAATATGAAGTCGGGCCGTTGCTCCCAATTTAGGATCATTACGATCTATCCAAAGCAGAGTGTGGGTATCAAGAATCACTCTGGCGCTTTCAAGAGATCGTCCTCCAACGGTTCAATGACATCACTTTGGATGGATAGCAGTGGATGAAGCCCAAAAGGGGAATCGATACGTCCACCCCAATAGGGTCTCAGCTCGGCGACAGGCTTTCCGTTCTTGGTAACAACACAGGTTTCACCAGTAGCGGCGACGGTATCCATGATGGCTAAGCATTTGGCCTTGAACTCGGATGCTTGGATCGTATGCATATTTTTACTCCTGTGTTGACTATTTAAATGACCATAGTCACTCAAGTGGTCATTTTTAAATTTAAAAACAGCTTAAGTTGACCCACTTGACTTACTTGAGTACAATAAGTCTGAATTTTATTCTTAGGAGGTTCATTTATGGATATCAATATCTCGGAAGCAAAAGCGCAGTTGTCTAAGCTCATTAATCTTGCCTACCATGGTGAAAAGATCGTGATTTGTAAAAACAATTTGCCGCTGGTGGATCTTGTGCGACACCAGCCCGAAGGTAAGCGAAAGCTCGGCTTGTTGAAGGGAAAATTTGTGACGCCTCCGAGCTTCTTTGAGGCAGATCCTGAGATCGAAGAGCTGTTTTACGGTAGTGACTCATGAAGTTACTGCTGGACACCCATATCTTTTTGTGGGCGCTCTCTGAGCCAAATCGGCTAAGCTCCAAGCAGGTCATTGCGATGGAAGACCCCACAAATACGGTATACGTCAGTTCCATCTCGATCACAGAAATTGCGATCAAGGCTTCGTTGGGTAAACTGGAGTTGGTCTTTGATCCGCTTGATGCAGCAGAGAAAAGTGGCTTTGAGATGCTTGATTTTTCGGCTAAGGATGCGCTGATACTTAAGGACCTACCGTTTCATCACCGTGACCCATCTGACCGAATGCTGATCACGCAGGCAATCTCACGCAAATTGATTATCGCAACCCAGGATTCCCTTATTGATCAATACGATTGCCGCACTTTGAAATAGTAGATTGGCACCCAACAAAAACCGAAATGGCTCGCGACGCTTTGCTCACAATGACGTTTATAGTTGAAATTTTGTCACTGCAAGGAGGGAAAAGCCCGCCGCGGCAGCCCATTTTCTAGTGGCTTAAAGTATGAAATCAGATTGCGGAATAACCACACTTTGCTCGTGATGACGATTGGGTTGGTGGCTCTTTATTGGCTCGCTTTGCTCACGATGATGTTCATAGTTGGTTTCGTTACCGCGAGGAGGGATTAGCCCAAGACGGGAGTCTATTCCCTTGGGGCGTAGTAAATAAAATCATAGGAATAGATCGTCACGAGTCTGTGACTCTCGCAATGGCATTCACAGTTGATTTTGTATCTGCAAGGAGAGGAGGAAGAGCGGTCTGGGTGATGACGAGGAAAGCAGCGAAGCGTTCGAATTGTGGCTCACCAGGCTTTGGGCTGAAAATTTTTGGGCACCTTCAGTTTGAACTGCTCGTCATTGATCCCAGCCATGAAAATTCCTGCAGACAGTGCCTCCTGTCGCAAATCTTCAGGGGCATCAACCACAGCAAGAATTCCATAGAGGGCCTTGTCAGCGTGTTCGGGGAAGAAGTGGCGAAACAGATAGAGGATGTTTCGCAACTGTTCGAGGCCCTCTGGTCTCAGGTGGCTCTTGACTTCCACGATATAGGCAGCATTAAGTTGGGAATTCGCATAGGCGAGGACGTCGATTTCGAGGTTTCGCCCTTGCTTGTGGACCTTGACTCGCGGTGTGACGACCTCCATCCCAAAATTTTCAGTAAGGATCTTAGTCATGGAAGGCAAAGCCATGCCCTCGGTAAAACCACCAAACTTCTCACCAAGGCCACCAATCTGTTTGCCTAATTCCTTGAGTTGCTTACGAAGCTGCCGATCGGTTTCCTTGAGTTGCCGGTCGGTTTCTCTCTGTGCAACGGCAAGGCTGGCCACTAGTTCTTTCAATTCTTCATCCGTCATAAAGATTCACTTTGAGGGTTTGCATGACACCTGAGATAAAAACAACTTGTTGAATTTCAAAAATAAACTCAATCGTACTTTTTTACAAGCAATGCGCCCGTTGCATAGCAACCTGTGCTTGTGGCAGTGGATCACTACTTTACGCTCGCGATGCCGATGTTTGAAGTATTTGTCCCTGTGAGGCGGGAGTATTCTGACGTGGTAGTCCACTTATGGCTCGCCACACTTTGCTCGCGATGACGTTCACTTCCGATATTTTATCACTGTGAAGAGGTGAGACAAACTTGTAAGTCCCTAATGAGAAACCCAATTCTCAAGTCTCAGCCCCGATACACGCGAAAATTCTTTTTCATTGTTAGACACCAACACCAACCCCAGCGAACGGGCATGGCCGGCAATCAATTGGTCATACGGTACAATCGGCATTCCCAATTTGGCCAGCTCAGCACGGATCTGTCCTGCATGCCCTGCAGCTGAATCGCCCAAAGGCAAGACGTCCATTCGAGCAACAAACCCCTCAAGAATCGTCAAATTGCGTTCAGGATTCGAGGAGCGTTCTGCACCATAAACCAGTTCCATATAGGTGATGCTGGAAATGCACATACGACCGTCGTATTTTTTAAACGCTGCGCGAACCGATGCCGGCTTGTTCTTCATCGTGTAAATCACGATGTTGGTATCCAGCATGTATTTCAGCATTACATTTCTTCTCGCTCTTGATCGACCGGTTGCTCGCGCGAGGCCATGAAATCGTCCGTTACACCTTCCTCCTGAAACCAACTATCCCAACACTCTCCAGCAGGGACGATCAAACGACCACGACCAACCGGAATGATGTCCACCCGCTTGACCGATTCGGGTAGCGCTACATCCTTCGGTAGACGGATTGCCTGCAAGGTGTTGCTTTTGAACACAGCACCACTTCTCATCAGGAACTCCTTATAATTTTTTGGATATACAAAAAACATATCCAAAGATACTCCAGGCTAGAACCGTGTCAAGAGACAAAATGTTGGATCGGTAGTATAAGGGGGCATCTAAAGACCATAAAACATTGCTTAAAAGCTATGAATATTCGAATGCGGCGATGAAGTACTAAGCTGCGGAGAGCTTCGAGATGGAAGTCCTCTGCCAGGTTGGAATAGCGAATCGCGATGCCAACTGAATCCATATGGCGTCCTCTTGAATTTTGATTGACGCTGTCCAGATCTGAACCTATGCTTTGGCATATGTCATTTATTTTAGGAGCTAACCCATGCCTGCTGAACGTCAAGTTAAATTATTTCGTAATGGCCGCAATCAGGCGGTTCGGATTCCACGTGAATTCGAGTTGGAGGGAAAAGTTGCAATCATGCATCGTGAAGAGGATCGTTTGATTATTGAACCGATACGAAAGCCGGGCTTGCTGGCTACGTTAGCAAAGCTGCCCACACTGGAGGATGATTTTCCAGATGTTGATCAAGGACTCATACCTCTGGATTCCCCTGATTTATGAACTTACCTCTCTACTCCCTAGATACAAACATTCTCTCTGATCTGGTTCGGCACCCTCAAGGGGTTGTGGCCAAAAAGATTGCTGTGGTGGGAGAGAATGAAATCTGTGTCTCCATCATCGTTGCTGCAGAACTACGATTTGGAGCAGCGAAAAGAAATTCTGCTCGACTTAGTAATCAAGTGGAGACCATTATGGCTGCCATGTTGGTAGTTCCTGTCGACGTGCCTATAGATCGTGAGTATGCCAAACTTCGGCAATTGCTGGAGTCATCGGGCAATTCTATCGGGCCCAACGATCTCTTGATTGCGGCCCAGGCAAGAGCAAATGGGCAGATCCTCGTCACCAACAATGTTCGTGAATTCACCAGGGTTCCTAGCCTGCAGGTCGAAAATTGGCTAGCCTAGATTTTAGAAGGAGGTTTAGGTAGGGAAAACAACTGATATTGTCCGATCCTGTAGGTGCCGACCACCATTTGCGATTCTCCTCCCTACTAGTCTAGTAGCTTACCTCAGTAAGGCCAAAGCCCTTTAGCCGTAACGCCTGGAGTTCTATCTCAAGATTGGTCACTAGGCCTTTTTGCTAAGTCACAACTTTGTTCTGGGACTCCCGAGAGGTGCAGTTGAAGTGGGTTTCCACAATGCGACGGTAGGCACCTCATCAGCAATGCTTGAGAAATCCTCGTCTGGCAGTAGCACCAGACATTAGTAGCCTAAAAGTTGGTAGGTTTTTTTCAAAAAGTCTCTAAGAAATGAGCAATGTAGCTTGATTCTGCTGACCCTTCTTTTCCTTGCACTTCCCATTTACACTGATTACACCTGAACAATTTATTGAACAAGTAAGTCATCATGAAAGTAGTTACATACTCACATGTGCCCAATGCGCTCAAGTCGATTTTGGATGAGGTCGTTCAGGATGCCGATGTAACCATCATTAGTCGCCGCGACGCAGAAGGAGATGCGGTTGTGATGTCCCTAGATAGCTACAACAGCATCATGGAAACACTGCATCTAACCAGTAACCCTGCGAATGTCGCAGCTCTGGCCAGGGCAATTGAGCAAGATAAAGCTGGGATGGCACAAGATCACCAACTGCTTACCGCTGATTAACCGTGCGAGCCATTCGCTTTGTACCGGACGCGTGGGAGTCTTACCTATACTGGCATTCCCAGGATAAGAAAACACTCAAGCGCTTGAATTCGCTGATTACTGCTACTGCACGTGATCCGTTCGCAGGTATCGGTAAGCCAGAGCCACTGCGTGGTGATTTATCCGGGTACTGTTCTAGGCGCATCTATGAAGCGCATCGCTTGGTATATCGTATAGCTGATGCTGATCTGGTCATCATCGCCTGCCAATTTCATTATGCGGGTATGGCATAGCTGCATGGCACTGGTGATTAACTCGGTTAAGACAAAATGTCGCGCTCCACTCACGATGACGATGATTGAAGTTTGTTTCACTGTGAGGAGGTTCCACGCCGAAGTCGCAGTCCATACTCTTACGGTGTAGTGAGTATGAGCAATGGATCGCCACGCTGCACTCACGATGACGTTCATCGTTGAAATTTCTTCACTGCGAGGAGGCTCAATGCCGACGTGGCAGTCCAGGCCCTCGGGCTATCGTGAATATGAGCAATGGATCGCCACGCTGCACTCGCGATGACACTAATCATTAAGGTTCCGTCACTGCGAGGAGGGAGTCACCCGATTTGGCAGTCCACACTACGGTAGATGGTCAGGAAGGTCGGAACGCATATATCGAAAAAAGATCGCCGGATTTAGGAAAGTTTGCCCGACATCCCTGATTGAAATCCAGGTCAGCAAAGCTTTGAATGCTTGAAGTATCGCTGACTGGAATGGAGTGCTTCTCAAATCTATTCTATGGATTCTAAAATAGAGAACTCTTTCTTCTTAAAGTTTGGGTACAGAAAGGTGTTTTCAGCATTCTTGTCAGAAGTCTCTTAAAAGAGCAGAATTTCAGTTTCTCTATCAGAAATCCCAGAACAACGTAACCTTGAATTCCTCACCGATTTCTTCAAACAGAACCTCCTTTCCAAGCTTCTGAGCAGCCTGACATACCAAGGGAAGTCCGCGGCCGAGCTTATCAATGTACCTCAGGTTTTTCATGAATTTGACGATGACAGGATTCACAGCATAGGAAACGCCAGCCCTTAACTTTTCAACGGTTACTGTGTTGGGAAGCTTCCCAGGGCTAATCACCTCAATGCGTTCATCAAACATCAAAATCCGAATTCTTAAGCCTTTGATAGAGTAATTGCGATGGACACAGGCATTGACAATTAACTCCCGAAAAATCTTATCAGGATAGTGCTGAGTTTCTGTACGTTGGCTACCAACAATTGTGGAGGGCGAGAGCAGATTGTTGTTGATGACTTGCAGAGTTGTTTCGACCTGATTTGGCAGCGAACCCTCAATGTTCTTCTTGTCAATCAACTCGTCTGTAACTTGGTTTCCTCGGTAGTGGGCAAATTAGATCAACGCGTTCTGTAAATTCCGTTGCGGATTGATGCCGAACACCAAGAGTCCAGCCACAGTTGCATTCCCTTCTTCGGATAGGATATCCGTGTTTTGCAGCAAGTGAATTTTTTCGTCCAAATCCATCTCTGTAATGGACACATCATAGCTTTGAAAATACTTATACAAAGCTGTCTGATTAAGCTGGCCTAAGTGGGCTTGATCTATCTGCGTTAGATCGAAGTGATAAAAACCACTCTGCTGGAAGAGACGCATCAACTCGTTCAAGCTAGCAATCCGATTCGTAGATCCTACACGCACATAGAAACGTCCACTGCTATCTTGATAGGGCCTGTCTTTTCCCTTTGGGACACGGATAATGCCAATTTTTTGCCCTCCAACACTCTTTCCGTGTAATCCACACTGATAGGAGGAATTACGTTGTTACGGGATAGATTGCTAACCCATTGCTCATAATTTCGATCGTTCTCCAGACCATGAACCCCACCATCATCTTCTAATCCTAACAAAATGACGCCACCACTGGAGTTAGAAAAGGCAATAAGTTCTTTCGCAAGATTCTCCGTTCTGACATCTCCTCGCTTAAATTCGATAGAGGGATTCTCACCTTGGCGGATCAATTCTTCGATGTAATCGCTACTCATAATTCACAGTGTTTTCTGAGACTTGTTTAGGGAATCGCATTGAGGTTTGTACGGAACACACTCTTCAAAAGAGGTATCCATTGGATAGCTGCGGTCATTTGCCTAAATTGAAGACAGTCCCTCCTCATTATCCCTCAAGTAAGTGTCTTTTGCAGAAGTAGCCACTAGCACAAATGCCAGGCTTTGAACAGTCATGAAGGTGATCTGCCAGATGAAGTAGTCGAGAATTTGTCCCAGGCAGAGGGTAAGAACGCTTGCCATGAGCCAAAGAGAAGTTCTGCGGCACTTCCAAAACCATGAGGTCAGAAATCCAAGAGTTAAGAACAGGCCGACCCATCCCATTTCTATCCAAATCGTCAACAAGGCATTATGAGCATTCCACTGTTCATTATAGCTTCTGAAAGCTGACGCCCATTGACCAGTTGCTTTTTCTGAAACAGCATATCCAAAATTTTTCACTCCGACGCCGAGAAAAGAAGGGTTTTGGATTCCATATTCAACTGCCAATCTAA
>JACLAC010020428.1_pt1 | contig 29042 bp, 24 predicted proteins | sample 8027881 | NCBI WGS metagenome assembly JACLAC01 (sample SAMN15725517, study PRJNA655200) | protist metagenome | isolation source: fluorescence activated cell sorting (FACS) single amplified genomes of... | place: Spain: Blaines Bay Microbial Observatory, Mediterranean Sea | collected 2016-01-19 | reverse complement strand
CACTTAAAAAGGCCCTGTATCTAGCAATTGCCTCTGTGAACGTACTTGAAGCCATTCGTTTCTACGTGAGCTTTGCTTGTAGCTTTGCCTTTGCCGAACGTGCTTTAATGGAAGGCAATGCTAAGGTTATCAAACTAATTGCCCGTGATGAAGCCTTACATCTAACAGGCACACAACATATACTCAATTTGATGTCATCTGGTAAAGATGACCCGGAAATGGTAATCATTGCAACAGAATGCAAAAACGACATGCGTGACATCTTCATTGAAGCCGCTGAACAAGAAAAAGAATGGGCGACTTACTTATTTAAAGATGGTTCTATGATCGGCTTAAATGCCCAGATTCTGACACAATATGTTGAATATATCACTAACATACGCATGCAAGCTGTTGGTCTTGATACCGTATTTGCAACCAAACATAATCCGATTCCTTGGATAAATGCGTGGTTAGTCAGCGACAGTGTCCAAGTTGCACCGCAAGAAGCAGAAATCAGCTCTTATCTTGTTGGTCAAATAGACAATGATCTAAGCGAGTCTGACTTTGACAACTTTGATCTCTAATAATCTTAATAAAACACAGGGCAGGGTTCATCGCGTCTTACTCGGCAAGACGCAAATTCTAGTCACTGAAAATGAACCTTTACTTGTACAACTCGAAAAAGAAGGTATTCACGTAGAGTATCAGTGTCGCGAAGGTTACTGCTCATCATGTTCCATCAAGCTACTGTGGGGGCATGTAAAATACCCATTTAAGCCACTTGCTTGGGTTCAAAATGGCTATGTGCTAGCTTGCTGTGCCATCGTTAAAAGCGATATTAAAATCGCCGTTTTTAGTAACTCTATTCCGTCTTGAAATAAGTTCATAGCTATAATAACCTGTTAAATAAGTAGAAAATAAATACGATCTGCTATCTTTCAACTAGGTTAATAATCTAAAAAAAAAGGTTTGTTTTTCTACTGTCTATCGGAAGTTGAAACAGACTCAAAATGAAAACCGAAATCATCATTCAAAATCAGTACTACAGAAAACGTTAAAAGAAAAAACGTCGTTCTGTAGTGCTATATCAGAATTGACGATTGATTGTATTTTGTTTAGGTCATCAATTGAGTCGAATAGCGTCCAGAGTGGACTGGTTCCATAGGTTGCTTTATTGACTAACCTTTCAACCACAAGTAAACCTATCGTCATTTAGCCGAAGATGGAGTCTAAAACCTTTGGAGGTAAGCTTTACCCATTGTTAAGAAAAAACCCTAAGCATTATCAGTATAAGGAAAATGGCAAGTAAATCTCTGATTCCTAACGGCATATCGATTGATAAACGACCAAAAATTGTCGAGTCGCATGAGTGATTATAAGACTGAAAAGTGGATACGTATTTTACAAATTCTTATTCATTATGAGATAGAAGATAGGAGTCAAATGAACATTTCAATGGTCTATTGAGATAATACATCCCTATTAAAGAACAGATTACAAACTAATTAGTCACCGATATGTTACTAAAGAGTGAAGAGCAAACTTAGACTCAAAAAAATATCTGAAGTATAAACAATGGGCATGTAAACAGAATTCTCTATATGCGAGAGCGTGGACGTCCGTTTGCAGCTCTTTTCTTTAGAAATACCAGTGTGACCGGATGATACAGTCAATTACACCGGCTTAATCATATAAAGTATTTGCTTGATTCCACAAGATACAAGCATCCAATGTAATACCTCGTCCGCCGAAAATATCCAGCGAACTACCAATGGTTAAATCTACAACTCCGTTGGAAAGTTCATTTGCGCGTTTTAAATCTTCTAAAGAACGAGCACCACCAGCGTACGTAACGGCGTTAGGACAATCTTGTCCTAACATGCTTACAAGTTCTTCATCAATACCGGCTTGTAAGCCTTCAAAATCAACGGCATGAATTAAAAACTCATCACAGTGATCCGCTAGTTCAATCAAACTATTTCGTGTGATAAACATAGACGTAATGATTTGCCAACGATCAGTAGCAACATACCAACCATCTATTACGCGCCGACAACTCAAGTCTAGTACCAAACGATCGACACCCGTTTCACGCTTTATTTTATCCAGACGATCCCACGAAAATTCACCATCTTCAAATAAATATGAGTTAACGATGACATGAGACGCACCGGCTTCTAGGTACTCAACTGCATTTTGAGCAGTTATACCACCACCGAATCGGAGAAAATCAGGATAGGCATGTAGCGCACACAAAGCTTCTTCACGATTACCTTCACCTAGAGCTATCACATGACCACCTGTGAGCTCATGCTCACGATACATTGCCGCATAATGGGCAGCATCGTATTCGCTAGTAAAGTTTTCTTTAGCACTTTTGTCATTTAAACTACCACCGACAATTTGCTTCACTTTACCTTGATGTAGATCAATATAGGGACAAAACCGAGTCACAAAAAAGCTTCTATAAAATTGAAACAAAGGAAGAATTATAACTGATAATTTACCTAGAAATGATCCACCAAAGCAAGCTATTAGCTCTAAAGAAATAATGTACACTTTTTATCGAAAAGGGATATTTCGGAGGCGTTGCTTACATTAAGCTATCAAAAATTGGATCAACGGTCCATCATCCAATTTGTTATTGGTAAACCACATTATCCAAATCACGATAGCAGAACAATTAAATATTATCCCTCATCAAGTAAAACACTTAATAACGTGATTTCTCGCGTTTTCCAACAACCAATCTGATCATTGAACCGTCAGAATTGAACGGTTTAATTTCAATGTACCCAATACCAGTAACAATGTTACGACAGAAGTAGCATTCATGCTGTCCTAGTTTAATTGAACAGGCAAATGTAAAGATTGTAACTGTAATGTTGTATTTCAGAGATAAGTTTACACACATCCGTCTTTAGTATACAAAATAACACAACATAGTCCCCTATTAGTCCGTCAATTTAATATCCACAATTGCCCTTCTCTTAAGATTAAGATCCTACAATAACAACTTGTATGACTCTATATTTTAAAAACTAAAACTTGGTACGATGTCTTATATAAACATTTTAGATATTAAACGACTAAATCCGGTATCTCATAGTGGACGATTTAACCATATTTAGATAATGTAATGGAATGAGAAGAAACAGCACTGGCTTACATTGAAAAACCGACTAAAGTATAAGGTTTCATGAAGATTTTTCGAACTTGAATTTTTTTGAAAAGTCTATTTTTCTGGAAGAGTAGAAGAATACGGAAAACTCTAATAGCCTACAAATATGACAGAACTCCTAATGCAGTTGGACAGAAACCAACTATCAAGGATTTTTGTTTTTACTCAAGTCAGAGTGGTAGGACTAAGCAGATTTGAACTGCTGACCTCTACCATGTCAAGGTAGCACTCTAACCAACTGAGCTATAGTCCTAAAAAGTCCTAATTATTATACATCTAGTCCCTCGGGTTTGACAAGCGTTTGTATTATTTTTTCAACTATTTATTTTTAAATAAGGCCTAAGAAAGTAAAAAATAGACAGCAGTTTGAGTAGAAATCACCAGTTCATGGCCAATCACTTTATTGATGAGGTTGTAAGACAATTTTTATTTCTTGCTTTTGAACTTCACGGTGATGTAGTCGCAAACAGTGTAGCTGGTAATTACACCGCTGTTGATTAAACGAATGATATTTATAGTTTCATAGTGTTATTTTCATACTACTGTATCTACTCCTGTTTTAGCTTCTAATTGAACAAATCAAATTAGGCAAATCAATCCCGTTTTCTATCAACGAGATTAATTAGCCTTCGCCTACGTTTTTAAGCTTTTTTTGCAATTGACGAATCTGATTGCGGTAGCTTGCTGCTAATTCAAATTTCAGTTCTTCAGAAGCGACAATCATGTCTTTTTGTAATTGAACCATGATTTTACGAACTTGCACCACATCTTCCATGTTTTCCACTTGATAATTTTTGACGGTTTCAATAGTGTTCTTAGTTTGTTTGCCACGACCTTTTCCTAAACCTGGATTATATGCTCCTTCGAGTATATCTTCCACCGATTTGGTGATGCCCCTCGGCAGAATGCCATGTTCTTTGTTATAGATTTCTTGTGTGATACGACGACGATTCATCTCGCTCATCGCACGCTTTATAGAACCTGTAATATGATCCGCATAAAGAATCGCTTTACCATTTACGTTACGAGCGGAGCGGCCGACGGTCTGAACCAAAGCTCGTTCAGAACGCAAGAAACCCTCTTTGTCAGCATCTAGAATAGCAACCAGGCTAACTTCTGGTATATCAAGGCCCTCTCGTAATAAGTTAATACCCACTAACACACTAAACTTACCGAGTCGTAAATCACGAATGATTTCTACCCGTTCGACGATATCGATGTCTGAATGCAAATAACGCACTCGCACACCATGATCACTCAAATAGTCAGTTAAATTTTCTGCCATACGCTTAGTCAAGGTAGTCACCAAGACACGCTCACCAATAGGAACACGTTTGTTAATTTCAGAAAGCAGATCATCCACTTGAATGTTAATTGGACGCACTTCCAAGATAGGATCAACCAAACCTGTTGGACGAACAATTTGTTCAACCACCCCATCTTGATGAGTTTCTTCGTATTCGCCTGGTGTGGCCGAGACGAAAATTGTTTGCGGTTTTATTTGCTCCCATTCTTCAAAACGCATAGGACGATTATCCAAGGCTGATGGCAAACGGAATCCATATTCCACCAAGCTCTCTTTACGAGAACGGTCACCTCTATACATAGCACCAATTTGTGGCACAGTTACATGGGATTCATCGATCACCAACAATGCATTGTCAGGGAGATAGTCGAATAAAGTCGGCGGTGGCGACCCTTCTTTTCGATCTGATAAATAGCGGGAGTAGTTTTCTATACCGGAGCAGTATCCCAACTCTTGCATCATCTCTAAATCATATCGAGTACGTTGTTCTAAACGCTGCAGCTCAACCAGCTTATTAAGAGACTTAAGTTGCTCAAGACGGTGTTCTAACTCCACCTTAATGCGTTCAATGGCTCTTTGCACGGTTTCTTTTGGAGTTACATAATGATTTTTCGGATAAATAGTCACACGTGGCACTTTACGGATCCCTTTTTTGGTTAAAGGATCAATCATCGACAAGGTTTCAACTACGTCATCAAAAAGCTCGATACGAATAGCCGTATCTTCCGAATCGGCAGGAAAGACCTCAATAACATCCCCACGAACACGAAAATTACCACGTTCTAGTACCAAATCGTTGCGGTTATATTGCAGCTCAGCTAAACGACGTAACACATCACGCTGATCAATGTGATCACCACGATCAAGGTGTAACATCATTTTTAAATAAGACTGAGGATCACCCAAACCATAAATCGCTGAGACGGTGGCGACAATGATAACATCCTCTCGTTCCAATAAGGCTTTGGTCGCCGACAAGCGCATCTGTTCAATGTGTTCATTTGTTGACGCGTCTTTCTCAATAAAGGTATCCGACGCAGCCACGTAAGCTTCTGGCTGATAATAATCATAGTAGGACACAAAATATTCTACGGCATTGTTAGGGAAAAACTCTTTGAACTCACCATAAAGCTGTGCTGCTAAGGTTTTATTGTGTACCATAACAATGGTTGGACGCTTTACTTGCGAGATAACATTAGCAATTGTATAAGTTTTACCTGAACCAGTCACACCTAATAACGTCTGGTGAGCAAGACCTGCTTCAATCCCTTGAACTAACTTTTCAATGGCTTTTGGCTGATCACCAGCGGGGGAATAAGATGAAACGATTTCAAATTTTTGCGACACAACCTTTTTCCTTTGTGATTAGAACAATTCATTAGATTAACAAATTTTGCATACACCTTTCGAATAATACGCGGAACAACCTAATGGCATTATCAAACGCTAAGAGATGCTTTACTAAGCATGATGCTTTATCTAACATCACAAAGTAGCCTTATACCAAAAAAGAAACTACTCCATGTATTCTAAATTATTCTGTGTCAACGCATTTCTTATGGAACAATATTTATCACTTCTTGATACGGTGGAAAATCTTCATCACAGAATCTACGATATCGTAGATTCTGTCCTCGGTTTTGACACTATACCAAGCTAAACTAGTACGCTATAATACTGGCAGGACTATAAACTATATCGAGATCGATAGCCTCAGAGTCAAATATATTTTAGAAACATGTGTTCATGCCGGTCATTTTTATGTGGCATCCTACTCAAAAGCACAATTGGATATAAAAATTGTTATTGGTGAGCATATATCAGAAGTGTAAAACACTTTCTCTAGGTTACTTAACTCTGAAACAGGCTTTGCCAAAAATGGCCCTTAATTTAATCTTCTCGTTAACAAGCCCGGTATGTCCTAATTTAGCTAAAAAGCGAACAACATGCCATCTAGTAGTAGAACCTAACAGCATTAGCTATTTTAAAATCTCAATAAATCTTCTACAAGTAAGGAAGATGGGTGATTTCATCTCTGTTCCAATAGGAAAATAAAGTACTCTAGTGAAAAATAGTATGTTTATTCGATTATTTCCGGCTTGGCGATGGTTAAAAGACTACACGACCGCTGATATGCAAAATGATACGATTGCTGGCATTGTGTTTACTATAATGGTCGTCCCGCAAAGCTTGGCCTACGCCATGCTAGCAGGATTACCTGCCATTACTGGTTTATATGCCAGTGTTTTACCCTCTGTTTTGTATTCACTATTCGGCACCAGCCAAACTTTAGCAGTTGGACCTGTAGCGCTAACTTCTGTTATGACAGCATCCGCAGTCTTACCATTTGCGGTATCCGGTACAGATCAATACACCACTATTGCAATCTTACTGGCTTTTTTATCAGGTATAATGCTACTTGTATTGAGTATTTTGCAATTAGGTTTTTTAACTAATTTACTAAGTCATCCGGTTATTTCTGGTTTTATCAGTGCGTCAGCTATCCTAATCATACTTGGTCAGATAAAACATTTGTTAGGTATTCAAGCTCATGGAAACACCTTAATTCCTCTATTAAATAGTTTATATGTCCATATAAAAAGCACTAATATCGTAACTTTTCTTTTAAGCATTATTTCTATCGCCTCTTTGTTTCTTATGAAGCACTATTTTGCAATTATACTTGGACGACTTGGCTTTTCTGAAAAAATGGTTCAACTATTTGATAAATCTGGTCCTATTTTAGTGCTCGTTTTTACTACGCTCATGGTAGCCAATTTGTCACTTGATAATATGGGAGTCAGCATCATTGGCGATGTCCCTAGTACAATTCCTAAACTCAATATCGATGCAATACATATCAATATATTGGAAAAACTATTACCTAGCGCTTTTTTAGTCAGCATCGTTGGTTTTGTCGGTTCTGTATCCGTTGCACAAACTTATGCTGCTAAATACAGACAAGATATAGATCCAAATCAAGAATTAATGGGGCTGGGGCTTGCTAATATTGGCTCTGCTCTATGTGGTGCATTCCCAGTAACAGGTGGTCTTTCCCGAACAGTATTAAATGTAGATTCAGGTGCAAAAAGCCCCATGACGGGGATTATTTCAGCTGTTTTTATTCTACTGACGTTGTTTTTTTTAACACCTCTATTTTTCTATTTACCAACAGCAATTTTGTCCGTTATCATTTCTGTTTCTATGGTAAGGTTAATTAGCCTGCAAGATTTTTGTAATCTATGGTATTTTTCAAAAAGAGAAGCTATTCTTCTCTTGATAACCTTCTTTGTTGTGTTGGTAGAAGGTATGGAAACAGGTTTGATTGTGGGTGTTACCCTATCATTGTTGTTTTTTCTTTGGCATGCTAGTCATCCACATATTGCTATCGTGGGTCGTTTCCCAGGAATAGAACACTTTCGTGGCATACAACGTTTTACAGCAGAAACAAACACGCACATACTTACCGTACGTATTGATGAAAGTCTGTTTTTTGCCAACGCTCGTGTACTAGAAGATAGATTAAAAACTATCGTTTTTCAAAATGCTGACATTAAACATCTTATTTTAATGTGTACCGCAGTCAATATGATCGACGCCAGTGCTATACAAAGTTTAGAAAAAATAGTAAACCATTTAGCGGATTCGAGTATAAAAGTACATTTATCAGAAGTGAAAGGTTCAGTGATGGATAAATTAGAAAAGTCCATATTGCCAGGCATTTTAACAGGTGAAATATTCCTAACACAGCAAAAAGCAATTCAAACTCTAGAAAAAACATTCAACAACACACCAGAAACTATAAAATGACAAAAGTCATGGTAGTATTTTGATCGTCTTTCTCTTTTCCTTTGTTTTCATTGAAAAAAGTTTACCTTAGTGCCATTTACAATCCAGGTTGTCTCTCAGGCAGTACTCACCAACCTACTTTTGTTTTCTATCATTTTCTAACATATTGGCCTCTTCTTTAATACCTTTTAGCATTCGTCACATTGACCAAATATTTGTTACCAACAACAGTAGATAGTATTACTTATAGCTAGATAATGTTTTTATCAATGAAGTTTAAAAAAGCCCATCATACGTTTAAGCTCTTCAGCCTGAATCGTCATGTGTTCACTTGTACTGGCTAGCTCTTCGCTGCCACCTGTAGTTTGCCGAGTAATTTAATCTAGTTGCTGCATCAACTAATTAATTTGCTCTACTCCGGCATTTTGATCAACGTCGACATGGGCAATGGAGTGAATTAATTCTTAGGTTTAACGTTGTGATGCAACGAAAAGGCTTGTCCAGTGGGTATCAACTCATAACATAGATTTTGCGAATAAGATTTGCAAAATCTATGTATTGGCTTAATTACAGACTCTTATCGAGTCAAAAAACCAAGAAAACTAATTTGAAAATATGTTCTTATCTATAGAAAATTAGAGCAAATCCTTATCATTTTAGAAAGTTAATCCATTGCCAAATGTTAACCTTAAATTTATGAAATTGTTAATATTTCAGATCAAAAAAATTAGTAACAAAACATGTGTTTAGCATCTTAATTAGAAATAACTTCGTAGACAAAAAATAGCAAATACTAAGCTGTATTTGAAAAAAAAGTAAAAAGATTAGGAAATAAAATGAAGCATGTTAATATTTATAAACTAAATGTTGAAGAATATAACAGTCCGTTCTGAGTCAGTGTTTGACTTTATAATTACGCTTCTTCATGTTGATCCTTTGGATAAAAATCAAGGTACAATATGGGTAAAAATATCTTTTTTTCTTTACAAAAATCATGGAATTTCCACTAAATCTACATCACACTATATTGTAAAAGCGACAAAGTAAAGAAGCTGTTTAAGGGTCTAACTTGATACAATCTTCTTAATTTGGCTTCAACTATATATTTTGTTATAAGGAACTAGTAACTATAATGTTCGGGCATCTATCCGCTGTTTCTGGCGACCCTCTTTTATCGCTTGCAATTACTTATGAAAACGACACTAATCCTAAGAAAATTGATTTAAGCATCGGTGTTTATAAAGACGACAATGGTGATACACCAATTTTAAGTACGGTAAAAAAAGCCGAAACGATGCTGCTTGAACAAGAAAAATCTAAAAGTTATCTAGGTATCTTTGGTGCGGCAGAATTTGAACCAATCATTCAAAACTTAGTACTGGGAGAAAGAAACGAACTAATCACTTCAGGTCGTATTCGTTCTACGCAAACACCTGGTGGTACAGGTGCTCTTAGAGTCGCAGCGGATTTTATCAATACCAATCTAAAAGGTGCTCGTTTGTGGGTGAGTAATCCAACATGGGGGAACCATAAACCGATCTTTAAATCCGTAGGTATGGAAGTAAAAGATTACCCTTACTATGACCTAGAAACAAACGGTCTACGTTTTGACAGTATGATGAAAACACTAGAAGCAGAAGCAGAAGCAGGCGATGTGTTATTACTTCACGCTTGCTGCCATAACCCAACTGGTATCGATCTAAAAAACGAGCATTGGAAAGAGATCACTGAATTCATTAAAAAACGTGGCATGCTGATATTAGTGGATGCAGCTTACCAAGGCTTCGGTGATGGTTTGGATGAAGATTTAGTTGGCCTTCGTTACATGGCAGACCACATTTCTGACATGCTAATCGCGAATACCTTCTCTAAAAACTTTGGTATTTACCGCGAACGTTGTGGAGGCTTAAGTGTGATAGCAAAAACCAAGAACGAAGCAGATGCAGCCTTGTCTATTATTGGTCAAGCCATTCGAGCTAACTATTCTATGCCTCCAGCACACGGTGCCGCTATAGTTCACATCATTATGACCAACCCAGAGCTTAAAACAAAGTGGGTACAAGAAGTCGCTAAGATGCGCAGTCGCATAAATGGTCTTCGTGAAAAATTAGTTAAGAAACTGTCCACCTCTGGTATAGGCAAGGATTTTGGCTTCATCAGAAACCAACGTGGCATGTTCTCTTATTCAGGCTTAATCCTTGAGCAAGTTCGTAAGCTACGCAACGAATATGCGATCTATATCGCAGATACCGGCCGCATGAATATATCTGGTATAAATGATAACAACATCGACTACCTATGTAGAAGTATTGCCAAAGTCGTTGGTTAATTAATCTTTTACGACAATAAGATGGATATTCAACAAAAGACTGATAAAAAAGTTGCAGCCAAGACCGAACGCATTTTAGCAAAATATCATTCTTAGTCTATAAGAACTCATTTAAAAAGAATTGTTAATCAGTATAAAATAGGACTAACAAAAACATATTAATCAAAACAATTTTTCCTAAAAAAATCTATTAACACTAAAATAAATAGGCTTTTCAAGCATACCAGTTTCAGTCAACCATTAAACTTCAACAATCGCCAAATTACCGTAGGTTTCTAACCAGATTTTGCGATCACCGGCACGTTTTTTAGAAAGCAATTTATCTAGCAGTTCGCCCGTATCAATTAGATCATCCATAGTAAGCTGGATCAAACGACGTGTAGCTGGTGCAATGGTGGTTTCACGCAGTTGCAATGGATTCATCTCACCTAAACCTTTAAATCGCTGTATGTTCGGCGTACCACGTTTGTTTTCCACTTCCATCTTATGAAGGATGATATTTTTTTCTTCGTCATCCAGAGCATAATAAACTTCTTTACCTAAATCGATACGATACAAAGGTGGCATGGCAACGAATACATGACCGGTTTTAACTAGGCTTGAGAAATGACGAACGAATAAAGCACATAATAAAGTGGCAATATGCAAACCATCCGAGTCCGCATCGGCTAAGATACAAATTTTTCCGTAACGCAAACTACTTAAATTATCCTCACCAGGGTCAACACCCAAAGCCACAGAAATATCGTAAATCTCTTGAGAACCTAGCACTTGACTGGAATCTACTTCCCATGAGTTTAATATTTTGCCACGTAGTGGCAAAATAGCCTGAAAATCTTTATCACGAGCTTGTTTAGCGGAGCCACCTGCTGAGTCCCCTTCCACTAAAAAAAGTTCGCTTCGACTGGAATCTTGACCAGAACAATCAGCTAATTTACCTGGTAAAGCCGGCCCTTGAATAATTTTTTTACGAACAACCTTTTTACTGGCTTTTAAACGTCTTTTTGCACGACTAATGACCAAATCAGCTATCTTTTTGCCGTCGTCCACGTTCCCATTTAACCATAAACTAAAAGCGTCTTTTGCTAACATAGAGATAAAAGAAACGATCTGACGAGATGACAAACGCTCTTTGGTCTGACCCGAAAATTGCGGCTCTTGCATTTTTGCTGATAACACGTAGCTACAACGGTCCCACACATCTTCCACCGTTAATTTTACACCACGAGGCAACAAATTGTGGAAATCACAAAATTCACGAATCGCTTCCAACAAACCAGCACGTAGGCCATTAACATGTGTACCACCTTGTTCTGTTGGAATCAAATTAACATAACTTTCTGTAGTTAACTCTCCACCTTCCGGCAACCACTGAACGGCCCAGTCTACACCTTGAGTTTTTTCAGTTAAACCACCAAGAAAAGGCTCATCTGGCAAAAGTTTAAAACCTTCGTTTGCTTGGGCAAGATAATCTTTCAAGCCATCTTGGAAGAACCATTCTTCACGAACTTCTTCCTCACCACTTTGGTCAATAAAAATAACATGCAAACCTGGGCACAATACCGCTTTGGCTTTTAATAAATGCTTTAATCGTGATAGAGAATATTTAGGACTATCAAAGTATTTAACATCCGCCTTGAATTTCAGCTTCGTGCCCGTATTCTTTTTACCGACAGTGCCAACTTCGTTTAGCTCAACAGTTTTAAAACCGTCGGCAAAAGAGATGTGATAAATTTTACCATCTCGCTTCACCCAAACATCTAGGGAGACAGATAAGGCGTTTACTACAGATACTCCCACACCATGTAAACCACCAGAGAACTGATAATTATCACCAGAGAATTTACTACCTGCATGCAATTTGGTGAGAATCAGCTCCACACCAGAAATTCTTTCTTCTGGGTGAATGTCTACTGGCATACCCCGACCATTGTCTTCCACACTTAAGGAACCATCTTTGTAGAGAATGATTTCAATACGGTCCACATGACCAGCCAAGGCTTCATCTACTGAATTATCAATAACCTCTTGAGCCAAGTGATTAGGACGAGCAGTATCTGTGTACATTCCTGGGTTTTTTTGGACAGGTGCTAAGCCGCTTAGAACCTCAATCGATTTGGCATTATATTTTTTAAATAACATGCGTGTTTGTTTTTCCAATTCGGAATTACGATAGTGAAAGTAGAGCACTCTATCGAGTTAGTATGTAAGAATGTGTTTTGAAGTCTATCACTACATATCAATTCTATGAAATGTATAAGACAACTTCCTATGCCTATATATAAACCACAATACTTACAAATCAAAAAATAATCGTCAATAAATTACGCAAAGCCGTCAAAAAGATAGCCACTGTTTAGCTCATAGTTCAAACGGATCATTTCTGACTTGTGAAGCCACACGGCACTCCAGGATTATGCTTGAGTCAATTCATAAAACTCATCTGTATATGAATTATTTTTCGGTCCAAAGTATTTAGTTAATAGGCTTGTCGCTTGCACGGCGGTACTCACCAAAATTATAGTTACTTAGTATTTCTCGGCTAAGATAGATCACGTAAAAATCGACTAAAGATCTGCCAAATTAAGATTATCATGTTGCCCTATGCATACTTATCTTCAATCAGAAATTCCAGATGCGTAATACCTTTCACTGGCTGACAAGAAGCAAGAAGAAGCGATAAAAAATCCACAAATATATCAAAGTATGCATGATATGACCTCAAAAAACTGTCATATAAAGAAGTTAACGAGAATAGAACAAACAATCAGAAAACTTGGCCACTGACGATGGTTTCAGGTTCAGAAAATAACTTAGGCAATTAAAAACAGGTACTTTCATAAGAAAGATACCTATATCACAAACACAAATCTAGCAAATCAACTAATTGTTGGTTAAGACGGGACTTATCATCTCTATGGTACCATCATTTAAGTAAATACAAGTTGCTGTATCGACAATAACTATCGGTAATTTCCGCAATGCCTACATCATGATATAAACAAATTAACATATTGAGCCTACTTTTGAATAAGAACCTATTTTTGACCTCCGGACCAAACCCTAACGCTACTTCATAAATGGAGAAACGGTTTTCCTGAACACCTCACATGTGCTATAGATCGAAAAATGCTATTTACCGTCACTTTCACGCCCACACATCAGTTTCGCGATAAGCCACGTCTTCATAACTCTTATCCTTATCGATATGCCTATTAAAAGATCAATCAACCACGGAGAGTCTTTTTGATACACAGCTGGACAAAATTATCTAATCAACAACACCTTATTTATCACATAAATCAAGTTACGGACCATCATTTCTCGCATCACAAGCTAACTCCATCCCCCGGAGTGTATTGCACGTAAATAACGATTTGTCACAACGTATATCGACGGATTATTTTCACACACAACGATTTGCTTACTTTATGTATCATCCACAAGTTTCTTGATTTTATTTATGTTTTCCATAGGCTTACCGATATATCACTTAATAAATTTTGGTTTGTATTAATTCCATGTTTAACAACAAAAGTATTCTTATTACCGGGGGTACAGGCTATGCGAGATGTAGACTACGTGATAACATATTGACGCTGTTAAACAAGTTCCGTCAGCCGAATATAACCCAATGGAATGTATCAAGACGAGTATCCAGGGAGCAGAAAACGTCATCACAACCGCTATTGCCAACAATGTTGATAAAGTCATTGCACTTATCAACCGACAAATCCGCAGCACCTACTAATCTATACGGCGCAACCAAACAAGCACCCGATAAACTATTTTTCGCCGCAAAAAAATATGGTCAACCAAGGTTTAACTCGATTTTTTGTGGTGCGATATGGTAACGTGGTCGGCTCACATAGCTCGATAGTTTTCCCTTTTTCCATAAACTGGTTAATGAAGGTGCTAACAGCATGCCAATTACTCACTCTGATATGACACGTTGTATACACTTTCGACCATCAAATAGACCACTATTATTGAGTTTACTTATTGTCGATTTAAACTTGTCTAGAGCGGAATCGACCGTGAATTTTTTATTGGTACATTTTAACTTTTGGATCTCTACTAGCACTCACCATTTTTTTAACAAGTGCATCTAAACCAAGACCAGAACTAGCACTTAATGAATCTATCGGTGTAACCACTTCCTAATGAACTAAATATAATCAAATCTGGCAAATCAAACTTTGCTATTAAAAATAGTTTCCTTTGTACCACTTAGCTTAGTAACAATATCATCGATTCGCTTAGACATTTGTATAAACTCTTCAAACAGAATTTGACGAATAACTTTACCTGTCAATTGATCAAACACTTTGACGATCTCGTGATGACCATCTTTACTCATTTCAAAAAACAAATTAAAATTAGACATTATTCCAATCATTGCCTCAACTTGATTAGAATTCAACGATGTTTGTAGAAATCTGGTTTTTAGAATATTTGTTCTCTATTCTATTAGTATCGGGCAATATCGACACAATTTTAGACTCTAATTGCTCTACTGTGCACGAAAATTTTCAGATGCACACAGTTCTGATCTAATAGTTAAGTAACTAAAAGTCTGTTTAGAAATATCACTCGAGCTAATTGACATATAATAGATCTCCTAAAAACATGCAAAACTAAGATTGTGCTTCAACCCTTACGCCATAAAAATTCTAAAGTTTCCTCAAAACATAATCCATTGCCAATTTTGGTATGGTACTGCAGTAAAGACGCTTTCGATTTAGCATCTGCTATTGAAATAATTTTAGATGATAACTTTGGTTTTCATTTAAATTCCGTTTCAACTTCTGATCAAATTGTTCATCATTATTGTGTCGACATAAAGAAGTTTTGATTGGGTTGTAGGACAGATTTCTAACATTCAAATCTGAACTCATTGAAAAAGCCCACACGATAATGGAAACAGTTAGTCGAATCAAAGCCAAGACGGATTTGATTAAAAACAACAGGTGACATAGACTTCGTGCAGAGGCTGATGGTATGAATAAAATACAAGTCGTGAAAATGGTTGCTAGTAAAAATGTCACTACTATGTTAAACAACAATTCAATCTTACCAAAAGCATTGATGTAAGCTGGTGTGGAGATATTAAATCCATCCGTTACGTTGTTGGATCTGCCCCGAGTAGAATTAAAGTTTAGTGATGCAACAGTGGAGTTAGCGTGTAAAGTGGATAGCATCCTAAATATTTGATGTGATCTAAAGACTTTCAAAACCAATTTAAAAGCACTTTTCAGTATCCAAAAAGTGGTACGTTATGCCATTTTTGAACAACTCCCCTATATCCATTATATAGAAACAAGTGTGTTATTATAGATAAAGATCATTAAAGTGAAGAAACGGACAGATCTCCTTTTCTAGCACGATACAGATAATTATTTCGCTAGATTATGTCAAATCAAAGCAGAAATATCCCCTTTCTCAACAGATAGTGTGTAGTTGATTTGTTTAACAGTTTAAAGCTTTTCTTCCAAAAATAGCCTACATCGGGTTTCCAATGGTTGGTTTAAGCATGATTTTCGCTGCATTTACTTTTTCATAAATGACAATTTCTTCTTGGCAAAACCGACGCATATCAGTATAATCTGCTGCGTATTTAGGGCCTGTAGCTCAGTTGGTTAGAGCATCCGACTCATAATCGGCAAGTCCCCAGTTCAAATCTGGGCAGGCCCACCACATAAGATACGGTGTAGCAAATACTAGTTTGCTACATTTTGGTTTTGTAGATTTTCTGAAGTGTTAACAAACTAGAGTTTTGTACAAACAAAATCTATCTTTTTCTCCCATTATCTTGTGTTCTGAAAATACTTGTCATGTGCTGTTTTTTACAAATTGTCTGAAAGTTTTTTTGGCAAGTTACGGATGCTGGTCTGAAAATATTTACATAAGAAGATACCCTAAGGTTCGTTATATCAAAACAAAGCTTTATGTGAAATATAGATTTATGGGCCAAAAAAGATTTTGAAATGGCTTTACTAGATATACTTTTTAATTAGAAACATAAAAAAAGTGGTTTAATGAATAGTAAATAAAATAGTCTATTTAAAACAGAATTGCCGCATTAAACAAATTAACTAAATCATGTCTACAGATTTCCCTATAGATGTCATCATTAGATCAACTGCTGAACCAAATTTGTGTTTAGCAATAGTGCATCAGATGATGCAGCGGGTTTACAAATTAGTGGTCGTTTGACTTCTCAGATTAATGGTTTAAATAAATTGGTGTGAAATGCTAATGACGGTATTTCTTTAGCTCAAACAGCTAAGGTCGCATTAGATGAAAAAACTAACATGTTTCAGCGTATTCGTGAAATTTCTGTTCAATTGGCTAGTGGGTTAAATTCCGGAGAAAACCGTTACGAAGGTATATTTCAAGTAGGTCCAGACTCTAATCAAACCATCAGTTTTTCAATGGCTAAGGTTGGGAGTTCTAATTCCGTAGATCTTTTTGTTAATAGTGATTTCACCATGTCTGGTCTGTCAGATTATTCTATAACTCCTCAGGTGTTAGTAACAACCTTATCTATTACAAACATGGATCATGGATAATGCAGAATCTATGATCAAAGTGATTGATACTATGGTACACGCCGTAGATACTCAACGTGCTGAGTTGGGTGCCGTCGGAATAACAAATAAAACTAGAAAAGACGAGACAGACCTCATCTCGTCTTTTCTAGCCTTAAGTACCCGTCTACACAGGATTAAAAAATCAACTAAAATCAAATAATCCTAGAAATTATACTTTAAAGTCAGGGCTACCATATCGTCAACGCTATATAGTTCTGTATCTACAGTCTCTTGGTTGCTAATCCTACTGATAGGATGACGATATTCAAGCCAAGCAATCGCATCTGGAGTGACATTGTATTCTACACCAACTTTAAATGATTTAACGATCTCCGTTGGGTCAGTATAGCCCAAACCTTCCGCGGCATAATTCGCATATAAACGACATTGATCAATGGTATAAGCACTAGACAAAAAATACGACTTATTATTCCACCTCTGGCGTTCATTCATGAAGTCTGCATAAACGAAAGCTAGATACAAATTATCCAAGGTATAATCTGCACCTACACCGTAAAAACTAGCTTTCCATCTTGCATCCCCATAAGGCTCTAAAGCATCATTAATGTTTCGCCGTGTATAAGCAGCACGAAGGTTCAACCCAACACCTGTATCATAAACAGCGGAAGTAGAATAACCGTGGGTGAGGTATTGATAACTAGCTTGCACGCCTAAGGCACCAAAAGTATTAGAGTAAACAGCTTGCTGATCAACAGCACCATACCAATTACCCTGAGTTCTCATGTCCCATTGATCAGAGATATCAATCGGCGTCATAAGGTCAGTTTGGAACGGCGAATCTACCTTACCAACGGTGATCTTACCATATTTTTTAAAATCTGAACTAAAATAAGCTTTATTTACACCGCCGAACTCAGTTTTACCAGACTTATTATCTGCTATCGATACCTCACTTTTTGCGGAAACATCAACGCCACGAACGCTAGTTTCGCCTTTTAGACCAAGATTAAAACCCTTAGTTACTAAAAGCTCCCTGCCATAAACGTTAAGAGTAAGGTTAGGATCGTCCGAATCACCAAGATTCGGAGATGGGGACAGCAAGCCTGATTGTGCTCCACCATAAAAATCTAGTTTTGTACTATCTACATCATATACTGTGTATGACGCATATGCTGCTGTCATCGTAGTGGCCGATGATATTAAGGCCAATGCTAAAATTGTCTTTTTCATTTGGAACATTCCCTTATCTTTTAGATTTATCGTTTTTTCAGGATGACTTACACTATAAAATACATAGTGTACAGTACACTTTTTATGTATCAAAATAGAGGAAAATAAGAGCAAATATATGTCAATGTAAAATAATTGCTTTTTAAACTCTAAAAACTCAGTAAAATAAAACTAAAGTGTAGAAGAAATATTCTAAAAAGACAGTGTTTAACTTAGAATAAGGACACTTTAGATACTTAATTTGACAATATAATTACTTTTGATCATTTTTTAGTGATTATTAAAAAATCAAAATTCAACAACAATAAATAATAATTTAAAAAGAATGAAAATACGTACCTCATTAAAAATGCACAAAAATTGAGGGTTTAGATGGTGATGATTTTACCCTTGTAACGTAGTACTTCTATTTACCCGTGGCACGGGAAACGTATTCGCCTGTGCGGGTGTCAATACGCAACACCTCACCAATATTGATAAAAAGTGGCACGCGAACCACAGCACCCGTGACCAAAAAAGCAGATTTAGAACCGCCATTAGCTGTATCACCCTTTATACCTGGGTCAGTTTCTTTTACTTCAAGCTCTATGAAATTAGGAGCCACAACAGCCAAGGGGGTACCATTATATAAAGTCACTACATATCTTTCTTGTTCTTTCAACCACTGAATAGTATTACCCACTGCGGTCTCATCGGCAGCGTGCTGCTCAAAAGAATCATCAACATCCATGAAGTGCCAGAATTTACCATCTGTGTATAAATACACCATCTCGATATTCATCACGTCCGCTGTTTCTAAAGTATCACCAGATTTAAAAGTACGTTCCCATATACGACCAGTTTTTAAATTACGTAGCTTGATACGATTAAAAGCTTGGCCTTTACCTGGTTTTACGTGTTCATTTTCCATAATAGAACACGGATTGCCATCGATTATTACTTTAGAACCGCCACGCATTTCACTGGTAGAGATATTAGCCATACATCCTCACGGTTATTTTTAGGAAAAAACTCCAACTAACTCACAGGAGAACAAGGAGAACAGTAAATTCATATTTTTCCAACGATTCCCCCTTTAGGGCCGATTCATTGACCAATCCTCACCGTTGGATACCCTCGTGAACAATAATATGGAGTACTTTTAAACTCCTTTTCGACGATTAATATGGCTAAAGCGATTTCGATTGTGTTCATGGTCGCTTTATCGTCCGCTAAATTATTCAGATAAAACAATCCGACTGGTTATTATTTATGGCTAACGTTAGATATTGTTTTCTGATTTTCTAACTAAATAATCATCAATAAGACCGGCAACTAACTCGCCCATTTTTTTTGCTGCCAAAGGCATCATGGAACATATTACTAACGATGTTAGTTGCAATCAACAGGATCCCAAGCCATTCACACCGCAACCTCACAATTCATTGTTAACCGTATATGCTACATCCAGTCAGTCAGAGCATACAAGGCTTGGTTCAAAGTTTACTAAATAATCTAGATTCACGGCTATATTATATAGTGCAGGGTAAAGATTAGCTACAACACAACCGCATGATCACCACGCTTAAATACAAACATGATTAAAATCCCAATACAGCTCATCTCTTTGGTACTACAATGTTTAAAACCCTTGATCGACAGTGGTGAGTCGGAAAAGTTGAAGCATACAGGTTATCATTTTGATCGTTTTCTACCTATGATGCAAGATCGTTGGTAAAAAACCAGAACCTGTCACAAGTATTTTATGGTATTTAAGATTACACCTAATAGATCAAACCTATAAAATAACAAAACAACGAATATTATGAATTCTAGCCCCATTAATTTTTGATGCAGAGTTAAGGAGATTTTCGTGCTTAAAGAGCAATCATTACAAGATTCATATCTAACTTTTCTTTGCGAGAAAAAAATCCCCGTTTCCGTTTTTCTCCACAACGGTGTCAAATTACGAGGGAGAATCGAATCATTTGATCAACATGTGATTTTGCTAGAAAACATACGCTCTGAAGAAAACCATCAAATGGTATACAAACAGGGAATTGCGACGATAGTGCCTGCTTCAATAAACGGTTCCACTTCGGAGCAAGACGAAGTCGCCAAGAAGAATGAGTAAAGGTTATCTTGCCAAGACCGCTATCCCAAGAAGCACTATATTTATTCGCTTTAAAAGGAAGATGTGAGGAATCCTTTGGCTTTTTTGTCAAATACTTTTTCCAGATTCAGTATGGCAAAAAATTTATCTGGTCTTGGCATCATCAAAAGATCGCGGAGGTGCTCATGGATGTGTTTGCCGGTCGGAAGACGCACGTCTTAATCAATATCCCGCCTAGATATACCAAAACCGAATTGATTATAAAAATGTTCAATGCTTGGACGTTTGCGAAAAATCCACGGTGCTGCAGTTTACATTTGTCTTACTCAAGTGAAATAGCCCTGGGTAACTCAGCAGAAATTATTGAGACCATCCGATTGCCTGAGTTTCAGACACTATGGCATGATACGTTTATCGCGCGAGAGAAATCGTCAAAAAAACAGTGGGAAATCGCGGTAGGCGGTCAATTTCGTGCCGGCCCTGCCGGCGGCGCCGTGACCGGGTTCGGGGCCGGTAGTATTGATGATCATAGTCAGAGTACCTTTACCTATAGCGGGGGGATTTATATTGATGACCCACTGAAACCAGATGATGCCAATTCGGATGTTCTCCGGGAAGCCGTCAATGAACGTTGGGATGAAACCATAAAATCGCGCAAAAACTCGCCAAGGACGCCCGTGGTAGTGATTATGCAACGACTTCACGAAAAAGATTTCGTCGGAAAATTGTTGTCCGATGATGAATTTCAGTGGCATCATCTGGTCCTCCCGGCCATCTTGCATGAAGGCTCGGAACAAGAGTGCGCACTGTGGCCAGCCATGCATTCTCTGGAAAGATTGCATAAAATGAAGGCCAAAAATAAATATGTATTTTCGGCGCAATATCAACAAGATCCCTCTCCTAAAGGAGGTGGCTTGATTCAAGAAAAATGGTGGCCAAGGTATGCCGATTTTGATGAAGTCTATGATCGCTGCACGTACCTTTTTATGACAGCGGACACCGCGTATACCTCAAAAACGACCAATGACCCCACGGTGATTCAATTTTGGGGCGCCCAGTCAGGAAAAAGACTCTATTTGTTTGATCAGATTCGCGGGCATTGGGAATTTCCCAATCTGATTGACCAGTCTTCTCAATTTTGGAAGCGGTATTCGGACCAAAATTTGTGGTCAAAATGGCCATCTTATTTGTTTATTGAGTCCAAAGCTTCTGGACTATCGTTGATTCACACGTTAAAAAAACACGGCATTAACGCCAGAAATTGGAAGCCCAGCGCGTTTAAGTTCCCCGATGATAAGGTAGGAAGAGTCAAGGAGGCGTCTTGGAATATCATGAATGGGGATATTTGTCTGCCTAAAGAATCCTACTGGATTGAGGATTTTATTAATGAGTGTAGTAAATTCACCAACAACAATACGCACCGCCATGATGACCAAGTGGATGCCATGAAATGAACAATGCGGCATGGAACAGAAAAGAGCCATCGACTTTTCAGTCCGTACTGTCCTCTCAGTCCTCCGACGTGGGATTTGGCCATGACCTGGGAGCCTCTTATCTGGTAAATCAGGTTCAACGACCCTTTAGTCAAAGGATGAAAAACAATTATGCGTTGTACCAAAATACTTGGGAGGGTCGAAAAATCGTGAATATCCTTGTTTTTGATTTACTACGTAATGGCTGGAAATACCAGGGATTAGAACAAGAAGAGATCAAAAAAATAGAACGTTTTTCGGAGCATTTACAAGTAATCAATCATTTTAAAGAAGCCCTGCGCTTAGAAAGATTGGTGGGCGGTTCCGTCATTTTTTTAGGCGTATCGGATGGCGCCACCTCACCCAAAGAACCGTTAGATTTCAACCAAATGGAACAGGGTAGTTTACGTTTTATCAATACCATATCGAGAACGAAAGTGAGCGAAGTTTCGCTAGACAAGGATCCGTTATCGTCCGCCTATGGGCATCCTCAAATCTATTAGAGATCAGTATAGTGTAATATCTGTACACTCTTAAAGCACTAATGAAATTAGCTTAATCTTTAAGAAAAAAATTAGCCAGGATACCAATAAACACACAGTAACCAATACGATTATTGTTTAAAAAAGCATGAAAACAAGACAATTTTTCGCGATTTTTTGCTTTTTGAAACTGTAGCCAAAACAGCACCAAACTAACCAAAAGAGAAAAAAAGTATGGCCAGTTTAGTCTTTCAAAAACGCCAATCCAAACCAGTAATGACAAGGTTAACCCTTGTAAGAAAGCAATGATGAATAAATCATACTGGCCAAATAAGATCGACGTCGATTTGACACCAATATTTAAATCATCTAGCCTGTCTACCATTGCGTAATAGGTGTCATAAGAAATGGTCCAAAAACAATTGGCTACAAATAGCATCCATAACTGTGGATTGAGTAAGCTTCCTCCTTGAACGCTGTAAACCATAGGTATTGTCCAAGAAAATGACAATCCTAGAAACAACTGAGGTAGATAAGTATAGCGTTTCATAAAAGGGTACAATATCGCCAATCCTAGTCCAATGAAAGAAAGTAAAATTGTTCGCAAATCAACACAGAGAACGAGAAAAAAGCTTAATAGAACCAATATGGCAAACAAAGCAAGAGCTTCTTTTTCAGTTACTCTACCAGACGGTAGAGGACGGTCTTTTGTACGTTCAACATGGCCATCTACTTTCCGATCTGCATAATCATTAATCACACAGCCAGCAGAACGCATAGCAAAAACACCCAAGACAAAAATCACGATATGATGCCATTTTGGCCATCCTCCTGCAGCCAACCAAAGAGCCCATAAGGTTGGCCATACCAATAACAAAGAACCAATAGGACGATTAAAACGCATTAAATCAGCATAATCTTTAAGCTTACTCATAATCATCCAATATTTAAATGTTAGATACTTTTCAACGTTATTCCGTTTTGTTACAAAAAACTTCACTGATCGTGCACCTAAACAAAATTGCTAAAAAAAAACGTCTTATTCAAACTTTTTGGCAATGGTTGTTAAACAATCCTTTGGGGAGTTAGACCAGTTCAATATGGCATCGTTTATTTTAACAATACCGTGTGGAAGCAAACAGAGTAACATCTCGTAAATCCAACTTAAAACATGATTTTTCACGCAGTGCGACTTTCCCCCAACTTCTTCTATAATTTCAACCACTAAGTAATACCAAGTTTTTTTGAGTTCAACCATGACAGATTTTGCTGTTATTAATCAAAACCAAAGGAATTTAGAAGTTTATTGATTGTCAGAAACAGCTAAACACAAACAGTAAATTCAGAAAAATGATTTATTCCGGACGATGATGGGTATTCGTCAAGCAAAATATTTAATAGATCTAGTATAACCAATTAGACCTTACAAGCTTGCTACACCCAACTCAACCACCATCTTAACCCAAGATGGCAATATGGTAATCAAATCCGTGTAAGCTTTTGCTAAAACTCGACTTAGAGATCCGTGTATCTGGGTTGACTTATTTTAAGTCAAAAATCAACCGAGCCACGTCCTCAATAGCATAAATATCATGATACGATGGTAGTGAAATCAATATCACATTCGGTACCACGTAACACAGACGAACAATCAAACCATTTACCCCTTATACAATTTTGATCTGTAATACTCCGACATTAACCAACGTATTCAAGCATGAAGCCAAAACAACTAAAAACGTTTCTACTATTGAACCTGAACTTCATGAGACAAAACCTTGACATAAATAAAGCCTGCTTGTTTCGGTATCAAAGGCTTCTTTATCCACATAAATTACCAACATATTGGTGATCGTATTATCATGCAGTTCTATATTAAGTGCCATCTTTAAAAATACATTTAGCTCTTCTGTAACCATCTGTTACGGAACCAATATTAGGTTGTCCATATTTTTTCTCTAACAAAACACTCAACTTTTTACGATTATCTGAATTCTCAACCACGCCAATTAAGATAGTCTTACACAGATAGTCGTAATCATTAAAAAATATCCAATTCTTTAATACCCAAAATACCTTTTGACCCAAGACTATAGAAAACCATCCTTTTTTGTAAGATGGATGAGGTTGTAAAACCATTTTAGAAAATTGCTTCTTTATAACCTCCTTACTTAACTTATTGACCTTTAAGCTAAACAATTCAGCACCATCCACTTTAGGCATCGCTTGGTCTTTTAACTCCTGAGTTACATTAGCAAAAACGGAGGAAGATACTACACACATCGTCATAAAAATAAGGAAAAACTTGGAAAGTAGACCCCGAGACATCAATAGTCTTTCTATCCGATTTAATGATTATGACAAACACTGTGATGCACAGATGCAAAAACAATCTATTCACTGCAAATCTAAGCAAATTGCATTATGTGAATATCATTATTCAATTTTATTACTGAGACTACAAAAAGATCATCTACACATTCATTCGTTCTATTTAAAAAAATTACTCTATGAGCTTATTATATGACTGAAACCAAAACGGGCAAACCGAGAATTCACATAATTAAGTATAACACTCATGAATAAGTTGAAGTAATATGACCTACTGTTAATAATAAACCTACTAAAGTAGTGAAAGAAACCACTATCAAGACACTGATGCTACAATACAAAAACATGTCCATACGACCCCGTTTAATAATGGTAGAGAGTTTTCAGAACATCAAAAAAATAACTAAGATACTAGAAGTGAACATGCATTTTACAAGTCTTTATTCATTAGTATAAAGAAAAGATAAGAGTTAAATATAGTATTTTAATGGCTTATTAAAATACTATATGTTTAAAAAAACAAAGAAGATGTCTGGGGAGTAAACAACCTGATATTATGTTCGAAAAGACAGGTCAGACTACAATAAAAAAATGTCGCAACTGAAAGTTAAATTCGCGAGCAACTAAAAAACCTGATAGGATGACTAGAGTTTGTATCTGTATTATTTTAAGAACATGAAGCGATTCACTAACAAGGCTTTTTATTACAAGATGTCTTTTCCTGTGAAATAAGTTCAGATGAAAGTCCTATTATTAAGAACATCAATTGAAAGCGTACCCAGCGTGATTATAAAATGGCCTTTGAAAAAGGCGACATAACTGATAAACACACTCAAAACATCGATGACATCCAAAGTTGATCTATTGTGCTGACTTGATTCCGTAAACACGTCAAAATGGACCAGTCTACCAAATAAGAGGCTACCCATGTCTCAATACCTATAAAGTGAAAAAACTTTAGCTCAAACGATCAAACGACTTGGATGAAAATTGGAAAATGAAAAATTAAAGCGAGGATTTTTGACTGAACAATGTAAGATCCTTAGAGGATGAGAGAAGGCCATCAATGCATTCATTGATATCGATATCATTTAGTTTTTGAAATAAAAATACCAGAACGAGTGTATGAAAAAGCCAACGTGGAATCCATAACTCTTAACAAAAATCATCAATGTATTTTAGGAAGAAACAAAGCCTTCTATAATGTTATTATGAGACTTCACGAGGTAAAATCTACATATGACACTTGTTATTGGCGTAACAGGCATTTCTGGAAGCGGTAAAAGCCGACTTTGCTCTCTTTTAGCAGAAGGAAAAGAAGATCACATTGCCGTTCTTTGCCAAGACAGCTTCTATAATGGCTGCGGTAGCATTGACCCAGATGTATATAACTTCGATGACTTGAGTTCTTTAGATTTAAAAAGTATTGTTCTGGCTATTCATAATTGTAAAAATAAAAAACAACCCAACGAAATTCCAGTTTACGATCACTCCCAACACAAGCGTATAGGCTATCACAATTTAAAACCCACTAATGTGATCTTGGTTGAAGGACACATGATGTTTCAGGATGCCACTATTCGAAATGCAGTAGACTACTTACTCTTTGTTGATACCGATATGGACGTTGCCATCGTACGCCGACTAAAACGAGACATAGCAGAACGCGCTCGTAATGTGAACGAAGTCACAAACCGTTACATGCGTCATGTGCGTCAAGCATCCCTTAAAACACTCGACATCCGCGACAAAGCGGACTTTATCATCCCAAACAATAAGAGTTTTACCAACGCAGCGAACCTACTCAGCAGCTACATTGATTCCTTATTAAAAAGAAGATGCACCAACTAATAAACATAATCTTGATCCTATACACGACATTTAATATTGTATTAACTCAATTTCTGTAAACTTTTGATTACTTTTTTATATCATCAAAAAAACGCTTCACTCCATCAAACCAACTTTTTTGCTTAGGAGAGTGATCTGTCCCCTCGCCCATACTTTCTGCCAGTTCCTTTAGCAACTCTTTCTGCTGTGACTTCAGATTCACTGGCGTTTCTACAGCAACCTTACAAATCAAATCACCGACTGGACCTCCTCGAACTGGTTTAACGCCTTTACTACGTAAGCGAAATAATTTACCAGACTGACATTCAGCGGTTACTCTTAATCGCACACGACCGTCTAGTGTTGGTACATCAATTTCACCACCAAGTGCTGCAGTAGTAAAATTAATAGGTACTTCACAGTGCAAATTTGCACCATCTCGTTCAAAAATATTATGGGGCTTAACTGAAACTTGAACAAACAAATCTCCTGCAGGACCACCATGCGTTCCTATTTCGCCTTCACCAGACAAACGCACACGATCACCTGTATCAACACCTGCTGGTATTTTCACGTTCAGAGTTTTATATTCTTGAATACGTCCTTGACCACGACAATCAAAGCAAGGATCACTGATTATTTGACCAACACCACGACATTCAGGACAGGTTTGCTGAACAGAGAAAAAACCCTGGGACATACGAACCTGACCACCACCACCACAGGTACCACATGTTTTAGGCTTAGAACCTTTTTTCACACCAGATCCTTCACAGGCATTGCAGACAACTAAAGACGGAATACGAATTTGTTCATCACAACCCCAAACTGCTTGTTCAAGATCCAACTCTAATGTATAACGTAAATCGGAACCACGATGCGTTCGACTTTGACTACCACCAAATATATCGCCAAACACATCACCAAAAATATCACTAAATCCACTGGCTCCTGCATTACTAAAACCACCCGTTTGACTATTTACACCGTCGTGACCAAAACGATCATACGCTTCACGCTTCTCGTCAGAAGATAAGATTTCATAGGCCTCAGCCACTTCCTTAAATTTATCTAATGCTTCTGCATTATCTGGGTTTTTATCTGGATGGTATTTATTCGCAAGTGAGCGATAGGCTCTTTTGATATCTTTCTTATCAGCGTCTTTGGCTACCCCAAGAACATCATAATAATTTCTTTTACTCATCGCGAGGCTTCCCTGAATCTAAAAGTCTAAATTTAAAAAAACTCGCACTATAAACATTGCTATAGCGCCACCCATATCAAAGTGCTTTTATACAGAGAAAAACACGGTCGTTAAAGCCGTGTTTTTCTCTGACTAGACCTTAAAAAGGCAAGGCAACGAAAACAAGCATTTACAACTTATTTTTTATCTTCTTTTACTTCTTCAAATTCGGCATCAACAGCATCGTCCTGATTTTTACTAGGAGCCGTCTCTTCGGCATCTGCTTTAGCACTCGCCTGAGCACCTTCAGCTTCTGCATACATCTTTTGAGCCAAAGTACCAGATGCTTGAGTCAACACATTAGTCTTTTCTTCAATCTTCTCTTTGTCATTAGACGTTAAAGCTTCTTCAAGTTCTGTTATCGCTTTCTCAATCGCTTCTTTCTCTTCTGTAGTCGTTTTATCACCAGCATCAGTTAATGTCTTGCGAGTTGCATGAATCATGCCATCAGCGGTATTACGCACCTGTACAAGCTCTTCGAACTTACGATCTTCTTCTGCATTCGCTTCCGCGTCTTGAACCATTTTTTCTACTTCTTTATCGCTCAAACCAGAAGAAGCTTTAATAACAATAGACTGTTCTTTACCCGTCACTTTATCTTTTGCAGACACTCTTAAGATACCATTAGCGTCAATATCGAAACTAACTTCAATTTGTGGTACACCACGCGGCGCAGGTGGAATGTCAGCCAAATCAAAACGACCTAGAGATTTGTTCTGAGACGCTTGTTTACGCTCACCCTGCAATGCATGAATAGTAACTGCATTTTGGTTATCTTCTGCTGTAGAAAAAATCTGCGATTTTTTCGTTGGAATTGTCGTGTTTTTCTCGATCAACGCTGTCATCACACTACCCATCGTCTCAATCCCTAGGGACAATGGTGTTACGTCTAAGAGAAGTACGTCTTTCACATCACCAGACAACACAGCACCCTGTATAGAAGCACCAATTGCAACAGCTTCATCAGGATTTACATCTTTACGCGGCTCCTTACCAAAGAATTCTGTTACCTTAACTTGAACCATTGGCATACGAGTCTGCCCACCAACCAAAATAACTTCATCGATATTAGCAGCAATCAAATCAGCATCTTTTAGCGCTTGACGACAAGGCTCAAGAGAGTTCAAAACTAATTCTTCGACCAAAGATTCTAATTTAGAACGAGTCAATTTTAGATTCAAATGTTTAGGACCAGAAGCATCAGCAGTAATATAAGGTAAA